>Ga0105106_10000160_pt1 | contig 43803 bp, 41 predicted proteins | sample PPLLaktember2015_5_FD_79109 | JGI IMG/M metagenome (GOLD analysis project Ga0105106, IMG submission 79109) | Freshwater sediment microbial communities from Prairie Pothole Lake near Jamestown, North Dakota, USA - PPLs Lake P8 Core (1) Depth... | ecosystem: Environmental > Aquatic > Freshwater >... | reverse complement strand
CGCGGAATGGGGTGAGTAAGGTCTGATCTTCTTTAAGTCCTTTTCCATCTCCCGCTTCTTCTGCTCCAGGTCGTAATGGGCCTGGAGATTGAGCCAAAACTCCGGCGAGTTGCCGAAGAAGCGCGCCAAGCGAAGCGCGGTGTCCGCCGTGACGCTGCGCTTGCCCCGGATGATCTCGCTCGCCCTCGTCTGGTCGATGTTCGCCCCCTTCGAAAGCCGGTAAGCCGAGATGCCCATCGGCTTGAGGAAATCCTCGGAGAGGATCTCTCCGGGGTGGATATTCGGTATCCTGTTCATCGTCCGCTCCTCTTAATCATGATAGTCCGTGATCTCGACGTTAACGGCGTTACCGCTCCGCCATTCGAAACAGATCGTCCAGTGGTCGTTGATCTCGGGCGGGAACCGTCTGGAAACCTCTCCTTCCCATATCCTCTCGGTCTCCCTGTCCCTGAACGACACGATCACACGGCGATACTATTACAAAAGAATAGTATTGTCAAGCACTATTATGCCGGGTACGGGAGGACGCGGGCGGTCCGGAGCTTCGACCGAGCTCCGCGGCAATCCCGCCCAGGTTCGGGTCGAGATGATCCGGAAGTTCTACGAGGTCGATCCGCTCGTCTGTCCCCGCCGCGGTCGACCCCACGCGCACCCCGGAAGACCAGCATTGCCAAGACCAGGTAGAAGGGGTAAAGCGGGGACTAATTCAAAGGCCGACGAGGCGGCATTTCCTTATGACGATGAAGTCATCTTCCGTTTTATCACTGAAATAGGCAAATCCTCCAGAGATAGTCAGGAGTATATTGGCCGTCTTGCCGGAGACGTCTTTCCTTGGTGATTGGATAAAGAAACTATCGACATAGCGTCCCTCCGAATTGAATACATCGAAAAGCATCCCTTTTCCCGCCACAACGGTCGATGTTTGAACCCATAGCCTGCCTTCAACGATATGAAGACAGAAGATATCCGGCTGGAATTCGGGTACGGACGGAGAACTCCCGCCGGGACCAGCGCTTCCGTTTCCTCCGCTCGTCTTGACCCTGTTGTAGGGCCGGCGGAATCGGCGCACGACGGTTCCCTTGTCCCTAGCGAAAACCTCCAATAGATACTCGGCCGTATGGTTGAGGATCAGATTGTTTTCATCAAGGCAGGCGGCCTGAAGCTGATTCCAGGCCGTCATGTGGATGTCCCCTCCTTGGCCCTCGACGAAAGCACGAATGGGGAATGAGCCGAGTGGCTTGAACGCGCCGTCATTCATCGAGATTTCGATGATGTCCACGGGAATCTCCTTGAAACCGCCCCCTGCTGTCGGATCGAGCCGGCCCCGATTACGAATGATGATGTGGTCCGTGTCGGCGCGGATGAAGCGGGCCGCAATGCCGGTGCCACGAAGGCTGATCTCCTTCTCTAATAGGCCGTCATAACCGAAAACGAGCACTTTCAGCGGATAGCCCAAGAGGTACAACCTGTCCGGAGAGGCCCAGATATCGAACAATCCGGTCAATTCGCCGGGCCCCTGGCCTTTTTTAAAGAGATTTCTAATGAATCGACCCTTGGCGTCGAATTGAAGGGCCTGCTCCTGTCCGTCCTGGATGAAGATGCCTCCCCCGGGAGATACGCGAGGGCGGTAGGTTTCTTTAAAAAAGAAATCGCCGCTTACATCCGCGATCCGCATTTCCTCTTCCAGCCTCACGATCCTGCCGGCGTTTGCGCTCACGGGTTTGGCGGGGTTTTCGATGACTTCCTGGGCGATTCCCCCAGAGATAACGAATATCGTGGCAAGGAGCAGGAGCGGGGCTTTCTTCATGAGAATCCCTGCCCTATGGAGGGTTGGAGCGCTGATCCATTCATGACTCCCCTCGAGCATGACGGGAGTGTACCATCGGCCCAAACATCTCGTCAATTTCCATAACAGTCACATCGACAGGCCGGCATGTTCAATTGACATCGCGGGGGCCGCGGCTTAAACTCGCTGCGCGGACATCCTTGAGGAGGACGGGCATGGGCGCACTGTCACGCCGGAAGTTCATCGGGGCTGTCGCCGGGGGTACGGCCGCCTGCCTGGGGCCCGCCTGTAAGAACGGGCCTGTCCCCGGAGGCGCCGCGACGGAGTCCCGGCCGGCGCTCATCCACGCGACCGACCTTTATCGGCCGCACATCGACCCCGACGACCACTTCGACCTGGCCACCGTCTTTGCCCTGGCCGCCCAAGGCCGGTTCGATCTTCTGGCCGTCATGATCGACCATCCTCCCGCCGGCGCCGCCGTCGATCCCGACGTGCTGGCCGTGGCTCAGCTTGCCAGGATCACGGGACTGGCCGTGCCGGTCCTGACCGGTTCGCCGCGGCGCCTGGAACCGGCAGAGGCTTCGCTCCCCGAGAATGGGGAGGCGACGGCCGGCGTGAGGACTCTGTTGAAGCTTCTCGGCGAGTCGCGCCGGCCCGTCCTGATCTCGGTCGTCGGCTCCTGCCGCGACGTCGCCCTGGCCGGACGGTTGGCGCCGGACCTGTTCAAGGCCAAGTGCGCCGGCGTCTACCTCAACGCCGGTTCGGGCACGCCCGACCGGGCCCTGGCGGCCCGGCTCGAGTACAACGTCAACCTGGACCCGGTCTCGTACGCGGCCATGTTCGACCTGCCTTGTCCGCTATACTGGCTGCCGTGCTTCGAGGTCGCTCCCGGTGGCGGGGTGCCTTTCGCCTCCGGGGAATTCGGGACCTTTTATCGCTTCGCTCAGACGGACCTTTTCTCGCGGCTGTCCCCGCGCCTCCAAAACTACTTCGCCTTCATGCTCAAGCAGGGGGAATCGGACCGGGCCCACCACTCGGAAGCGGACGCCCTTAGCCCGAGCTGGCTCCGCGCCCTCGAAGCCCCGCCCGACGAGGCACTCCTGGAGCGCCAAGGGGCCTTGGCGCGGAACATGTGGTCGACGGCCGGTTTCTTCCACGCGGCCGGTCTCTCGGTGACCGGGTCCGGAGGCCTCGTCGGGCATGACGACTCGGCGGCCGAGCCGGTCTACACGTTCGATCCTATCCGCGTGCGGTGCGGCGCCGACGGCGTCACCGAATGGTCCCCGGATCCCGGATCGCGGGGCCGCTTTATCATCCACGTCCGCGATCAGGAGCGTTATCCCGCGGCCATGACCGCCGCGCTCGGCGAGATCCTCAGTTCCCTATCAAGGAGGACTACGATGACGGCAACGGCACAAAAGATCATCCCGAACCTCTGGTACGACCGGCAGGCCGAGGAGGCGGCGCGCTTTTACGCCTCGCTCTTCGAGGGCTCGAAGATCGGCCCGGTCACCCGCGCCAGCAAAGCGGGCTTCGAGACGCACGGCCTGACCGAGGGCACGGTCCTGACCGTCGAATTCGAGCTGGCCGGACAGAGGTTCGTCGCCCTCAACGGAGGGCCCTTGTTCAAGTTCAATCCCTCCGTTTCTTTTCTCGTCGCCTGCAGGACCAAAGACGAGGTCGATGCCGTGTGGAGCAAGCTGGCGGCCGGCGGGACGGCGCTGATGGAGCTCGGCCGATACCCCTTCAGCGAATGGTACGGCTGGACCACCGACAAGTACGGTCTGTCCTGGCAGGTCATGGACGTGGGAGAGCGCCCGATCAAGCAAAAGATCATCCCGTCCCTGATGTACGTGGGCCCGCAATGCGGGCGGGCCGAAGAGGCGATCCGTCTCTACGGCTCGATCTTCAAGAATTCGGCGGTCGGCGAGGTCCTCCGCTACGGCGCGGGAGAGGATCCCGACCGGGAAGGCACGATCAAGCACGCCGAGTTCACGCTCGAAGGGCAGGAATTCGCGGCCATGGATAGCGCTTACGGTCACGAATTCGCTTTCAATGAGGCGGTCTCCCTGATGGTGCCGTGCGCGACGCAGACGGAGATCGACTTTTACTGGGGTGAGCTCATCGCGGACGGGGGCGCGGAAAGCATGTGCGGCTGGCTCAAGGACAAGTTCGGCGTGTCCTGGCAGATCACACCCGAAAGGCTGGAGGAAATGCTCCGCGATCCCGACCCCGGGAAGGTCGAGCGGGTGACCAACGCCTTTCTCAAGATGAAAAAGTTCGATCTGGCCGAGCTCGAGCGGGTCTACCGGGGCAAGGCCTGACGGCAGAGGGCGGGGACTCAAGGAAGGTCGTGACATGAGCCAGGTCGTCCCCCGCATCACCGTTATGACGCCCGGCCAGATCGCAGAGGTCCATGCCCGGTCGCTGGAGATCCTGGCTGGGACCGGGGCGCGCGTGGATTCACCCCAGGCGCGGGCGCTGTTCGCGCGGGCCGGCTGCGAGCCCCGCGACGACGGCCGCGTCCTCATCCCGGCCGGAGTCGTGGAATGGGCCCTGAGGACGGCGCCCTCCGAGGTCGCGGTGTTCGACCGGACGGGCGCGCCCGCGTTCAAGCTGGGAACCGGCGGCGGGGGCACGCGCTTCGGCATCGGCGTCACCAACCTGTTCTACCAGGATCCGCTGACGGATGCGGTCGCCCCCTTCGCCCGCGAGCACATGGCCTCTTGCGCGCGGCTGGGGGACGCGCTGAAGGGCATGGACGTCGTCTCGACCATCGGGGTGCTCCGGGACCTGCCGCCGGAGAACGCCGACCTTTACGCGACCCTCGAGATGGCCGCCAATACGACCAAGCCCCTGGTCCTCCTCGTCTCCGAGGCCGCCGCGTTCGAGCCCGCGCTGGACCTGCTCGAAGAGATCCGCGGGGACTTTGCCGCGAAGCCGTTCGTCATCCCGTATTTCAATCCCGTCTCGCCGCTCGTGATCAACGCGGACACGAGCGACAAGATGGCCGCGGCGATCGCCCGCGGCCTGCCGGTCATCTACTCCAATTACGGCATGTCGGGCGCGACCGCCCCCATCACCCCGGCCGGCACGCTCGCCCTGCTGAACGCCGAGCTCCTCGCCGGCCTCGTGCTGGCGGAGCTCATGCGCGAGGGAGCGGCCGTCATCCTCGGCATCCTGCCCGCGGGTTTCGACATGGCCACGGCGGCGAGCTACTACGGACCCGAGACGATGCTTCTGAACCTGGCTTGCGGCGAGATGATGGCCCATTACCGGCTGCCGCACTGCGGCACCTCGGGAAGCGGCACGGGGTGGGGCGCTGATCTCCTGGCCGCGGATCTCTTCTGGATGAACCATCTGACGTCGTGCCTCGGCCCGGCCGGGCTGGCGCCGTTCGTCGGCGGCAATTTCGACTCCCTGGCCTTCTCGCCGGCCGCGGCCGTTTACGCGGACCACGTCATCGGTCAGGCGCGCCGGTTCGCGGGCGGCTTCGCGCTGGACGAGGGATCCCTGGGCCTGGCGGAGATCGCCGAAGTGGGGCCGGGCGGTAACTTCCTCACCGCCGATCTGACCCTGCGGCGTTTCCGCGAGGCGGCCTTCGCGAGCCCCATTTTCCCGAGACTGAGCCTCGAGGCTTGGCTGGGGCGGGGGAGCCCCCGGGCCGAGGACCTCCTGCGCAAGCACACCGTGGAGCTGATGGCCGCGCATCCGGCGCCGCCGGATCGAGCGGACCTGTTGGCACGCGGCGAAGCGTTCATCGGACGCTTGCGCCGCTGATCGCCGCGCGGACGGCTCATCCCCTGGAAAAAGGCCTCCGGCTGGGTTATCATCCCCCCGGCGAGGAGGGACTGCTTCATGAAAAACCGTCTCGTGTGCCTGCTGCTCGCGACCGGCGTTGTCGTTGCCTTTTCGGGATGCCCGAAGAGGGAGGGGACCGGACGCTGGCAATGGACGAGCGAAGAGGACGCCAGCGTGGCCCTTAGCGGTCCCGACGGGCCTCTGTGGCAATTCCATTACAGAGCGGATGGCGACCATGCTTATTTCCATCCGCTCCGAACGGTTGACGGGCAGGTCCTGACCTGGGACCGGCCGGCCGATCATATCTGGCACCACGGGCTATGGTTCAGCTGGAAGTACATCAACAAGGTCAATTATTGGGAGGTTGACCGCGAGACCGGCCGGCCCGCCGGCCGGACTTCCTGGTCGAACGTCCGGACCTCGACGGAAAAAGATTCCGGTGCCCGGATCGATATGGATCTGGCCTATGGGCCCGCCGGAGAGGAGGCTCCCGTTTTGACCGAGAAGAGGACGATCGTTGTCTCCCGGCCGGATAAAGAGGGCGCTTATGCCCTCGATTGGACCTGCGCATTCGTCGCGGCCGCGGACATCGTCCTCGACCGGACGCCGCTGCCCGGCCAGCCCGGGGGGGCGGTTTCCGGCGGCTATGCCGGGCTGTCGCTCCGCCTCGGCGAGAGGTTGATCGAGCCGCAAGTGATGACGAGCGACGGGCCGGTCGGCGCCTGGACGAACGATCGCTATCGGGGACGGCACATCGCCCTGGATTATTCCGGTCTCGTCGACGGCCGTCCCGCGGGGATCGCCGTCGTCGACCATCCGGCCAACCCGCGCTCGCCGACACCCTGGTATGTCATCAGCGCACCGGGGTTCAACTGGTTCACGCCGGCCCTGCTGTGCGATGAGCCGCTGGCCCTGCGGCAAGGTGATAGGCTCGTTCTGCGCTATCGGGTTCTCGTCCACCCGGGGCGCTGGGGTGCGGACCGTCTGCGAGCGGAGGCTGAGCGGTTCGCCGGCGAAGGGCGGTAGGGCGCTCAGTTGGGGGACACGGTGCCCCAGGGACATGTCCCCGTATGTCCCCGTTGTGTCACCCCGTCAAATTGAATCGGGGCGGTCGATATGTTATTCTGAGCGTCGGAGGAACCTGCCGGATGGACGAACAGGAAGTCAAGGAGCTTCTCCTCAGGGAAAACGCGGAATTCCGCCAGGCCCACGACGATCACCAGGCCTGCGACAAGGCGCTCGACGTGATCCGCGGGAAGAGCCACCTCTCGCCGGCCGACGCCGACGAGGAGCGGGAGCTCAAGAAGAAGAAGCTCGCCCTCAAGGACCGCATGTACCGGCTGATCGCCGATTACGTGCGGTCGCAATAAGGACCTCGATGGCCCCGGCCAAGTCCCGCAAGCCCCGTGTCGCCCTGATCGGCTCCGAATCGCTCAAGGGCAAGGAGATCATCGGTATCCTGACGGCCAAGAAGTTCCCCCTCGCTTCATTCGAGCTCTTTGATCCCGACGTCGAGGAGGAATACAGCAAGCTCAGCCAGTTCCGCGGCGAGGCCAAGGTCGTCCACGCCCTGACGCCGGCCGTTCTGGATGGCCTCGATCTCGTGTTCCTGGCCGCGGACGAGAAGACGGATCTCCGCTACGGACAGCTGGCGGCCGAGAAGGGCTACACGGCCATCGACCTCGGCGAGAGCTTCAACGCCGATCCCGACGTGCCGCTCGTCGTCGCCGGAGTCAACGACGCGGCGCTCCGGAAGACGAGGCCCGCTCTCATCGCCAATCCGCATCCCGCCACGATCATCCTCACCCATCTGCTCTCGGCGCTCGGGACAGGCTTCGCGGTGGCCAAGGCGGTGTCCGTCGTCCTCGAGCCCGTCTCGGCCTATGCGGAGGAAGGCATCCAGGAGCTGGCCGAGCAGAGCTACGCCCTTCTCGGCAGCTCCGCCCTGTCGAAGAAGGTTTTTCCCGACCAGGTCGCCTTCAACCTTCTCACCCGGACGGCCAAGCCGGAGCGGAACGGGTTCTCTCCTCTCGAAAACCGGGTTGCCGCCGAGGTCCGCCGGGTCCTCGGGCCCGGCGCGCCGCCCCTCTCGCTGACCGTCATCCTCGCGCCGGTCTTCCATACCTATTCGATCATGACCCATTTCGAGCTCCGGCACGACGCTTCCGCGGCCGGTGTCGAGGCCTGCCTGAAGAAGAGCGACATCTTCCGCTCGCCAGCCGGCGAGGCGGGCGCGGCCACGCCCGCGTCCGTCGCCGGCAAGGACCGCATCCATCTGGGGCCCGTCAAGAAGGACCCGGCCATCAGCGGGGGCTTCTGGGTTTGGGCCGTCGCGGACAACCTGACCGTGGGATCGGGCCTCAACGCCTACGGCATCGCCCGGGCCCTTTTCGGGGACGCCTGAGCGGGCGCGTGGGGGAAGGGAAGAGAGACCAAGGAGCACCCGCCATGATCCTGGGTATGACCGGCTTCGCCGAGAAGAACTTCACATCGCCCGCCCTGCGGCTGAAGATCAGCATCAAGACGCTCAATCACCGGTTCTTCGACTGGTCGTACAAAGGCGCGCCGCTCGGCGAGGTTGAGAACCGGATCCGCGCCCTCGGCCAGAAGAGGATCCGCCGCGGCCGCGTCGAGGTTTATGTCGATTTGGTCCCGCACGGGCCCGAGAGCTGGGATTTCACCCTGAACGAGGGCCTGCTCGAGAAGATCCTGGGCTCGCTCGACCGGGTCACCCGCCGGACGGGCCTGCGGCTCGAGATCTCGCTCGACAGCCTCTTCCGCATCCCCCAGCTCGTCGAGGTCGGCCGGAAGGCCCTCGGCCCCGCGGATGCGGCCTTCATCGAGCGGAGCTTCTCCCGGACGCTCGACGACGTCATCGCCCTCCGGCGTCGCGAAGGGCGCGAGACGGCCCGTCAGCTCCGGGTCCACCTCGCCGCCGTGCGTCGCTTCGTCGCCCGGGCCGAAGCGCGGTTCAAGCGCCAGCCCGCCCTGTTCAAGGCCCGGCTCAAGAAGCGGCTGGCCGACCTCAACTCCGGGGCGCCCGTTTCCGAAGGCAAGCTGGCCGAGGAAGCCTCGCTCTTGGCCCAACGCTACGACCTGGCCGAGGAGATCGGCCGGCTTAAGACCCACCTCGACTCGTTCGAGGAGTTCCTCTCGCCCAAGGTCGGCGAGCCTGTCGGGCGCCAGCTCGATTTCCTGGCCCAGGAGCTCAATCGCGAGGCCAACACCCTGGCCTCGAAATCCCAGGACATCCGCATCACCCGGGAGAGCCTGGCCATCAAGAACGAGCTCGAGAGCATCCGCCAGCACGTCCAGAACATCGAATAGGGGAGTCGACGCATGGTCTTCGTCATCACCGGGCCTTCCGGCTGCGGCAAATCGACCCTGATCAAGAGGGTGCGGCGGGCGCTCCGGGGCCTCGAGTTCTCGGTCTCGCACACGACCCGGGAGCGCCGTCCTTCGGAGAAGGACGGGGTCGACTATCACTTCGTCGACGAGCGGACGTTCGAGCGCATGGTCCGCGAGAAGCGCTTCCTCGAGCACGCCCGCGTTCACGGCCATCTCTACGGGACGTCCCGGGCCGAGGTCGCAAAGAAAGGCCGCCTATCCGACATCGTCCTCGACATCGATGTCCAGGGCGCCCGCCAGGTGCGCGCGAGAGTGCCGGGGGCCGTTCTCATCTTCATCATGCCCCCGGTCGCGGTCGCGCTCCGCCGCCGCCTCTCGAGCCGGAACGAGGACAGCCGTGAAGCGGTCCGGCGGCGCCTCCAGAACGCCCGGGCCGAGGTCCGGACCTACGCCGAGTTCGATTTCGTCGTCGTCAACGACGACCTCGACAGGGCCACGGCCGATCTGAAAACGGTCATCTCCGCGGCCCGGCACCGCCCCGACGCCATGGCCGCGGAGCTAAGGCCCATCCTGAGCAGCTTCGCGAAGGGCCGCCGATGACCAAGACGATCGCTCTCGGCGTCTCGTCCTCCATCGGCATCTACAAGGCCTGCGAGATCGTCCGCGGCTTCCAGAAGGCTGGCCACCGCGTCCAGGTGGTCATGACCCCGAACGCCGCCCGGCTCATCTCGCCCCTGCTCTTCAGCTCCCTCGCCGGGACCAAGACGATCGTCGACACCTTCGAGGAGCCCGAGGCGCGGGCGATCCGTCACGTCGCTCTGGCCAAGGAGATCGCGCTCCTCTGCGTCGCCCCGGCCACCGCCAACGTCATCGGCAAGTTCGCCGGCGGCGTCGCCGACGATTTCCTGTCGACACTCTTTCTGGCCTCGACCGCGCCGGTCCTCATCGCCCCGGCCATGAACGAGGCCATGTACGTCGATCGGAAGACCCAGGACAATATGGCCCGCCTCAAGTCTTTGGGCGCCGAATTCGTCGAAGCCGGGAAAGGCTATCTCGCCTGCGGCGACACCGGCTGGGGCCGCCTGGCCGAACCGGAGGCGATCGTCAAGGAAGGGCTGAGGATCCTGGCCCGCACGGCGAGCCTCGAAGGCAGGACCGTCCTGGTCACGGCCGGCCCGACCCGGGAGCATCTCGATCCCGTCCGCTTCCTGTCCAACCCCTCCTCGGGAAAGATGGGCTACGAGCTTGCCCGGGAGGCCGTCGCCCGCGGCGCGAAGACGATCCTCGTCTCCGGCCCGACCGCACTCGTCCCGCCCTGCGGGGCGCGGACGGAGATGGTCGTGACGGCGGCCGAAATGGAGAGAGCAGTCCTGAAGGCCTTCCCGAAGACCGATGTCGTTGTTATGGCCGCGGCGGTCTCCGATTTTCGGTTCAAGGAAGCGAAGGGCCGCAAGGCCGCCAAGGATGAGATCGGACCCGCCCTGGCCATCGAGAAAACGGCGGACATCCTGGCCGAGCTCGGCCAGAAGAAGAGGCGTAGCCAGGTCCTCGTGGGCTTCGCCGCCGAGACCCATGATGTCGTGGCCCATGCCCGGCGGAAGATGGCGGCGAAGAACGCCGACCTCATGGTCGCCAACGCCGTCGGGAAGGGGCAGGGCTTCAGCACGGATATGAACGCCGTCAAGATCGTCGCCCCCTCCGGGCCCGTTCAGGAAACCGGCCTCCTCAGCAAGCGGGAGGCGAGCCGCGTCATTTTCGACCGCATCGAGGCTGTCCTTGAAGAAAAGCGCCGCTGATATCCGCGAGGACCTCAAGACCCACGTCGACTTCCTGGCGGAAGCCGGGGCGGGCTTCGTCCTTCGCCGCCCTGAGGTCAAGACAGCGGCCCGAACGGCCGGTGCGGCGGTCTCGCCGGAGGGCGCCTCCGTCCGGCCGCCGCTCTCCGAGCGGCCTCCCCAGACGGACGCTGAGAAGGCGGCCCTCGAGGAGATCGACCGGCGGGTCCTCGCCTGCGAGCTTTGTGTCCTCCACAGGTTCAGGACACATGCCGTCCCCGGCGAAGGCAACCACTCGGCCGAGCTGATGTTCATCGGCGAGGGTCCCGGGCGGGATGAAGATCTCCAGGGCCGACCCTTCGTCGGCCGGGCCGGCCAGCTCCTCCGCAAGATCATCGCGGCCATGACCTTCCGCGAGGACGAGGTCTACATCACCAACATGGTCAAGTGTCGGCCCCCGGAGAACCGCGTGCCGCACCACGAGGAGATCGACGCCTGCTCGCGCTACCTCGTCCGCCAGATCGAGCTCATCCGGCCGCGGGTCATCGTCACGCTGGGCAGGACGCCGACCGACCAGTTCGTCCCCGGCCGCGAAGGCATGACCACACGGCGGGGCCGTTTCGGGGATTACCGCGGCATCCCGGTCATGCCCACGTTCCACCCGTCCTATCTCGTCCGGAACGAGGGCAACCGGGAGCTCAAGCGCATGGTCTGGGAGGACATGCAGAAGGTCATGGTCCTGCTCGGCCGAAAATGACCGTGTTCGCCCGGGTCGTCTTTCCGCTTCCGCTCGACCAGTCCTTCCTCTATGCCGTTCCCGCGGCGTTCCTGTCTGCCGCGAGGCCGGGGGCGCGGGTCGTCGCGCCACTCGGGACCCGCCGCCAGAACGGTTTCATCGTCGAGATCACGTCCGAGCCGCCCGCCGACGCGGTCAAGGTCAAAGAGCTTCTGGAAGTCCTTGACGACCGGCCCTTCCGCGGAGAGCGCTTCCTCGAGTTCACCGGGCGCCTGAGCGCGGAGTTCCACTCCTCCTGGGGCGAGATCCTCCAAACGGCCCTGCCTCCGTCGCTTTCGGGCAAGACCAGGATTAACGTCGTCCTGACGAACGCGGGGCTCGAGGCGCTTTCGGGCGGCTCCCTGGGTCCGAAAGCCCGCCAAGTCGCCGAGGCCCTGGCCGGGGCCTCTAAAGGCCGGAGCCCCCTTTTTCTCCGGAGGAAGCTTGGCGGGAGCGATGTGTCCGGCCTGGTCGCCCGGATGCAAAAGGCGGGGTTCGTCACCGTCGAACGGAAGACCGTTCTCCCGCCGCGGCCGCCGGTGCCGGGGATCGGGGCCAGCGCAACGGTCCAGCTCGGATTGGCCTTCCCGGAAGCGCTCCGGGAGGCCGGGGTCCTGGTCTCCGTCGAGAGGGACATCGTCGGCGGGCGCCATGGCGTCTGGTATCTATACGGCTCGGATCGGCTGCGACATGCGGCCTTCCAGAGCCTCGTCCGTTCGACCGTCGTGGCCGGCGGCCGGGTCCTCTTCCTGCATCCCGAAGTGGCCCCGGCCGAATCGCTCGTCGCCCGCTTCAAGGTGGACTACGGCCGGACCGCGGTCGTCTTTCACGGCCGCATGACCCAGAAGCAGAGGGAGGAGGCCTGGCGCTCGCTCCGGAGCCGACGGGCCGCGCTCGTGGCGGGGACGCGGTCGGCGCTGTTTCTGGAGACCGGGCCGCTCCGGCTCCTGGCCGTCGACGACGAACAGGAGGAATCGTATTTTCAAGCCGAGAATCCCTCCTACGACGCCCGCCGGGGCGCCTTCCTGAGGGCCGGATCCGAGGGGGCCGTGGCCGTCTTCGGGTCCTCCCGGCCGACCGTCGAGGCCTTCACCGAGGCACGGCGGCTCGGCCTGCTGATCGAGCTCGGCACCGAGCCCCGAAAGGCGGCCGTGACCGTCGTCGAGCACGCCGGGGACAGGCCGATCCTGTCCCGCGAGCTCGAACGGAAGCTCCGGGCGAACCTGGAGAAGGGCGAGCCGGCCATCCTCTTTCTCAACCGGAGGGGCTACGCCGCGCAGGTCGTCTGCTCCGGCTGCGGCCGCGCGCCCCGCTGCTCCCGCTGCGATATTCCTCTCGTCTACCACAAGGCTGAAGGCCGCCTCATCTGTCATTACTGCGGCTCCTCCGTGGACGCCCGGCGCGGCTGCGGCGAATGCGGAGGCGAGGTCGTTGTCCGCCGGGGGGCGGGAACGCAGGCCGTCGAGGAGGAGCTGGCCCGCCTCTTTCCCAAGGTCCGGACCGCCCGCTTCGACGCCGACTCGGCCTCGAAGCCGGAGGACCGGGTGCGCCTCCTGGCCGACTTCGCCAAGGGCAAGGTCCCGCTCCTCGTCGCCACGCAGCTTCTCGCCCACCAGCCGGGGGTGCCGAAGGCCGGGCTCGTGGCCGTCATCCGGCCCGAATACCTCCTGGCCTTTTCCGACTATCGGGCCGGACAAAAGACCTATCAGGCCGTTTCGGCCATGCTCGACCTTCTCCGCGACACGCCCGGCGCGGAGGGCGTGATCCAGACGGCGCCGCCGGTCCATTTCACGGTCGCCGCGGCCGCGGCCGGCGACTATCAGGCTTTCTACGACAGGGAGATCGAGTTCCGCCGGATCTTGAGCTATCCGCCGTTCACGAGCCTGGCCGAGGTCGTGCTCCAGGGCCGCGACGTCCGATCCCTAGGGGCCAAGTCGCGGGAGCTCAGGTCGCTCCTTCAGAAACACGCCCCCGGGCTCGAGGTCCTCGGTCCCGCCTTCGCGCCGCTCGCCCGCGTCCGGGACGTCTCCCGGGTCCAGTTCATCCTCAAGGCCGCAGAGCGGGAGACGATCGACCGGGCCCTTCGGGACTCCCTGCCCAGGATCCGCCTGAAAAGGTCCGTGGTGTTCTCCTACTCGCCCTTCCGCGATTAAAAAAGAAGGGGTCAAACCTACTTATCATCACTTTTTCCTACATTTTTGTCGGAAAGTGACGATAAGTAGGTTTGACCCCTTCTTAAAAAAAAGGCCCGTCCCGAAGGACGAGCCCTTATCAGACGAGCGTCGAAGAGCTACTTCTTGACCGGAGGCGGCACGGCCACCTGATAATCGGCAAAGTAGATCGTCAGGTAGCCGGACGCGCTGACGGCCTTATCGGTCAGGTCGTGGCCGAAGATCTCGATCTTGGCCCGGGTCTCGATGACCGTATTCGTGCCGAGGAGACCGATGAGGGGGGCCGCGAATTTGGCCGATTCGAGGACGACCACGAACGGCACCGCGACGCTTTTATCAACCGGGCAGAGGACGGTCGAGAAGTTGCCGTCGAAGGGCGGCGGGACGTCGACTCCAGAGGTCCCCGGGCCGGCCGGCAGCTCGTAGGTCACCCGGTAGCTCGTCAGCAGGACGTCGTTGAACTGCGAGGGCCCCTCGATAGGGTTGGGGTTGACCAGCCGGACGACGATGTTGGCCGTGGCGTTGTCCACCCGGACGAGGCCGTCGGCGTCGAGGACATCGGACTGGAGATAGGCCACGGTCTCGCCCTCGACCGTGGTGCCGGTGAGGCTCTGGATGACGATGATGCTGCTGGACTCGGCATTCCGCGAGACGCTGTTACAGCCGGCCAGTAGGAGGAAGGCGGCCGCGACCGCCAGGGCCTTGAGAGTCGGTGTGATCTTTTTCATGGCTGGTTCTCTCCTGTTACTTGATGATCCTGGGCGTGATGAAGATCAGCAGCTCCCGGCTCGTCTTCGTCCGGGCGAAGTTCTTGAAGATGCTGCCCAGGATCGGGATCTGGTGGAGGAACGGCACTCGCTCGCGCGTGACCGAGTCCTCCGTCCGGTAGATGCCGCCGATGACGGTGGTGCCGCCGTCGGGGACCATGACCATGGTCTTGGCGCTCTGCATCGTGATCGGCGGGATGCCGTTGACGAGGTTGGCGAAGTCCGCCGCGTTGTTCTGGATCTCGATGGTCATGATGACTGTGCCCTCGGCCGTGATCTGCGGCGTGGCCCGCAGCTCGAGGGCGGCGTTGACGTATCGGGTCGTCACGGTGAAGTTGGCCACCGTCTGGACGGGGATCTGGCGGCCCTGGATGATCTCGGCCTGCTGGTTGTTCTGCGTGACCACGGAGGGCCGGGAGATGATCTTGCCGTCACCGCTCGTCTCGAGGGCGGACAGGGCGATGTCGACCCGGAAGGTATCGAGGACGTTGGCGAAGGAGAAGCCGAGGACCGTGTTGAACGCCGGGGCGGGCAGGTTGACGCCGTAGCCGCCGAGCGGTCCGCCGATGCCCTTGGTCACGATGCCCTGGGGGATCATCGCGCCGTCGATGAGGACGCTGTTGGGGAACTGCAGGTTGGTCGCGTTGCCGTAGAACTGGTCGGCGACCCCCTTGAAGCCCCACTGGATGCCCAGGTTGCGGATGAATGTCGCGGAGGCCTCGACGACCCGGGCCTCGATCGAGACCTGGGGCGTCGGCGTGTCGACGACGCCGATGAGCTTTTCGAGGAGGTCGAGCTTGTCGCGGACCTCGGAGATGAGCAGGGTGTTGGTCCTCTCGTCGACGATGATCTCGCCGCGGGCCGAGATCTTGGACTGCAGAAGGGTCGCGACGTCCTTGGCCTTCGAGTAGGACAGGGTGATCGTCTTGACCATGACAGGCCCGGACAGCTCCTTGCTCTCCTTGAGCTTGCGCTGGTCCTCTTCCTCGCGGGTCAGGACGTTCATGGGGGCGATCCGCAGGATGTTGCCCTCGATCGACTTGCCCATCTTGTTCTGCTTGAGGATGATGTCGAGGGCCTGGTCCCAGGGGACAACCTGGAGATTGACGGTGACGGAGCCGCGGACCTCGGGATCGAAGACGACGTTCAGGCCGGCGAATTCGGCCAGATAGAGAACGACATCCTTGAGGTCGGCGTCCTTGATCCTGAGGCTGATGACCTCGCCGGAGTACTTTTCTTCTTCCCCGGCAATCGTCTTGGGCTTGTATTTATCCTGTTCGACCGTGATGGCCTTTGCTTCAACCTGGGCCGGGGCGGATGCCACGGCGGGAGGGCAGAGGGTCGTGACCGGGACCGACTTGGGCTCGGTCTTGGGTTCGGCCTTGGGCTCGGCCTTCGGTTCGATCCGGGATTCGGGCTTGGGAACCGGGGGCTCGATCCGGGCCGGAGCGGGCACAGGGGCCGGCACGGAGGCCGGAGCCGGCTGGACAAGGGCCGCGGGGGCCGCGGCGGCGGGGAAGAACGATACGACGAGCCCGTCGCTGCGGGAATCCATGGCATAGAGCCCGGGTTCCTTGAGGTCGAAGACCATGCGGGTGATGGGCCGCGGGCCGGCCGTCTGGAACTGGGCCACCCGGACCCGTTGGACCGTGGACCGCGGGTCGTCGATCGGCCAGACGTCGGACTTGGCGGCGAGAAGGGTGTCGAAGAGATCGACGACGAGGCGCGGCGGGTTCTCCAGGGCGAAGACCTGGGTGACCACGGCGCCGGTCAGCGCGGCCTTGACGGAGAGACTGTCCGCGCCGGCGGCGGTGTCGACCTTGCTGAGGAGGATCTCGCCCTTGGCTGTCCGGTCGAGCTGGGCCTGGGTGGCCGCGTCGATGACATAGCCTGTCTGGCCCCTCTGGATCCCGTTGAGCTCGACGACGGTCCGCCCCGTCTCCTGGACGATGCGGGCCGGGACCCGTTCGCTCAGCCGGACGAGGAGGCGCAATCCGTCGGCCCCGGCCTTTTCGACCTGGACGTCACGGACGAGCCCTGAGCCGGAGGAGGGGAGAGAAGGCGCCGCAGCCGTGGAGGCCCGGGCGATGTCGAGGACGAGCGTCCGGGGCGATTCGGCCGTGTAGGAAGCCTTCGCGACGGCCAGAGGGCCGTCGGTCTCCAGAACGAGCTTCGTCGAGAGCGCGCCCGGCAGGACCTGGATCTTGCTGATCTGTACGGCGGGGACTGGGCCCTGGGCGTACCCGAGGGAGAGCAGAAGCACACACAGACCGGCGAGCGCGGCCGGCAGGTTTCTCTTGTTCATGTTACAGCTCCTCCGTGATTTCTTTGATGATGTCTCTCGGCCTGACGAGGGGGATGCCCCGGTCACTCGTCTTGCGCAGGACGGCTTGCGTTTCGTTGATGGACAGGACATAGCCGTCCGCGAACTTGTCGCCGGCCTTGACAAACATGGGGAATCCCTGGGGCGTACCGATCATGGCGGTGTATCCGCCCTTTTCCTTGACGATCCCGTAGAGGACCAGATCATCGATAAAGACCTTGGCCTCGCCGAGGGCCGTCTTCTCGCGCAGGTCGCGGCCGGCCAGGAGGTCTTTGAACGGATCCCGCCGGCCTTCCGCGTCGTAGGTGAAACCCGCGGCCGGCGCGACCGTCGGAGCGGTCTCAGGTGGCTGCGCGGCCGCCGTCTCCTGGGCCAGGAGGGCGGCCGGGCCGGCCAGGCTGAGGATGAGTAGGACGATGGCTGCTTTTTTCATCATTTGGGCCTCGCTTGCTTCTTGGCCGGAGCGCCGGCCGGCGTATCGGCGAAGAAATAGGTCTTGGCCGTCCAATTCGCGGAGACCGTGTTCAGGTCCGTCTGGCGGGCCATGGCCCTGATCGAGAAGTTTTCGATGGTGAAGACCCGGGCGAACTTGCTCAGCTTGTCGAAGAACAGGCCGAGATTGTGGTAGCTGCCCGAGACCTGGATCGGGATGGGCCACTCGGCGTAAAATTCCCTGTTGATCTCGGCGCCGGGGGCGAAGCGGAGGACGTCGAGCCGCGAGTCGTAGGCGAGAGCCTGGATCTGCCGGAGGATGTCGGCGGTTTCCTTCCTCTGCGGGATGCTGACCTCCAGCGTCTTGAGCTTGGCGGTCATGGCGGCGATGTCGGCCTCGATCTGGTCGAGCTCCTTCTTCTTCTCTCTCAGGTTCCGGACCTCCTGCTCGACCTTGATCCGCTCGGCTTTGAGGACCTGGAGCCTCTCGTTCCGGGGCTTGAAGAAGAAAAAGAAGGCCAGGGCGAAGATCACGGCGGCGAGGAGGACATGTCCGTACCACGGCCAGTTCTTCATGGCATCCTCCCTTTCTTGGGGGCCGCCTTTGAGGCGGGCCCCGCCTTCGCGGGGGCGGCCTCCGGCAGCTTCCGTTCGACCGTGGCCCGCAACGCGAACTCCAGATACTGGTCGGCCTTGGTCGTCCTCTGGGTCGAGGAGACGAGGTTGACGTTCATCACCTGCGGGCTGGACTCGAGGCTGGAAATGTAATCGGCGACGAGGTTGTTCGACAGGGCCCGGCCCTTGATCTGGAGGCCCTTGGCGTCATAGACGACCTCGGTGAGCCAGACCCACTCCGGCAGGCGCCGGCTCATCTCGTCCATGAGCCGCGGCGCGAGATCTCGCTGGGCATTCAGGGTCTCGATCAGCGTGATCTTCTTGTCGAGGGATTCCCGGGCCAGCCTCTGTTCCTCGAGCTTGGCCTCGACGTACTGGAGCTGGCTCTTCTCCTTGCGGGCCTGGTCGAGGAGGGCGTTCTCCCGATCGAAGGCCTTCTGCTGGAGGAAATAGAGCGCGCCGAGGCCGATGACGAGCAGGAGGAAGACCAGGCTGCCGTAGTTCCGGCCCGTGACCTTGAGGGCTCCGGGGGAGACGGCCGCTTCCTTGAGCTCTTTCGCTTCCGGCTTGAGGAGGTTGATCCGTATCATGGTTACTTCTCCACCTTTCGGGTTGCCAATCCGACGGCGACCCCGAAGATCGGCGCCATGTCGGTGAAGTAGACCGCGTCGAACTTCTTGTCGTCGACCCGGATATTGCGGAAAGGATTGAGGATCTCCGTCTTGATCCGGAACTTCGTCTCGAAGGCGCTGACCATGTTCGAGACGTTGGCCAGCCCGCCGCTGAGGACGATCTGCTCGATCTTCCTCTCCCGCTTTTCCGAGGCCTCGTAGAACGAGAACGTCTTCTCAACCTCGTCGAGGAGGTCGCGCACGTTCATCGACAGGAGCGTCGCGAACTGGTCCGGGGTGGCCGACTTTCCCGGGATCCCCTTGAGGAGCTTTTCCGCCTCCTCGAAGGAGATGCTGAGCTCCTTGCGGATGTTCTCGGTGAAGAAGAAGCCGCCGAGGGACAGGTCGCGGAAGAGCTGCGGCGTCCCGTGCTCGACGATGACGACGTTGGTGATGTTGGCGCCGATGTTGATCAGGGCGAGCGTCTTGCCCGAGAACATCTCGGGGTAGCTGATCTCGAGGACGTTCTGGAGGGCGAAGACGTCGACCTCGATGCTCTGGAGGTTCTTGCGGGCCTGGGCGATGACGCTGCTGTAATTGGCGATCTTGTCCTTTTTGGCGGCGACGAGCAGGATGTCGAGGTTCTTCTCGTCGGTCGACCGCGACGGCTTGAGGATGGCGTAGTCGACGTTGGTCTCCTCGTAGGGGTAGGGGATGTTGTGCTTGGCCTCCCAGATGATGCTCTCGGCCAGCTCCTGCTTCTCCATGACCGGGAGGGAGATCTTCTTGATGATGACGGAGTTGCCGGAGATGGAGATGGTCACGTCCTTGGTCGAGATCTTATTCTCCTCGAAGATGAGGCGGATGGTCTCGACGACCGCGGCGGAGTCGATGATGGTCCCCTCGACGATCGCGTCATGGGGCAGCGGCTCGTAGCCGATCTTGAGGAGCTCGTAGGGCTCGTCCCCTTTCTTCCGGGGGCGGAGCTCGACGGCTTTGACGGAATAGGAACCGATGTCCAACCCGACCACGCTTTTTTCTCGAGAGAGTCCGAACATGTTTGCCTGCCTTTATGGAATTTGGACCTTTTTCGACCCGGTTATCTTGCTCCGGAGCTTCCGGAGCACCGGCGCGGGAACGAGGCCCTCGACGGAGCCGCCGAGGCCGGCGACCTCGCGGACCACATTGGAGCTGAGGAACGTATAAGCGACGCTCGGCATCATGAAGAACGTTTCGATATCCGGCGCCAGGCTTCTGTTCATGAGGGCCATCTGAAACTCGTATTCGAAGTCCGAGACGGCCCGCAGGCCCCGGATGACGACGCGCGTCCCTTGGGCCCTGGCGAAGTCGACGAGGAGGCCGTCGAACGCCCGGACCTCGACTTCCCTTTTTGAGGCAAAAATCTCTTGAATCATTCTTACCCTCTCTTTAGTCGTGAAAAGAGGGCGCTTTTTGGGGTTTTTAAGGACGGCGACGACCACCCGGTCGAAAACCTCAAGCCCGCGCTCGATGATGTCCACGTGTCCGTTGGTAATGGGGTCGAACGATCCGGGGTAGACGGCGCTAGTTTCCGGCATCAGGACTCGTCGTTAGTTCCTCATCACGCTTGTCTATCCGAATATCAAAAAAAAAGAGGAATGTCAACGAAAATCCAAGGTCCGAAGCCCCCCCCGCGAGCCTTGGTTGGAATCACGAAACCTGTCATAATAAAGGTCCGGAGGGATCTTCATGAGGGACGCCGGAGGAGAGGGGCTCTCAAGCGATGAGCCGGGATCATCGTCATTCTAACTTCCTGTCATCGTTGGGGGTGATAGGGCTGGGCCTTCAGATCGCGGCCGCGGGCTGCCTGGGCGGGGCCCAAGACGAGGCCGGCCACGCGGCAAAGCGCAGAGCCATGGTCGCGGGCCAGATCGCGGCCAGGGGCGTGCGCGATCCTCTGGTCCTCCGGGCCATGTCCGGCGTGCCCCGCCATCTCTTCGTTCCCGCCGGTGTCGCCGACCAGGCCTATCGGGATCATCCGCTGCCGATCGGCGAAGGCCAGACGATCTCCCAGCCCTACATCGTCGCCCTCATGACCGAGAGCCTGGCCCTCAAGGGCGGCGAAAAGGTGCTCGAGGTCGGCACCGGGTCCGGCTACCAGGCCGCGGTGCTCGGCCGGATCGCGGCCGCGGTTTATACCGTCGAGATCAACGGAACGCTGGCCGGCCAAGCGGCCGCGACGCTCGAGCGCCTGGGCTACGCGAATGTCCATGTCCGCTCCGGCGACGGATTCTACGGCTGGCCGGAGGAAGCCCCCTTTGACGCCATGATGGTCACGGCCGCGGCCCCGGAGGTCCCCCCGGCCCTCTTCGCCCAGCTCGCCGAAGGCGGCCGCCTGGTCATCCCCCTCGGCGACCCGCAGACCTATCAGCGCCTGACCGTGATCACGAAACGGGACGGCCAGCCCCGCGTCGATCAGATCCTCGACGTCCGCTTCGTCCCCATGACCGGCGAGATCCAAAAAAAGAAAAGATAGCCATCCTTACTCTTCTTGGGATCGAGGCGAGGTCCTCGGCCTCATGCGTTGCTTTTGAGGTTTGAGTATGCTACTTTTTGAGCGATGATGATCCGTTTTGGCACTTCCGGCTGGCGCGGGGTGATGGGCGAGGACTTCACCTTTCACAACGTCCGCGTCGTCATCCAGGCCGCCGCGAATTACCTCCGCCTCAAGTACGGGGAGGCCCCGGTCTCCGTCGTCGTCGGCTATGACACGAGGTTCCTCTCGGACCGGTACGCCATGGAGGCAGCCAAGCTCCTGGCCCGCAACGGGATCCAAGTCCTCCTGGCCGACCGCGACGCGCCTTCGCAGGCCCTGGCCTGCCAGATCATCAAGCGCGGATGCCAGGGCGGGATCAATTTCACCGCATCCTTCAATCCTCCGGCCTACAACGGCCTCAAGTTCAACGCCGCGACGGGGGCCCCGGCCCTGCCCGAGGTGACCGATGCCATCGAAGAGGAGGCCCGCCGGCTGATGCCGGGCTTCACCGCCCTGACGACGCGCCTCCTCGACGATTCCGTTTCGCGCATCGACCTCCAGGCCGATTACCTGGCGCATCTCCAGACGAAGATCGATTTCGAGGTCATGCGCAAGGCCCGTCTGAAGGTGGCCGCGGACCCGCTCTACGGCACGAGCCGCGAATATCTCGACGAGATCCTCGAGGAGAACGGCGTCGAAGTCGAAGGCCTCCACGGCTACGTGGATCCCTACTTCGGCGGCGTCAGCCCGTCCTGCACCGAAGAGAACCTGGCCGAGCTCAAGGCCCACGTCGTCTCCACCCGCTGTCACCTGGGGCTGGCCACCGACGCCGACGGGGACCGCTTCGGGATCATCGACGAGAAGGGCGGATTCGTCCACCCGAACATCATCCTGGCGCTCCTCCTCAGCTATCTCGCGGAGGTCAAGGGGTGGCGCGGCGGCGTCGCCCGATCCGTCACCACGACCCATCTTCTGGACCGCATCGCCCGGAAATACGGCCTCCCGCTGACGAAAACGAAAGTCGGCTTCAAGTACATGGCCGAGCTCTACCTGCAGGGCCGGATCATGTTCGGCGGGGAGGAGAGCGCCTGCATCGCCGTCAAGGATCACCTGCCCGAAAAGGACGGCATCTTTGCCGGCCTGCTCGTCGCCGAGATGATCGCCGCGACCGGCCGGAGCCTGGGGACCCTGCGCGAGGACCTGTTCAAGGAATACGGGATGATGACCAGCGGCCAGCGGACGCTTCCCCTGACCCCGGAGCGGGCGAAGAAGCTCAAGGCGCTCATCCAGAACCCGCCCTCCAAGCTGGGCCGCTTCAAAGTCGTGACGGTGGAGACCCTGGACGGGCTCAAGCTCGACTTCGAGGCCGACCGCTGGATCGTGTTGCGGCTGTCGGGGACCGAGCCCCTCATCCGCTGCTATGCGGAAGCCGGGACCGCCGAGGAGGTCGGCGCCATCCTCAAAAAGGGGATCGAGGCGGTCCGGTGAAAAAGAAGATCTTCATCCTCGGCGTCGCCTGCCTGCTCCTGATCATGATCGTCACCGCCCTCTTCGGCAAGAAGGGGGTCATGGACCTGCGCCGGTCCCGCCGTACCCTGGCCTCCCTCGAGGACCGGATCCGCGAGCTCGAAGTCGAGAGGGGCCGGCTCGAGGCCGAGATCCGACGGCTCGAAGAAGATCCCCGCGCCGTCGAAAAGGCGGCCCGGGAAAAGCTCGGACTCGCCGCCCCGGGCGAGAAGATCGTCGTCGACCCCGGCCCGGCCGTCCGGAAATAGATGCCCCGGCCCGCCAGGACGCGACGACAGCCGGAGGAGTGGGCCCTCGTCGAGGGCCTCAATCCCGCCCAGCGGCGCGCCGTCCTGCACGGCGAAGGGCCGCTCCTCATCGTCGCCGGCGCGGGCACGGGAAAGACCAAGGTCATCACCCATCGCATCGCCCGGCTCATCGCCGCCAAAGCGGCCCGCCCCGACCAGATCCTGGCCGTGACTTTCACCGAGAAGGCGGCCAGCGAGATGGAGGCCCGGGTCGATGTCCTTGTGCCCTACACCTCGTCCTTTGCCGAGATCAGCACCTTCAACTCGTTCGGCGAGCGCGTTCTCCGCGACTACGCCCTCGATGCCGGCTATCCTCCCGACTTCCGGCTCCTGGCCGACGTCGACCAGGCCATCTTTTTCCGGGAGAACCTCTTCCGCCTCCCCCTCGACTACTACCGGCCCCTCGGCCAGCCGACGCGTCACATCCAGGAGGTCCTCGAGGCCATCCGCCGGCTGAAGCAGGAGGACGTCCGGCCGGAGGACTATATCCGCTACGCCGAGGGTCTCGGCCGCCAGGCCTCCGACGAGACCGGACGGGAGACGGCCCGCAAACACCTCGAGATCGCCCGGGTGTTCACCGCCTACCAGGAACTCCTGCGGTCGCAGGGCCTCATCGACTTCGAGGACCAGGTGACCCTCGTCGTCGATCTCCTGCGGCGGCGGCCCTCGGTCCTCGACGAGCTGCGGCGGCGCTACCGCTACATCCTCGTCGACGAGTTCCAGGACACCAACTTCGTCCAGTTCGAGCTCGTCAAGATGCTCGCCGCCGGGCATCGCAACCTGACCGTCGTCGGCGACGACGACCAGAGCATCTTCCGCTTCCGCGGCGCCTCGCTCAGCAATATCCTCGAGTTCGAGGAGGTGTTCCCGGAGGCGAAGCGGATCGTCCTGACCCGGAACTACCGCTCGACCCAGCCCATCCTCGACGCCTCCTACCGTCTCATCCGGCACAACGATCCGAACCGGCTCGAGTTCAAGGACAAAGTCGACAAGCGCCTCCGGGCCGCGGCCCGGGGACGGGGCAAGAGCATCCACATGCTGTCGTTCGACACGCTGGCGCACGAGGCCGACGCCCTGGCCGACCGGGTCCTCGAGATCCAGGCCGGGGGGGCCGGCTGGCGCGATATGGCCGTGCTGGTCCGCCGCAACGCCGACGCCGACCCTTATCTGCGCTCGTTCAACATGAAGCAGATCCCTTTCCGCTTTTCCGGCAGCCGTGGCCTCTACCAGCAGGAAGAGATCAAGGTCCTCGTCGCCTTCATCCGGGCGCTCACTGATTTCGAGAACAGCCGCGACCTCTTCTATCTCGCCCTCTCGGACGTTTATAAGGCCGACCCCTACGACTTGAGCCGGCTCGCCGGCTACGCCGAGAAGAAGAACCTCAGCCTCCACGGCGTCTTCAAGGCGATCGCCGACGGCGCCGGCCCCATGGAGATCAAGCCGGAGACTGAGGCGCTGGTCAAGCGCCTCTTCTCCGACATCACGGCCTTCGTCGAACTCGCCGGCACGAAGAACGCCGGCGCCGTCGTCTACGCCTTCCTCGAAAAGAGCGGCTACCTCAAATCCCTCGTCTGTCCGATGACCCCCGAGGCGGAGATCCGGGTCAAGAACGTGCGCCTCTTCTTCGACAAGATCAGGGGTTTCTCGGAGCTCGTCGAGGACGGCTCCATCCGGTCGTTCGCCCGCTATCTCGACCTCCTCGCCGAGGTCGGCGACAACCCGGCGACATCGGAGGCGGAGCTCGACGAGGACGCGGTCAACGTCCTGACCGTCCACAAGGCGAAGGGCCTCGAATTCGGGACGGTCTTCCTCGTCGGCCTCATCGAGGACCGGTTCCCCGGCCGCGAGCGGCGCGAGCGCATCCCCGTCCCGGACGGCGTCCTCAAGGAAAGCCTGCCCGGGCGGGAGAACTATCTCCAGGAGGAGCGGCGGCTTTTCTATGTGGCCATGACCCGGGCCCGCCGGGCCCTCTACATGACCTGGGCCAGGGATTATGGGACGCGGCGTCTCAAGAAGATCAGCCCGTTCGTCCTCGAGGCCCTCGACATCCCCAAGATGCCCGAGGACGTCCTCAGGGCCTCGGTCCTCGAAGAGATCCGCCGCTACGCGCTCGACACGGGACGGCCGAAGACGGCTGCGCCGGTCCGGCCGGCCGGGACGCCGCGGCTGAGCTTCGTCCGGGTCGAGGACTATCTCGTCTGCCCGCTCAAGTATAAATTCCGCTACGACATGCGCGTGCCGATCCTGCCCCACCACGCGATCGTCTTCGGCCGCGTCCTCCATGAGACGATCCACGGCTTTCTGCGGCAGCGGATGAAGGGCCGCGACGCCGGCGTCGAGGCCGTCGTCGAGGACTACCGGAAGAAGTGGGTCAACGAGGGCTTTCTCAGCCGGGAACACGAGGAGCTGCGTAAAGAGGCGGGGGAGAGGGCCCTCCGCCTTTTCTATAGGCGGGAGGAAGAATCGGGGAGCCGGCCCGGTTTTCTCGAAAGGCCGTTCCGCTGGCAGGAGCGCGGTCTGCGCTTCTCGGGCCGGTTCGACCGGATCGACTTCGAGGACGCCGGCGCGGTCGTCATCGATTTCAAGACGACCGAGTCCGCCTCGCAGAAAGAGGCCGATCGCACCGCCGCGGACAGCCTGCAGATGGACGTCTACGCCCTTTCCTTCTTGAAGACCGAGGGGATGCTGCCGTTCGAAACGCGGCTCCACTTCCTCGAATCCGACATCATCGGCCGCGCGTCCAAAGGGGAAAAGGAGCTTGCCCGCGGGGCGGAAAAGATCCGCGAGGCGGCCGAGGGGATCAAGTCCGGGGACTTCAAGGCCCGCCCGGACTGGCACAGCTGCTCGGCCTGCGAGTTCAAGACGATCTGCCCCGAGTCCTTCGCCTATTGAAAGAAGGGGTCAAACCTACTTTTCGTTACTTTTAGACGATTATTCCCGTCCGGCGGGACAAGCGGCGCGCTTCGAAAGTCCCAATTTATGAGAAAGTGACGATAAGTAGGTTTGCCCCCTTCTTATTATCGAGGCTCGACCCAGAACGGCATGACGGCCCAGATCCTCGTCTGGTTCATCAGCCGGGCCGTCTCCAGGATCCGGTCCCTCCCGGCCGCGCTCTTGAGCCCGAACCCGAGCGAAGGACGGTCGAAGAGGGATTGCCAGAACGTCCGCTTCCGGGGCCAGATGTCCAGGCGGACATCCTGGTCCGCGTCGATGCCGGCCTCCTTTTTCGCCAGGCCGAGGGCCATCGTCAAGCCGCCGAGCTCATCGACGAGCTTGATGTCCTTGGCCTGCCGTCCCGTCCAGACACGCCCCCTGCCGACGGCGTCGACTTCCTCGCGGGCGAGGCCTCGGCCTTCCGCGGCCCGGGACAGGAACTGGTCGTAGGTCCAAAGGATCTCGTCTTTGAGGATCTTTCGCTCATCGGCCGTGAACGGCCGGAACGGGGAAAAGACGTCGGCCTTCTCCCCGAAGACGAGCTTTTCCGAGGTCACCCCGAGCTTCTCGAGGAGGCCGTCGATGCTGAACTTGCCGGCCAGGACCCCGATGGATCCGGTCAGGGTCTGCGGCGCGGCGACGATCTTGGTCGCTGACATGGCGATCCAATAACCCCCGGAGCCGGCCACATCGGACATCGAGACGATGACCGGCTTCTCTTTCTTGGCCAGGACGACCTCGCGCCAGATGACGTCCGAGCCGACCGACGAACCGCCGGGGCTGTCGATCCGGAGGATGACGGCCTTGACCGACGCGTCGGTCCGGGCCGTCCGGATCCAGCGGGCGACCGTGGAACCGCCCAAGATCCCGGGCATGCTTTCGCCGGTCATGATGGTTCCGACGGCGTAGATCAGGGCGACCTTGCCCGGGCCCCTCTCGAGCCCGACCGATGACGGCTTCACACGCGAATAGTCGTCGAACCGGACCGGCAGGACCGTGCGGCCGTCGCGCCGCAGGAGCGCCTGGACCTCATCCTCGTAGAGGCAGTCGTCGACGAGGCCGGCCGCCTTGGCTTGCTCCCCTTGGAAAAAGCCGCGGTCGACGAGCGCCCGGAACTCGGCTTCGGTCTTGCCGCGGGCCGCGGCCACGGTGGCCACGTACTGGGAGAAGAGGTCAGCGTAGAGGGACTCCATCTGCTCGCGGTGGGGCGGCGTGAAGCCCGTTTCGGTGAACATGTTGTAGGCCGTCTTGTATTCCTCGACGTGCTCGAACTCGGCCCTGATCCCGAGCTTGTCGAGGCTGCCCTTCAGGAACGGGACATAGCCGCCGATGCCGTTGACGCCCAACCAGCCGAGAGGGTGGAGGATGATCCGGTCGCAGGCCGTGGCCACGAAATATTCCATGTCGAAATCGGGCGCCTCCTCGATCAGGGCGTAGATCTTTTTGCCGGAGCGGCGGAAGTCGAGGAGGGACTCGCGCATCTCGTTGGCCTTGGCCCAGTCGCATTGGAGCAGGCCCAGGCGCAGGACGACGGCCTGGATGCGCTCGTCGACCTTGGCCTTGCGCAGATTTTCCCAGAAATCGTGGACCGCGAGAGGCTTCGCCCCCAGGAGGAAGGACATCAGGGCTTCGGGCGGGGCGACCTCGGCGACGGGGCCGGCCAGCGGAACGTCGAGATAGCCGCGGGCGGGGACCGCGACGGCCCGCCCCCCCAGATCCTCGACGACGACGAAGAAGAGCCCCGCGGCGGCCAACGCGAGAAAGAACAGGAAGATCAAAACGACGACGGTCGATTTCTTCATGGGGGCTCCTCGTTTCCGGGCCTTCAGATTCTAGCAGAAACGCGCTTGATTTCAATCCGGGAAATGGGGACAATGACCTCTCAGGCCGCCGCGCCTCCCCGCTGCGGGGCCGGCCTCGGCGGGAAAGACAGGAGGTAAGGGGAATGTCCTTTTCAAAGCTCTATGTCGGTAACCTCAACTTCAGGACCACGGAAGAGTCACTGAAATCGCTGTTCGCTCAGCACGGCGAGGTTACCTCGGTCAACATCCTGCAAGGACGCGGGTTCGGCTTTGTCGAGATGGCGACCCCGGAGGCCGCGCAGGACGCCAAGGGCAAGCTCAACGGCACCGAATTCGACGGCCGCAAGCTCATCGTCAACGACGCCCGTCCGCGGGCCGACAGGCCCGGCGCGGACCGGCGCTTCGGAGAAGGCGGCGGCGGTGACCGCCGGGGCTTCTCGCGCTTCTGACCGCCTCCTGGCCATCCTTTCTTATCCGCCCCTCGGGGTGAACCTTTGTTCCGGGCGCTTCGTTGTAACCTGTGAGGTCCCATGAGTGAAGTCTCCGCGGGTCGAGAAGCCGAGGCGGCCGAGATCGCCTCTCTCCTCGAGCGGATCCGGGAGGGGGACCGCGAGGCGTTCATGACGGTCACGAGGCTCTACCAGCGGAGGGTGTTCGTTCTGGCCTACTCCATCCTCCGCGACCGCGAGGACGCCCTCGACGCGGTCCAGGAGACCTTCCTCCGGCTCTATCAGAAATGCGGTTTGTACAGGCCGGGCAGCTCGTTCCAGGGCTGGCTCCTGCAGATGGCCAAGAACATCAGCATCGACCACTATCGGAAGAACCGGCGGAAACGGCAGGACTGGGAGACGGCGAGGCCCCTCGAGGAGATCCCCGCCGCCGGGCCGTCCCCGGACGGGGACTCGGCGGCCTCGGACCTCCGCCAGGCCTTTGCCCGGTCCGTCGACACTCTCGCCGAGCGGCAGAAGATGGTCTTCGTCATGAGGCACTACAACGAGCTCCAGTTCAATGAGATCTCCGAGACGATGAAGATCTCGATCGGGACGGCCAAGTCGCTCCACTTCAAGGCCGTCCAAAATCTCAGGAAGAGGCTGGCGCCGGTCTTGGGCATCGAGCTATGAGCCGGAACAAGTCGGCCAGAGCGGAATGGGCGGAGATCCTCTCGGGAGACCCGGAGGAGCGAAGGAGAAGGACGATGGACGAATACGCCGGGAAAGGCCCCGGGAGCCGGGCCGAGATCGCCGCGGTCGAACGGCTCCTCCGGGAGACCGAGACGGTCAGGTCCGAGATCCGCAAGGCGGCCGATTCGGTCGATTGGGACGCCCTGCCCGGCCTCATCGCCGACCGGGCCCTGGCCGCGGAAGGCCCCAAGGCCCGGCTCGCTCCGACCCCGCGGCCGTTGGCCTGGCTGGCCGCCTTCCGCATGCGCCCCGCGCTGGCCGGGCTTGCCGCCGGCCTCGTCGTCGGGGCCGCAGCCATGTACTTCGCCGTGAAGGCCCCGGAGAGCCGCTCGGGCCGCGACGACGCTTATTTCGCGTCCGGGGAATTCCTGGATAGCGCCGAGCGGGAGATGGCCCGCCGGAACACCGTGGATTACCTCGAAAAGAGCCAGTTCATGCTCCTCGACATGTTCGAGCCGGCGGGCGGCGAAGGCCCGGTCGCGGCCGCCGCCCTCCGCTCGGAGCGGGCCCGGGACCTCCTCCAGAAGAAGAAATACCTGAACACCCAGCTCGGGACGTTCCAGATGGCCAAGGCCAAAGCCCTCTGCGATCAGATCGAGATGCTCTTCCTCGAGCTCTCCCAGGTCGACGACGAGTTGACCGCGGCCGAGCTCGAGAGGATCCGGGCGCTCATCGAAGATCGCCAGATCTTCCTCAAGATCAACCTGGTCAAGAAAGAACTGCAAAGCGGGGTTTGACATGAGAAAAACCGTCCTGATCGCCTGTCTTGTCCTGGTCCTGGGGCTGGGCCAGGCGGCTGCCGTCCGGGCCGGGGTCCAGGCCGCGGCCGATGAATCCCTTTTCCGCGAGGCCAAGCTCCTCGTCTTCGACAAGGACTGGCGGGCCGCGCTGGCGAAGATCGACGAGCTCATCGACCGGTTCCCCACGAGCCCGCTCGCCGGCCAGGCCCTCTTCTATAAAGGAGAGTGCCTGAGCGGCCTCGGCGGCCGGGAGCGGGACGCCCTGCGCGCCTATCGGAGCTACATCCGGCTCGACGACGCCAAGCCCAGTCTCGTCGAGGAATCCGAGGGCTCGATCGTCGACCTGGCCTTCGATCTGTACGAGGGCGGGGACGACTCCGCCCTCCGGGAGATCGAGAGCCGGCTGGACCACGCGAACAAGGTCATCCGCTACTACGCCGCCTACAAGCTCAGCCTCGTTTCGGACAAGAAGCAGGCGGCCAAGGCCGCGCCGGTGTTGTCGAGAATCGTCGAGACCGAGAAGGATCCCGAGCTCCTCGACCGGGCCCGCATCGCCCTGCTCCGCGTCTCGCCCGAAAGCCTGAAGTCCGCCGAGGAGCGCCAGCCCCGGTCCGGATCGAGGGCCCGGATGCTCAGGATCCGCATCCGCGAAGGGGGATCAAAGGAGCCCGGTTTCTCGCTCAACATCCCGTTCGCCCTGGCCGATCTGGCCCTCGGCGCCATGGACGAGGACGACAAAGCGGCCATCCGCAAGAAGGGTTACGATATCGCCAAGATCATGAGCGAGCTCGCCAAGTCCAAGGAAAGCATCCTCCGCATCGCCGGCAACGACGGCTCGATCATCGAGATCTGGATCGACTAGACAGAAGGAGAATCCCCATGAAGAAGACAACCCTCATCCTGCTCATTTTGTTCTCGCTCGGCGCCCTGGCCGCCCCGGCCCTCGCCGCCAACCGGAATGACCTCAAGGTCATCCAGAACGCCGTCAAGAAGCGCCCGAACCCGGACTACGTCGAAGGCCGGGAGGTCCGGTGGTTCAAGGTCCTCATCACCGATTCCCAATCGAGCCAGGCCAAGGTCAAGCTGACCCTGCCGGTGGCCCTGATCGAGCTCATCCTGAGCTGCGACGACACCCGCCACGTCAAGTTCAGCGACGACAAGCACGGCCGGTGCGAGGTCGACCTCAGGGCCCTCTGGCTGGAGCTGAAGAAGGCCGGCCCCATGGCCCTCATCGAGATCGAGGACGACGGCGCCGTCGTCAAGGTCTGGCTGGAATAGCCTTAGGCCCCGCCGCCCCAAAGCGCTCTGAGGCATCAGCGGCTCCGGGCGCGTGGGGGGGCCCCCTGCGCCGTTGCGCCATCGCCCTTTCGCCCCCCCGCCTTGCCTCCCGCGTATTCCGCGCAGCCAGGACCGGAGCTTGTTCCGTTGACAAGACCTTGGGCGCCCCATAAAATGGTGTGGCCAGGAGGCCGATCGTGGGAAAAACGCTGACGGAAAAGGTCCTCGGCCGCAAGGCCGGCAAGGACGTCCAGGCCGGCGAAGTCGTCACCGTCTCGCCGGACTATGTCCTGTCCCACGACAATTCCGCCGCCATCATCAAGGAATTCCAGAAGCTCGGGATCAACAAGGTCAAGGCGCCCGGGAAGATCGTCATCGTCCTCGATCACATCGTCCCGGCCGCCGACGAGAAGTACGCCCAGAACCACAAGTCCATCCGCGAGTTCGTCGCCGCGCAGGGCATCCCGAACTTCTTCGATATCAACGCCGGCATCTGCCACCAGGTCCTGCCCGAACAAGGGTTCGCCCTGCCCGGCACGGTCATCGTCGGCAGCGACTCGCACACGCCGAGCTACGGCGCGCTCGGCGCTTTCGCCGCCGGCATCGGACGGACCGAGACCGCCTGCATCTGGGCGACCGACGAGATCTGGCTCCGCGTCCCCGAGACCATGCGCATCGACCTCTCCGGCCGCATGAGCCCCGGGGTCTTCGCCAAGGACCTCAGCCTGAAGCTCATCGGCGACCACGGCGCCGAAATGGCCAATTACAGGGCCGTCGAGTTCGCCGGCCCGGCCGCGCCCGATCTCAGCGTCGGGGCCCGCCTGACCCTGGCCAACATGTCGGCCGAGATGGGCGCCAAGAACGGCTATTTCGCCCCCGACGATAAGGTCTTCAAGTGGCTCGAGGGCCGGGCCCGCGGGCCTTATGTCGCGGTCTCGTCGGATCCCGACGCCCGCTACGAGTCCGTGCTCGCCTGCGACCTCGACGGGCTCGAGCCCCAAGTGGCCTGCCCCCATACCGTCGACAACGTTAAGCCGGTCGCCGCCGTCGCGGGCAAGCCCGTCAACCAGGTCCTGATCGGCACCTGTACGAACGGCCGCCTCGAGGACCTCGAGGCGGCGGCCGCCATCTTCAAGGGCCGGAAAGTCCACGCGTCCGTGCGGGTCCTCGTCATCCCGGCCTCGTGGGAGGTCTACCGGGAGGCGCTCGGGTCCGGCGCCCTGGCCGTCCTCGTCGACGCCGGGTGCGTCATCCTCAACTCGGGTTGCGGCCCGTGCCTCGGCGCTCACGAGGGCCTCATGGCCGCCGGCGAGGTCACCTTGAGCACATCGAACCGCAACTTCCGGGGCCGGATGGGGCACCGTGACTCCGAGATCTACCTCGCCTCGCCGGCCACGGCCGCCGCCACCGCCGTCGCGGGCAGGATCGCGGACCCGAGGGAATTCTTATGAGCCACGGCCTCGTCTGGAAATACGGCGACAACGTCAACACGGACGTCATCTTCCCGGGCCGCTACACCTACCAGATCATGGCCCCCGAGGAGATGGCCAAGCACGCCCTGGAGGACCTCGACCCCGGATTCGCCGCCCGGGTCAAGCCGGGCGACGTCATCGTGGCCGGCAAGAACTTCGGCAGCGGCTCGTCTCGGGAGCAGGCCGCGACCTGCCTCAAGGCGGCCGGTGTCCAGGCTGTCGTGGCCAGGTCCTTCGCCCGGATCTATTTCCGCAACGCCATCAACATCGGCCTGCCCGTCCTCCAGAGCGACGCCGCCGTCGACGCCCTGGAGACCGGCGATCACGTCGACATCGACCTGGCCCGCGGCGAGATCCGCTCGGCCAGGGGGATCTTCCGCTTCCTGCCGCTGCCGTCGTCCGTCATCGGCATCATCGCCGCGGGCGGCCTCATCGAATACACCAAGAGCAAGCTCGCCCAAGAACAGGAGTGATCATGCCCAAGTACAAGATCGCCATTCTCCCCGGGGACGGGGTAGGGAAGGACGTCGTCGAAGCCACGATGATCGTCCTCGACAAGACCGGCCTCGACGCCGAGTACCTCTACGGGGACATCGGCTGGGAATTCTGGTGCCGGGAAGGGAACCCGTTGCCCGACCGGACCCTCAAGCTGCTCCGCGAGACCGACGCCTGCCTCTTCGGCGCCATCACCTCCAAGCCCAAGGACGACGCCGATCGCGAGCTCGATCCCTCGCTCCGGGTCAAGGGCCTGTCCTACTTCAGTCCCATCGTCCGCCTGCGCCAGGAGTTCGATCTCTACCAGAACCTGCGGCCCTGCAAGGCCTACGCCGGCAACCCCCTCAATTACAAGGAGGGGATCGACCTCGTCATCTTCCGCGAGAACACGGAAGGCATGTACGCCGGGGTCGAGTTCTTCCCCCTGCCGCAAATCGTCCGCGACGCGCTCCTGACGAACCCCAAGATGAAACGGTTCAAGGACGTCCCGGCGAACGAGATCGCCGTCTCGACGCGCATCATGACCAAGCCGGCCTGCGCCCGCATCGTCCGGGCCGCCTTCGAGTTCGCCCGCAAGTCCGGCCGCAAGTCGGTCACCCTGATCGAGAAACCCAACGTCCTCCGCGAGACCGGCGGCCTGATGCTCGACACGGCCCGCGAGGTCGCCAAAGGCTATCCGGACATCAAGTTCTGGGACGCCAACGTCGACGCGATCTGCATGTGGCTGCTCAAGAATCCTTATGACTACGATATCCTCGTCGCCGAGAACCTCTTTGGCGACATCGTCTCGGACCTGGCCGCCCAGCTCGTCGGCGGCCTGGGCTTCGCCTGCAGCGGCAACATCGGCGACACCTACGGCGTCTTCGAGCCGACGCACGGCTCGGCCCCCAAGTACTCGGGGATGTACAAGGTCAACCCCATCGCCACGATCCTCGCGGCCAAGATGATGCTCGATTGGATCGGCGAGACGGCCACGGGCGCGGCCATCGAGGCCGCCGTGGCCGAGGTCATCAAGGACGGCCAAGTCCGGACCTACGACATGGGCGGCAAGTCGACGAGCCTCGACATCGGCCGGGCCGTCGCCGCAAAGCTCTAGGCAACGCGCGGTGCTCATTCTCGCGGTTGACACGACGACGCCCGGAGGGTCCGTCGCTGTCCTCGAGGACGGGAGGCTCCTCGGGGAAGCCAACCTCGAATCGGCGGCAACCCATTCCGCCCGGCTGTTCCGGTCCGTCGACTTCCTCCTCGGCGCGCTCGGCCGGGACATCAAGGACATCGACGCCTTCGCCGTGGCCGCCGGGCCCGGTTCCTTCACCGGCATCCGCATCGGGATCGGGGCGGTCAAATCGCTGGCTTTCGCCTCGGGCAAACCCGCCGCGCCCGTATCGACTCTCCAAGCTCTCGCGGCCAAGCTCGCATCGGGCGGGGAGCGGCTCGTCAGCCCGCTCCTCGACGCCAAGAAAGGCGAGATCTATGCCGGTCTTTTCGAGGCGGGGGAAGGGGGGCTCCGGGAGGTCATCCCCCAGGGCGCTTACGACCCGGCGGCGTTCTTGGCCCGCCTCCCGGCGGGGGATGTCATCGCCTTCGGGGGGAGCGGCCTGGCCATCTGTCGCGACCGCCTTCTGGCCCGGCACGGCGACAGGGCCCGGTTCCCCGATCGCTCGCCCTTCATCGCGGCCGAGGTCGGCCGGATCGGCGCCGGCCTCATCCGCGCGGGGAAGGGCGTCGACGCCGCCTCGCTCGAGCCGATCTATTTCCGACAGTCGCAGGCCGAGGAGTCATGCCGGACCTGATCACGGGAGAGGACCGCTTTTTCATCCGGCGGATGCGGGAGCCGGACCTCCCCACGGTCCGGGAGATCGAAGTCATGTCCTTCTCCAATCCCTGGAGCGAAAACACCTTCCGCGGCGAGATCCAGAACACCTCCGTCTCGTTCCCCATGGTGGCCGTCCGCCGGCCGGGCGAGGAGGTCCTGGGCTACATCGTATTCTGGCAGATCCGGGAGGATGTCCAGATCAACAACATCGCCGTCCACCCCGGCTGCCGCGGCCTGGGGCTGGGCGAGGCCATGATGCGCTTCGCCATCGCCAAGTCCCGCGACGCCGGCGCGACCTTCATGACCCTCGAGGTCCGGCCCTCGAACACGCCGGCCGTGGCCCTTTACAGGAAGCTGGGTTTCGAGATCATGGGCGCTCGCAAGAATTACTACACGAAGCCGCCCGAGGATGCGCACGTCATGGCCCTCGTCCTCGATCAATAGTCGACGCGGACGAGCGTCAGGCCCTTGGCCGCGGCCGTCGGCCCGGCGAGCGAGCGGTCTTCGCGCCGGAAGATCTCCTCCACCTGCTCGGGCGCGATCCGTCCCCGGCCGACCTCGAGAAGCGTCCCGACGATCGTGCGGACCATGTAACGGAGGAACCCCGCCGCTTCGATCGAATAGACGATCTCGTGGCCCGCCCTCACCAGCTCGGACCGGGTGACGGTCCGGATGGGGGAGCGGTCCCGGTTCGAGGAGAACGCGGAGAAGTCGGCCGTCCGGACGAATAGCCCGGCGGCCTGGCGCATCTTCCCGACCTTCAGAGGATACGGCCAGTGGAGGACGAAGCGGCGGTCGAGCGGGCTCGGCTGCGGCGCGCGGGCGATCCGGTAGCGGTAGAGCTTCGAACAGGCCGACCGCCGGGCGTGGAATTCCGGCGGGGCCTCTTCGAGGGAGAAGATGCGGACGTCTTCGGGCAGAACGGCGTTGAGCGCCCGGAGGAGGACCTCGTCGGAGAGCTTGAAGGCGCCTCTGAAGCCGGCCGCCTGGCCAAGGGCGTGGACGCCCGCGTCCGTCCGGCCCGCGCCATGAACGACCGTCCTCTTCCCGGTGATCTTGTGGACCGCGTCCTCGAGGACGCCCTGGACGGTCCGGCCGACGGGCTGGCGCTGCCAGCCGCGGAAATCCGTGCCGTCGTAGGCCAGGACGAGCTTGTAGTTCTTCATCTCATCCGGACAGGCCTTCGAGGGCCAGCCGGACCGCCTCATCCGGCGTCGTCGCCGCGACCAGGCCCTTGACCTCCCAGGTGCCCAGCCCGACGACCTTCTTGCCGTGGATCTTGCCGTAAGCGATCTCCGAGAGGGTGCCGTACTCGCCGTCGACGGCGATGACGGCGTCGGCGTTCATGACGACGAGCGCATTGCGGGTGTAGCCGAGCCCGGTCGCGATGGGCACATCGACCCAGGGATTGGCGTCGGCGGTCGAGCCGCCGGGCAGGATGCCGACGACGAGACCGCCCTCTTCTCGGGCGCCCCGGCAGGCCGCTTCCATGACCCCGCCGAGGCCGCCGCAGACGACGACGGCGCCGGCGCGGGCGATGAGCCGGCCGACCTCGTAAGCGTTGTCGACGGCCTGCCGGCCCGGCCGGCTGCCGCCGATGACGGCGATGCGGATCCTCTTGCGGATGTCTTTCATGGGGTGTCCTCGATCGGGAGCTTGTCCGCCCCATTTTAGCATACCCGGAGTTCGTTGACTTGGGAGGCGCAAGTATGTTAGGGAATACTCGACCCCTTGGGGACGTTTCCGCATGCCGTTCATTAACTACGCGACCAAAGCGATCGCCATCAAGATCGTCTACTACGGCCCTGGCCTGAGCGGCAAGACGACCAACCTCCGCTACATCTATTATAAGCTCGACGGCGCTTCCAGGGGCGAGCTCGTCTGCCTCGAGACCGAGACCGACCGGACCTTCTTCTTCGATCTCCTGCCCATCCGAGCCGGGATGATCGGGGATTTCAAGGTCCACTTCCAGCTGATGTCCGCCCCGGGGCAGGTGTTCTACGAGGCCTCTCGCAAGAGCATCCTCCGCGGCGCGGACGGCATCGTCTTCGTCGCCGACTCGCAGATCCCTCTCCTCGACGCCAATCTGGAGAGCTTCGACGGGCTGCGCCGCAACTGCCTGCAGAACGACATCGACCTGATGAAGATCCCCCTCGTCTTCCAGTACAACAAGCGCGACCTCAACTACCTCATCCCCGTCGAGACGTTCAACAACCTCCTGAACCCCCGCCGCTCGCCCTGGATCGAGGCCGTGGCCGTCAGCGGCGTAGGGGTCTTCGAGACCCTTCGCGAGATCTCCAAGCTGACGGTGCCCATCATCAGGGACAAGCTCTTCGGCGCCAAGCCCCGGGCCGAGTCCGACGCAGCCGCGGTCCCCGCGCCGGCCCCCCCTGGGGACCTGGCGGCCGCGCCGGACCGCCCGCCGACCGGCCATACGACCCGGGTCCTGGTCAAGTCTCGCAAAGAGATCGAGGACGAGCTGGAGCGGCTGTCCAAGGAGTACGTCGGCAAATAGCTGCCTTCCCCTGAGAGAGATCGGGCCCCCCGTCCGTCTCCTCTATGGGGCCCCATGCTGGTCAAGATCACGAGCGCCGCTCTCCATGGGATCGACGCCTACCCGGTCGAGGTCGAGGTCGACATTTGCGCGGGCTTCCCTACCTTCGTCACAGTGGGCCTGCCCGACGCCGCCGTCCGGGAGAGCAAGGAGCGGGTCCGGGCGGCCCTCAAGAACTGCGGCTACGACCTCGAATCGAAGCGCATCACCATCAACCTGGCCCCGGCGGACAGGCGGAAAGAGGGCTCGGCGTTCGACCTGCCCATCGCGCTCGGGTTCCTCGCCTTCCTCGAGGTCGTCCCGCCGCAGCGCCTCCGTGAGCACCTCTTTGTCGGCGAATTGGCCCTCGACGGCCGGCTCAAGCCCGTGCGGGGCGTCCTGCCCATCGCACTGATGGCCCGGCGGGCCGGTTTCCGGGGCCTCGTCGTTCCCGGCGCGAACGCGCGGGAGGCGGCCCTCGTCCGCGGGATCGATGTCTTCGCGCCTGAGGACATCGTCCGCGTGGTCCGCCTGCTCCGCGAGCCGGGGGAGGCCGCGCCCTGCCGCTTCGACGAGCGGGAGCTCGTCTCGCCGGCCGTCTACCCGGTCGACTTCGAGGACGTCAAGGGCCAACAGCATGCCAAGAGGGCCCTCGAGGTGGCCGCGGCCGGCGCCCACAATGTCCTGCTCGTCGGGCCGCCCGGGGCGGGGAAGACCATGCTGGCCCGGCGGCTGCCGACCATACTCCCCGACATGTCCTATGACGAGATGCTCGAGGTGACGCGCGTCTACAGCGCGGCCGGGCTGCTCGCCGGGGCCGGCACCGTCGCGACGCGGCCTTTCCGCGCCCCCCATCACACGGTCACCGACGCCGGCCTCATCGGGGGCGGGATCGTGCCCAAGCCGGGCGAGGTCAGCCTGGCCCACCACGGCCTTCTTTTTCTCGACGAGCTGCCGGAGTTCAAGCGCAAGGTCCTCGAGGACCTGCGCCAGCCGGTCGAGGACGGCCGGGTCACGGTCGCCCGGTCGGGCTACTCGGTCGTCTTCCCGGCCGCTTTCATGCTGGTCGCGGCCATGAACCCGTGCGCCGACGTCCGGCGCGGCCTGCTCGGCCGGGAAGCGGACTGCACGGACGGCGAGAAGGCCCGCTATTACTCGAAGATCTCGGGACCGCTCCTCGACCGCATCGACATCCAGCTCGAGGTCCCCGAGGTCAAGTTCCGCGATATCGTCTCGCGGACGCCCGCCGAAAGCTCGGCGGCCATAAGGGCCCGAGTGACCCGGGCCCGCTCGCTCCAGACAGGGCGCTTCGCCGGGGGCCGCATCTTCGCCAATTCCCAGATGGGCCCGAAAGAGGTCAAGCAATTCTGCCCTCTGCCGCCCGAGGCCGAGAAGCTCCTGGAGATGGCCGTGACCAAGCTCGGCTTCAGCGCCAGGGCCTACGACCGGGTCCTCAAGGTCGCCCGGACGATCGCCGACCTCGAGGGGAGCGAGGCGATCGCAACGCCCCATGTTTCGGAGGCGATCCAGTACCGGATGATGGACCGGCTCAGGTAGCCCTCCCGATTGCCCTTTTTGCCGGCTCCTGATAGAATCGCCCCGGATCGAGCCCCGAGACGGAAGGAGTCGAGCCCATGGATTCCAACGCGCCCGCCTGCCCCGCCCTCGATAAGACCAAGATCGCCTTGCCGCGGATCCTCAGCCTCTGGGACGTCGTCATGATCGTCATCGGCGGTGTCGTCGGGTCTGGCATTTTCCTGTCCCCGTCCGAGATCGCCGCTGCCGTCCCGTCACCGCTCCTGATGCTCGCCGTCTGGGTCGTCGGCGGCCTGTTCAGCTTCTTCGGCGCGGTCGCCTTCGCCGAGCTCGGCGCGGCCATGCCCGAGGCCGGCGGCATCTACATCTATCTCCGGGAGGCCTACGGCCCGCTCCTGTCCTTCCTCTTCGGCTGGACCCTGTTCCTGGTCATCGATTCGGGCTCGATCGCGACGCTGGCGGTCGCCTTCTCGCATAACATTCTGCCCCGCTTCGTCGACATGGCGCCGCTTACGAAGAAGCTCATCGCCGCCGCCTTCGTCGCCTTCCTCGGGGCCGTCAACTACGTGGGCCTCCGCTGGGGCTCGCGCCTCCAGAACTGGACGACCTACCTCAAGACCTCGGCCATCGGCATCATCGTCATCGGGGTCTTTTTCTTTACCAAGGGCCAGGGCCAGGTCCGGAACTTCGTCGAACCGTCCCCCGGGCCTTTCAACTTCGGCCTGCTCGGGGCCTTCGGCGTCGGCCTGGTCGCCTCGCTCTGGGCTTATAAGGGCTGGGAAGCGGCGACCTACAGCGCCGGCGAGGTCAAGAACCCGAAGAAGAACCTGCCCCTCGGCATCCTCATCGGAACCTTCGCCGTCATCGTGCTCTATATCCTGGCCAATTTGGCCTATCTCTACATCATGCCCGTCGGCAAGATCGCGGCGTCCGAAGGCCGGGTGGCCCTCGATGTCATGCAGGTCATCGGAGGCCCGTTCCTGGCCTCGCTCATCACATTCCTCATCCTCTTCTCCATCCTCGGCGCCGCCAACCAGAACATGCTCTGCTCGCCCCGGGTCTACTTCGCCATGGCCCGCGACGGGATGTTCTTCAAGAGGATCGCCGAGTGCCATCCCAAATTCCTCACGCCTCACGTCTCCATCGTGGCCATCACCGTCTGGAGCATCCTCCTGACGTTGACCGGGACCTTCAAGCAGCTCTTCACCTACGTCATCTTCGGCGAGTGGGTCTTCTTCGGCCTTACCGTCGCGGCCGTCATCGTCCTGAGGAAGAAGAGGCCCGATCTCGAGAGGCCCTACAAGACTTGGGGCTACCCCGTGACACCCGTCCTCTTCGTCCTGGCCGCCGTTTACGTCGCGGTGGGCTCGTTGCTCGGTGCCTTCTGGAACGCCCTGGCCGGCTTGGGCATCATCTGCCTGGGCATCCCGGCCTATCTCTACTGGAAGGCCAAGCTCGACAGGCAGGCCAAGCCCGTGTCATAAACGCCGGCAGAACGGAGGGACTGTAGAGGCATATCCCGAGCAAAGCCGGAGAGAGGAACTTCCCGGAATCTGGAGAAGAACCAAAAATATTGTCTTTTTGGGGCCGCCCGGGGGAAGGAGACGTCGATGAGATACTTCGTTTTGGGATCGGCCTATGTCGTTCGGCTGGACGCTGGGGAGAAGATCATCGAGGCGCTGAAAGCGCTCTGCGAACGGGACGGGATCGGCGGCGGCTACTTCCACGGCCTCGGCGCCGTCGGCGAGGCCGAGATCGGGCACTTCGATCCCTCGACGAACGAGTACGGCTGGATCCGGCTTTCGGGGCCCTACGAGATCGTCTCTTTTTACGGCAACATCACCGCGGTCGACGGCAAGCCCTTCATCCACGCCCACATCGCCCTCGGCGACAACACCTTCGCCGTCAGAGGAGGGCATTTAAAGGAGGCGGTCGTCTCGGTGACCTGCGAGATCACGCTGACCCGGTTCAGGGACGATATCGGAAGGAAGAAGGACGGGACGACCGGCCTCTGGAAGCTCGCCCTGGAGCCGGACGGGGATTGACGGTCAGGGTCGAGTAAGCCGCCTGCCGGCCGAGCCATGCGAGGCGTAAGACGTAGAAACGGGGGTTGATCCTGGGGGACATCAGCGCGGACCGACCCTGCGGCCGTCCTCGACGACCACGCGCCCGCTCTTGATCACGGTCCGGACCGGGTTGCGTCCGGCCTCATAGGCCAGCGAGACATAACCGGGGATGTCGCAGAGGATCAGGTCCATCTTCTTCCCGGCTTCGAGACTGCCGACCGAGCCGTGCCGCCCGATGGCGTAAGCCGCGTTCCCGGTGCAGGCCATGATGGCCTCTTCGACCATCAGGCCGAGGGTGAAGACGCCGAGCTGGAGGACGAATGGCATCGAGTTGAGGTGAGAGCTCCCCGGGTTGAAGTCCGAAGCCAGGGCGACGGCCGCGCCCGCATCAACGAGGCGCCGGGCCGGGGCTCGCTTGGTCATCATCAGGAAGAAGGGTACGCCGGGGAGGAGGATGGCCGCGGTCGGGCTCGCGCCGAGGCGGGCGATGCCTTCGTCGGAGACGGCGATGAGATGTTCGGCCGAGGCGGCCCCGACCTCGGCGGCCAGCTCGGCCCCGCCCTGGGAGACGAACTCGTCGGCGTGGATCTTGATCTTGAAACCGGCGGCTTGGGCGGCCTGGACAAGCCGCCGCGTCTCCTCGATCGAAAAGACGCCTGGCTCCGAGAAGACATCGAAGAACTCGGCCAGGCCGCGCCGGGAGACCTCCGGGATGATCGTGTCGATGAGGAGGCGGATCCAGTCCTCCCGCTTTTCGCGGTACTCCGGCGGGACCTCGTGGGCGCCCATGAAGGTCGGGACGACATCGACGGGGTGAAGGGCGGCCAGGTCGCGCAAGGCCTCGAGCTGCTTGACCTCGTCCTCGAGGTTGAGGCCGTAGCCGCTCTTGGCCTCGACGGTCGTCGTGCCGGAGAGAAGCATGCGGTCGAGCCGTTCGAGGCACAGGGCCAGGAGGTCGTCGAGGCTGGCCGCACGGGTCGCTTTGACCGTCGTCAGGATGCCCATGCCGCGCTCGGCCAGCTGCTGGTAGGTCCATCCTTGGACCCGCAGCCCGAACTCGCGGGCCCGGTCTCCGGCGAACGGGAGGTGGGTGTGAGCGTCGACGAAGCCGGGCAGAGCGACTTTCCCCCGGCCGTCGATCATGACGGCTCCCGGCTCGGGCTCGATCCCGGCCAGGAAACCCGCTTCGTCCCCGGCGAAGACGATGACGCCCCTGGACGAGGCCACCCAGCCGTTCTCGACGACGCCGATCTGCCGGAGGGCCGGCCCGCGCCGGGGCAGGGGCCCGGCGCAGGTCACGAGCTCGCGACAGCCGGCGACGACGAGATCAGCCGATATCATGGGGCGACTTTCTCACGGAGGAGTGCTTCGTCCGGCGGATGAACGACGGCGTCTCGTAGGACTCCCATTGCTTGTCGCTCACCGAGGACGGCTCCCAGACGGGGGCGCTGGCGCCCCGGCCCTCGAAGAGATAAGGCGGGGTCTGTTGGGGGACAGGGAAAGGGGCTGGGGTCTTGCGGGCGATGCCGCGGGCCGGCTCCTCGGCCGCGGCCGGGGTCGGCGCCGCCGCCACGCCCTGATCGATGGGCTGGTCGAAGCCGGTGGCGATGACCGTGACCTTGACCGTGTCCTTCATGCTCTCGTCGATGACCGTCCCGAAGATGATGTTGGCGTCGGGGTCGGCCATGCTGTGGATGAGCTGCGAGGCCTTGGAGACCTCATGGAGGGTTATCGTCTTGCCGCCGGTGATGTTGATGAGGACCCCGTGCGCGCCCTCGATCGAGGTGTCGATGAGCAGCGGCGAGGAGATGGCCTTTTCGGCCGCCTCGAGGGCCCGGTTGTCGCCCGTGGCCAGGCCGGTTCCCATGAAGGCCATGCCCATGCCCTTCATGACCGACTTGACGTCGGCGAAGTCCAGGTTGATCAGGCCGGGCTTGGTGATGAGGTCCGAGATGCCCTGGGCGGCCTGGCGCAGGATGTCGTCGGCCAGCCGGAAGGCGTCCTGGATCGAGGTGGCCATGTTGACCGTCTGGACGAGCCGCTCGTTGGGGATGGCGATGACCGTGTCCACGGCCGACTTGAGCTCCTCGAGGCCCAGCTGGGCCTGCTTCGCCCGGACCCGCCCTTCGAAGCCGAAGGGGAGGGTCACGATGGCGATGACCAGGATGTCGAGCTCGGCGGCGATGTTGGCGATGATCGGCGTCGCGCCCGTGCCCGTGCCGCCGCCGAGGCCGGTCGTCAGGAAGACCATGTCGGCGCCCTGGAGGATCTCGAGCAGGCGCTCGGTGTCCTCCATGGCCGCCTGCTTCCCGACCTCCGGCCGCCCGCCCGAGCCGAGGCCCTTGGTCAGCTGGTTGCCGATCTGGATCTTCGTCTTGGCCCTGTTCCCGTTGAGGGCCTGGACGTCGGTGTTGACGGCGATGAACTCGACGCCCTGGATGCCGTGCTCGATCATGCGGTTGACGGCGTTGCCGCCGCCCCCGCCGAGGCCGATGACCTTGATCTTGGCCCCGAGCTGGTCTTCGACGAGATGGAATTTCAGCCGGCTGGATTCGTCGCTCATGATGTCCTCCTTATCCTTCCTTGAACCAGTCTTTGAATCTGGCGATGGCGCCTTTTTTCCTGTCCTTGGCGAGACCGCGGTCCTGCCAGATGCGGAAGCCGTAGAGGATGAGCCCCACGGCCGTGGAGAAATCGGGGGTCGAGACGCGGTCGACCAGGCCGCCGACGCCGCTCGGATCGCCGCGCCGCACGGGCAGGTCGAAGATCTCCTCGGCGACCTCCTCGAGGCCCTCGAGGAGGGCCGTGCCGCCGGTGAGGACGATGCCCGAGTTCAGCGACTTGTCGTAGCCCAGGCGCTTGATGTCGGAGTCGACCAGCCGGAAGATCTCCTCGGCCCGCGGCTGGATGATGTCGGCCAGAAGCTGGCGCGACAGGACCCGGGGCTTGCGGCCCTTGCCGACCGAGGGCACCTCGATCGTCTCCTGGTCGTCCACGGGCGGCCCGGCGATGCAGCCGAACCTCTTCTTGATCCGCTCGGCCTCCGGGATGGGCGTCCGCAGGCCGACGGCGATGTCGTTGGTGAAGTTGTCGCCGCCGAGGGGGATGGTCGAGGTGTACCAGAGGCTGCCCCGCTCGTAGATGGCCACCTCGGTCGTCCCGGCGCCGATGTCGATCTGGCCGACGCCGAGCTCGCGCTCGTCCTGGGTCAGGACGG
>Ga0105106_10000159_pt1 | contig 43889 bp, 40 predicted proteins | sample PPLLaktember2015_5_FD_79109 | JGI IMG/M metagenome (GOLD analysis project Ga0105106, IMG submission 79109) | Freshwater sediment microbial communities from Prairie Pothole Lake near Jamestown, North Dakota, USA - PPLs Lake P8 Core (1) Depth... | ecosystem: Environmental > Aquatic > Freshwater >... | reverse complement strand
TTCATGAAGGACCCTCCTTCAGGTTTGGGATGCGATTTTGAGTATACTATGATCCGCGAGTTCACGGACAAAAAACATGACTCATCCCAAACTTAAGGGATGGGTCATGTTTTTCACCCCAAACTACATAATTTGGGGTGTTTCGTAACATACTGCCCACCTCCTCACGAATGACGAAAAAACAGGTTGTTCGGCGGTACCGCCGAACAACCTGTTTTTTCGTTCTTTTTCCCCGCCCTCCCAGCGGGGGAGGGCGGGGCCAGGGGTGGGTAGGGGTCATCCTGGATCATGACCAAGCCCGAAAGATTAAATTCGGGATGTGTCATGTTTCTTCGAACCTGTATTGCTCCCAATTTCCCTTCCCTACCTGGTTGGGGCCTGGAAAAACCTCAGCAGGATCTGGTTCACGATGGCTTTGCTACCTGGAACAGTGTGACTTGCATACCTTCCGGGTCTTGCAGACGCACATTGTAGTCTCCCCAAGGAGTGAGCACGGGTGGGTGGACGAGGGTCGCGCCATTTGAGAGCAAACGTTCCATGGCTGCCATCAAGTCTGGCACCTGCAAAGCGAGCCGAATCTGTCCGCTGACACGCTCCCCAGTTTCGATTTGGTCAATCGTAGTCGCTTGTTTTTCATCAAAAATTTCCAGCGTAGCCTGGCCCATATCGAGGACGACTGCTCGACCTTGATCGCTTGGCCAGATCTGTGTTGTTTCAAGCCCGAGGCCATCGCAATAAAATCTGACGAGGCGCTCATATTCGCGGGCGGTAAACGCGACCCGTAGTTCTATGACGGAGCGATATGGAATTGGTTCAGACATTGCAGACCATGGACCTTTCTTTAGAGACTCTCCTCAGCCTGGTTGTTGAACCACAGGTACGGGGCAATTTTTGCATCGCGTTGCACTCCTTAGCCGATAAACCAGAACATAGCCGGCGGCAAAAACCGGCTCTGCAATATTGCATTTATTATACCTATATTATCCTAAAACCGGCCGGAGGGCATACCCGCACGGTCGCCGTTCAACCTTCTACCCCCTGTCGAACGAGTGAATGATGGTCCGGATTGAGACCGCCTGCCAATCAGGGCATCAACCCAGAGGCCCCCAGCCGGTCGTGAATATCTCTGAAAGCATCGGCGTCCGCCTGGGTGATGGCTTGAGATTCGACCAGTTTCGCCAGGACCGCCGTTTCTTGCTCGGTTGCATTTCCGCTGCGAGGTATCTCGTCTGAATGCTCGCTGCGGAACTGCTCCAGCGCGGTGTGCACGCGGTTGAAGGTATCGGCTTCAGCCTGAGTGATAACCCCCTGCTCGACGGCTTGCGCCAGGATTGCAGCTTGCTGGGTTGCCTGGACTTGAGCGTCAAAAACCGCTCCGCCCATCTCGCTGGCAGGCTGCGCATTCCCCTCGCCCAGGGCCCGGACGTAATTGATCACATCCCAGCGGGCGCGCTCATCCAGTACATCTTTCCAGGCTGGCATGGCGGTATTGAACCCGCCGCTGCCTTCGCTGATGCGCCAGAACAGGTAATCATCGCCCATCATCTGGCTGGTGTGCGCAATGGCCGCGGGAGCGGGGTCGAGCGCCGCCCCAGCCGGTCCATCACCCATGCCGCCATCCCCATGACAGCTGGCGCAGTGCATCGCATAGGACTGCGCGCCGCGGCTGAACGACTCATCTTCAGCAGGGATTGGGCTGTTCAATCCGGCATACTCCTGAGGGATTTGCGCGTGATGCCGCTCCATCATACCCATACCCATCCCTGCCGGGTTTGCCTGTGGGCTGGCAGTAGCTGCTGTGCTGCAGCCAGCCAAAGCAATTACCAGTGCACCCAGCCACGGAACTACCCTCATATTACCCTCCCTTGGGCTACTTGCCCATCAACTGCTTGCGCGCCTCAGCGCCCTTGAGCGGGTAGCCCAGCGCAAAGCCGATCAAGCAGAAGTCGAGTAAACCGCCGGATATCGGAATTAACCCCACCACTGCCATGATTGCGCCGGGCGCGCCCTGAACGACCAACAACCCAACGCTCATTATAACAACCCCCAGCGCGATCCGCGTGCTGCGTCCCTTGCCACTGACCATAAACTTTACGAATTTCATTTTCTACTCCTCCTGCGCCATCTGGATCTGGGTTATGCCCGGTCGAGTCTATCCATACCTGTCCGGGCGATGAATGTGAGCTCTTTCAACGGGTGGATCATGGCAAGCGCATACAGCGCAAAGCCGATGCCGTACAGCACGCCGCGCGCCGGCGCGATGAAGATGCTCGCCCACACCAATACGCTGCCCAGCGTGGCCGCCGTCAGGCTGCCCCAGCAGCCCCCGAGCTGCGCCTGCTCTTCTTCAAGGAAGAAGCGGCGCGCCGCGTATGGGACGAGCGCAATGCCAAATTGCAGCACCCAGCCGTAGATCAATGCCTGAGGTGCGATGGATTCAATCGCCGCACCATCGAGAACGCGGAGCAGGATCAAAGGCGCAACCAACACAGGAGCCAGGATCCACAAATAAGACGCCACCAAATGCCATGCGCCCGCGCCGGAAAGCCTGCCGCTATCTTTAAGAGCGCGCACCAGTAAAATTACCAACCAGGCTGTCGCGCTGAGATGCAGGATCAAGCCCGAAACCGTCGGAGGTAAGCTGCCGCCCAGCCAGGGTCCGAGCACGAGGCCAAACGCGCCCAGGGTCATCCCCCAATAGATAAGCGTGATGGCTTTGTTCGAACCCAGCGGCTGCCCCGCAACCATAGGAACAAAATCCACGAGCAAGCCTGCGAAAACCAGCGACATGAAGCCCCACGAGTTGGCGTGGATGTGCGCTTCGAGCGGCACTTGGATGTACAAAGCCTCACTCCAATTGAGCCATAAGCCCGTGCCAATCAGGTTCCCCACCAGCAAATAAGCCATGCCGGTAAGGTAAAATTTCAAGCTGGCGGGCGCCGCGCGGCTGCGCATGGACCACAATTGGATGATCAACAACGTGGCGGCGGCGAATATCAACGTGCCGCCCGCCAGAATCATCGGCTGGGTGGCGCCCGAGAATCCGGCAATCAGCGCAACCAGCCCCACGTTCAGCGTCAGCCAGATTTCCCAGCGCACTGCCGGGCGCGGCCTCCTGGATAAGGATGCAACCAAAGCCGGCAGCAGCCCAAAGGCGGCTTGCGAGATGACCCCCAGCGTGATGAAATGCACGCGCACCCAGCGCAAAGCCACGAATGGGCTCACCAGGTTCAAGCTCACCAACGCGGCATCCGCCGCCGTCAGCAAGCCGACAAAAACGTAAAGCAAGGCTGAGAGCAGATAGGGCGCAGCCATGCTTAATTCCCCTTGAACCCCAAGAAGATCAGGCGAGTTTTGGCGTTTACGCCGCGCGCCGTGCCGCCAGGCGCGACCACCGTCACGCCGGGTCCGATGGCAAACGTTTCATCCCCCACGGTCATCAGACCGGTGCCCTCGAGAATGTGATAGATAGCTGTTTCGTCGGAATGCAGCGGGATTTGCTGCCTGGGCTCCAGGCCCACAACCACCGCCTTGACCTTGGACGTATCCATCAAGAATTGCGGCCTGGGTCCATCCGAGGCAAAAACCGCCTTTGCTTTTGTATCCGGAAAATAGATTTCAGGTAACGCGTCAGGCATCTTTAGCTCCTTGATAAAGTTGCCTGACTATAATCCATCCCCCCTGTTCACCATCCGACTTTTGTCGGATATTTGCTGCCAGTTTTATTCGTCTGGCAGCATGGCGCGTTCTGCCAGCGCCTTACGATTGAGTATCCGAATTTGCTGCTTGTCCATCTCAAGAATGCCCGCCCGGGTCAATTCACGCACGACGCGGCTCAATACATCGGGCACCGTGCCGAGATGCGCAGCCAGTTCGGTCAACGTCAACCAACGATGGCGCGGGATGATATCATCGCTTGCCTGGGCAAGTAAAAGCTTCGCCAGCCGCGCTTCCACGGTTCGCAAGGAGAGGTCGGCGGTCAATGCCACCAGGCTGATGAAACGATCTGCCATGTTTTGCATCAATTGCAAGGCCGTGTGCGGGTGCGCCAGCACAATCTGCTCCAGGGCGTATTGCGGGATCAGCCAGATACCCGCCTCCTCCAGCGCGATAGCGGTAGCCGGATTAGGACGTTTGGCAAACACGCCAATTTCGTTAAAGATCTCGCCCGGCCCCAAAAATCGCAATACTTGTTCACGCCCATCCAAGGCAGTTTTCATCACCTTCAGCCATCCATACTGCAGGTAGAAAAGATTGGTTTCAATATCCCCTTCCCAAAAAACGACCGCATCCGATGCGTACACCTTCCATACTGCGCTCTTCGCCAGGTCAGCCAGTGTTTCGTGCCCTAGCCCGGCCAGGAAGTCAAAGGTCAGCAAACGTTTTAGGATGATCTCGGTGTGCAAAGGGCCTCTTGTCAGCTTTTGGCGCGCGCCAGTTGCTCTGCCTGGCTGAATTCTTCGGGCGTGTTCACGTTCCAATACGCCAGCCCGTGCGGGTCATACGGGCGCGCCTCCTCCACGCTCAACAGCTTGATCTTTGCCTGGGCGTACCAGGCGTCCACCCGCCACTTATCCGCCTGGATGACCCGCTCGATGGCCGGCAGGCAGGTCGCCCGGCGGTATATGGCGTGGAAAGGCTCCGTGCCGCCCTCCGAGCGCGGGATGACCGCGTCCAGCTTCAGGTTTACCAGCAGGTCGCGTTGGTAGGCGAGCAGAGGCGCGCTGACGAAGGGCATATCGCAAGCCACCACCGCAACCAGGTCATGTGCGGCGGCGCTCAAAGCGGTGTATAGTCCTCCCAACGCGCCCCGCCCCGGGATTAAATCGGGGAACAGAGGAAGCGCCAAAAATTCGTAGGCCTGCGGGTTGTTGGTGGTGACCAGGGCTTCATCCCCCAGGTGCGCCACGCGCCCCAACACGCGCTCCACCAGGGTCTGGCCCAGGAAAGGCAGCAGGGCTTTGTCTTGCCCCATGCGGCGCGATTCGCCGCCAGCTTGAATGACAACCGAGAGGGTCACAGATGAGATTATAATATGAAGACCTTATCGTTTTGTATTTCAATAAAAATTCATCCTCCCACCAAACGTTTAGGACTTGAAGTCAGCAGGAGTGTCGGTTATGTCTACCCTTAGCGATATTTTGGACAGGTTGACCGTTGAGGGGGAGCTTTACGAGAAATTGCCCGATCAATCGGTGCGCTGCACAGCCTGCGGGCACCGCTGCCTGATCCGCGAGGGACGGCGCGGCATCTGCCAGGTGCGTTTCAACCAGGGCGGCGAGCTGCGCGTCCCCTGGGGGTATGTGGCAGCGCTCCAAGCTGATCCCATCGAGAAAAAACCATTCTTCCACGTCCATCCCGGCAGCGATGCGCTCACCTTCGGTATGCTGGGCTGCGATTATCACTGTGGTTACTGTTTTCCAGGTGATACCGTCATTATCACAGAGCACGGCCCTCAAACTTTTGATGAGATCTTCGAAACCATCTCTGAGCGAACAATGCTCCCCGATGCCGAGATCGCACATCCTCGTGGTCTCAAGGCAATTACAGCCTCCGGCAAGCTCAGAAAAGTAAAAGCTGTATTTAAACACCCTTACCAGGGTACGTTCATCAAGATCAAGCCTTACTATCTGCCAGAACTGCGCTGTACACCTGATCACCGCGTCTTTGCCACCCAGGACATATCCCTTCCTCCACAGCCTGTAAAGGCGTGTGACATGACTACAAGCCATTACCTGGCTGTCCCGCGGCAATACCATTTTCCGCCGATCAGCGATATCGATGTGGGGCGTATGCTCAAACAGCACGAGGTCACCTACCGCGTGCGGTGGGATTTATCTTCCCAGGACCGTGACGCCATCGCGGCTGCCACCAGGCTGGGGGCAACTTCCAGGCAGATCGGCCTGCTGCTTGGCAAGGATCCATCCTACATCCGCCACATCCGCAGCAAGCAGGCGCGTGGAAAAGCCGATGAAACGCGCACCAGTGGTGCCTACATCGAAAATGAGCTGGTTCGTTTCCCAAACGAACATCGCCCTGGGGTTCCCGTAAGATTGCAACTGAATGAGGATTTTGCCCGCCTGCTCGGCTACTACTGCGCTGAAGGATCGATTGTTCAGAGCAAAAAAAGACCGAATAGCCTGGTTTTAAACTTCAGCTTTTCCTTGAAGGAAACAGAAGCTGCGCACGAAGCACGCTGTTTGCTGCAGCAGATCCTGGGGGTAAATGCCAGAATAGTCAAACGAGAGACTACGCTGGCTGTTGCAGTCAGCAAAGCTTCAGCCGCGCGGCTGTTTGCCAGCCTGGCTGGGATTGGCGCACGCGAGAAGCATGTTCCGGAGATTTTATACGGCGCACCTGCTTCGGTAATGCACGCGTTTTTAGAAGCTTACGTTACTGGAGACGGTCATCGATATAATAATGGTAAGATCAGCGCCACAACGGTCTCTTCCAGGTTAGCATATGGGATTGCTTTCCTGGCGCTGCAATGCGGCTATTTTGCTTCAATCTACCAGTCGACGATGCCAGAAGAGGGGATCATCCTGGGAAGGCGTGTACACCGGTCTCCCCAGCAGTCGACCGTGGTCTGGTATGAAACAGAAAACCTGCAGCGAAGGATTATTCAGGCTGAACAATATCACCTGATCCCAATTCGCAGCATTGAGCAAGAAGAGTTCGCCGGTGATGTATTCAATATGGAGGTGGAGCAGGAACACAACTACCTGGCGAATTTTCTGCTGGTTTCAAACTGCCAGAATTGGTTTACATCCCAGGCGATGCGCGATCCCAGGTCGAATGCCTCGGTTAACCTGGTGCGCCAGATCACGCCAGACCAGATGGTGGACCTGGCTCGCAGCAGCGGCGTTCAGATAATCGCCTCTTCCTACAACGAACCGCTAATCACCTCCGAGTGGGCAGTGGGCATCTTTAAGCGTGCCAAACAAGCCGGGCTGAAGTGCGTGTACATCTCCAATGGCAACAACACCCCCGAGGTGATGGAATACCTGCGCCCTTACCTGGTGGGCTACAAAATCGACCTGAAGTGCATGCAGGACCACCGCTACCGCCAGCTTGGCGGCGTGTTGAATAACGTGCTGGATGGCATCCGTCGCGCCCACGATCTGGGCTTATGGGTCGAAGTGGTGACCCTGGTAGTGCCTGGCTTTAATGACAGCACCGAAGAGCTGATGGATGCCGCACACTTCATTAAATCTGTATCCCCCGATATCCCCTGGCATGTGACCGCTTTCCACCCGGATTACAAAATGACCGACCCTTCCCCCACCTCGGTCAAGACCGTGCTGCGCGCGGCTGAGATCGGGCAGGAGGCCGGTTTGAACTACGTGTATGCCGGTAACATTCCCGGGCATGTGGGCGAATACGAGCATACCTTCTGCCCCAACTGCCACACACTGCTGGTTGAGCGCTACAGCTACGTGATCCTGTCTTATCACCTCACTCCCCAGGGCGCCTGCCCGCACTGTGGTACCGTTATTCCAGGTATCTGGCCGGAGCATCCAGAGAGCGTGCGCCTGGAAGGGCTGGGGATGCCGCGCCCGTTTTAAGGTCGGGACGGGCGCTGCACGACCGCCCGCATCACAAAACGGTCAACGCCGCCAAATCGATACTTGTACTCTTCATCGCCGCGCATAAAATCGAAGGCCTTGCGTTGGTGCTCGTTCGCCCATTGCAGCAGGTAGCCCAACAAGACCCACCCCGGCGAAAGCGCTCCATAGTTGAAATCGAGCCCGGAATTGTACACCCAGATGTGATCGCGGTAATCGAAGTTCAGGTAGCCGGCGACTTTAACGCCGTCCACCTCCAGGAAGGCCAGTTGCAGCCAGCCGGCGCGAAAGGCTGCCCATACCGAAGCGCGCATTTGGGAGCGCATCACATCCGTCAGAAACGCTAATTTTTCAGAATCCTGGCCCATCAAGCTCAGGAAGTTCTCGATCTCCGCATCCAGGCTGGCTTCATCCGAAACGATATACCAGCGCAGCGGCACCCCGGCGCCCTCGGCGCGGCGCATCTTGCGGCGAATCTCGTGGCGCTGTTTTTTATCAATGCTGGCCAGGTAAGTCTCCCAATCACCGGGCAGGGGGATATAAGGGCAATGCTGCAAGCGCTCCTGGTCGAAGCTCCAACCGCGGCGCCGGGCAACGGCTTGCAATGTCTCCAGGGTGGGCGAGCTTTCCAGCAGGTTATACCAATCCAATACGTTCCACGCCGGCGCTTGCAGGCCTTCCAGATATACCATCAACCCCTCCAGGAAGGGGGAAAGGTCTTCGGGACGGGCCAGCACATCCAGGTAATCGGAGATCTCGATGCTGCCCAGCAGCATGAGCGCCGGTTGGCCCTCTCGATTTGGGGTGAAAAACATGGGTGCAACCCCGCGCAGAGCGCCGCCCTCGTCCCGGGCGATAACGGTGAAGAGCTCTGCCTGCGGCCATTCGCCCCCGCCGCGCGTCTGCCACCAGGCGCTCAAATATTCATGCCGCAGGAATGGCACATGACTTGCACTCTGTGAAAGCAATGTATTCCATTCGCCTGCCAGGGAGTTAAGTCCTTCTTCGGTGCGAATAAGCGAGAATTGCATGAAAACTCCAGGTACGATGAGGGTAATGAGCAGCATCCGCCGCCTCTGCTCCCGGTTCAGCGCCAGTTGCTCACATCCTGCATTTTACCAGTATAATTTCAGTATTGCTTTTAACCTTGCGAGTCACGCATCCGACGGTGGACTCTTCCCTCCATTGCGTTACTCTCATTTTGCAACCTGCACCTCTCATAGAGATAACGATGGCATTTGATCTCAATCTCCTCTCCCTAACTCGCCGCAACGGTCAGGATATCCCCGAACCAGGCGGGCTGCATATTGCTGCGCCTCCTCGTCGCATGGCGCGCGGCCGCCAACCCGACCGGGTAATCCTGTACTTCTGCCAGGAAGGCAATGCCCCCCTGACTGCCGAGCAGCAAAGCCAGCTCATGAAACGCCTGGCGCAAACGTATTACAGCACGCCTGGCTCGGTAACGGCTGCCATGCGCAACGTAGCCGAAAGCCTGAACCAGTACTTACTCGACCGCAACCAGCGCGCCGCCAACGCCGGACGCCAGGAAGTGGGATTGCTGGGAATCATCACCGTGCGCGAGGAGCGCCTGTACCTGGCCCAATGCGGGCCGTTGCAGGCTTTCGTCATCAGCGCCAGCGGCGTTCAGCACGATTACGACCCGCAGACCGCCCGGCGCGGCCTGGGATTGGGCCGCTCCACCCCCATCTATTACGCTCAAGCAGAGCTGGCTGCCGGTGATACCGTCATCATCAGCCCTCAGCCCCTGCCCGCCTGGACCCCGGGCACATTGAGCGGTCTGCACGGTCAAGGGCCGGAGGGCCTGTGGCAGCGCCTGATCTCCCAGGCTGGCCCGGAACTGGAAGCGCTGTTGCTCCAGGCGCATCCCGGAGCGGGCAAAACCTTCCTGCTGAAGCCCAAGCCCGGCGGAAGCCAAACGGCAATCACAACTCCTGCAGATCGTGAAGTTGCCCCTGCGCCGCTCCCAGCCGCCCTGCCCGTCCCCGCTGTCGAGATGGAGGCCCCCCTGCCGGAGGTCCAGTTGCAGCCAGAAGCAGACCTCGCCCTCGCCGTTCCTGCCATAGAAATCCCTACACCTTCATACGCGCCAGAAGAGCAAGCCGTCCCGCCGCGCCGCCAGGAACGCCCCCCAGAGACAGCCAGCGCCCCGCCGCCAGCCGCCAGGCCTGCTCCAAAAGCCGCCCCGCGCCGCACTGGACAGGGTCGCCGGGCCTTGGGGACGATCCTGCGCGCCTTCGGGGTGACCGTGGGACAGGCCATGCACTCCATGCGCACCTTCCTGGGGCGCATGCTGCCCGGCGAGGGCATCTTCACGTTGCCCAGCTCGATAATGGCTTTTAGCGCGGTGGCTGTGCCGCTGATCGTGGTCACCATCGCCAGCGTGGTTTATATTCAACGCGGCCGCGGCGGGCAGTATCAGGTCTATTACACCCAGGCCGTCCAGGCAGCCGGAGTGGCTGAGACGCAGAGTAGCCCGGCGGCTCAGCGTGAGGCCTGGCAGACAGTGCTCGATATGCTCGACCAGGCTGAGACTTACGCGGTGACCGAGGATTCGCAGGCATTACGCAGCCGGGCGGTGCTGGCCTTCGATGTCTTGAACATGGTCAGACGCCTGGATTTCCAGCCCGCGATCAGCGGCGGCATCCCCAGCTCCACGCGCATCGTACAACTCGCTACTACTGCCAGCGATCTTTACGTGCTGGATAGCGCCACGGGCAGCGTGTACCGCGCCGTCAACTCCAGCCGCGGCTATCTGATCGACGCAACTTTCCAATGCGGTCCGGGCTACCCTGGCAGCCAATCGGTTGGCCCGCTGGTGGATATCCTGGCGCTCTCCACACCCAGCAGCAGCGGCGCTACCCTGCTTGGGCTGGATGCCAGCGGCAACCTGCTGCTCTGCCGGCCTAATGAGCCGCCGCTCTTCACCCCTCTGGCAACTCCATTCACGGACTGGGATGAACCCAAAGCCTTTACTGCCGATCTGGAAAATATCTACGTGATGGATCCCGGAAAAGACGCCGTATGGATCTACCGCATCGACCAGTTCACAAGCCCTCCGACCGCATTTTTCACCGGCGACCCGCCAGACCTGCAAAATACAGTGGACCTGGCAGTTCAAAAGGATGACCTGTACCTGTTGGGCGCGGATGGACAGATGACCCTGTGCACCTTCAGCAATCTGAGTGTATCGACCACGCAATGCAACCTCCTGCCGTATACGGATGCTCGCCCTGGGCAAGAGGGCCTGCTGGTGAGCGCACAAACGCCCTTCTCCCATTTGGCAGCCACCCAGCCCCCCGATCCTTCCCTTTACTTGCTGGAGCCCAACTCGCAGGCTTTATACCACTTCAGCTTGCGCCTCACTTTCCAGCAGCAATTGCGCCCATTCGCCGTCTTAGGAGGCAGTGGATCGCAGATTTCCCCGGCAACGGCCTTCGCCTTGACCCTCGACAAGCGCGTTGCCTTCCTGGCATTGAGCAACGAGGTCTATTACGCCGGCGTGCCTTGAGGCGCGCCGGATCCCGAAAATGGGGGTGTGTGGGCGGGCTACGCCCACACACCCCCATTTATTTCTCGAATTGAATAACTTCTATCAATATTAAGGCAAGCTGATTTGTGTGTTGGTAGGCCAGGGAGTGAGCGTGGCCTCACCTGTTCGGGGGGAGGGCAGCGGGGTCAGTTCACCGCTGGTCTCGAGCGTCGCGGTAGCGGCAAAGCCGGGCGTCGAAGTCGGTTCTGGCAGAGCCGTGCGCGCCGTCGCTGGGAAAAGCGTAGCCTGTCCCCCGGGTAAAATTGCCGGGCTTGCTGTGGATTCTCCCGCAGAACGGCTGGAAAACCAGTAAATCCCTCCCAACGCGACCAGACCCAACAATAGGAGCACACCCGCCAGGATGCCTGCCATGGCCCAACGCGAGCGCATGCGCCGCGCATCAATCGGGATCGTCGATCGTTCCAGCGCCGGAACGCCCAGGGTCACAATGGTAATATTGTCGTGACCGCCGCGCTGGTTAGCCAGGTGGACCAGCTCCAACAAGGCTTCTTCGACGCCAGGTTTGCTAATCGCTGAAAGGATCTCTCCATCATCGACGAGATCGGTGAGACCATCGCTGCACAACAAAAGCAAATCTCCCGGTTGCAGCTGCATACCCTGGTTCGCCAGTGCGCGCTGGTCGTCATCGTCGGGAAGCAAACGCAAGCGTATATCCGGCACGACCCCGTTGCGAGAACCGAGATGGCGCCGGATCACGTGCGCATTGGGATGGTTGCGCGCCTGTTCGGGCTTGAGCACTCCCTGGTCGATCGCCTCCTGAACCCAGGTATGGTCCGTCGAAAGCTGGCGAATGTTGTTATCCCGGATGAGGTAAATGCGCGAATCGCCCACTGCAGCCGTGTATAGTCGCTTGCCGATCACCCAGGCGCAGGCGCAGGTTGAGCCCATGCCCTTTTGCAGCGGGTTAGCCTCTGCTTCGATAGCGATCACCTCGCCAGCCCGCACGATGGCTTGCTCCAAGGTCTGCACGGGATGGCTGGCGTCGCTTTCGGCAACGAATTTGCTGATGGCTTCCACCGCCAACTCTGCTGCCACCTCACCCGCCCGGTGACCCCCAATTCCATCGGCAACCACAGCCAGGAGTGAGGGCAGGTTTGGTTCCGATTCCAGCCGGTAGGCCGAGACGCCATAGCGGTCCTCGTTATTCTTTCCGCTCATACCCGGATGGCTGGATACTGTAACCGTCAGGTGAGGTCGTCCGCTTGGAATCACGCTCCAGACTCCTCAATCGTTACCACCAGTTTGCGCACCCGTTGCGGCTCGCGCAGGCTGAAACGAAAGCCCACACGCCCGATATGGATCAGATCGCCATGCTCCAGGCGGGCGCCCGTGCCCGGGATTAACAGGTAATTGACCCAGGTGCCCGCCACTGACCCTTCATCCGACAGATAAAATTCACCACCCGCCTGGCGCACCAGGCGGGCGTGCAGGGCCTGTACGGAAAGGTCGTCCAGCAACAGGGTAGCCTGATTGGGATCGCTTCCAAAAGTGATTTCATCCGCGCTGATGGATATCGGCGGCGGAGTATGCGCATCGTCGGGTTCATAGATGCGGTTCAAGTAAGCATGTGCCTGGGCGTTCATGCGTCGCTGCGGCCAATGCAGGCGGTTCACCCAATTCGTCCTCGGATGTCCCGAGGCGCTGCTCTTGCGTGGATCCGGTACCGGCGCAGACGGTGTAATGGCGCTGGCGCGCGCCTTGACCCTGCGGCGCAAGCTTGCCGGCAGGCGCGCCAGGCTCGGTCGTAGCCTTCCTCCGGTAATCAGCGCCAATAAAAGGAGTGCCCCAAGCAGCAGACCTGCCAGGCTTAATACCACCGGCCAGCGCTGCACCAGGGCTGCCATGGGGTTTGAGCTGGGCAGCTCCACGCTGATCTGTACGGGGATTTCGATGCTCGAGCCGACGATACCCAGGCTGTCTTGCGCTTCTACCCGCAACAAGTGTTGTGCAGTGGAGGTGTAGGGGCGTAAATCCCAGGTAAAAAAATCGAAAGGAGGCTCAGTATTCTCCCCAACCAGAACGCCATCCACGTACAACGCGGTGCGTTCCAGCGGGCGGATGCGCCCATCAGGGTAATCGACCAATACCTGCAAAACATGTTCTTCTGGGATCAGCGCCGAAGCATCCAGCGGATCCCAGGGCTGCTCACGCAATTCCTCCGGGATCTCCCGGAGGATTTCCATCGATGGCAGGATAAAGGCCGGATCGGGCGGCAGCAGTTCCAGCTCAAAACTGAGCGGGTCCGCTCGCGCCGCCAATCCATCGATAGCGATTTCCACCTCCAACTGCTGCTCGCCTCCCTGGATAATTAGCGAATCGTATGCCAGGCGGTAAATATCGCGCAGATCATGGAGGTAGGTCTCCAGGTCTGGCAGGCTTTCCTCTCCGGAAAAAGCCAAAAAGTCCCCGCCGCTCTGGAGCGCCAGCTCGCTCAGCTGCCTGGCTTCTGGGGTTTCGAAAGCCTGCGGCGAGGCCACGTACCAGATAAAGAAGCGGATGCGTTCTTGCGCGGCGCGGGCTATCAGGTTCTGCAGACCGAAAGTAATATCCCCTCCCAGTGGCGAAGTGATGAAGACCACCGCCCTCTCCATGCCTTCGCGCACAAGAGAATCGGATGCGATTTCTACAGCCTGCGCCAGAGTCTCCAGGCTGGTGGTTGCGCCAGACCCGTCAAACGTGTACTCCTCCAAAGCCAGCGCCAGTTCGCCGGGGTTAGAAAAATGCGTGCGCTCGGGGCCGGCTGTGATGATCAGGTTCAGGTCATCCAAAGTGGAACCGGAGCGGCCTTTTGCCCAGCGCACCAGCGCCTGTACGAGCAAATCATAGCGCGAGAGTCCCTGGCTGTTGCGAATCGCAAACGGCGGACCAGGGTTCACTGCCACCACCACCTGCACCCCAGGGCGCAGTTCCGTAAATTCTGCCAGGGAGAGCGGGCGCCCGTTTTCGTATAGCTGGATTTGTGCTGCCCGCAGCCCGTGTACAAAGCCGCCCTCTTCACGGTGAATATCCAGGTAGGTAACCACACGCGGAAATTGTTCAGTATTCGGCGGGTACAGGATCGCGCGGATGCCCTTTTGAGCTCTTGCCGGTGTCGCCAGGGCTATCATGAGGAGGAGCAACAAACCCGACCGCCACAACTGCTTGAACATATTCAAATTTTAGCACAACTTGCCTAACCGGAATTTGGGTGTATGGCAGCGCAAGACGCTGCCATACACCCACTCGCTCGAATTATAAGACCGGTTGTCAGCCCACCGGGGCGATTTCGGTTTCTACCGGCGCGGCAGCCGCCCGGCCGGTCAGGCGCATATAGGTGAGCGTCCAGGCCGTTTCGATGTAACCGCGTAAGATGCCGTTCAATACGATCAGTACGGGCAGGTAAGCCACGAAACACAGCCCCGCTATCAGCAAACCACCGCCCTGCGCCGTCTGCGAGTCAGACATGAGCCCCAGCACAGCCGGAGCTACAATCAAGAAGAGCGGCAGCGCCAGGATAAACCCGCCGATGCCAGCAACACCTAATCCCAGCACCAGCCACATGACGATCATGGGGCCAATATTGGACTTCACCACCTGCCAGCCGCGATTCAAGCCCTCGACGATCCCCAGGTCTTCGAGCACGATGGCGATGCTGGACTGCTCCACAACCACATTGATAATCCAGCCGATCGGGATCACCAGGCACACCAGGGGAATGGCGCATAGCGCTAACAAACCGAGGGTGACGATGCTGCCCACTACGAAAAAGCCCAACAGGATGATGACCGCCAGGAAAACCATCAGCCCTACCAGCAAGTTCAAGCCAAACACGCGCCAGAAGTAGCGCATGCTGCCGCTGAACAGATCGCTGAAAGCCAGGCTGAATACGCCGCCTTCGACCTGGTGGGTGCCGCGGATCAGGCCGATGCGCCCGATCGTGCCCAGGAAGATCGAAATCACCACCAGAAGCAAAACCAGCAAGATCATGCCAATTACAAGCGCGATGATCAGGTTCTGGGGCATATTTTCAAACTGGTCAAGGTAGGGCTGTATCTGCTCGGGCGCTTCGCCACTATAGGAAGTGCGGAAGTTTGCGCTGCCGCCTCCACCCGCGCTGCCGCAGCCCGCCAGGATGCCAAAGATCCAAAGGACTTTGTGCTTCCAGATAATTTGCCAGGAGCGTGAAAGTACATTTCCGAAATCCATTTTTGCATTCTCCTTATTGGGTGAACCGGTCTAGGGACTTGCGCCCGTTGTTGACGCGTTTCATGTAGAGCTTGTTTCAAAATTGATGGGTTGGGAGTGTGCGATCAGGATCGCTCTCATTATAGCATGTACGCTTTCTGGCGGGTAAAGTTGCGGACACCCACAAAACACGGGTTTGCGGTTATAATTCAGCGGTTGAATTATAACTTTGAGGAAATTTCATGCCGACTGCCTTGATTACCGGGATCACGGGCCAGGATGGGTCTTACCTGGCAGAGTTACTTCTCTCCAAAGGTTATCTCGTGGTGGGGATGGTGCGCCGCTCCAGCACGGTGACCTTCGAGCGTATCCAGCATATCCAGGATGATATCACCATTCTACAGGGCGACCTGCACGATCAGAGCTCCCTGGTCGATGTCATGGAGCAGTATCACCCCGACGAGGTGTATAACCTGGCGGCTCAGTCCTTCGTGCCCACCTCGTGGAACCAGCCTGTGCTCACCGGCGAGGTGACCGCCCTGGGTGTTACCCGCTTGTTGGAGGCCATTCGCCTAGTCAATCCAGAGGCGCGCTTCTACCAGGCCTCCACCAGTGAAATGTTCGGCAAAGTGCGCCAGGTGCCCCAAAACGAAAACACGCCTTTTTACCCGCGCAGCCCTTACGGCGTGGCGAAAGTCTACGCGCATTGGATCACGGTCAACTATCGCGAATCATACAACCTGTTCGCCTGCTCCGGCATCCTCTTCAATCACGAGAGCCCGCGCCGCGGCCTGGAATTCGTCACGCGCAAGATCACCCACAGCGTGGCGCGCATCAAGCTGAGCCGCGCCCACGAGCTGCGTCTGGGCAACCTGGAGGCGCAGCGCGATTGGGGCTTTGCCGGCGACTATGTGGAAGGTATGTGGCGCATGCTGCAGCAGGAACAGCCTGCCGACTACGTGCTCGGCAGCGGGGCAACCCACTCTGTGCGCCAGTTCTGCCAGGCGGCCTTCAGCTATGTCGGCCTGGATTACCAGGATTACGTGGTGCAAGACCCGCGCTTCTACCGTCCCGCCGAGGTGGATTTGCTGGTAGCCGACCCTAGCAAGGCGCGCCAGGAATTGGGTTGGCAAACGCGCCTGGATTTCGATGCGCTGGTGCGCCTGATGGTCGATGCAGACCTTAAACGCGTAGGGGGCGAGCTGACTTGAGCCAAAGATCAGCCCGTCTGGCGCGCTTTTCTGACCTGCCTTTTGTCGCGGAAGGCCTGGCCCTCCTGGCAGGAATTTTGTACTTCGTCCAATCGTTGTTCTACGCCCACACCCGCGAATCAATCCTGGATGAAGGCGCTTACCTGCTAAAAGGCTGGCTGTTCGTCACCCACCAATACCTCCCCTACCAGGATTACGGCCCCTGGACCAATCACACTCCCCTGGCGTTCCTCATCCCAGGGTATGCGCAGCTCTGGTTTGGCCCGGGGTTGCGCACAGGCCGTTATCTCGCCATCGCCGTGGGCCTGCTCTTCCTTCTGGGGCTTTGGCTCATTTGCCGGCGGTTGGGAGGGCGCTGGTGGGCGGCAGCCGCCATCTGGGTCATCGCCATCAACCCCGCCACCATCAAGATGTATTCGGTTTTTCTGACCCAGGGCCTGATTGCATGCATGCTTGTATGGACCATGGTGCTGGCGCTGGGAGCCTCGCGCTCCACCTGGCATATCGCTCTGGGCGCGATCCTGGCAGGCGTCGCCATGATGACGCGCATCAACCTGGCCCCTGTGTTGCCCTTGCTGGTGCTGTATATCTTCTGGCAGCACGGGCGCAAAGCCGGATGGATCGCCGCGGTGGCTGGCGGGTCGGTCGTCATCCTGGAGCACGCTCTCTACTGGCCCGGGATATTGCGCCTGTGGGCTTATTGGATCCCGGCAGCGCTGACCCCTTTTCTCGACCCGTGGCGAATGCCGGATGTACCGCTCCTATGGGAGCCCGCTGTCGGTTTGGCGGGGCGCCTGGCTTCCTTCTTTAGCTCTTTTCGGGTGAGCTTCACGGCTTTCGCGGGAGTGCTGGCGACCGGGATGCTTTGGCCCAGCCGAGAGCGCTGGAAAGACAAAAGCGCATTCCGCAGCGCGGTTTTCCTCTTGACTTTGTTCCTTACATTGCTTGCTTTCCACATGTGGGCTTCCCTGGGAAATAATTATTGCGTCTATTGCCTGCCCGGTTACATCACCTTCTTTGCTGTATCGGGTCTGATCCTGATCGTGGTCTCTTTTCAGGCCTGGCAAACGCAGATGCCCGCCTGGCGCCAGGCGGGCGCCGCCTTGCTCATCCTGGTAATCACGGCGGGCATCGGCTTTGGCGCTTTTGAGGACTTCGGAGCGCTGCTCTACCGGGCTCCTTTCCCCAAGGTTTTGCTCGGTTACCCGTTGGGGTCCGGCTCGGTGGAATTGGGAGAGCTGCTGCGCACCCTGTTCCAGTTCGAGCCCGCTCTGTTGCGCCGCCTGCTTCCTGCCGCGGCCGGTCTGGCCAGCGGATTCGGGGTATTGCTGCTGGCCGCAGCGGGCTATTGGCTCTCCCGGCGCAGCCAGGCTGGCGCGCCGGTTTCATTTGGAGCGCGGTCCTTAACCACATTTTTGCTGTTGGGCACCCTGCTCTCGCCCACCGCCCCTCTGGCTGGAGGGTATCCCCTCCTGGAGTGCAGCGGCGACGCCATCCAAACGTACGAGACTGTCGGCGCCCACCTCGCCAGGCTGATCCCCCCCGGTTCCAGCGTCTTTTGGCGCGGGGGCCTGTCTGTAGTGCCCCTTTTGTATGTGCCAGGCATTACAATATACCCTGCGCAGATCAACATGGCCTATACCCAGCGCCTGAGCGGCGATCCAGACCAGCTCATGCGCTTTGGCCTGTGGAGCGATGAAGTTGCCCGCCAGTGGGCCGCTGAAGCCGATTTCATCCTGATCCAGGAGCGTTTCATGGAAGGTTGGCTGCTGGATGAGATGCGCTCAGGGTCTTTCGAGGAGCTCGAGCCCACCCCGCCCAGCATCAATTGCCGCGCGGATGCCGTCATCCACGTCTTCAGGAGTAAGCCGTGAGCCTATCGATTGTCATACCTGTCTATAATGAAGAAGATAGCCTGCCGCACCTGCATGCGGCCCTGCACCAGGCTTTAGATCCCAACTCGCATGCCTGGGAAGTGATCTACGTCAATGATGGCAGCTCCGACCAGAGCCTGAATGTTTTGGAAAGCCTGGCAGTCAGCGACCCGCAGCATACCCGGGTAGTGGCTCTGCGCCGCAACTTTGGTCAGACTGCCGCCATCGCCGCTGGCATCGACCACTCTGAAGGGGATATCATCGTCCTGATGGATGCCGACCTGCAGAACGACCCTACCGACATCCCCATGATGGTGAATTACCTCGAGCAGGGTTACGATGTCGCCAGCGGGTGGCGCATCAAACGACAGGATACCTTCTTAACCCGCCGGCTTCCATCGCAGATCGCCAATGAGCTGATCTCACGCGTGACAGGTGTGCACCTGCACGATTATGGTTGCACCCTCAAAGCCTATCGCCGCGAAGTGCTTACCGGGTATCGCCTGTACGGTGAAATGCACCGCTTCATCCCCGCTTATGCCAGCTCGGTAGGCGCTCGCATCATCGAAGTGAAAGTTAAGCACCACGCCCGCAAATACGGCAAAACCAAGTACGGCCTGACCCGCACGCTGAAGGTCATCCTGGACTTGTTCACGGTGAAATTCCTGATGAGTTACGCCAACAAGCCCATTTACCTGTTTGGCGGCGCAGGCCTGCTCCTGATTCTGGGCAGCGCGTTGGTCATGCTCTACCTGGTGCTGCGCAAGTTGATTTTTGCTATCTCCATCCTCGACTCGCCTTTTTTCCAGATGAGCACCATGTTCACCATCCTGGGCTTTCAATCCATCCTGATGGGCCTGATTGCCGAGCTCTTGGCTCGCACCTACCACGAATCGCAGGCCAAGCCCACCTACACCGTTCTTAAGGTCATTCGAGGCGACCAAAAAGCAGATGGCGACGAATCCTGAAATACAGGCTGCCCGCCCAGGTCGCAGGAATACCGGGCTGCAGGTGATTGGCACGCTCATTGCCCTGGTCTTATTGGTGTACCTGTTGAGCCAGCAAGGCTGGTCCGAGATTTGGGGCGCCCTGCGGAAAATATCTCCCTGGCAGGTGGGTTTCGCCTTGCTCCTCATGGTGCTCTCGCGCCTGGCTATCATCGGGCGTTGGCACGTCCTGCTGCGTTCCTCAAGGGTGCCGATCTCGCTGGGCCAAAGCACGCGCATCACTTTTGCGGGCCTGTTCGCTACCAATTTTTTGCCCACCACCATCGGTGGAGACGTCATCCGCCTGGCAGCCGCCATGCAGTTACACTTCTCGGGGACGGTGTGCGCCGCCTCGCTGATCGTTGACCGCCTGGTGGGCATGGCAGGCATGGCAATGGCGCTCCCCCTGGGTCTGCCCAGTTTTCTGCAGTCGCCTGTTTTAAGCCAACCCCTTGCTGGATTTTACGGCCTCACCTCCAGCGCGCTGGCCCTGGCATCTGGCGGCAGTCGCCTGCAAACCTGGTGGCAGAAAGGCCAGGGGGTCGCCCGACGATTGTGGGCTGCGCTGGTGGTATGGCGAAAAAGACCGCAGGCATTATTTTTTTCCATGGTATTCAGCTGGCTGAACATGCTGTGTTTGTTTGGCGTGCTGACCGTGGTATTACAGGGCATGCACGAAAACATCGACTTCTGGCTGGTGAGCGGGCTGTATAGCATCGTCTATTTTCTGAGCCTGGTGCCCATTTCGATCAACAGCTACGGTCTGCAGGAAGTGTCCATGACCTTTATATTCTCACAGGTTGGGGGTGTCTCGCTGGCGAGCGCCCTGGTGACCGCTCTGCTCTTCCGCACGTTGATGATCGTCGTCAGCCTGGTAGGGGCAGCTTTCGTGCCTGGCATCATGGCAGGCATGGAGCGCAGATAGCCGCGCTTTCAATGACTATGGAAAATCTGCATTCCAAAACCATCCTGCGCATGATCCTGGCGCTGAGCGCTCTGCTTCCGGCCGGGGCCTTGTATTTGGCTTTTCAGCCTGGCGGAGAGGGCGCCCAAATTCTTGTCGCTGCCATGGGCAAGGTCATCATCGCCTTTCTATCGGCGCAAGCCTTGCTGGCAGCCCTCCTGCTGGTTGTGACGATGTGGGCCGCGCCGCGCCTGCTTGCCTGGCTGCAGGCCGGCTTTGCTGCTCTACAGCGCCTGAAAGCCGCCAATCTCGTTCTTTTTGCTGGCGTGGTTGGGCTGTTGGTTTTTTTATTAATTGGGCCTTACGGGAATTTCTTCCGGGATTTCCTGCTGCGCCTGGTGCTCTTCTGGTCGATCTCCCTGTTTGGAGCCGTCTGCCTGAAAGCCTGCGGTGTACAGGCAGGTTGGCCCGAAGTCTGGGGCGCGGCTGTGCTCGCCCTTGCCGTAGTGCTCAGGCTGTCTGGCTTCCTGGCAGAGATCTCCACCTACCCATTCACCCTGAGTTGGTCGGAGGCCAGCCGCTACTACTACGCCTCGCTGTTTTTCTCCGAGCGCGTCTATGGGATCGCTGTGCCTCCCAGCGTGCTGCACCCCAGCCGCTACCTGATGCAGTCGCTGCCATTCTTATTGTCCACTTCACCCCTCTGGCTGCACCGCCTGTGGCAGGTGGTGCTGTGGGTCGTTACCACTTCGGCTTGTTCTCTCCTGTTGGCGCGTCGCCTGTCGATCGGCGAACGCCTGCACAGGTGGATGCTGGTTGCCTGGGCCTTTTTGTTCCTGCTGCTGGGGCCAGTGTATTATCACCTGCAGGTTCCGCTCATCCTGGTGCTGGCATTCTATAACCGCCGGCGACCCTGGCAGACCCTGGGCGCCATCCTGCTGGCCTCAGCCTGGGCAGGGATCAGCCGCATCAACTGGTATCCTGTCCCCGGCATGCTGGCAGCCATGCTCTTCTTCCTGGAAGAGCCGGCTGGTAAAAGATCCCTTTGGCGTTACCTGTGGAAGCCCGCCTTCTGGACGATCCTGGGTACCGGTGTGGCTTTTGCCACCCAGGCTGCCTACGTGGTTTTGTCTGACAACCCCACCCAACACTTCACCTCCGCCTTTAGCTCCGACTTGCTGTGGTATCGCTTGCTGCCCAGCCCCACTTACCCGTTAGGCGTTTTCCCGGCTGTGGTGCTGGCGTGCGCACCCTTGCTGCTGGCCCTGGGCGCCAGGATGTCTGCTCGCTGGCAGGCGCGCCGCCCGATCCGCTGGCTTGGTCTGGGGGGCATCTTGCTGGTGCTGCTTGCCGGCGGGCTTGTGGTGAGCGCCAAGATCGGCGGGGGCAGCAACCTGCACAATCTGGATGCCTTCCTGGCTCTGTTGCTGGTGGGCGCTGTGCACCTGTTCTTTGATAAATTCATCCCGGAAACAGAGATCGAACCGGCAGGCGAGTTTCCCGCCATTTCTTCGAATCGCCAGCGGCTGCTGGTCGCTGGCGTGGCGCTTTCCGTGCTGCTGCCGGTTTACTTTGCCGTGCTCAGCCCCAGCAAACTGTTGAATTATGACCGGCAGGAGACCGCTCGGGTCCTGGAACGGCTGGAGCGCTTCGTCAGCGAGGCAGCCCAGGATGGCGGGCGCGTGCTGTTCATCTCAGAACGCCAGCTGCTCACTTTCCACATGCTGCCCGGGGTGGAGTTGGTCCCTGATTACGAAAAAGTGTTCCTCACCGAGATGGCAATGGCGGGCGACCCCGATTACCTGGGCCAATTCTGGGATGACCTCAAGAACCAGCGCTTCGCCATGATCGTCACAGAGCCTTTGTTCGTGCGTTATAAGGGCCGCGCCGAAAGCTTTGGCGAAGAAAACGACGCCTGGGTTAAAAATGTATCAGAAAAAGTGCTGTGCTCTTACGCGCCACAAAAATTTTTGCGTGAGGTGCCCCTGCAGCTCCTGGCTCCACGTGAACAGCGAAAAGATTGTCCTTAGGACCACCTATTCCCCTGGAGCCTCTACAGCCGGCAGGAACCTGGGAGTGGATCATTGGGAGTCGCCGTGGTGACGGGAAGATGTGGGAGTGATTGGGCGCTTAGATATCCAGCTTGTGTTATAATTCAGCGATTGAATATTAGAAATGATGGAAACTCAAACTGACTCCACCCACGAGCTGAACCTGCTCGAACAAATCGAACACGATCCCGACGTCACCCAGGCCTCGCTGGCTTCCCAACTGGGTGTGGCGGTAGGAACGGTCAACTGGTACCTGAAGCGCTTGATCGCCAAAGGCTATGTCAAGGTGAAGCGCGCCCAGCGCCGCAAGCTGCGTTACATCATCACCCCGGAGGGGATCGCCTTCCGGGCGCGCCTGACGATCAACTACATCGATACCTCCATGCGCCTGTATCGGCGCATCCGCCAGCACGTGCGCGAGCTGCTGCAAGAAGCCAAGCAAGCCGGTTACTACCAGGTGCACATCGCCGGCGAAGGGGATATCGCCGATATTTGCCGCCTGACTTGTCTGGAACAGGGCGTCACCGTCGTCGAAATAGACGACCAGCGCGACCTCAATCTGCCGGTATTGGAAGTGCACGGCGCCAAGGTGCAATTGCGCCTGCAGGAGCGCGCATGAACGCATCAGACCATCCGGCTGGGGACCATCCCTCCCACGTGCTGCTGACCGGAGGGGCCGGCTACATTGGCTCATCCCTGGCAGGCGAGCTGCTGCGCGCTGGCTACCGGGTGTCGGTAGTGGATGACCTGTTATTCGGTGGGGAATCCCTGCTGGCTTTCCTGTCCCACCCGGCCTTCCACTTCGTCAAGGCCAACGTGAGCGAATCGCGTGCCGTGCGCAATGCCCTGCGCAGCGATTGGCCGCGCCCCACGGCTATCATTCACCTGGCTGCCATCGCCGGTTTTCCCGCCTGCCAGGCGGTGGGACGCCAGGTAGCCTGGCGTTATAACGTGGAGGCCACCCAGCTGGCTTTCGAGCAGGCGGATGAGCTGGGCATGGAGCGCTTTATCTACCTCTCCACATACAGCAATTATGGGCTGTCTCCCGATGGCAAGCCCGTTACCGAGGAGACCCCGCTCACGCCGCAGTCGCTGTATGCCGAGACCAAAATCGCCGCCGAGCGCTACTTGTTGGGCCAGGTGGATAGCGTCTGCGCGCCGCTGGTCTTCCGCCTGGCAACCGTCTACGGCATATCACCGCGCACGCGTTTCGATATGATTGTCAACCAGTTCGTCCTGGAAGCATACACCCGCCGCGAGCTGCTCATCTACCAGCGCGGCTATTCACGCGCCTTCGTCCATATCCAGGATGCTGTGAACGGCATCTTGTTAGGGCTGCAAGCCCCCGAAACCGATATCCGCTCCCAGGTCTATAACCTGGGCACGCCCGCGGGCAATTGCACCAAAGACCAGGTAGTAGCTCTCATCTTGAAGCGCCTGCCCGAGACTGTGGTGCATTACAAAGACATGACCTTTGGTGGAGATATGCGCGACATCAGCGTCTCCTTCGAGAAAATTGAGCGCCGCCTGGGCTTTCACGCCGAGCGCAGCCTGGACGATGGCGTGCGCGAAGTGCTGTATGCGCTGCGCAGCGGGCTGATCCAGGATCCCCTCCACCAACGCTACCGCAACGCGCACTTTATTGTGCAATAGGAATAGTTCAAGTTCACCCAGCCATTTTGGGCCGCGTTTTTATCCATAGACCGAGGAGAAATGCAAACCATGCTGACCGATCACAAACCCTCTAGCACCGGACCTTCTACGTTTTGGCGTAACAAACGCGTCATCGTCACCGGAGGGGCGGGTTTCCTGGGCTCATTTGTGGTAAATAAATTGCAGGCACGCCAGGCAGCCGAAATTTTTATCCCGCGCGTCGAGGAGTACGACCTGGTAGACCCGCCGGCAATCCAACGTATGTACGACGATGCCTTGAAATCCGGCTCCGCTGACCTGGAAACGATCGTCATTCATTTGGCAGCCCTGGCAGGTGGCATTGGCGCCAACCGCGCCCGCCCGGCTGATTTCTTCTATATCAACCTGATGATGGGCGTGCAATTGATGCACGAAGCCTGGAAGCGCGGGGTCGAAAAGTTCGTTGCCATTGGCACGATCTGCGCTTATCCCAAGTTCACCCCCTTGCCTTTCAACGAGCGCAACCTGTGGGATGGGTACCCCGAAGAGACCAATGCCCCTTATGGTCTGGCAAAGAAGATGCTTCTGGTGCAGGCCCAGGCTTACCGCGAGCAGCATGGCTTTAACGCCATCTACCTGCTGCCTGTGAATCTGTACGGTCCGCGGGATAACTTCGACCTGCAAACCTCGCACGTCATCCCCGCCCTGATCCGTAAATGCCTGGAAGCCGAGGCGCGCGTTGAGCAAACCGTGGAGCTGTGGGGCGATGGCTCCCCCACGCGCGAGTTCCTGTACGTGGAAGACGCCGCCGAGGGCATCTTACTGGCTGCTGAGCGCTACGACGGCAGCGATCCGGTCAACCTGGGCTCCGGGATGGAAATCAGCATCCGTGACCTGGCAACCATGATTGGGCGGCTGACCGGTTTTCGCGGCCAGTTCGCCTGGGATACCAGCAAGCCCAATGGTCAGCCGCGCCGCGCCCTGGATGTGACCCGCGCCCAGGAATATTTCGGCTTCAAAGCGCAAATGCCCTTCGAGGAAGGCCTGCGACGCACAATCGAATGGTACCGCCAGGAGCAAGGGATAAGGAGCAAGGGATAAGGAGCAGGGGATAAGGGAGAAGGGATAGGGGAGAAGGGATAGGGGAAAAAGATCACCTTCCCCTGCCCCCTATCCCCTAATCACTACCCACTTACCACTAATCACTGATCTTATGGGACAAAATACTCTGACAGCCAAGCCCGAAGAAGTCATTATCCTGCGCCCGTCACGCGGCTGGTCGGCGCTCAACCTGCGCGACCTATGGGTGTACCGCGAGCTGATCTATTTCCTCACCTGGAGAGACATCAAAGTGCGCTACAAGCAGACCGTGCTGGGCGCCGGTTGGGCTATCTTGCAGCCATTGGTGAACATGATCGTTCTGAGCGTTATTTTTGGCAGTTTTGCCAGGCTATCCACCGAGGGCGTGCCGCGCCCGATTTTCACCTTCACCGCCCTGCTGCCCATGGGCCTGTTCACCAAAGCGCTCTCCGACGCGGGCCGCTCCATGCTTTCGAACCGCAGCATGATCACCAAGGTCTATTTCCCGCGCCTGATCATCCCGCTCTCCTCGGTGCTGGGCGGCGTGGTGGATTTCCTCATCCAGTTTGGCATCTTGCTGGTCATGATGGTCTACTACCAGTACACCCCCACCACTGCCGTGTGGACTCTGCCGTTCTTCCTGCTGCTGGCGCTGACGACCGCCCTGGGATTTGGGTTGTGGCTCTCGGCCTTGAACGTGCTGTACCGTGACATTAACTACATCCTGCCGTTCCTGACACAGCTATGGGTGCTGCTCACCCCGGTGGGGTATTCTGCCACCGAGGTGCCGGAACAGTGGCGCCTGGTGTACGCTTTGAACCCCATGGTGGGCGTGGTGGAGGGCTTTCGTTGGGCGCTGCTGGGCACGCAAACCGCGCCCGGGCCTATGGTGGCAGTCTCGGCTGTGATTTCGGTGGCGCTGCTGGTCTCCGGGATGTACTATTTCCGGCGTATGGAGCGCACCTTTGCGGATATGGTATGAGCGACTTGGCGATACGCGTTGAGAACCTGGGAAAGCAATATCACATCGGCGCGCAGGTCGACCGCTACCGCACCCTGCGCGATACGATCGTTGACGCCGTGCGCCGGCCCGTGCAAATGCTGCGCGGCGGGAATTCAGCCTCCAACGATTCGATCTGGGCGCTGAGCGGGGTTTCCTTCGATGTGCACAAGGGCGAAGTCCTGGGCGTGATCGGGCGCAACGGCGCTGGCAAGAGCACCCTGCTGAAAGTGCTCTCGCGCGTCACCGAGCCCACCGAAGGCTACGCCGAGATCCACGGGCGGGTAGGCTCGCTTTTAGAAGTTGGCACCGGCTTCCACCCGGAGTTAACCGGGCGCGAGAATATCGCCCTCAACGGGGCCATCCTGGGCATGCGCCGCGCTGAGATCGAGCGCAAGTTCGATGAGATTGTGGATTTCTCTGGCGTCGAGAAGTTCATCGACACCCCGGTCAAGCGTTATTCCAGCGGCATGTATCTGCGCCTGGCTTTTGCCGTGGCAGCTCACATGGAGCCGGAGATCCTGGTGGTGGATGAAGTGCTGGCAGTCGGCGACGCCGAATTTCAGCGCAAATGCCTGGGCAAAATGAGCGATGTTGCCGAACAAGGGCGCACCGTGCTGTTCGTCAGCCACAATATGTCGGCAATCTTGCGCCTGACCAAAGAGACCATCGTGCTGGAGAAAGGCAAGCTGGTGCTACGCGCCCCGTCGGCTCGCGCCGTGGATTATTACCTCACTTCCGGCTTTGCCCAGACTGGCGAGCATTTCTGGCAGCCCGACGAGGTGCCCGCCGAAGCAGAGCCATTCTGCCCGGTAGCGCTGCGCGTGCGCAACGCCCAGGGCCGCGTGGTGGATACCGTTCGCTCCACCGAGCCGGTGACCATCGAGGTGGAATACCGCCTGAGCGCCCCGTTGAGTGGTTTGCGCGTGGGAATTTACCTGCTCAGCACCCAGGGCGACCTGATCTTCACCTCCTTCGATACCGATGACCAGGCCCAATACGAGCGCCACACCATGCGCCCTGCCGGTCATTACACCAGCCGCTGCCAGGTGCCTGCCGATTGGCTGAACGAAGGTCGCTATGTGCTGGGTGTGAATGCCAGCGTATTCCGCGTGCGGCGCTACTTCCAGGACGAGCACGCCCTGGCGTTCAATGTGGATGCCGCCGGCGCGCCGGGCATGCAATGGGTAGAGCAAAGGACGGGCCTTTTGCGCCCGCGGCTGAGCTGGCGCATCGATGCCAGCTGAAGCAGGGTAGAAACTGGACTTGGGAATAACGGTGAGACACGAGCATGCGTAGCAAACTGGCAATCAAGCGCTTGTTAGGCGAGATCCCCTTCACCGCTGAGGTGTACTGGCAGCTGCGCCAAAATGGCAAACCGCTCAGCAAGAGTTTTTCCTTGCGCCGCACGCAGCAGCGTCTGCCGGATTGGATAGCTGCCGTGCAAACAACTCGCCGCAGCGCTCCACACGGCAAGCGCGTGCTGCTCTTCACCACCCTGCGCTATTGGATCGAGCATGCCGCCCTGTTGGGTATGTCCCTGGCAGGCCTGGGTCATGCGCCTACCCTGGCTTACCTGCCATATGCCAATTGGCGCACGCCGCTCAATCTCTTCGATCTACGCCGCCAGAATGCCTACGCCCATCAAGTGCTGGGGCAGGTTGAGCCTTTGGTAAAGACGCTCTCCCTCCTGGATATCAAGGAACCTCCGCGCGCCAGCCTGCCTGCCGATCTGGCAGACGCTGTCCATGAGGTCTCTCGCCGCGATGTGCAGTACACGCTGCAGGTGGAAGAAGTGGATGAGCGCTCCGAGCTGTACAAACTGCGGCTCGAGCGCAACACCCAGGCAGCTCGCGCCGCCCTGGGCTGGATGAAAACCAACCGGCCCGACGTGCTGCTCACCCCTAACGGCAGCATCCTGGAGATGGGCGCAGTCTATCAGGCTGCCCGCCACCTGGACATCCCCCTGGTCACCTATGAATTTGGCGAGCAGCGCGGGCGCATCTGGCTGGCGCAGAACGATGAGGTCATGCGCCAGGACACCCGCGCGTTGTGGCAGGCGCGCAAAGATATCCCCCTGACCCCAGAGCAGGCAGACCAGGCGCATTCGCTTTTCAGTTCCCGCCAGCGCGCCGACCTGTGGGCCAATTTCTCGCGCCGCTGGCAGGGTCAACCCAGCCAGGGCGGCGAGCAGGCGCGCTCCAGCCTGGGTCTGGATGCGCGTCCCGTGGCGCTCTTGGCTGCTAACGTGATCGGCGACAGCCTGACCTTGGGCCGCCAGGTATTTAGCCAGAGCATGACCGAATGGCTTCTGCGCACCATCCGGCATTTCGCCGCCCTGCCGCAGATTCAACTGGTGGTGCGCGTGCACCCCGGCGAGCGATACACCAAAGGCCCTTCGGTCGCCGAGGTGGTCGCTCAGGCCCTGCCGGGAAGGCCCCTGCCCCAGAACATCCACCTGGTCCCCGCCGATGCCCCGCTGAACACCTACGACCTGGTGGAAATCGCTGACCTGGGGCTGGTATACACCACCACGGTCGGGATGGAAATGGCAATGAGCGGTGTGCCGGTGATCGTTGCCGGGCAAACCCATTACCGCGCCAAAGGCTTCACGCTGGACCCGGCCTCCTGGCAGGAATACGAGGCGCTCCTGCAAGCTTTTGCTCTGGACCCGCACGGACAACACCTGGAGCGCCAGCAGATGGACGAGGCCTGGAAATACGCCTACAACTTCTTCTTCATCTACCCGCAGCCTTTCCCCTGGCACCTGCTGCATTTCTGGAACGAGCTGGAGGAGTGGCCCATGGAGCGTGTGCTTGGCGCCGAAGGTCAGGCTGCCTTTGGAGATACCTTCCGCTATTTGCTGGGAGAGCCAATCGCCTGGCAATAGCCGGTGGATAACGAATGACGCTGGAAAACGACATCAAACGCGACGTACGCCAGTTCTACGACCAGGTGGGCTGGCAGCAGGTGAGCGAGGGCCTGTACCAAAATGCTCATTATGAGGACCTTCGCCCCGTGGCGCGCGCCTACATCCATGACTGCCACCTGCGCCTGCTGCGCCACCTGCACCCCCAGGGACGCTACCTGCTGGATGCTGGCTCGGGGCCCATCCAGTACCCGGAATACCTGGAATACTCGCGCAGATACCAATACCGGGTATGCGCCGATATCTCCATCGTTGCACTGCAGGAGGCGCGCCAGCGCATTGGTGCCCACGGGTTGTTCGTCGTCGCCGATATCGCCAACCTGCCTTTCAAATCGGACGCCTTTGAGGGCGCAGTCTCGCTGCACACCATCCACCACCTGCCAGAGCACGAGCACCTGCAAGCCTATGACGAGCTGCACCGCACCCTGGCGCCAGGCGCCAGCGTGGCGGTGGTCAACGGCTGGCCTGGCAGCAGCCTGATGAAGCGCTTCGAGCCGCTCGTGCGCCTCAGCACCCGCCTGCGCAACCTGTCGAACCGCCTGCGGGGTAAAGAGACCCCGCGCAAGGCGCCCAAAGAAGCCGCCGGGCGAGGGGCCGGGCAACCGTCTGCTGCGGAGAATGAGCTCCCCAAAGGCACCTTCACCCAGCGTCATGACGTGAGCTGGGTACGCAATGTAGTTGGCGCCCGCATGCCGGTAGAGATCTATGTGTGGCGCAGCGTGAGCGTGCGCTTCCTGCGCGCCCTCATCCACCCCTGGCTGGGCGGGCGCCTGTGGCTGCGCCTGCTGTTCGGGTTGGAAGAGCACAACCCGCGTTATTTTGGCGAAAATGGGCAGTACCCGATTATCGTCATTAAGAAAGTGGATAGTGAAAAGTGGGTAGTGAAGAGATGAGCGTGAAACGTAATGCGTGAAAATCACGCATCACGCACCGGCAGTACTCTGCCGCCGCATCACGAAGTATTTATACGGAGCATCAAACCATGAATTGGAAAGAACAGGTCATCCTGGTAACCGGCGGGACCGGGTCGTTTGGCAAGAAATTCATCCGGGTCATGCTGGAAGAATATCAGCCAGCCAAGATCATCGTCTTCAGCCGCGACGAGCTCAAACAGCATGAAATGCGCGTGGGCGGTTTCGACCATCCCAGCCTGCGCTATTTCATCGGCGATGTGCGCGATGTCGATCGCCTGCGGCGCGCCATGCACGGCGTGGATATCGTCATCCATGCCGCAGCCCTTAAGCAGGTGCCTGCCTGCGAATACAACCCGCTGGAAGCGATCAAGACCAACATCCTGGGCAGCAGCAATGTGATCGAAGCTGCCCTGGATATGGGCGTGGAGCGAGTGATGGCCCTCAGCACGGATAAAGCCGTCAACCCGGTGAACCTGTATGGCACCACCAAGCTGGCAGCCGAAAAGCTCTTCGTGCAGAGCAATGCCTATGCCGCTGGAACCGCCACGCGCTTTTCCTGCGTGCGCTACGGCAATGTGGTGGGTAGCCGCGGCTCGGTGATCCCAATCTTCCTCAAGCAGCGCGAGAACGGCAAGCTCACCATCACCGATGCGCGCATGACCCGCTTCTGGCTTACCCTGGAGCAGGGTGTGCACTTCGTAATCCGCTGCACCGAGCAGATGCACGGTGGGGAGGTGTTCGTCCCCAAGATCCCCAGCATGAAAATTCTCGACCTGGCGCGCCGGATCGCCCCGCAGGCTGAGCTGGATATTATCGGGATCCGGCCCGGAGAGAAACTGCACGAGGTGCTCATTCACGAGGATGAAGCCCGTTCCACGGTGGAATTAGAGGATATGTACGTGGTGCAGCCGACCGCTGAGCTGTGGTTTGGGCATGAGTGGCAGAAATTGGGCCGCCCGTTGCCCGATGGTTTCCGCTATGCCAGCGATACTAACCCGAACTGGCTGGATATAGAGCAAATTAACCAAATGTTGATCCCTTTGGAAGAGGCGCACTGATAGAAGTTACGTAGTTCGAGGGAAAAGATGCGCATTCTCGTCACCGGAGCCAGCGGCCTGCTCGGCCTGAACCTGGCCCTGAGTGCAGCGGCAGACAGCGCGCAGGAACACATCGTCTTTGGAACGGTCAAAGACCACGCCTTAAAAACCGATGCATTCACGGTCATCCAGACCGACCTGCTGCTCCCCGGCGCAGTAGAGCGCCTGCTGGACCAGGCGCAGCCCGATTGGGTGATCCATTGTGCCGCCCTAGCGAACGTAGATGCCTGCGAAAGCGAGCCGGAGCTGGCGCACCAACTGAATTCCGAGCTACCCATCCAGCTGGCGCAGTATGTCGCCAGGGGCGGAGCGCGTCTGGTGCACATCTCCACCGATGCAGTCTTCGACGGGCTGCGCGGCGATTATAGCGAAGATGACCCGCCCAACCCCCAGGGCGTGTATGCCCGCACCAAGCTGGCGGGCGAGCGCGGCGTTGCTCAGGCTAACTCGCAAGCCATCATCGCCCGCGTCAATCTGTTCGGCTGGAGCCTGGGGGGTGGACGCAGCCTGGGGGAGTTTTTCTTCAACAACCTGAGCACCAGCCGCCCGGTCAACGGCTTCACCGACGTATTTTTCTGCCCGCTACTGGCTAACGATATTGCCCCCATCCTGTTGGATATGCTCGCCCAGGATTTGAGCGGCCTGTATCACGTGGTCAGCAGCCAGTGCGCCAGCAAATACGAGTTCGGCCAGATGATCGCCGGGCGTTTTGGTCTGGATGCCAGCCTGATCCACCCCCTATCGGTGCAGCAGGCCGGTCTCAAGGCTGCCCGCTCCCCGGACCTGAGGCTGCGCACGGATAAGCTGGCGCACGCCCTGGGCTACCCGCCCCCGAGCATCGATGCGGGCATCGAGCGCTTTTACCAGCTCTACCAGCAGGGCTACCCTCAAAGACTGAGAAGAATGACCAAGGTTAACCGCTGAGACGCCGAGCCATTCATAGATTTCTCCGCGCGCTCTGCGACTCAGCGGTGAATTAAAAATTTTGGAGGTCGTATGGAAATCCAGATCGGCTCACGCAAGATTGGACCCGGGCATCCCACCTATTTCATCGCTGATATCGCCGCCAACCATGACGGCGATTTGGAACGGGCAAAGCTGCTCATCCGCCTGGCAAAAGAAGCCGGGGCGGACGCGACCAAGTTCCAAAACTTCCGCGCCCCGGGGATTGTCTCCGATTACGGCTTCAAGGCCCTGGGCGGACAGGTCTCACACCAGGCCTCCTGGAAGAAATCCGTCTACGAGGTATACCAGGCAGCCTCCATCCCCTTCGAATGGACGCTGACCCTGGCGGAAGAGTGCAACGAGCAGGGCATCGATTATTTCTCCTCTCCTTACGATTTCGATGCCATCGATTGGCTCGATCCGTATGTGCTGATGTACAAAGCCGGCTCAGGCGAGATCGATTGGATCGAAGCCCTGGAGCGCATGGCGAGCAAGGGCAAGCCTTTCTTCGTCGCCACGGGGGCGTCGACGATTGGCGAGGTGCAGCGCGCAGTGCATGCCATCCTGGCGATCAACCCGCAGATGGTGCTGATGCAGTGCAACACCAACTACACCGCCAGCCCCGACAACTACGATCACCTGCATATCAACGTGCTCAAGACGTATGCCAGCATGTTCCCCGATATAATCCTGGGCCTCTCCGATCACACCCACGCCCTGGCTCCCGTGTTGGGCGCCGTGGCGCTGGGAGCGCGCGTCATCGAGCGCCATTTTACGGACAGCAATGACCGTGAAGGTCCGGACCATAAGTTCGCCATGAACCCAGAGAACTGGGCCAAAATGGTCGAGGAGACCCGCCTCTTGGAGCGCTCCCTGGGCCTGGCGGATAAATTCATCGCCGAGAACGAGGTGCAGACCGCCATTGTGCAGCGCCGCTGCCTGCGCGCCGCCCGCGATATCCAGGCGGGCGAAGTCTTCACGCGCGAGATGATCGACGTGCTGCGTCCTGCTACCCCGGGCGCCATCCTGCCCCCGCACATCCCCGAAGTCATCGGCACGCACGCCCTGCGCGCCCTCCCCAAAGGCAAAGAGCTGCGTTGGACGGATCTCGGAGAATGAAGAAGTGCGCTGTGCGGGGTGCGAAGTGCGGAAGATCCGTCAGGATCAATAGTGAATGGTTATAACTGATTTATGACTTCGATCAGACGCTTCGAAGATATTCACGCCTGGCAGGAAGCGCGTTTACTATCTAGTCAGATTTATTCCCTCACATCAGAAAATTCATTTAATAAGGATTCTGGCTTGCGAGATCAGCTCCGCCGGTCGGCGGTTTCAGTTATGGCAAATATTGCCGAAGGCTTTGATTGCGACTCTCATGCAGAGTTTGCCCGTTTTCTGGGCATCGCCAGGCGCTCCGCGGTAGAAGTCCAATCTCTGCTTTATGCTGCTCTGGATGCTGGTTACATCACGCAAGAGATTTTTCAAAACCATTACAACCAGGCTTCCAAGGTGAAAGCCCTGGTCAGCGCCTTCAAATCCTCCCTCAACCCCAAACGCTGATTTCTTGATTCCCGCACCGCGCACTCGCATCTCGCACTCGCACCCCACACTCCGCACCTCGCACTTCGCACCTCGCACTTCGCATCTCGCACACCACACCCCGCCTTTCGCACTTCGCACATCGCACTCCGCACTTTCTTTCATGCGTATCTTATTTTTCTCCCGCGATTACACCCCCCACGACCACCGCTTCCTGGCTGCGCTGGCGGGCACAGAGCACAAGGTCTTCTACCTGCGCCTGGAGCGCCGCGGGCACCAGCAAGAGGATCGCCCGCTGCCGCCTGGCATCGAGCAGGTGCAGTGGGCCGGAGGTCAGGCGCCAGCCACCTGGCGTGACGGCCCGCGCCTGCTGGCGGACCTGCGCCGCGTCATCCGCCAGGTGCAGCCCGACCTGGTGCAGGCTGGGCCGCTGCAGCGCAGCGCCCTGCTGGCGGCGCTGGCGGGCTTCCACCCGCTGCTCAGCATGTCCTGGGGCTACGATTTGATCCACGACGCCCGCCGCAACGCCCTGTGGCGCTGGGCCACGCGCTTCACCTTGCAGCGCAGCGCGGTGATGGTCGGCGACTGCGCCACCATCCGCCGGCTTGCCCGAGAGCACGGCATGCCTGATGAGCGCATCGTCACCTTCCCGTGGGGGGTCGATATACGCCACTTTTCACCGAGCCCGAATGGGAAGGCCGGGCTGCCCGCCGACAAACCGCAAACGGGAGCTGTTCCGGCGTCTTTCACCCTGCTCTCCACGCGCGGCTGGGAACCGATCTACGGTGTGGACGTGATCGCCCGCGCCTTTGTCATCGCCGCCCCCCAGCGCCCGGAGCTGAACCTGGTCATGCTGGGCAACGGCTCGCAAGCCCCCTTGCTGCGCCAGATTTTTGCCCAGGGGCAGTTGGAAGAACGCGTCCATTTTCCGGGGCTGGTCAAGCATGCCGACCTGCCGCGCTTTTATCAGGCTGCCGACCTGTACCTGAGCGCCTCGCACAGTGATGGCACCTCGATCTCGCTGCTGGAAGCGCTGGCGTGCGGGCGCCCGGCGCTGGTCTCCGATATCCCCGGCAACCGTGAGTGGATCGAGCCGGGCGTGCAGGGCTGGTGGTTCCCGGATGGCGATGCGGACGCCCTGGCGCAGGGCATCTTGCACGCCGTGGACCAGCGCTCGGCCCTGCCCGAGATAGGCCGCGCCGCCCGCCTGCTGGCAGAGCAGCGCGCCGATTGGGATATGAACTTCCAGGAATTGCTCAAGGCCTACGACCTGGCGCTGAAAAACAAATAAACTCGTTGCGCAAAATTTCATCTTGCGCCAACCAGGTCGCGTTCTGCCAGCAGTTGGACTGCTGGCGACCCACTCGCAGCTCTTTCCTGGCAGCAATGCCAGCCGGATTTATCTGGCGTCTCATCGTAGCCTGGAAATTCATTTCCGGGCGGCTCCATAACCCATGAACCCATCCCCCCTCAAGACTCTCGCCATCATCCAGGCGCGCATGGCCTCCAGCCGACTGCCCGGCAAGGTGCTGCTCGATATCGGCGGGCAGCCCATGCTGGCGCGCGTGGTCGAGCGGGCGCGCCGCGCCCAAACCATCCACCAGGTCGTGGTGGCGACCACTACCGACCCCTCCGATGACGCCGTGGAAGCGCTGTGCGCGGCGCGCAGCTACCCGTGCTACCGCGGCAGCGCCTACGATGTTCTCGACCGCTACTACCAGGCGGCGCGCCAGTACGGCGCGGACATCATCGTGCGCATCACCGCCGACTGCCCCGTGATCGACCCGGGCGTGATCGACAAAACCGTCCGCGCCTTTCTGAGCATGCCTCCTACTCAATCCAGCCAGGCCGGACAACCTCTAACTCCCAATTCGCAATTCTTATCTTCCTGCTTCGCCGCCAACCGCTTGCCGCTGCCCTGGGGGCGCACCTACCCCATCGGCCTGGACGTGGAGGTGTGCGCCTTTTCGGGTCTGGAGCTGGCATGGAAAGAGACCACCTTGCCGCACCAGCGCGAGCACGTCATGCCGTTCTTTTATGAGAATCCAGATCGGTTCCATATCCTGCTGGTGGATCATGAGGTCGATTACGGCGCGCTGCGCTGGACGGTGGACACGCCCGAAGACCTGGAGCTGGCGCGCCAGATCTACGCCCGCTTCCCAGGGCGGGATGACTTTTCTTGGCTGGAAGTGCTGGCTTTGTTCGAGCGCGAACCGGACCTGAATCGCATCAACGCCGCTGTCCAGCACAAAAATTACCGTGAATCGGACCCGCGTTACATCGATAATCCTGACGCCGCCTCACCTCACAATCCATGAGCGCCCCAATTAACACCATTAAAAACTTGTTCCATACCCTCTCGCAAAACCCGGCTTTGAGGACAATCTTCTGGACCCTGCTGTTCTTGCTGACCGCCGCGGCTTTTGGCGCGGCCTATACCATGTCGCCCTTGTATGAAGGCAACCAGAACACCAAATTTCTGCACGGGCTGGCTATGGCAGGCCGCGGTTTTCTCGCCCAGGATTGGCTGGCAAACACCGCCGATCCGCTGCCGGTCTTCTCCCTGTTCGTGGCTCTCACCGCCAGGGTAAGCGAAAGCCTGTTTTACGTGTATTACATCTTGATGTTTGGCGTCTACAGCTGGGCGCTGGTTGGCATCGCCGGTGAGGTATATCCCACCAACAAGACCTGGACCCGCCGGCTGGTGATCTTCACCTTGCTGCTGGTTTACCATTCCAAGTGGATTTTGAAAATGTACGAGCGCACGTATTCCGTCAATATGCGCCTGATCCAGTACGGGCTGGCAGACCAGTATCTGCTCGGGGAGGAATTCCAGAACAGCACCATGGGGGTTTTCTTGCTGCTCTCCATCTACCTGTTCCTGCGCCGCAAATATATCGCCTCCGTTCTCCTGATTGGGGTCGCCTCGCTCTTTCATTCGGCTTACCTGTTCTCCGCCGCGCTCATGGTGGCGGCATATTGTTTAATCCTGCTGTGGGAAAATCTCTCCGGGCAGCCCGGCGCAAAGCGCTGGGAGCTGAAGAACCTGCTGAGCGCTGCACGCCAGTCATTTCAAATCGGCCTGCTGGCGCTGGCATTTGCCGTGCCCCTGGTGCTCTACAATCAGTTGGCTCTGCCTTCCAGCGACCCCGAAACGGCCCGCCAGGCTCTGCATATCCTGGTACAGGAGCGCATTCCCCACCACACCCAATTGTCAGCTTTCATGAACCGCTGGGCCTACCTGCAGGTGGGCCTGATGCTGCTGGGCATCGTCTTAGCCTGGCGCTCGCGGCTGACCCCCATCCTGTTCACTTTGTTCGCCGGCGGCGCGCTGTTCACAGCCATCCAGTATCTCACCGCTTCCGACAGCCTGGCATTGCTGGGACCCTGGCGTGTCTCTGTGCTCCTGGTGCCCATCGCCACCACCCTGGTATTTACCGTTGCGCTCAGCTTCTTCCTGGACGTGCTGCGCCTGGGCAAGCTGCCCTACCAGTGGATTGCCATCCCCCTGGCGTTGTATTACCTCTTTTTTGCCGTGCGGGAGGGCATCGACAACCAGCGCTTGTTGGGCAAAGGCTTTCGCTCTAACCGGGTGGCGGTCTTGATGGATAAGGCATTGCAATTAGCCAGCCCGGGCGATGTGTACCTGATCCCGCCCCTGGAAGCCGAATTTGACGATTTTCGCATCTTTACCGGCCTCCCCATCCTTGCCAACTGGAAATCGCACCCATATAAAGATGACGAGGTCCTGGAATGGTACCACCGGGTCAAGCTGGCTCAGGAATTCTACGCCGCGCCGCTGGACCAGAAATGCAGCACGCTGCAGACCATCCTGGCGGAGTATCCCGAGGTCACCCGCGTGGTCAACCTGGGCAAAGAAGTGGTCCTGCCATGCGATTTCCTGCGCGAAGATTTCCGCTACCTGCGCTACACGCTATATTCCGTCCAGAATTAAGCCTTGAGCCAGCCTGTAACCCATTGCCCCCTGTGCGGCAGCCCACATAACGCACATTTCGACCAACGCAGCTTCCGCGGTTATCCAGTGGTTAACCGCCTGTGCTCAGCTTGCGGGCTGGTTTACCAATCCCCGCGCATGAGCGGCGCAGAGCTGCAGGCCTTCTACGTGGAGGAATACCGCAGCCTGTACCAGGGCAGCGCCGGCCCCAATCCCAAGGATCTGGCTGTGCAGCGCGCCCGCGCCGATTCCCTTTACGCCTTTGCCAGCGCCCGGATGAAACAGGTGGAACGCCACCTGGATATTGGCAGTTCGGCGGGCTTGTTGCTGCAGCGTTTCCAGCAGGCATATGGTTGCCATGCCGTGGGGATCGAGCCAGGCGATGCCTACCGTGAATATGCTCGCCAGCAAGGCGTATGGATGTACGCCTCTCTGGAAGAGCTTTCAGCGGCGGGTGAGCCGGTTTTCGACTTGATCAGCCTAGCGCACGTATTGGAGCACCTGCCTGACCCCGTGGCTTACCTGGCTGACCTGCGCGCCAGGCTGCTGGCTCCCGAAGGCTGGCTTCTGGTGGAAGTTCCCAACCTGTACGCCCACGACAGCTTCGAGATTGCCCACCTGGTCTCTTACAGCGCCGCCACCCTGCGCCAGACCCTGGGTAAAGCCGGCTTCGAGGTCATCGCCCTGGAGCAGCATGGCAGGCCGCGCTCGGCCTGGGTGCCACTTTACCTCACTGCGCTGGCGCGCCCGGGTGCCAACCCTGCTGCATTTGTTTTGCAAGGAGAACGCCGCGTGGCGCTGAAACGCCGCTTGGGCTTGCTGCGCCGCGCCGCTCTCACCCGCCTGTTCCCGCGCCAGGCCTGGCGGCAGGTGGTGGACCACGAACAACCCAGAGAGAGATAAAATCTCCCAGCTACATGATGACGCCCCTTTCGTCCGCAGTGCTACGGACTTGAGCGTCCCCTCCCCCTTATCCCTTATCCCTTTTTCCCCTTCGCCGCTCCCCTTGACTCCTTTCCTCACCCTCTTCACCGCGCCCAAGCCTTTCACCAATCCGCACATCGCCACCATCCAGCGCAATGCCATCCAATCCTGGCTTCACCTCGACCCCGCCGCGGACGTGCTGCTGGTGGGCGACGAGCCCGGCATGGCGCAGGTCGCTGCCGATTACGGCGTCCGCCAGCTTCCGCAGGTGGCTTGCAATAAAGCCGGCACGCCGCTGGTGAATTCGATCTTTGCCCTGGCGCGCCAGGCCAGCCAGGCGCCTTTGCTGGCGTACCTGAACGCCGATATCCTGCTGTTGCCCGATTTTGTGCAGGCAGCCCGCCAGGTCTCACAGCAATTGCAGGACTTCCTGGTCATCGGGCAACGTTGGGACCTGGACATCCGCAGCCGGCTGGATTTCTCGCCCGGTTGGGAGCAGCGCCTGCATGCCGACCTGCGCGCCCGCGGGCGCCAGCATCTGCCCGCTGGCAGCGATTACTTCCTGTTCCCGCGCCATCTATTCACCGAGATCCCCGAGTTCGCCATTGGGCGCGCCGGCTGGGATAACTGGATGATCTACCAGGCCCGCCAACAGGGATGGCCCGTGGTAGACGGCACCCCCTCCATCCGGGCGATCCACCAGGACCACGATTACAGCCATCTGCCGGATGGCAAGCCGCATTACACACTGCCCGAATCGCGCCAGAATGAGGTATTGGCAGGCGGCGCTTCTAACCTGTACATGGTGCTGGATAGCGACAGGCAATTGCGAGGCGGGCGCGTGCGCCCACCCAAAATGACACTAATGCGCCTCATCCGCCGCACGGAAGTCTGGCTGACGCCCCCTAGCGGAGAACGGCGCGGGCCGCGCTGGGCGCTGGCGCGCTCCTTCCGCCGCCTGCGCCGGCGCATGACCGGATCGCTCTAGGAAACCAAGCATGCGTGTGGGTCAAAATCCAGCCAAATCGATTGAATCCGTCCCGCAGCCGCAGAAAGTCACCATTGCGGTGGTCAGCTACATCCCGTTCCTGAGCGGCTATTACGCCCAGGCCCTGGATGTGCTCAAAGCCTGCCTGGAGAGCCTGTGGGCGCACACCGCCGAGCCGCACGACCTGCTGGTTTTCGACAACGCCAGCTGCCCCGAGGTGCGCACCTATTTACAGGAGGCGCACCAGCAGGGCCGCATCCAGTACCTGGTGCTCTCGCAGCATAATGTGGGCAAAGGCGGGGCCTGGAATTTCATCTTCCAGGCAGCCCCAGGCGCGTTCATCGCCTACGCCGATAGTGATATCCTCTTCCGCCTCGGCTGGCTGGAGAGTTCGCTGGCGATTCTGCAGGCTTTCCCCCAGGCGGGCATGGTCACGGGGCGGCCCATGCGAACGCCGGAGAAATTCTACAACCAGACCCTGGATTGGGCGCGCCAGGCGGGCGATGTGCAGGTGGAGAACGGCAGCTTCATCCCCTGGGAGGTGTACCGCGAGCACGTGCTCAGCCTGGGCACCGGCGAAGAGCAGGCTCGCCAGTGGTACGACTCGCGCTCCGACTGGCGCCTGACGCGCCAGGGTGTGAGCGCCATGATCGGCGCGGCCCATTTCCAGTTCACCGCTCGCAAAGCCGCCCTGGCGCAATTCCTGCCGTTCAAGATGGACCGCCCCATGGGCCAGGTGCGCTCGCTGGATGAGCAGATGAACGCTGCCGGCTACCTGCGCCTGGCGACCCTGGAGCCGCTGGTGAAGCACATGGGCAACCAGTTGGAACCTGGAGTAGGCCCCCAGACCACCTCTGCCCGCCGCCCCGCCCGCCTGCTGGACCTGCCCTTCATTAAAAAGGCCCTGCTGCGCCTGTACGATACGATCTTCCGCCTGTACCATTCGCCATGAGAACCGGCACCAACCCCGCCAAGACCGGCATCCCTGCCTACACACCCCAGGAATTGGGCGTTGCCCTGATCGTGTACATCCCTTTTACGACGGGCTATTTCCAGAATTCCCTGGAAATCTTGAAGTACCAGATCGAGAGCCTGCGCGCCACCACGCCCCAGAAGTTCGACCTGTTGGTCTTCGATAATAGCAGCTGCCCGCAAGCGGTCGCCGAGCTGCAAGCGCTGCAGGCGCGCAAATGGGTCGATTGGCTGATTCTCTCTCAGCATAACATGGGCAAAGCCGGGGCATGGAATTGGATCCTTGCCGCCATGCCCAACCCGCTCATCTGCTACGCCGATTCCGACGTGCTCTTCCGACCAGGCTGGCTGGCAGCCAGCCTGGAGGTGCTGGGTGCCTTTCCACGAGCGGGAATGGTCTCAGCCCAGCCCAACTTCTTCGATGTAATGAAGGGCGAGGGTCAGGCGCACCGGGCTCTGCTGGGTGACCCGGCTTTCGAACTACAAGATTATTGGCCTGCCCGCGAGATCATCGACGAATACTGCCTGGGGATCGGCGCCTCAGATGAAGTGGCTGCCCCGTTTTACACACAGCCTCTGCCCTCCCTGCAGAATAAGGATCAGAAAGCCCAAGCTGTATTGGGCGCTTCGCATATGCAGTTCATCATCCCGCGCGCCGTTGCGCGCCAGGTGACCCCGCTGCCCGCCACCAAGGGACTGCTGCGCGCCGAAACCATGTCGCTGGATTACAAAATTGACTCTCTAGGATACCTGCATCTCTCCACCACCCGGCCCTACGTATTTCACATGGGCAACACCGTCAACGCTCGCCTGATCCAGGAGCTGAGCGCCATCACCGGTGAGACGCATGCCTCCGAGGTCCACCCGGAGCAGCCTGCCCGCCGCAGGTCCTGGCTGTTGAAGCTGCTCGCCCGCCTGGCAGGCAGTCCGCGCTTCCAGCCGCATATGCTGCGCGCCTATAACTTGCTTTTCCACGCCTTGTACGACGAGAACCGCGTCAAATGAAGGCCACTCTGCTGCAAGCGATTGTCTGCGACCGCTGTGGTGGTGAGCTTCGCCTCGGCGATTCAGAGCTTGCCTGCCATTCTTGCGAACGCTGCATCGTCATGCAGGCTCACGCGCCTCTATTCACCCAGCCTCCTCCAGGGTTGCAGCCCTCGGATAAATTGGAGCGCGGGCCGGATGTGGGCACACCCTGGCGGCAGGCCAACTGGCGCTTCTTACACAAAGCTGTGGCTAGCCTCGATCCGCGCGCTTTAATCCTGGATGTGGGCGCCGGGCGCGGCGATTTTGCCGCCGCCCTGCAGGGGCGCGACTACCTGGCGCTGGACGTCTACCCCTATCCCGAGATCGATATCGTCTGCGACCTGACCCAAACCAACCCGCTGCGCCCCGCCAGCCTGGATGCTATCTTGCTGCTCAACGTGCTGGAGCACGTCTACGATACGCACGCCTTGTTGGCTGCGCTGGCAGGCGCCCTCAAGCCCGGCGGTCGGTTGGTGGTCGCCATTCCCTTCATGGTGAAGATGCACCAGACTCCAATCGACTACGTGCGCTACACCCACTACGCCCTGCAGCGCCTGGGAGAAGCCCACGGCCTCTCCGTTGAAACGCTGGAAGGCTTTTATGACCCGCTCTCCGTCCTGGGGGAAGGCACCGGCAACCTCAAACATGCCGTGCTGCCTGGAGTGCGCGGGGTCCGCCATTACGCCGGGCGGGCTTTGCTGGCGGGCATTCAGGCCTTTTCCAGCGGATTGAGACAGGTGATCGGCCCAGGGAAAACCTTGGATCCCGGCGCGGCGCGCAGCCAGGCGCCTACCGGCTACCAGTTGATATATAAAAAGAGCTGAAAGGTTTTCGAACGCATGCCGTCGAAACGTATCTTTGTCTGCGCCGATCACGGTCTGGCAGTCTTTTATTTTTTGCAAAGCGATGTGGTGAAGCGCTTGCTACAGGCCGGCCACGAGGCGGTGGTGCTGACCGAAGATCAATCCAAAGACCTGATTGCCAGCCGCTTTGGGCAGCCGGGTCTGACCGTGGAGGGCTTGCGCCTGGAACAGGTACAGGCCTACACCCGCCAGGTCTCTCCGACCCTGCAATGGTGGCTGGATTTTCTGCGCCGCGCCGGCGCAGCCGGCGGCACCAACCTGGCTGTGGTGGAGGCTTACATTAAACAGGTGAAGAGCGAAGCCCACGCCCGCCGCCGCCAGTTATTCCCTCTCATGGAGGGCGTCGCCCGGGTCATGCGCCGCTCGGCAAGCGCCCGGCGCCTCCTGATGCGCTATCAGCGCCGCTTTACTTCCTCGATTTATCGAGACCTGTTCGAAAAGTACGACCCTGCCCTGGTCATTGCCGCTTCCCCGGGTTTCCGCCAGGACCGTTACCTGCTGCGCGAGGCCGCCGCACGCCGCGTCCCCACCACCGCCGCCATCATCAGCTGGGATTCCTCCAGCAGCTATGGTCTCTCCGGCGCGCCGGTGGATTGGATTACCTGCTGGTCGGAAATCCAAAAGGGCGAGCTTGTGGGCGGGGGCGATTGGCGACCCGAGCGCGTGAATGTCAGCGGCATGCCGCCCTATGATGGCTATGTGCGCCAGGATTGGCTGCTGTCGCGCCAGGAATATTTCCGCCAGCACGGTCTGGACCCTAACCGCAGGCTGCTCTCTTATGCCAGCAGCTTTGTGAGCTGGTCGCCCAATTACCAGAATGTGGAGGCCCTGGCCAACCTGGTGATCTCCGACCAGCTGGCGGCTCCCTCCCAACTGTTGGTCCGCCTGCATCCCATCCACATGAGCGGGCACTATATTGCCGAGGCCGACAAGATCCGCGCCCTGGCCCGCCAGCACGCCCACATCCATGTGGTGGAGCCGGTGCCGCTGGGAGCGCTGGGTCACTATTCGGGCGAAGACATGGCGGAAAAGACCTCTATGATGGCCCATTCGGACATCTTCCTCACGGTCTACTCGACCATGTGCGTGGAGGCCTCCTTCCAGGAGCGGCCGATTGTCAGCGTGTGCATCGACGCCCCCGCCGGCTACCCAGGCAAGTTCTGGGTTCCTATGTCGCAGATCGGAGTGTGGCCTACCCACTCGCGCTTCCGAACTTCGGGTGCCGGGCGTGTGGCCCTCAATCCCAACGAACTGCGCCAGGCGGTGAACCATTACCTGCAGAATCCCGCCGCCGACCTGGATGCTCAGCGCCGCTTCTTGCAGCAGGAATGCACCTATGTGGATGGCAGCGCCGGTCAGCGCACCGCCGATTTCTTCCTCTCGCTGCTGGATAAGAGTTAACCATCAAGACACCAAGGCACCAAGTTTATATCTATGAATTACCAACCCGTTACCGAAAGAGAAGATCAGATCGTATTTGATGAAGGCTTGCGTTTAGATGTATTGGTGGAAAACCTTGTTATATGCGAACTCAAAGCTGTTGTAGATATGAATCCGGTTTTTGAAGCACAACTAATATTACAGCGCAAGGTTGGGTGAAAGGATCGCGAGTCTGGCCAGCCTGGACTTGCGATGAGACAAATAAGCCTGATGATTGCGCTTCTGATAATACCGAACCCGCTGCAAAGCAGCACCGGCA
>Ga0105106_10000157_pt1 | contig 44151 bp, 38 predicted proteins | sample PPLLaktember2015_5_FD_79109 | JGI IMG/M metagenome (GOLD analysis project Ga0105106, IMG submission 79109) | Freshwater sediment microbial communities from Prairie Pothole Lake near Jamestown, North Dakota, USA - PPLs Lake P8 Core (1) Depth... | ecosystem: Environmental > Aquatic > Freshwater >... | reverse complement strand
CGGGCGAGATCCTGGCGATGGTCACACTTCCCAGCTACGAGAACAACCGCTCCATCACCGGCTACTACTACCAGCAGCTGACGAGCGACCCGCGTCTGCCCCTGGTCAATCACGCCATCCAATCCGTGTTCCCTCCCGGCTCGACATTCAAGTTGGTGACGGCCGTCGGCGCCCTGACGGAAGGAGTGATCACGCCGGAAGCCCGCCTGAATGATCCGGGGCGCATCACCATCGCCAACCGCTACTACCCGAACGACCCCGGGCGCTCCAAGGATTTCGTCTGCTGGCTGGAAGAGGGGCATGGGCGGATCTCCATGCTCGACGCTATCGCCTTCTCCTGCAACATCTACTTCTACAAGATCGGCGGAGGCTTTCCCGGCGAAGTGGAGGGCGACGGCCTGGGAATCGAACGCATCGGGACCTACGCGCGGGCGATCGGCTACGGCAACCCGCTCGGCATCGACCTACCCGGTGAGAACCCGGGCCTGATTCCCGATCCGGATTGGAAGCGCATCACCCAGGGTGAGAGCTGGTCCACCGGAGACACCTACAACGCCACGACCGGCCAGGGCTACGTCGTGGCCACGCCGCTGCAGGTGCTCAACTCAGTCGCCACGCTGGGCAACGGCGGGCGGGTGATGCAGCCGCACATGGTCTCCGACATTCTCGACGGCGAGGGCAATATCGTCGAGCACTTCGACCCCGTGGTGCGCTGGGATCTCTCCGACGGCGTGATCACGCCAGACACGCCCGACCGGCTCATCCAGCCGTGGGTGATCCCGCTGGTTCAGGAAGGGATGCGCCGCGTCGTCACCGAGGGCACGGCCGCCGATTACGCGCAGTTGGAGGCCATCTCCTCAGCCGGAAAGACCGGCACGGGCGAGTTCTGCGACGCGGTCGCCAACGCGCGCGGCCTGTGTATCCCCGGTGAGTGGCCGACGCACAGCTGGTACGCAGCCTACGCGCCCTTCGAAGACCCCGAGATCGCCGTCGTGGCGTTTGTCTACAACGGCGGCGAGGGCGCGGTCACCTCTGGACCGATCGTGCGCCAGGTCATGGAAGCCTACTTCGAGCTGCGCGCCATCGACGCCGCCGCAGCACACTAGCCGCCCCGCATTTCTCCTCCCCAGCTCCCCGGCAGCGGGCCATGGTCCCCCAAGCGCGCCTTTGTGGCGCGCCCGTCAGGGCAGAGCCAGCCCGCGTGCGCGCATCCAACGGGCAGCGGAGGGGGCGGCCGGCGAAGCGATCCCCGCACACGACCCGGGGCTTCGTCGGCCCATCGGGCCTGCTCGCCTTGACACACGGGACAGTCACCGGCCTGGCTCCCCTCCCCCTGTCGTCTGCCGCGCGCCTGCATGCTATAATCCTTCGCTTGGGCGCCACATGGCCGACTCGATCACGATCAAGGGCACCCGGGACGGGCTGCTGCTGAGCGTAGAGGAAGGCGTTTGGGAAGACGTCTACCCTGTCCTGCTGCACGCGATCGACACGCAGGGTGACTTCTTCCGCGGCGCGCGTCTGGCTGTCCAGCTCGGCGGCATTCAGATCGGAGCGGCCGAATTGGGTGGATTGGTGCGCGACCTGGCCAATCGGGAGATCAACTTGTGGGCGGTGTACTCCGTGGCGGAGAACACGCGCAAGGCGGCCGCCGACCTGGGTCTGGCGCATGACCTGCCTCGCCCGGTCGAAGAAGAGCGGCCCGAGCCCGACAGCGGCGAAGGCGAACTGGTCGGCGACGAGGCGCTGCTGGTGCACCGGACGCTGCGCTCCGGGCACAGCATCCGCTTCCCCGGGCACGTGGTCGTGCTCGGGGATGTGAACCCCGGAGCCGAGATCGTCGCCGGGGGCAACGTGGTCGTGTGGGGGCGCCTGCGCGGCACAGTTCACGCCGGGGCGACCGGCGACGAGAATGCGGTCGTGTGCGCGCTTGACCTCTCGCCCATGCAGCTGCGGATCGCCGACCAGATCGCCGGCTCGCCGGAGAGGCGCGGCAAGCCGAAGCCAGAGACGGTCCGCATCCATGAAGGGCAGTTGGTCGCCGAGACCTGGGGCGGCGAACACCGGCGCTAGCGCCGTGAGACGGAGCCAGCGGATGACAGCCAAGGTTGCTACGATCACATCCGGCAAGGGCGGCGTGGGCAAGACGACCGCCGCCGCCAACATCGGCGTCGCCATGGCTGCCTCCGGGCTGCGCGTCGTCTGCATCGATGCCGACATCGGCCTGCGCAACCTGGACGTGGTCATGGGCCTCGAGAATCGCATTGTCTACGATCTGGTGGATGTGATCGAAGGGCGCTGCAAGCTGCGCCAGGCCCTGATCAAGGACAAGCGCCTGAATGAGCTGTATCTCATTCCGGCGGCACAGACGCGTGACAAGAGCGCCGTCTCCCCGCAGGACATGGTCCGCCTGGCTGACGAGCTGCGCCCAGACTTCGACTGGGTGCTGATCGATTCGCCGGCCGGGATCGAGCGCGGCTTCCGCAACGCCGTTGCTCCGGCGGACACGATCATCGTGGTCACCAACCCGGAGGTCTCGGCGGTGCGGGACGCCGACCGCATCATCGGGCTGATCGAAGCTGAAGAGAAGGGCCCGGGCAAGCTGCTGATCAACCGGGTCAAGCCGGAGATGGTGCGTCGCGGCGACATGCTCTCCACCGACGACGTGCTCGACGTCCTGGCCATCGAGCTCATCGGCGTAGTCCCCGAGGATGACACCATCCTGGTCGCCTCCAACCGGGGTACGCCGCCGGCGTTGGACGAACGCTCCCGGGCGGGCAAGGCCTTCCGCAACATCGCCCGCCGCCTCAACGGCGAGCAAGTCCCCTTCGAGCCGCTGGAATCCCGCGACGGCTTCCTCGGGCGTATCACGCGCCTGGTCAGGCCGGGAGGCGAGTGAGATGAGCTTCCTACAACAGCTGCTCGGCGGCGAGCACCGCAGCGCCCGGGCCGCCAAGGAACGCCTCCAGCTCGTCCTGGTCCACGACCGGGCGGACCTCTCGCCCGGCAAGCTGGAGGCCCTCAAGGATGACCTGATCAGCGTGCTTTCGCGGTACATCGAAATCGACCGCAACGCCGTCCAGGTGACCCTGACGCGTGATCGGGAGAGGCAGCGGCTGGTAGCAGAGATCCCGTTGGCACCGTCGCGCGCCCGCAGGCGGCCGGTCGGCTGACCGATCCATGCAGGGCTCGACGAGAATCTGGCGGCACTTCGACGTCTGGCTGCTGGCGGCGGTCACGCTCCTGACCATCGCCGGCGTGGCGCTGATCCAGACGGCCATCGCCGGGAACATCGAGCTGGCGGACGCCCCCACGCGTCAGGCCAGGTATGCCCTGATCGGCATGGCGGCGCTGTTGATCGTCACCGCCATCGACTACCGGCTGTGGTCGGCGCTCTCGCGGCCGATCTACGTCATCATCGTGGTGCTGCTCCTGGGAATCCTGACCGCCGGCCTGGTGCGCTTCGGCGCAGCGCGCTGGTTCCAGGTGGGCACGCTCTTCATCCAGCCGGGTGAGTTGGCCAAGCTGATGATCATCCTGGTGCTGGCCAACTACCTGGCCCGTCACCAGGATGAGATCGGCCAGCTCAAGACCGTGGCGCGCAGCCTGCTGCTGGTCAGCGTGCCGGCCGTGTTGATCTTCCTGCAGCCCGACCTGGACACCACCATCATCATCGGCGTTACTTGGCTGGCACTGACCTGGGCGGCGGGCATCCAGCTCAAGCACCTGGGAGCGCTGGCGGGAATCGGGGTGGTCAGCCCGTTGCTGGCCTGGCCGGTTCTTCAACCCTATCAGCAGGCGCGCATCATCCAGTTCCTGTTCCCCGACCCGAACGCGCCGTTCGGCGATACCTACAACGTGAACCAGGCCTTGATCGCCATTGGTTCGGGCGGATGGTTCGGCGAGGGCTACGGCGCCGGCACTCAGACGCAGCTGCGCTTCCTGAAGGTGCGCCACAACGACTTCATCTTCTCGGTCCTGTCCGAGGAGTTCGGCTTCGTCGGGGCGGTGATCGTGCTGGCGCTGTTGGTCTTTGTGATCTACCGTTGCCTGCGCGCCGCCCGGCTGGCGCGCGACAGCTACGGCGCGCTGATTTGCTACGGCGTCGCCACGCTGCTGCTCTTGCAGGTGGCCTTCAACGTCGGCATGAATCTGAACTTGATCCCGGTCTCCGGACTGACGCTCCCATTTCTGAGCTACGGAGGCTCCTCGCTGCTCGTCAATCTGGTCGGCATCGGTCTGGTGGAGAGCGTCATCCTGCGCCAGAAGCGGATCGAGTTCTAGCAGCTGCGCAACGAGGATCAGGCATGAGCACCGCCAGACCGGCACGCACCCGATTCGCCCCCTCGCCCACCGGCCGCTCGCATATCGGCAGTGCCCGGACGGCGCTGTACGACTATCTTCTGGCGCGGCAGACCGGCGGGCAGTTCGTCCTGCGTATCGAGGACACCGACCGCCGGCGCTTTGTCCCCGGCGCCGAAGCCGAGCTGATGGAAGGTCTGCGCTGGCTGGGGATCACCTGGGATGAAGGACCGGATATCGGCGGTCCGTACGGGCCCTACCGCCAGTCGGAGCGCGGCGACGTCTACCGACGTCAGGCCGACGAGCTGGTCCGCCGCGGCCACGGCTACCCTTGCTTCTGCTCCAGTGAGCGCCTGGCGCAGGTCCGTCAGGAACAGCAGAAGCGCAGACAGCCGCCGCGCTACGACGGCCTGTGCCGCGACCTGCCCGCCTCACGCGCCCAGGCGCGCATCGATGCAGGTGAGCCGCACGTCATCCGCTTCCGCACGCCGCGGGAAGGCACGACCACCGCCGTCGATCTCTTGCGCGGGCCGATCCAGGTCGAGAACGCCAACATCGACGACTACATCCTGCTCGCCTCGGACGGCCACCCGCTCTACCACCTGGCGGCGATGACCGACGACCGCCTGATGGAGATCACGCACGTTCTGCGCAGCTCCGAGTGGCTGCCGACCTTCCCGCTGCACGTCATGATCGTGCGGGCACTCGAGTGGCCCGAGCCGGTCTGGGTCCACCTGTCGGTCTTCCTCAACCCGACCGGCAAGGGCAAGATGAGTAAACGGCATTCGGGCGATCCCAAGGCGGGCGAGAAGTCGATCTACGTCGGCGACCTGCGAGAGATGGGCTACCTGCCGGAAGCGGTGGTGAATTGGATCGCCCTGATGGGCTGGTCGTATGACGACCACACCGAGCAGTTCTCGCTGGCAGAGCTGATCGAGAAGTTCTCCCTGGAGAAGCTCTCGCCCAGTCCGGCCGCCATCAACTATGGGAAGCTCGACCATTTCAACGGGGTGTACATCCGCCAGCTGCCGGCGGAAGACCTGGCCGGCCGTCTGCGGCCGTTTTTCGAGGCGGCCGGGGTGACCGTCGACCGGCCCGACCTGAACGACATCGTCCCGCTCATCCAGGAGCGCATCCGCACGCTGGACGAAGCGGTCGACATCGCCGGCTTCTTCTACCGGTCCGAGATCGACCCCGCGCCGGACCTTCTGGTCGGCAAGGGCATGACGCCCGCCCAGTCGGCGCAGGCCGCCCGCCGGGCAGGCGCCCTTCTGGAGGGCATGCCGGACTTCTCGCCGGCAACAGCCGAGGCGCCGCTGCGGGCGCTGGCCGACGAGCTCGGCCTGAGCGCAGGTCAGCTTTTCGGCATCCTGCGCATCGCTGTGACCGGGCAACCGGTCAGCCCGCCCCTGCTCGAGTCGATGGAGATCCTCGGCCGCGCGTTGGTCCTGGAGCGCATCGATCGGGCCGTGGGCGCACTCGAGTCGCGGCACTAGCCCGGCGTTGGACACGCCTCCACCCCTATGGTAGAATGCCTTCGCCGTTGGGGGTTCGTCTAGCGGTAGGACAGCGGACTCTGGATCCGTATGCCGAGGTTCGAATCCTCGACCCCCAGCCTGAGGCCACAGGGACATCCTGTGGCCTTTCGATTCGGGCGAGTCCGTTGTGCTCCGCCGAGCGTGTATCCTGACGGTATCAGCGTCGGTTCGAGCCCCACAGTCGTCCACCCACATACGGCCGAGAGACCATGTACCTCGCTTGATTGAGCCAGGTATGGGACGTCAAACGGGACTGACCACAGAATGGCTGGGCGGATCCAGCCGTGGAGAATCGATGTTCACAAGGGGTAATTCACGGGACTCCCATCATCATCTGCATAGCGAATCACACCCTTGCCGCACTCGAAATCCACCATCAGTTGGCATTTGCTCTGCCCCCTCTCCCAAGACACGTTCAGGACTGAATCGTCCGAGTCCAGGATCTGAAACGACCCATCGAAGGCGTCGTAGTTGTTGCGGAATCGAATCAACCTCAACAGACGTTGGACAACCGGGCGCTTCAGGGCCAGTTTGACCTCATCAATCGAATAGTTGTGCCGATTGATCTCGCGGCCATCGCCCGTGCTTTCGGCTGCGGATTGATCGTTTTCCCCTGCCAACAGGCCAACATAGTAGACCTGCGGAACACCAGGTGTGAAGAACTGTATTGCCCTGGCAGCCAAATAGGCATCGTCATCGCAGTCCAGCAGAGAATAGAATGCCCCCCGGATCTGATGGACATCGAAACCATCCGGATGCCTATGCCTGGGAGAGACTACACGGCTGAGATTGGCGCCCCTGTTCAGACAAATGCCGACCACCTTGCCAGCGTCCTCACTTCTGAAGAGGCCATTCAAGTCCGGCATGATCGGCACTCCATCATGACAATCAAGCATGGTGAATTGCCGATGCGGTCGGATTCTCAGGTACTGTCTCAACCCCTTGCCGGTTCTATTCAACAGCGCCTCGAGCACCGTGTACGGCAGGATGAAGTCATAGATCCAGTATCCCTTTGCGGCCAGCCGAGACTGGGTTGTGAAGTCCGCATGGACTTCCGGCAGCACTTCGATCCCCAGGGCGTTGGCGACTCCCGTGATCCACTCCAAGAAGCGGTAGATCTCCGGCTCCACGAAGAAACACGTGGTTCCTCGCTTCTTGGTCACAAAGCCGACTGCATCCAGCCGTACAAGGCTGACACCGTTCATGGCGAACTTGGTCAGGGATTCAGTCAGCAGGCGGCGGGCGATCTCGGAACTCACGTCGATGTCTACTTGCCCCGAGGGAGTCGTCTTGCCGAAGGTTGTCCAGACTCGCACCACTTCATCCGTACCCCCGATCGTGAAGTCGGAGAAGGGGGCGCTACGGCGCAGGAACATCTTCTCGATCTCGTCACGTGGAGGATCGCCTGACGGCCAGATCTTGCTTGCGGGAATGAACAGGTCGGCGTACTCCGACTTGCGTCCGTTCTTGAGGAAGTCCTGGAAGTAGATTGATTGCGAAGACAGGTGGTTGACGACGAGGTCGAGCAGGATGGGGTTCTCTGCGCCGATCCGTCGGACGTCTTCCCAGGTGCCGAATTCAGGCGCGATGTCGAGATGCGTCAAGGGGGCAAAGCCCCGGTCAGCGGAAGATGGAAATGGCGGCAGGATGTGGATCCCGCCTCGAAAGAGACCAGGGAAATGAGTCTGCAAGATGGAATGCAGCGCTTCCAGATTCCCCCCAAGTGAATCCGGGTAGGTAATCAGCTGAACTTTGTTCCGGACTGTCATGTCATGCCGTCATGCAACTGCGACTACCTGGTAGTCCTTGGTGATCACGAAGTCGGCCAGCTGCTTATGGCCAGCAATGATCTTGTGTTCCGTGCTCAGCACTTGCTCAGTGAACGGATCGCCCACTTCTTTGCCCCGGTTCCTCTTCCAGCGATCCTCCAGGGTGTCCAACCAATCTCTGGCGATGAAGATCCTGGTATCGACGTGTTTGAGCAGAGACGTGTATGTTCCTTCCGCAATCAGGACTTTGACCCCCGCCAACGCGACGGTCTCTTCTCGGATTGTGTTGGAGTTGTAGTCGACCAGCGGCTTGGTTATCTCTCCTTCCCCCTGGATGGCAGACACCAGATTCTGTTCCATCAGGTCAAGTCTCACTTCCACAGCGGGCCCGAGCCATTGCGGATCCTTTCGCCTCTGCAGGTCATTCGATCTGGGCGGGAGGACAAAGTAGTCATCCTGTCCCAACACCACAGACCTGATACCGTACCTCTCCAGTTCATCTGCAATGGCCCTGCCCGTTGCGGACTTGCCGCTGCCAGATTCCCCCGCGACCGTGATCGTATACCTGGTGCTCTTCCGCCTGATCGCCTCGATGATTTGCGCAGCAATATCAGCCGCCGCCCGTGTGTGGCATTCCTGAACGACGACAACGTCGCCTTTCATGATGATCTCCCAGCTATTGCCCTGGCAGGTCCCTCTTCGGAATGGATGACGGCCGGGAGGCCGCGTCCCTTGCCCCGGCGCTGATACTGCCTGGCCACTGCCACCTTAGCGCTCGGGAGTCTCGCCCCACATCCGATGGCGCGTTCCAGGGAGAAACCGTCACCCTCCATTGGGCAGCCGAAGCCACAGATAGGAGTAGGGGCTGAGTTCCAGTTCCGGCCCCATGGAGACGACCGAGGATGAGAGCAGGTCGAGGCAGTCCTTCCGATACTGCGGCGGGACAACGACCGACTGCACCTGGTGGCTCAGATTGTTGAGGACAAGCACGACATCATCCTCGGTCTGGCGCAGATATGCCGCTACCGCCGGGTTGCCAATCTCCACCCACTCCATGCTGCTGCTGCCGAATGCAGGGTGTACCTTTCGCACAGCGATCATCTTCTGGATGGTATGGAACAACGAGTGGGGATCTCTCAACTGAGCAGCCACATTGACGTTGTGATACGCCAGATCGCCTTTGACGAGTTGCGTGTACGGGGATCCGGTGGTGAAGCCTGCGTTGGGGGAAGAGTCCCATTGCATGGGCGTGCGGACGCCGTCTCGGTCGGACAGGTCGAGGTTGTCCCCCATTCCGATCTCATCGCCGTAGTAGATGATGGGCGCACCCGGCAAGGTGAAGAGGAGCGACTTCGCCAATTCCATCTTGTGGCGGTCGTTGCCCAATAGGGGCGCAAGCCGCCGGCGGATGCCGAGGTTCAGGCGCATGCGTGGATCAGGCGCATACTCCCTCCACATCCACTCGCGCTCCTCTTCGGTGACCATCTCGAGGGTGAGCTCGTCGTGATTCCTCAGGAACGTGCACCACTGACAGTTCGGGGGGATGGGTGCGGTCGGCTCCATCACCCAGCGGATGGGTCCGACGTCGCCGAGGCGCAGAGCCATGAAGACGCGCGGCATGAGCGGGAAGTGGAACGCCATGTGGAACTCATCGCCTTCGCCGAAGTAGGGACGCACATCAATGGGCCATTGATTCGCCTCAGACAAGAGAACCCGCCCTGGATAGCGTTCGTCCATGAAGGCGCGCAACCGCTTCAAGTAGGCGTGCGTTTCTGGTAGGTTCTCGCAGACGGTACCCTCGCGCTCAAAGAGGTAGGGCGCTGCGTCCACACGGAAGCCGTCAATGCCAGTGTCCAGCCAGAAGCGCGCCACGTTGAGCATTTCATCCCGGACCTTCGGGTTATCGAAGTTCAGGTCGGGCTGGCTGGAGTAGAAGCGATGCCAGTAGTACTGGCCGGCCTGCTCGTCCCACGTCCAATTGGAGGATTCGGTGTCGACGAAGATGATGCGCGCGTCTTTGTACTTCTGCTCCGTGTCGCTCCAGACGTAGTAATCGCGGTAAGGCGAGCTCCGATTGGAGCGAGCGGACCGGAACCAGGGGTGTTCATCGGAAGTGTGATTCAGCACCAGATCCAGGATGATCCGGATTCCTCGCGAATGAGCGGCCCCAATCAGACCCTTGAGATCCTCCAGTGATCCGTAGGAGCGGTCCACGCCGTAATAGTCCGCAACGTCATAGCCGTCGTCCTTGAGCGGAGAGGGATAGATGGGCATCATCCAGACACAGTCCACACCGAGAGTCTTCAAGTAGTCGATCTTTCCGGCGATCCCGCGCAGATCACCGCGTCCGTCGCCATCGCTGTCCTTGAAGGCACGGACGGCAACTTCGTAAAAGACCGCATTCTTGTACCAGAGGTCATCGTTCATGCAATGGTTTCCGCGCCCCACTGGCGGTAGAGACGACTCGTCGGCGGTCAGATGCTGATGGCGTTCCGCTCGATGACCTCGCGGTGCCAGTGGGCACTCTGTTCGGGGGTACGTCGCTGGTTCCGATAGTCAACGCGGACTAGCCCGAGGCGGCTGCTGTAAACGTGCTCCCACTCGAAGTTGTCGAAGATGCTCCGTACGGACTTCCCAGGCACATTCGCCCCTTCGAGAATCGCCTGATGCAGGGCCTGCAAGTGCGCCTGAAGATAGCGGATGCGATCCCAGTCGTCGACGAAGCCTTCGTCATTGGGCACGTCCGGTGCGGCACAGCCGTTTTCCGTCACGTGCAGAACGGGGTTGCAGAAGCCAACAGCACGCTCTTGCCCGGTGACCTATGCTCCAAAACGGACCTCCCCGGCACCTTCTTCTCAGTCGTAGACCTTGGCACTGGATGGTCAGGACCGGCCCTGGGAGCCTGCTGAGTCGAGCGTCCGGCACAACGGTCATTGGCCGTCCGCACGATCGTAATCAAGGTCCCAAATGCAGGGCTGCGCCATCCGGCTGGCATCCCGCAGGCCCCATGTCGGACCGGGTCCCAAGGCCGGCCGATCAAAGCCGCCAGAGATACCCTGATCGCGAACTCTGGGTCTTCGATTGCCCCGCAGGCAAATGGACTAGCCCTTGACAGAGCCCGCCAGCAAGCCTCGCAAGAAGTATCGCTGCAGCGCGAAGAAGACAGTCAAGGGCAATACCATTGACACGAATGCTCCTGCTGTCAGCAAGTGCCAATCCTGGCCACGCGCCCCGACGATCGCTGCCATGCGCTGCGTCACCAGCTCGAACTCGGGATTCCCGCCCAGGAAGATCAGCGCTACCAGGTAGTCATTCCAGACCCAGTTGAACTGGAAGATCGCAAACGAAGCCAGGGCCGGCACGGACAGGGGCAGGACCAGCTTCGTGAACGCCGTGAAATGTGAGGCACCATCGATGTAGGCCGATTCGAGGATCTCGCGCGGCAGGCCGCTGATGTAGTTGTAGAGCAGGAAGGTGGCCAGCGCCAGCCCGAAACCCGTGTGCGACAGCCAGATCCCCAGGAAGGTTCCGTTCAGATTCAGCGCCTTGTAGTCCCTTAGAATCGGCACCAGGGCGATTTGCAGGGGAACCACCTGCAGCGCAACGACCATAATGAACATCTCGCGCCGTCCTGGAAACTTCATCCACGCAAAGGCATAGGCCGCAAATGCAGCGATCAGAATGGGAATTACGGTCGACGGAACGGTCACAGACAGGCTGTTCACGAAGGCCCGGATCATGTTGTCGCCGGGAACCACCTCCACTGTACCGTCTGCGTGTGTGAAGGTGATATCCTGGCCTCCCAGTACCTGCTCGTAGTTGTCGAGCGTGAAGTTCCACGATACCGTCCAGACCCTTTCTTGTACTTCCACCCTGCCCAGGCGCTTGTTGCCAAGCCAGGTCACACGCCTGCCGTCCGGGGTTTCGATTCCTGCCCGGAATTCCTCGAATGTCCCCGTGACCCCTTCGATTTGCATGACCTGATTCGGGTCTACGCCCAGCGCTATGGGGTCGATCTCTCTGACCGGCCGCCACTCGCGGTGGGGTAACACATTCCACCATCCCGAGGTGGCAATATCGTCCCGGTCGCGCCAGGAAGAGATGAAGATCCCCATGGTAGGGATGGTCCACAGGACGACCAGGAAAAGCAGGGTTCCATTGACCAGGAGGCGGCTGAGACGTTTTTGGCCCTTTTCGCTTTTCATCTCAAAAGGCCTCCCGCCTCCGGAATTGCCGCAAGTTGTAGATCATGACGGGCACCACGGTCAGCAGCAACACAATGGCGATGGCGGAACCAAAGCCCGAGTTGCGGTTGGTAAATGATTGGCGATAGAACTGCGTGGCAATCACGTGCGTGCCAAACTGGCCCCCTGTCATCACCCACACCACGTCGAAGATCTTCAGGGTGAAGATGACGATGGTCGTCCAGACCGAGACAATGGTTCCGCTGATGTAAGGCAGCATGATGCGGAAGAAGACCTGCAACTCGTTGGCGCCGTCGATGCGGCTCGCCTCCAGCAGTTCGTCGGGGATACCTTTCAGCGCCGCAGAGAAGAGCACCATGGCAAATCCGGCCTGCAGCCAGATCACGATCACGATCAGGAACAGGTTGTTCCAGGGCGCGACATTGACCCATTGCGGCCAGGCCTGAGGTGTCCCGCCCAACGCCACCACGACTTCGTTCAACAGGCCGATCTGCGCTTGCCCGGCAGGCCTGTATTCATAGATGAAGTTCCAGATGATGCCTGCGCCCACGAAAGAAATGGCCATGGGTAGGAAGATGAGTGACTTCGCAGCCTTCTCAAAGCTGCTGCGGTCGGCCAGAACCGCGATGACCAGGCCAAAAACCACCGAGAATGTGCTGCCGAAGACAATCCACATCAGGTTGTTGCGAAACGATTGCAGCATCAGCTGTTCGGTGAAAACGGCGACATAGTTGCGCAGGCCGACGAAGCTCTCGCTGGCCAATAGCTGGAGGAGCCCGAGTCCGGCTTCCGGGCCATCTCTGCTGAACAGACTGATCCAGAACGTGCGCAGGGCTGGGATCGCAAGATACCAGGCAAGGATCGCGATACCCGGACCCACAAAAACAAACGGCAGAAGCCGGCTCCTCAACGCATCGGGGAGCCTCTCAACAAGGCCATTGAATACCCAGAACAGGAGAGCGACCCCGCCCACGCCCCACACGACCGCCACCAGTGCAATGAGTCCCCGCGGTGCATCGCTGTCGCGCAGGAAGATGAAGCCCACATAAAGGACGTAGAAAGCAATGAGGGGAATGCCTGCTGCCAACAGAACACGACCGACGAACGAGAGGATCCTGATCCAGATCGATTGGCTAACCAGATTCTCGCCGCGCGAAGCGTCCATGGCTCATGCCTCGGATACCGGCCAGACAGGATGTGGCTGGGAGAGGTGCGCTGCTAAGGAAGCTGGATCTCCGGAACCCAAGTATAGATGAGTTGGGGTGGACCGCCGGTTGGCGGCCCACCCCAGGACACAAGCCGAACGCTATCTGGGCCAGGTGGCGTCGATCGCCTGCAAGGCCGTAGTCAGATCCTCCGAACCGGCAACGTAGCTGGTAATGTGCTCCCAGAACGAACCAGAGCCCACCTCGCCGGGCATCAGGTCAGATCCGTCGAACCGGAAGGCGGTGGCCTGTAGCACCAGTTCGGCAATCCCGCGTTCCAGAGGAACGCCGTACATGTCCGGTGTGGCGGTCTGGTGTGCGGCCAGCGCGCCGCCGCCCTCGAGGAAGCCGGAGGCGGATTGGGGAGTGGTGAAGTACTCCATCAACGCGCGCACTTCAGGCCGGTCGTTGAACATCACCATCATGTCGCCAGCGACCAGGAAGGGCTTCCCGTATGCCGGATCCACGGGCGGGAGGTAGAAGAACGAGTAGTCTTCGCCGGCTACCGTCCCCTCCGGGAAGAATCCGGTGATGAAGTTGCCCTGTCTGTGCATCCAGCACCTGGGCGGATCCTCGAACATGGGGCCGGGGGCGTCACCAAAGTAGGTGGAGACGATGGACGAGCGGCCGCCATAGACGTAGGCGTCGTTGAACCAAAGCTCACTCCAGACCTCGATGGCGTGCCTGACCTCGGGAGAGTCGAAGGGGAGTGTGCCGGCCACCCAGGCGTCGTAGTTTTCCAGCGACGTCGTGCGCAGCATCATCTCCTCGGTCCAGTCCGTGGCGGCCCAACCGGTCGCAGCGCCGGACTCGATGCCGATGCACCAGGCCGTGTCGCCGTCATCAGCGATCTGCTGAGTCAGGGCCATCAAGTCGTCCCAGGTCTCGGGGATTTCATAGCCGGCTGCCTCCCATGCCTGCACGGGATACCAGACCAGGCTCTTTGCGTTGAAGCGGTGGAATACGCCGGCCTCAACACCGTCGATGGTGGCCATGTCCCGCCAACTCTGGTTGTACTGCTGGGCTAGCCACTCCTCCGACATGAAGGTAGTGACATCGATGACATTGCCGGAGCTCACGAATTGGGCGGCTTTGCCCGGCTGCGGGAAGTCCGCGATGTCGGGTGCATCGCCGGCATCTACGCGCACGGAGATCGTAGCCTCGAATTCCTTGTTGCCGATGTAGACGACGTCAATGCCGGTGGCGGCTTCGAACGCAGCTACCGATTCGGAAAGCTTGACCCCGTCGGGGTCGTTGCCTTCCATTGCGCCATCCACCGTCACGGTGGTCCCAGCATAGGTGCCCCTCAGAGCCTCTTCCAGAGCGCCGCCAGGCGGGTAAGGAAAGGGCGCTTCGGGCATGGCTGGCGCCTCGGTCGGCGCCTCAGCAGGCGCCTCGGTTGCGGCGGGCGCCTCCGGCTCAACGGGAGCTGCGGTAGGGGCCGGTCCGCAGGCTGCGAAGAACATGGCTGCAACGAGCAACAAGCCCATGTATCGCCAAATCAGCTTTCCCATCTCTCGCTCCTTGTCGCGGGGGGACAACGTGAATGAACCGGCGGTTGGGGAGCAGAAGGAGATATCTCTGGTGGCCCACCTCCTTGTGTCCAGGGGCAATTGGCGTGCAGTCCAGATCAGTTGAAAGCGTTTCTATGAAAGGACTTTCACACCGGAGTATAGCACAACTACTCCGGCTGTCAATACGATGCCCAGCATCTGGCCATGCTGCAGGCGAAAGCCGGGCGACCTACGTGGTCTGTCGTTCGATCAGCGTAAGCGGCAAGTTGATGTGTTGCAGGCTTCTCCCGGGCTCTGCCATCTTGGAGAACAGGATTTCAGCCGCCAGCCGGCCAGACTCGTCCAGGTTTTGACGGATTGTCGTCAGATCCATGAACTCAGCCAGGTCGATGTCGTCGAAGCCCACGATGGCGAGATCCTCTGGGATCCTCAGGCCGGCCTGGCGAGCCACCTTCATGATGCCGACCGCCTGGATATCGGATGCAGCGAAAACAGCGGTGGGCGGACGAGAAAGCCCCAGCAACGCTCGTGCGGCTTGCTGTGGGCCGGTCGGGGTGTAGGCAGCTCGCACGACATAGCCGCGCGGCAATGCTAGGCCCGCCTCTTTGAGCGCCCCCCTGAAGCCGATCAGCCGGGATTTGACCGGGTGGATGGCATACCGTTCCGGCGGCTCGATATCGCCGATGAAACCGATTCGAGTGTGGCCTCTGTCGATCAGGTGTTCCGCCGCCAGCATCCCGCCGCGCACATCGTCAATGCAAATGCAGTTCAGTTGGGCATGCCAAGATTCGATCAGCACGGTTTCGATGCCATTGTCGCGCAGGCGCCGGGCGTCCTTCTCCTCGACGGCCAACGACATGATGATCAACCCGTCCAGGCTCTGCATGATGGGGATGGAGGCGATATGCGCCTGCGAATGCTCCACCGAGTCGACGGTGTAGATCACAAGTTCGCAACGCGCACGCGACAACACGCCAGCCACACCACGCAGTCTCTGAACAAACGAGGGTGCAGTGAAATACGGAGTGAGGACGGCAATGCGTTTCGTGCTGCGAATTGCGCGTGCACGAGCTTCCGCGCTGGGGATAAAGCCCAGCTGGTCGATAGCCGACATCACGCGTTCGCGTGTCTTGGTGTTGACCTTGTCGGGGGAGTTGAGGACGCGGGAGATCGTTGAGATGCTGACACCAGAGATCTCAGCGACATCGTAGATGGTGGGCTTCTTTGGGGGCATCGCCCCTCTCATGAAAGAATAGCTGAAAGCGCTTTCAGTCTAGCATATCCGCGCTTGGAGAGTCAATGCCGGTGGACCGGTCGGAGCGGCAACGTGCGGGCTTGAGGGGAAAGAAACGCCCGCCGCAAATGCCACGTCACGTAGTACGACCGGGCTTGCTCTCGGGCACCAGCGCATCGATGCGCCGCGACCAGCAAGGGCGCCGCTGCATGGGCTCATGCCGCTGCGGTGGTGGAAAGCCGGGATCATTTCGGCACGACCCGCCTCGTACCCGGCAGACTACTGAACGGGAGGCCCACCTCTCAGACACGAGGCGGAGGTCCAGGCGGTCAAAGCGGGTCAGGCCGACCTGCGGCGCCGCACCGCTGACCGCGCCGGATGGTATAATCCCGCCGTGACCGCGCGGACCTGGAGAGAGGGGCTGGCACGCACCCGCCGGGCCGCCTTCGGCCGCCTCGGCCTGCTTCTCGGCTTCTCCGCACTCACCCCCGAGTTCTGGCAAGAGCTCGAAGCGACCCTGATCCAGAGCGACCTTGGGCCACGGACGACTCAGGCCCTGCTCGATGAGTTGAGAAGTCAGGCGCACAAAGAAGGGCTCACGCGACCTGAAGAGTTGCGCGCTCGGTTGAGCGGCCTGCTGCTCGAGCGGCTGCCGGAGCCGCCGCCAGAGACGTTCGAACCGAGACCGCACGTCGTCGCACTGGTCGGGGTCAACGGGTCGGGGAAGACGACGACCGCGGCCCGCCTGGCGGCGCGCTGGCAAAAGACCGGCGCCCGCCTCCTCCTGGCGGCAGCGGACACGTACCGGGCTGCGGCCGCGGAACAACTCGGCGTCTGGGGCGAGAGACTGGGCATCGAGGTCATTCGCGGTCAGGCGGGAGGCGATCCCGGCGCGGTGGCCTACGACGCCGCCCAGGCGGCCAGTTCTCGCCGCCTGGACGGTCTGCTGGTCGACACGTCGGGTCGGATGCATACTCGACACAACCTGATGGCTGAGCTGCAGAAGGTTTGCCGGGTGATGGGCAAGGTAATCGACGGCGCACCCCATCAGGTGCTGCTGGTTCTGGACGCGACCACCGGACAGAACGGCCTGGCCCAGGCGAAGGCGTTCACGCAGGCTGTCCCGCTGACTGGTGTCGTGTTGGCCAAACTCGACACATCGGCCCGCGGCGGAGTCGGGTTGGCCGTGGCCGAGGAGTTGAGGCTGCCGATCTGTTACGTCGGACTGGGCGAGAAGCTTGAGGACCTGGCGCGCTTCGATCCGCGCGCCTACGTCGACGGCCTGCTGGCAGAGAGCGCGCCGGCCGCCGGGTAGGCGCCGAGCCGGAAGGGATGACATCATGCAGGACTTGATCGATCGACTGACGCTTCAGAAAGCGCACCTCGAAGAAATCCTGGTGCGTCTTTGACTTCCCGAGCCGAGAAGCCGAACTGAGCGCACTGGAACGGGAGGCGGAAGCCCCCAACCTGTGGGACAGTCCCGAGAAGGCGCAGGCCACCATGCGAAAGCTGGCTGCCACCCGGCGCCAGGTCGAGAGCTGGCGGGTGCTGCGCCAGCGCTCGGCCGACGCGCTTGAGCTGGCCTCGCTCGAAGACGAAAGCCTGCGCGGCGAGATCGAGGCTGAAGCGGCCGCCGTCGAAGCGGAGATCGACCATCGCGAGCTGACCCTGATGCTCTCGGGGCGCTACGACCGGGATGACTGCATCCTGGGCGTCTTCGCCGGTCAAGGCGGGACCGACGCGCAGGACTGGGCCGCCATGCTCCAGCGCATGTACCTTCGCTGGGCAGACGCGCAGGGATTTGCCAGCGAGGTCCTGGATCAGACGGAAGGCGAGGAAGCCGGCATCAAGAGCGCATTGATTGCCGTCAGCGGCGAGTATGCCTACGGCTACCTGAGGGCGGAGAAAGGCGTCCACCGTCTGGTGCGCCTTTCCCCCTTCGACGGGGCGCACCGCCGCCACACCTCCTTCGCCCTGGTCGAGGTCTACCCGCAGGTCGAACAGGACGACGAGATCCAGCTCAACCCGGCCGACCTGAAGATCGACACCTACCGATCGGCCGGCGCCGGCGGGCAGAACGTCCAGAAGAACGAGACTGCGGTGCGGATCACGCACCTCCCGACCGGGATCGTGGTCACCTGTCAGAACGAACGCTCGCAGACCCAGAACCGCGAGAACGCGCTGCGGGTACTGCGGGCGCGCCTGCTCGACCTGCGCCGCGAAGAGCAGGAGAAGGAACTGGCGCAGATCAAGGGCGAGCACGTGAAGGCCGAGTTCGGCAGCCAGATTCGCTCGTACGTCCTGCACCCGTATCAGATGGTCAAAGACCACCGTACCGGGCACGAGACCGGCAACACTGCGGCGGTTCTGGACGGGGAGATCGGCGGGTTCGTCGAGGCCTACCTGCGCGCCGCCCTGGGCCAGGCGGACTGAGGTGCAGGTGCGCCCGGCCGGACAGGACGGCTTGAAGCGCCGCGCGGCATCTGCTATAATCCGCCCGTTCCACCTACGGGAGAGAGCATAATGGACGTGTACCTCAATCTGGCGTTGGTCGTCGTCTCTATCGCGCTGATCGTCGTGATCTTGTTGCAGAGCCGCGGTGCAGGGCTGGGCAGCCTGTCCGGCGGGGACTACAGCGGCAGCGGTTTTCACGTGCGGCGTGGGATCGAGCGGCTGCTGTTCAACGTCACCATCGCCCTGAGCGTCATCTTCTTCGTCCTGGCCGTCGTGAACGTCCTCCTGGTCGGCTAGGCGTACCCCTGCAATCCATCCGTCCGCGCGGCTGAACCCATGCGCAATATTCGCTGGCAACTGCTGATCGCCGTTGGCGGCATCATTCTGGTGATCGGTCTGCTCCTGGGCCAATCGCCAGATGAGCAGCTCGGCGCGCCACAGCCCGTGCGCGGCGGCTCATATACGGAAGCGCTTGTCGGCCAGCTCAACCGGCTTAACCCGGTACTCGACTTCCACAACCAGGCCGATCGCGACGTCGACCGGCTGCTCTACTCCGGGCTGGTGCGGTTCGACGATCGCGGCCTGCCTGAACCGGACCTGGCCGAGAGCTGGGCGGTTTCGGCCGATGCCACCCTGTACACGTTCAGCCTGCGCGCCGACGCCGTCTGGCATGACGGGGTGCCGGTCAGCGCCGACGACGTCATCTACACCTTCTCCAAACTGCAGGACCCCGACTTCCCCGGCCCGGCCGATCTGGGCTCGCTCTGGCAGCAGATTCAGATCGTACGCCTGAGCGATCGGGCCGTGCAGTTCCAGCTCCCTGAGCCGTTCGCTCCCTTCTTCGACTACCTGGCCCTGGGCCTGCTTCCGGATCACCTGCTGCGCGGGGTCAGCGCCGCAGACCTGGTCGACCACCCATTCAACCTGCAACCGATCGGAACGGGTCCCTTCCGTTTCGACCGCTTCCTGGTCGAAGGGGAGGCGCTGGTCGGTGTCAGCCTGACGGCCTTCCCCGAATACTACGGCATGCCGCCCTATCTGGAGCGCATCGAGCTGCGCACGGTCGCTACTCCGGCCGACGCACTGCAGGCGTTTCAGGCCGGCGAGGTCCAGGGAATCAGCCGCTTGGACTCTGAGACGCTGGCACAGGCGCTGCAGACCCCCGGCCTGGACGTGAACGCCTCAATGCTCCCGCGGGTGAGTCTGGTGTTCTTCAATTTGAGCCATACGGAGAGGACGTTCTTCACCGATAAGCGCGTCCGCCAGGCGCTGGCTCTGGCGGTGAATCGTCAATGGATCATCGATCAGCTGCTGGATGGCCAGGGCGTCGTGGCCGCCGGCCCGATTCTGCCCTGGAGCTGGGCGTTCGCCGAGGGCCTCGAGCCGACACCCTTCGATCCGGACCAGGCCGCGACGCTGCTCGACTCGGCCGGCTGGCAGCTGCCGGCCGGCGCGGCTCCCGGCGCGGCGGAATACGTTCGCGTACGGGAGGAGACCGCGCTGACGTTCGAGCTGCTGCATGCGGACGATCCGCTGCACACTCGGGTGGCCGAGATGCTGCGCGACAACTGGGCGGCGATCGGCGTTCGCGTCACCCTGGCGCCGACCACGGCCGAGCTCCTGCTCACGCAGCGGCTGCAGACCAGGGACTTCCAGGCTGCGCTGACCGATCTCAACCTCTCGCGCTACCCCGACCCCGATCCGTACCCGTTCTGGCACGATTCGCAGGCGGAGACGGGACAGAACTTCGGCGGCTTCAACGACCGCAATACCAGCATCTGGCTCGAGCAGGCTCGCACCATTTCCGACAGCGGCCAGCGGGCCGACCTGTACGCCAGCTTCCAGCATCGGTTCCTGGACCAGGCGCCGGCGCTGCTGCTCTACTACCCGGTGTACGACACGGCCATCAGCACCGCCTTGCAGGGTGTGCGCATCGGCCCGATGTTCGATCCTTCCGACCGCTTCTCCGCGATCTCCGGCTGGTACCTGCTTGCCCGACGCGGCGGCGCTGCGGAGGCGACGCCGGAGGACTAGCCCTGCGGCGGCGTGGTATAATCCCGCCGCTCCCGTTCGACTTCGCGTAATCTCCAGGACATCAGGAAGGAACGACTGTGGAACCGACTGCCAGCAGCCCCTTGAAACTGGGCGATCTGAAACTCAAGATGCGCCTGGAGGGCAAGGTCTCCAAGATCGGCATGGCCGGTGCCTACATCGACGTGGGCCTGAGCCAGCCCGGTCTGCTGCACATCTCCCAACTCTCGCACACGCCGGTCAATCGAGTCGAAGACGTCCTGAAGCAGGGCCAGCAGGTCGAGGTCTGGGTCCACCGGCTTGATGCCGGCGCTGGACGCCTCGAGCTGACGATGATCCCGCCCATTCAGGTCGAATGGAAGGACCTCAAGCCCGGTGCGCGCTTTCACGGGAAGGTCATCCGCCTCGAGCAGTTCGGCGCTTTTATCGACGTCGGCGCCGAGCGGCCGGGGCTGGTGCACGTCAGCGAGATGAGCAACGAGTACGTGCGCAATCCGTCCGAGGTCGTCAAGCCCGGCGACGAAGTCGAGGTTGTGGTCCTGGACATCGACCGCAAGAAGCGCCAGATCCGCTTCAGCATGAAGGCGGTCGAGGCGGTCTCGGCGGAGCCCGACGAAGAGCAGGAGGAGGCCCCCCTGCCCACGGCCATGGAGGTCGCCTTCCGCCAGGCGATGCAATCCTCGAGCGAGGCGGCCGGAGCCGCCGCCCAGGCAGCGCGCAGCGCGCCTCAGCGCGAGAGCCAGGAGGAGATCCTGACCCGCACGCTGCGCAGTCGGGCACGCACCTCCTCGTCCGAACAGTAACCTTCAATCACAGCGAAAACGAACCTGGCTGTCTCCTGCGCAAACGATCGGCGAGCCCTTGCGGGCTCGCCGGATTGTTTCCGGGCAGATTCGGCATCCACCCACGCAGGCATCTGCGGAGGGAGCTAGATCTCCTCCTCTTCGTCAAGCCAGCTCTCGTCCTCCTCCTCGTCGTCCCGATACAGGTCCTCGTCTTCCTCTTCCCAGAGTTCCTCGAGCTCCTCCTCATCCCACTCTTCCTCGGTCTGGACATCGTCGATGTGGGAATAGGACAGGCAGCCCTCGTCGGGATCGATCTCGACCGCGGCCGCGCCGCAGTAGCCATCCTCGAGGAAGACACAGTCCACGTATCGACAGCGAATCCGGGGCATAGGCGTCCCTCCCAATCAGCCTAGCTTGACGTCATCTCACCCGCGTCGCCCGCCTGCGGTTCGTCGAACCCGGCGCTGCCGTCGGCGTACAGGATCCACGCCTCCACCTGCGCGCCGGCCTCGAGAGAGCGGACGCCGGCCGGGACGACGACCAATGCATTGGCGCTGACCAGCGACGAAAGCACGGACGAATCCTGGCTGCCGGTGAGGTGGGCATGATACTCCTGATTGGCCCAATGGACACGGGCGCGCAAGTAAGTCTCGCGGCCGTCCGAGTCCACTGGGTCCTGAAGCCGCACTCTCAGCCGCCAATGCCGCGCCCGCGGCTCCCCATGCAGCCGCTGGAGCGCCGGCCGGACGAAGAGCTCGAAGGTAACCAGGGCCGACACCGGGTTCCCCGGCAAGCCGAGGAAGGGCCGACCGGCATAAGCCCCCACCGCCAGCGGCTTACCCGGGCGCAGATTGACACGCCAGAACGTGAGCCGGCCGCCGTGGAGGACCGCTTCGCGTATGAAGTCGTGCGCGCCAACGCTCACCCCGGCCGTCGAAAGGATCAGGTCGGCACCCTGGGCGACCGCTCGCTCCAGCCCATCCGTCACCGCCTGGCGCCGGTCGGCGAGGATCCCCAGCCGCATCGGCTCGCCCCCCGCCGACTGCACCGCGGCGGAGACGGCCAGGCCGTTCGAGTCGAAGATCCGCCCGGGGGCCAGCGCCTGGCCGGGCTCGAGCAGCTCGTCGCCGCTCGAGAGCACCGCCACCTTCGCCCGGCGGTGTACGCGCACCCCGGCACAGCCCAGCGCCGCCAGCAGCGCAATCTCGGCCGGACGCAAGCGCGTGCCGGCCGGCAGCACGCTGGTGCCGCGCCGGACATCCAGGCCCGCGTGCCGGACATGGGCCCCGGCGGGTACGGCGGCATAGATCGCAATCTCCGCCGGCACCCGGTCGGGGATCATCGGCACGGAGTCGTCAGTCTCCTCGACCGGGACGACCGCGTCGGCGCCGGCCGGGAGGGGCGCGCCGGTGGTGATGCGCATTGCCTGCCCGCTCTCCAGGTGCAGGTGCGATTCCCGCCCGGCGGTGACTTCGCCGGCTACGGCCAGCCGCGTCGGGGCGGAGCGGGAAGCTTGGCGCACGCTGGCGCTATCGACCGCGTACCCATCGACGGAGCTGTTGTCGAAGGGGGGAAGATCGTGCCCGGCGACGACCGCCTCAGCCAGGACGCGGCCGAGTGCCTCCGCCAGCGTGATCTCCTCGGCCGGAAGCGGCTGCAGCTCTGCTAGAAGCCGCTGACGTGCTTCGGAGACGCTCAACAATTCGTTGGTCACCAGGTGATCGCCCTCGCGCGACCAGGGAGAATCCGGGCGGGATTATACCATCCGGCTATTTGTCAACCCGGCTTCACCCGGCATGCTTCCAGCACGTTAGGCAGCGCCTCCAGGCGATTGAGGACCCGGCTGAGCTGCGGGATATCGGTGATCCCGAGCTCGAGATTGAGGACCGCCAGGCTGTCCTTCGTGGAGGCGTTCACCGAAGGCATATTGATGCCCTCGTTGGTCAGCAGGGTCGAGACATCGCGCATCAGTCCTTCACGGTCGTAGGCACGGATGCGTATCGACACCGGGTAGGTCGTGTGCGGCTGTCCCCAGGAGACCTGGATCAAGCGCTCCTTGTCCCCCAGGCGCAGGACGTTCGGGCAATCCGAGCGATGCACCGTTGCTCCCCGGCCGCGCGTCACGTAGCCGATGATCGGATCGCCGGGCAACGGTTTGCAGCAGCGCGCCAGGCTGGTCAGCAGCCCGCTCACCCCGCGGATGCTGACCTCATCCGCGGCGGCGCCTTCCGGCCGGACGCCCGGGACCTCCAGGTCGATGAGCTCGGGTTCTTCCTTCTCCACCAGGCGCGAGACGATCTTGCCCAAGTGGATGTCGCCGCAGCCGATGGCCGCCAGCAGGTCCTCGACCTGGGCGTAGCCCAGGTCGCGGCTGATCTGATCGTAGGTCAGGCTCTCGATACCCAGGCGGTGGAGTTCACGATCCAACAGGTCGCGGCCATGGGAGACATTCTGCTCGCGGTCCTGGCGTTTGAACCACTGCCGGATCTTGCCGCGCGCCCGCTGTGTCCGGACCAGCTCCAGGCTGGGATTCATCCAGTCGCGGCTGGGCCCGCCGCGCTTGGCCGTCAGGATCTCGACCGACTCACCGGTCTGCAGTTTGTGATCCAGGCCGACCAGCTTGCCGTTGACCTTGGCGCCGCGGCAGCGGTGGCCGATGTCGGTGTGGATGTGGTAGGCGAAGTCGATCGGCGTCGAACCGGCCGGCAGGTCGACGATGTCCCCCTTGGGCGTGAAGGCGTACACCCGGTCATCGAATACGTCCGACTTCATCGCGTCGACGAAGTCCGAGGCGTCGTCGACGTCCTGGCGCCAGTCCATCAGGCGGCGCAGCCAGTTGATGCGCTGCTCGTAGGCCTCGTCGCGCTTGCGGCCTTCCTTGTAGCGCCAGTGAGCGGCGATGCCGAACTCGGCGTTGGTGTGCATCTCCGGCGTGCGGATCTGGACCTCGACGGTCTTGCCATCGTCGAAGATCACGGCGGTGTGCAGCGACTGGTAGAAGTTCTCCTTGGGCGTGGCGATGTAGTCGTCAAAGCCGCCGGGGACGGGCTTCCAATGGTGATGGATGACGCCCAGCGCCAGATAGCAGTCATGGTCGTCGGCGACGACGATGCGCACGCCGCGCACGTCCAGCACCATATCGAAGGGGACGCCCTTGCGCTCCATCTTGCGGAAGATCGAATACAGGTGTTTGGGGCGGGCGCTGACCTCGGCCTCGATGCCGGCCTCCGCCAGCACCGTCCGCAAGCGCTCGGAGATCTTGCGCAGCGCCTTCTCCCGGTTCCCCCTGCCCTCGGCCACCTGTCGGGAGATCTCCTTGTACTTGTCGGGGTAGACGTAGCGGAAGGCCTGGTCCTCCAACTCCCATTTCATCTGCCAGATCCCCAGGCGGTTGGCCAGGGGGGCGAAGATCTCCAGCGTCTCACGCGCAATGCGTGTCCGCTTTTCGGCCGGCAGGTGCGAAAGCGTGCGCATGTTGTGCAGGCGGTCGGCCAGTTTGATCAGGACCACACGCACGTCGTCGCCCATGGCCAGGAAGGTCTTGCGCAGAGTCTCCTTCTGCAGTTCGGCCTTGGCACCGCGCTCCTCTTTAGTGCGCCGCTCGCGGCCGCTGACGCGCGGCAGCTGGGTCAGCTTGGTGACCCCGTCAACCAACCGGGCAATCTCCCGCCCGAACTCCTTCTGGATCTGGTCAAGGGTGACCGAGGTGTCTTCGACGGTATCGTGCAGCAGGCCGGCCGTGACCAGCGGCACGGGGGCGCCCAGCTCTGCCAGGATCTTCCCCACCGCCAGGCAGTGCTGGATGTATCCCTCTCCCGAAAGCCGCATCTGCCCTTCGTGCGCCGATTCCGCCAGGCGGTAGGCGCGCTGCACCAGATCACGCTCGACCGGTGTGATGGAATCAGGCAGGGCCTTCAACAACTCGTCGATGTTCATGGCGCGCGCCAAGAGAGTATACCGCCCCCCGGGTGCGGTTCAAGAGGCAGCCCGAAGCGGATCACCCGACTGCCGGAGGGGGTTGAGCTTGAGAGGGGTCGGTCCGACTACGGCTGGGGAGTGTATCGCCCGTCGCGCAGGACCAGCGTCGTCGTCCCATCCAGGACCCCGGTCTCGGGGTCGAAGGCCCAAACCGTGGCTACTTGGGGGCAGGCCAGCACGACGCTGAACGGCACAAGTTGGGATCGGAGCCGCGAGCCCTCATGCACCTCGTAGGGGAAAAGGAAGTCCGCCTGAAAGACGCCCGGCTCGCTGCAGGCGGCGGAGAAGCCGTACCCAACTTCCGTCGCCGCACCAGAGGCGAGTTCGGCGGCCGAGATGGCGCTGGGCAGCGCATCGAATTGGCCAGGCTTAAGCGCGAACTCGGGGAACGTGTTGAACACCCCGCCGCCTCCGGCGTAGGTCGGCCTCAGGATGTCCATTTCGTCGGCTGCATCTTCCGTGCGGCTGATCGTCACGCGAATGGGGAAGTCGAGCACAACCCGGGCGGGCGACCCCGCCGGCAGCCTCAGCCCGATCTGGAAGTTGATGGCCCCCGAGACAGTGCCGCCATACCACCCCGTCGGCTGCGCCCTCTTCGAGAGCCTTCGGTACTGCGCCACGATCTCGTCGAACTGAGTGTGCGGGTCGAGCAGCGCTGGGACCACACGCACAGCGTTGTCATAGTCCAGCTGCACCAAAGGGGGTTGGACCACCGGCTCGCCTGGATTTGTGGTGGAGGCCCGAGCGGGCGCCGGCGAGGCTTCGGTCCCAACGCCGGTCTACCCTGTCGGGGCAGGCGTGGCGTCCCGATCGACGACCGGGGTCGATTCCGGACCGCACCCGGAAAGCACAGCTGCGCCACAGAATAGCAGCGCGAGGGCGCCGGCGAGGCGATTGCGATTGCGCAGACGCGCCACTGAGGGCGATCTCACGCGAACTACTGCGGCGCCTGCAGGCTGCTGATGGAGGGCTCGGTCGGCACGCGTTCGATCCAGATGGCGCGCACGTCGACCGCGCCGGCATCGCGCTGCTCCGCCAGCCATTCGTCGAGCTGCGTCTCGACCGCCTGCTCGAACTGTGTGTCCGAGAGCGGCCGCAGCTCCTTCTCCAAGACCTGGATCAGATGCCATCCGTAGGTGGTCTGGACCGGCTGGCTGATCTCGCCTACCGGCGTGTTGAAGGCGGCGTCTTCGAACTCCGGCACCATGACGCCCAACCCATGCGGAAACCAACCCAGGTCGCCGCCCGTGTCGCGATTGCTTTCGTCCAGTGAGGCCTCAGCCGCCAGGTCCTCCCATGACTCGCCCGCCTGCAGGCGCTCCAGGAGTGCCAGCGCGCCGGCCTCGTCGGCCACCAGGATATGGCGCGCGTGGACCTGCTCCTGCTCGCGCGACACATCCTCGCCCAAGGCAAGCAGGAGTCGTTCGCGATACAGGTTAGCCTCGTATTGCGCCCGGAAGGCTGCCTCATCCGCGCCGATCAGCTTCAAATAGTCGACCTGGGCGGCATAGTTGGCCTGGTAGGCGTCGGCCGTGTAGGCGGTCGCTGTGGGGGCCGGCGTAGGCGTGAGTGTGATGGTCGGCGTTGGCCCGCTGGTGGAGGTCGGGCTGGGCTCGCTAGTCGGTGTGGAAGTTCCTGTCGCCGCCGCAGTCGATGCGGCCGTTGCGGTCGACGTCGCCGGAGCGGCCGTGGAGGTCGGCAGCGGGGTTGGCGTGCCGTCGGCGTAGTAGCCGAAATCTTCCTGGATGGCGCGATCGACCTCGTCCGGGCTCACGCTGATCCCGCGCCGATTGGCTTCCTGGCGCACGAGCGCTTCGTCGATCATGCCCTCGAGGACATTCAGCCCCAGTGCAGATGGATCGGCCAGCTGCTGTCCGATCGAGGCGATCTGCTGCTGGATCATGTTGCTGATGGACTCGTCGCCGCCGAACATGGAGAGCAGGCTCTCGGCGTTCTGCGCCTGGCTGATCAGGCCCAGGCGCGCCAGACGGACGCGGCTCTGGAATTGGGCGGTGGTGATCTCTTCGCCGTTGACGACCGCTACCGGCTGGCGGGGCTGGATCACCGCGCCCTGCAGCCAGCCAAAGATGATCAAGCCTGCCGCGATGAGCAGGACGACCAGTGTGCCTGCGATGATCCAACGCCGCTGCACCCGCTCGCGTTCAGCTCGGGCGAGATGCTTGCGGGTGGTCATCGGCGTAATTCCCCGCCTGCGCATACCTGGCCTCTCCTATCAGGCAGGCAAAGGCGGGGCTGCGCTGCAGACCGCGCCCCGCCACACCCTGCCTTGCGCTGTCGGTCAGCGAGAACGTGCTGCGGCGAACGGGATCAAAGCCAAGTGCCGGGCGCGCTTGATCGCCCGCGCCAGGATCCGTTGATGTCGCGCACAGGTGCCGGTCTGCCGCCGCGAGCGAATGCGGCCCTGGTCGGTCACGAAACGCTTGAGGACCTCGCTCTGCTTGTAGTCGATGGTCTTGGCCTTCTCGGCACAGAACTGGCAGACCCGCGGTGGCCGGACGAACCGGCGTCGACCCCCGCGCTCATCACCCGACGGCCCCTGCTCGTCCTGGGCCCCACCGTTTCGCATATCCCTTGCCAAGTCTCACTCTCCCGCGCGGCTGCGCCGCGGCATTGTCATCCCACACGTATTCTTCGGACGCCTAGAAGGGGAACTCCTCGTCTTCACCGGTCGCAGCCTCGAACTGCGCCGGGGCGCCCTCGCGCCGCTCCCCGAGCATGATCATCTCCTTCGCCACCAGTTCCGTAGCGAAGTGCTTCTTGCCCTCCGGATCGTCCCAGCGCCGCGTCTGCAGCCGCCCCTCGATATAGACCTGCTGCCCCTTGCGCAGATGCTGGTTGCAGATCTCGGCCAGGCTCCCCCAGGCGACGACATTGAACCACTCGGTCTCTTCGCGGCGCTCTCCCTCGGCAGTGTTCCAGGAGCGGCTGGTGGCCACGCTGAACGTGGTCACCGGCCTCCCGGAAGGCGTGTAGCGCATCTCTGGGTCGCGCCCCAGGTGCCCGATGATCATGACCTTGTTCAGCCCGCGGCTCATGGGGGCTCCTTTCGGCAGTCGGCCGGGCGCCGGACAGTCGCTATCCGGCTTCCTGGAGGGTGATCAGGTAGCGCAGCACCTGCTCGCTCAGCCGCAACTCGCGCTCGATCGCCTGGCTGGACCGCGGGGGCAGTGTGGCCGTGACGATCGTATAGAAGCCTTCCAGACGCTTCTTGATCGCGTAGGTCAGCCGACGCTTGCCCCAGCGATCAACCTTGACCACTTCCCCTCCGGCAGCCAGGACCCAGCCCTTGACCTTCTCCTCCAGGGACAGGAGCGCCTGCTCATCCAGGTCCGGATCAGCAATATAGGCCAACTCGTAGTTGCGCAACGGTGGAACCTCTCTTCCCTCGGGATTGCCCCCACCTCCAGCCGGGAGGCACGGGTGGGAGCGGAAAGCGTGCCCCGCAGGGGGGCACGGGAACAGGTGGAGTGTATCACGGAGCGGCGGATCTGACAATCTCTAGATGCGGCGGCCCTCCCACAGACGTGCGGCACCAAGGCCTCCCATGCACTCTCCGCGCCGCACCGGGCGGGGGCTTGCCCCCGGCTGGCCGCACCCTCTCCCTCAACGCGGCAGGGGGTGGTCAACGGCGGCTCCCAGCCTTCCCAGCCTCGCCCCCTGGCCGTCTTCGGCGTCGGCGCGAGCTCGGCTCGGTCAATTCGAGGCCGCGCTGCTAGTCCGTGACTCCTTCTCGCGGTATAATGGCGACGGCTGGAGAGGCCAGAGCGCCGGCCAGGGCCTCGCGGCAGGCCGGCGAGGCGCACAATCCCGTGGGTTTGTCCGACACACGACCCGCCCAGGCCTGATCGGCCAGGTCGCTACCGCCTGGCCTGGTTTCTGTCCGGCCCCGGCGCCTCTCCCACTCCCTCCGCGGAGGCGGAATGGACCGTATCCGATTCGGTACCGACGGCTGGCGCGGCCGGATAGCGGACGACTACACCTTCGGCGCCGTGCGGCGGTGCACGCAGGGCTTTGCCGCGTACCTGCTGTCGACCGAAAGCGACCCGGGGCCGGTGGTCGTCGGGTTTGACCAGCGCTTCGCCTCCGAGGCCTTCGCGGCTGCCGCGGCAGAGGTGCTGGCAGGCAACGGTCTGTCCGTCCTGTTGACCGAGTCCGCCACGCCGACGCCGGTCATCGCATATGCCGTCGTGAACCGGAAGGCAGCCGGGGCGGTGAACATCACGGCCTCGCACAACCCCTCCTCCGACAACGGCTTCAAGGTACGCAACCGGACCGGTGGCGCCATCGCGCCGGAGGGTCTGCTGGAGATCGAGGCGCGCATCCCGCAGGATGAGGCACAGGCGAAGCGCGTGCCGCTGGAAGCCGCCTTGGCGGAAGGCCGCGTTCGCCGCATCGACCCGGCGCCGGCCTACCTTACTCATCTGGCGGGTCTGGTGGACATCGAAAGCCTGCGCGCCGCCGGCCTGACCATCCTGGCCGACTCGATGTGGGGCAATGGCGTGGGCTGGTTCGCACGGATCCTGTCCGGCGGCGCGACCCGGGTCATCGAGATTCATGGGGAGCGCAATCCGATCTTCCCCGAGATGCAGCGGCCAGAGCCGATCCCGCCCAACGTCGATGTCGGCCTGCAGGCGACGCTTGCCCATCACGCCGACGTGCTGCTGGTCACCGATGGCGATGCCGACCGGATCGGCCTGGGGGACGAGCAGGGGCGTTTTGTCGACCAACTGCGCGTGTTCGCGTTGCTGGCCTACTACCTGCTGGAGACGCGCGGCGAGCGCGGACCGATCGTCAAGACCCTCTCAACCACCTCGATGTTGGATCGGCTGGGCCAACTCTACAATGTCCCGGTTTATGAGACCGGCGTCGGATTCAAGTACGTGGCGCCGAAGATGCTCGAAGTGGATGCGCTCATCGGCGGGGAGGAGTCGGGCGGCTACGCATTTCGAAACCACGTTCCCGAGCGAGACGGCATCCTGGCCGGGCTGCTCATCCTGGATGCCATGGTGCGGGAGCGGTGCAAGCCGTCCGAACTGGTCAAGCGGCTGTTCGACAAGGTCGGCGCGCACTACTATGACCGGGTGGATACGCGCATGCCGCCCGAAGACCGCGCGGCGCATGAGGCGCGCATCCGTGAGGTCGATCCAACGCACATCGGCGGTCTGCGCGTGACCGGCCTCAACTCACTCGACGGATACAAGTTCAGCCTCGAGGACGGTGGCTGGCTCCTGATCCGCTTTTCCGGGACCGAACCGATCGTACGCGTGTACTGTGAGACCACCCACGCCGACCGGGTCCAGGCCATCCTGGACGACGGTCTGCGGATTGTCGGGTTGAAATGAGCGCGGCGCCGGCGGCATTGGCCGACACCCACTGCCACCTGATGCTGGCCGACTTCAACGGCGACCTCCCCCTCGTGCTCGGGCGCGCTCGCCAGGCAGGCGTCACGCACCTCGTGGTGCCCGGCATCGATCTCGAGACCAGCCGACAAGCAGTGGCCCTGGCGCAGCAGCACCAAGGCATGCATGCGGCTGTGGGGATCCACCTTCATCACGCCGCCACCTGGGGCGATGCCGCCGGCAATGAGCTTCGACGGCTGGCGCAGGCAGCGGGCGTGGTGGCGATCGGCGAGATCGGGCTCGACTACTACCATGACCGGTCCTCGCGCACCGACCAGCGCCGGGCGTTCGAGGGCCAGCTGGCGCTGGCGGCCGAATTGGACCTGCCCGTCATCGTTCACAACCGCGAGGCGTCGGCGGACGTGATGGCTGCGCTGGGAGCCTGGGCCGCGGGAGCAGGCGGCCGGGTCGGAGTGCTGCACGCGTTCTCGGGAGATGCGGCCGCCGCCGAACTGGCCGCGCAGGCCGGCTTCTACATTGGGCTGGCCGGCCCGCTGACCTACAAGAATGGCAAGGGGCTGCGCTCGCTCGTCCCGGCTATCCCGCGCGAGCGGCTGCTGCTTGAAACCGATGCACCCTATCTCACTCCCCAGCCTCACCGGGGAGAGCGGAACGAACCTGCCTACGTCCGTCTGGTCGCGGAGGAAGCCGCCCGCGTTCTGAATATCTCGTGCGGTGACTTGGCCGGGATCACCTCCCGGAACGCCAGCTCACTTTTTGGTTGGGGTCATGCTAGCAACGACAGCCACGTTCTTTGAACTCGTGCGCGACCGGTTGAGCCAGGTCGAGGAACGCATGCGCGCCGGCGCCGGGCAACATCATCCCAACGCCGACGCCGCCATCGAGCACCTGCTCGCCTCCGGCGGCAAGCGCATCCGGCCGACCCTGGCCCTCCTGGCCGGCGAGATGCTCGGCGCCGAGCCGGCCCGCGTCGTCACGCTGGCCGCCTCGATCGAAATGCTGCATACGGCCACGCTCGTGCACGACGATCTGATCGACGGATCGCTGCTGCGGCGCGGGATCCCGACGCTGAACGCGCAGTGGACGCCCGGGGCGACGGTGCTGACCGGAGACTACATCTTTGCCCGGGCGGCGCAGCTGGCCGCGCAGACCAGCTCGCTGCGGTTGATGGAGCTCTTCGCCCAGACGTTGATGACCATCGTCAACGGCGAGATTACGCAGCTCTTCCGCAGCCGCCGCGGCGATCTGCGCCAATCCTATTACCAGAGCATATACGCCAAGACCGCCTCGCTCTTTGAACTGGCCGGGGAGGCGGCCGCCCTGCTGGGCACCTCTCCGGACGTGTCCGTCAAGCCGATGAAGGACTTCGGGTACCAGGTCGGTATGGCGTTTCAGATCGTCGACGACGTGCTCGACTTCACCGGGGACCAGCAGCAGGTCGGCAAACCGCTGGCCAACGATTTGCGCCAGGGGCTGATCACCTTGCCGACCGTCCATTACCTGGAGATGCATCCGGAAGATGCGGACCTGGCCCACTTGCTCGAAGATGCCCACCTGGAGAGCCAGGAACTCGAGCGCCTGATTGCGGCCATCCGCTCCTCGGGAGCGATTCAACGCTCGCTCGATGAAGCCGGGCGATTCGTGGCGGCGGCCGAGGCCGATCTAGAAACGATGCCAGACTGCCGCGAGCGCGATGGGCTGCGGCAACTTGCGCGCTACACTGTCCAGCGAAGCACCTGAGCTGACCAGGAGGACTCCGTGGAGATCACGACCCAGGAATACAAACGCTTGACCGTTGTGACCGTGACCGGCAGGGTCGATTCGGCCACTTCCGGGGACTTTGAGTCCGCCCTTCACGGGCTGATCGAAAAGGGCAGGTTCAGCCTGGTGCTCGACATGGCGGGTGTGGAATTCCTGTCCTCGAGCGGCCTGCGGGTGATGGTCAGCGTCCTGAAGTCAGTGCGCCAGGCCGGCGGGGAGCTGTGCGTCGCCCAGCCGGCGGCGCAGGCCAGCGACGCCATCGCCATCGCCGGTCTCGACGCGCTCTTCCGGACATTCCCGTCGCGTGAGGCGGCGATAGCCTCTTTCTAGCCCGGGATGGGCACCTTTCGTTTGACCGTCCCCGGGCGCCTCGACCGGATCCGCGACGTCACCGGGCTGGTGGGCGAGGCGGCCCTTCAGGCCGGCTTCGACAGCCACTCGGCTTACGCCTGCGAACTGGCCGTCGGAGAGGCGTGCGAGAACATCATCAAGCACGGCTACAAAGCCGAGGATCGAGGCGACATCCGCGTCTCGATCGCCAGCTTGCCCGGTGAGTTGACCATCGAGCTGGTCGACACCGCCCCGCCCTTCAACCCTGCCCGCGTGCCGGATACCCGCGCATGGACGCCGGATGACCCGCCGGTCGGCGGGCTGGGTCTGTTGATCATCCATCGCGTCATGGACCAGGTGCAGTATCTCCGCCGGAGGCGGCAGAACATTCTGCGCCTGGTGAAACACGTGCCGCCGGGTGCTGGCTGAGCATGGTTGGCCTAGCGCTCCTCGTGGTCGGGACCCCGCTCTCGGACGCGTCGTCTGATATGCCGATCTTGGAAGCCGTCATCCTCGGCTTGACCCTGGTCGTCACCCTCGCTGTGCTGGTGCGCCGCTACCGCTCTCGGCGCATGCTCACTCAACGCGTGGAGGAGTTGACCGCGCTGGCGGAGATCGGCCGCTACGTGGCCACCGCGCCCTTAGAGGAAGACGAACTGGCCGAGACCGCCTACGAGGAGGCGGCACGCGTCTTCAAGACTGATTTCTTCCAGCTGGGAGTCTTCGAGGGCAGGTTCTACCGGACCGTGATCTGGGTGCGCGACGGCGAACGGGTCGAGAACGATGAGTTCGAGATGCGGCCCGAACAGGACGGGCTGGTCGGCTGGATCCGTCAGAACGGCAATCCGCTGCTCGTTTCCGACTTCGCCTCCGAGCGCGACCGACTTCCGGCGCGGCCCTCCTACGACGCCGAGGACCCGCCCGCCTCCGGCATCTTCGCGCCGCTGCTGGCCGGCGAGGAAGTTCTCGGCCTGATCGGGCTGCAGAGCCGCCGCAAACGCGCCTTCACTGACCACGACCTGCGGCTGCTGACCATCCTGGCCAACGCGGTCGCCTCCTCGATGGCCCTCGCCCGGCTGCAGACCCGCACTGAGTTCCGCACCCTGCAACTGGCATTGATCAAGGAGATCTCCGAGCACCTGACCTCCCTGCAGCCGCTACCGGAGCTGTTCGCCCAGGTGTCGCGCCTGATCGCACACACCCTGGATTATCCGGCGGTGCGGCTCTTCGAGATCACGGGCGGGAACCTCCTGCTGCGATCCAGTTCGGTGGAAGGTGCGGCGACCGGGCCGGTGGGCGCCTCGCCTGCGGCTCAGGCCGCCGCGGAACAAGGGCAGACCGTCGTCCGGTCCGCCGCTGGCGGGCAGGAAGAACCTGCACCGGCAGCGGACGAGACCAGGCGCTTGCTGGCCGCGCCCCTCAAGGTCGAAGACCGCGTCCTGGGTGTGCTCGAAATCGAGTCGCACGAGGACTTTCCTGACGAGCATGTGGCGCTGGCCGAGACACTCGCCGCGCACCTGGCGATCGCGGTCCTCGAGGCGCACAACTTCTCGCAACAGCAGGAGGAAGCCTGGATCACCACGGTGCTGGTCGAGGTGGCACGGCATGCCGCTCGGCCCGGCGACGCCATGGAGGCTTTGCAGGCCGTGCTGCAGCTGACCACGCTCCTGGCAGGCACGACCTGGGCGCTGCTGCTCCTGCCGGAAGCGGGAGGCGACCGACTGGCGCTTGGCCCCACGTCGGGTCTGCGCCGTCAGGTCCTTGATCAGCTGGCCGAACTTCGCCTGGCGCCGGACGCCCTCGGCGTCCACGGGCCGTACGAGAGCGAGGCGCCGCTTCACGTGTCCTTGCCGGAAGAGCTGGCCGGGCCGCTCGACAACCAGCATGCGACCGGTCTGACGCTCACGGACGGAAAATCCCTGCTGGCCGTGCTGTTGCTTGAGGGTCAGGAGCTGGTCGGCCGACGCCTGTCGCTGCTCGTCGGCATCGGCCACCAAATCTCCTTGCGTCTGGAGAACACCCGCCTGGTCGACGAGGCCGCCGCCCGGCGGTCGCTCGAACGCGAGATCGCCATGGCGCGCGGCATCCAGGAGAGCTTCCTCCCCAATCAGGTGCCCGATCACCCCGGCTGGCAGTTGGGCGCCACCTGGCGCGTCGCTCGCGAGGTCGGCGGTGACTTCTACGACTTCATCCCGCTTCCGGCTGGACCGAACGGGCCGCGTTGGGGGATTGCCATTGCCGATGTCGCCGACAAGGGCGTGCCGGCGGCGCTCTTCATGGCCCTGTGCAGGACCCTCCTGCGGTCGGTCGCCATCAGCCGCATTGACCCGGGCAAGACCCTCACCAGGTTGAACGACCTCATCATCGCCGATACCAAGACCGACCTGTTCGTCAGCGTCTTCTACGCCGTCTGGGAACCGGAAGCCGGGCGGATGTCCTACGCCAATGCCGGCCACAATCCACCGCTCCTGTTCGAGCCCGGCACGCCCGCCATCTCGCTGCACGAGCACGGAATGGTGCTGGGTGTAGAACCGGGGCGGACGGTGGCCACCCGACAGTTGGCCATCCCTCCGAACGCCCTGCTGCTGCTTTACACCGACGGGGTGACCGAGGCGACGGACTCGCAGGGCCATTTCTTCGGCGTTCATCGACTGGAGAACCTCGTTCTCGGTCTGGAAGACTGGCATGCCCAGACCGTGGCCGACTCCATCGCTGAGCGGGTCTCGGAATTCATCGCCGAGCCGGATCTGCCCGATGATCTCACGATTGTCACCTTGCGGCGCCTGGCTCCTGTCGCCAGCGAACCCATGCGTGAGGCGGACCATGGAGATTGAGAACCTGTTCCCATCGCCCCACCCATTGGTGGCGCATAAGCTCGCCAGACTTCGCCATCGCGATACCGAGCCGAAGAAGTTCCGCGAGCTGCTGCGTGAGATATCCGCATTGCTGGCTTATGAGGCCACGCTGGATCTGATGGTCGGTCCCGTGACGATCCCCACGCCCCTGACGGAAACACACGGCGTGGCGCTGGTCGAGAAGATCGGCCTGGTTCCGATCCTGCGCGCCGGATTGGGTATGGTCGAGGGGGTTTGGGAGTTGATGCCTTCGGCCGAGGTCTGGCATATCGGCCTGTATCGCGACGAGAAGACGCTCAAGCCGGTCGAATACTACAACAAACTCCCGGTTGAGCCGACCGTGTCCGTCGTCCTGGTCCTCGATCCAATGCTGGCCACCGGCGGATCGGCCGTGGCCACCGTGGACATCCTCAAGCGCTGGGGCGTGAAACGCCTGAAGTTCGTCGGCCTGATCGGCGCGCCGGAAGGCATCGCCCGGCTGCACACACATCACCCCGATGTGCCGATCCACCTGGCGGCGGTCGACGACCACTTGAACGAGGTTGGCTACATCGTGCCCGGTCTGGGGGATGCCGGCGATCGTCAGTTTGGGACCGCGTAACCGGGACGGCCCTTCACGCCTGGCGGGACTACCGAAGGTCCGAGGGCAGCGCGGCGGCGATGGCAGCCAGGTCGTGCGCCCTCAGGCTCGCCGCGCCGACGAGCACCCCATCGATTTCCGGCTGGCAATAAGCTCCGCCACATCGGCGGCCGTGACACTGCCGCCGGAGAGTCCGCGCCTCGCCTGGGCCGCGGGAGTGTAGACCTCCGCGAGGACCGCGTTGGCTGCCCGGCCCCCTTCTCCGCCAGCGTCTCGCCGACGCACAGCATCCCCTTCAGGCCGCGGGCAAGACCGGCTCGACCGCCTGCGCGGCGGTCCAGTTCTTCTTCCAGGTGCCGCGACAATGGGAATGCGCTTTACGGGTGCCCCTCAGGCACCGGGGTTGATCTGCTGATCGAGTTCTGTGAGGTACTCCTGAAGCCAGGGCATCGATCGCCCCTGACCTCGGGCGCGGTTCAGCCGGTTTCTGGCCAGCTCGGTCTCGCCACTCTTCGCCAGCCACTCGGCCATTACGCCGTTGACCAGGGGATCGGCGGGGCTGGTCCCCGTCGCCCGGTCCAGCAGCTCTCGGGCGCCGGACATCTCTCCGGCGAAGATGCGTCCGCGCGCCGCGGCGGCCAGGATCCACGCCTGATCCGGGTAACGTTCGGCGGCCGCCTCGCCCACCGGCCAGGTCATGGGGTCCGGCGCTCCCATCGTCAGGGCCTGAACGAGACCGTTCGGCACCTCGCTCCCTGGCAGGAAGGCCCGCCCGGATAGTTCGATCGCATCGGCCAGCGCCTTGGCTGCGGCCGGATAGGCCCGATCGGCCAGAAACAGCAGCCCGGCCTTCTCGTACTCCTGGGCCGCGGCGCGTAGATCGCCCGCCTCGCGATACGCGCCCGCCAGCACCAGGTGCAGATCGGCGTTACCGGGGTCGGCCTCGGATGCCTGTCGCGCGGCTGCGATCGGATCGGCGTCGGTGGGCGTCGCCTGTCCAGCCGGCTGGCCGTTGTTCTGGCGGGTCACCACAGCGAAGGCCCCCAGACACAGACAGCTCAGGGCCAGCCCGGCCGCCACCCACCACCAGGACCGACTGCGCGTCCCACGCGGCGCGGGCTCTTTCGCGGCCGGCTGCGTGACGGGAGGCGGGACGAGCAGAGTCTGTTCACGCCCTCTCTTGCGGCGGGTCGTTGGCGGGAGTGCGGACAAAGTCCGTTGGTCGGGGAGGTCCGCATGCGCCTGGCCGCCGATCGCCGCAGAAAAGGCGGCCACCATCTGCTCGACGTCCGGGAAGCGGTCGGCTCGCTCCTTGGCCAGCGCTTTGAGCAGCACGCGTTCGGCCGCATCCGGGACGCGCGGGTTGAGCGTGCGCGGCAGCGGCAGCGGCGTGTAGATGTGATCATGGATGATGGAGAACGGCGTATCGGCGCTGAAGGGCACGCGCCCAACCACCATCTCGTACAGCACCACGCCAAAGGAGTAGATGTCCGTCCCCTGGTCGAGATCGCGCTCGCCGCGGGCCTGCTCAGGGGAGATGTACTGCGGCGTGCCGAGCATCATGTCGCTGGAGAGCGTCGACTCGCCGGCCTGCGCGATGCGCGCCAGGCCGAAGTCGGCCAGGTAGATGCCACCATCGGGGCTGAGCAGGACGTTGGACGGCTTGATATCCCGGTGCAGGACTCCGCGCTTGTGCGCGTAGGAGAGCCCCTGGCCGATGGCGTCCACGATCCGCAGGCCCTCTTCCTTGGTCAGCGGGCCGCGCAGCATACGCGCCTTGAGCGTCTCCCCTTCGATGAACTTCATCACCAGGTAGGGTTGCCCGCCATGCTCGGAGAAGTCGTAGATGGGGACGATATTGGGGTGCTCCAGGCGGGCGACCACGCGTGCTTCGCGCTGGAAGCGGGCCAGGAAGTTGGGATCTTCCATGAAGGCCCGGTGCAGCACCTTGATGGCCACGTAGCGGTCAAGCGAGGCATGGTAGGCCTTGTACACAGTGGCCATGCCCCCCTGCCCGAGCTGCTCGATGATGCGGTAGGGGCCGACGTTCTCGCCGACGGAGAAGGACATCGCGGGCTCCTGGGTTCTGATCAAGAGGATTATATGTCCGCGCCTGTTGCCCCGGCAACAAGGACCTGCGAACTGGAAGTAAACCGCAAGGCGGCAAAGAACGAGGCCCCGGGGAATTCACCCTGGGGCCTCGGCAGGTGACGAGACTGCGGCTACTTGTCGGCCAGAGCGGCCACTCCTGGAAGGGTCTTGCCCTCCAGGAATTCCAGCGAGGCGCCGCCTCCGGTGGAGACGTGCGTCATCTTCTTGGCCACACCCGCCTTCTTCACGGCGCTGGCACTATCCCCCCCGCCGATCACGGTCGTCGCCCCGCTCTCCGCAAGCGCCCGCGCCAGGGCAAAGGTGCCTTCGGCGAAGCGCGGGAACTCGAACACGCCCATCGGGCCGTTCCAGACGATCAGCCGTGCACCGCTGAGCGCCTGCTTGAAGGCCTCCAGGCTCTTCGGGCCGATATCCAGCACTCGCCAGCCTTTCGGCACCTTGTCGACATCGACCACCCGGCTCTGGGCGTCGGCCTCGAACTTGTCGCCGATCACGGCATCCACCGGCAGCAGGAGTTTGGCGGCGTGCTTGGCCAGGAGCGAGGCGGCCGTCTCGACAGCCTCCGTCTCGACCAGGCTGTCGGCCATATCGTAGCCTTTGGCGGCCAGGAAGGTATTGGCCATGCCGCCGCCGACGATCAGCCGGTCGCACTTCGAGAGCAGGTTCTCGATAACGGCGATCTTGTCGCTGATCTTGGCGCCGCCCAGGATGGCGACGTACGGATGCTGCGGATTGAGCGTGGCCCGTCCGAGGTACTCGAGCTCCTGCTCCATCAAGAACCCCGACACAGCGGGCAAGTGGTGAGCCACTCCCTCTGTGCTGGCATGCGCGCGGTGCGCCGAACCGAATGCATCGTTGACGTAGATCTCTCCCAGCGCGGCCAGCTTCTTGGCGAACGCCGGGTCGTTCTTCTCCTCTTCCCTGTGGAAGCGGACATTCTCCAGCATGAGAATCTCGCCCGGCTTGAGGGCACGCGCCATCGACTCTACCTCGGCGCCGATGCAGTCGGGCGCCACCTTGACCGGCTTCCCCAACAGCCCGGCCAGCGTCTCGGCAGCGGCCTTGAGACTGAACTCCGGATCCGGCCCGCCCTTCGGCCGGCCCAAGTGGCTCATCAGAATCAACGGCGAGCCCTGCTCCAGGACATACTGGATGGTCGGCAGAGAGGCGCGTATGCGCTTGTCGTCGGTGACCTTTCCGCCCTCCATGGGGACGTTGAAGTCGACGCGCATCAGAACGCGCTTGCCTCTCAAATCCAGATCGCGAACGCTCTTCTTGTTCATGGGGACCTCCCCCCTGCCATCCCCCGCCCCGCGCCTTCCCCTTTCAGAGTCAGGCAAGGGGAACGGGGGGATGGTTGGGGGTATGTCGCTAGAGCTTCTTGGCGATCAGGTTGGCCAGATCGGCTGTCCGGACGGAGTAGCCCCACTCATTGTCGTACCAGGTGACAACCTTGATGAAGTCGCCCTTGTCCTTCCCCAGCACGGAGGTGAAGGCCAGGTCAACCGACGAACTATGGGGATCGCCCTTGAAGTCGATGCTGACCAGCGGCTCATCGACCGCAGCCAGAATGCCCTTGAGCGGGCCGGCGGCTGCGTCGCGGAAAGCCTGGCGCAACTCGTCGGTCGTGGTCGGTTTCTCAATCTGCGCCGTGAAGTCGACCACGGAGACCGTCGGCGTGGGCACACGCAGCGAGTAGCCATCGAACTTGCCCGCCAGGTCGGGGATGACCAGCTTGAGTGCCTTGGCCGCGCCGGTCGTGGTCGGGATGATATTCAAGGCCGCGGCGCGCGCCCGGCGCAGGTCGCTGTGCGGCAGGTCGAGAATCCTCTGGTCGTTGGTGTACGCGTGGATGGTCGTCATGAAGCCGCGCACGATCGTGTACTTGTCGTGGACGACCTTGACCGCCGGGGCCAGACAGTTGGTGGTGCACGAGGCGTTGGAGACAACGTGGTGGATCTTGTTGTCGTACTTGTCGTCGTTCACGCCCAGGACGATGGTCAGGTCCTCGCCTTCGGACGGCGCGGTGATGATGACCTTCTTGGCGCCGCCCTTGGTGATGTGGTTCTCTGCACCCTTGACTTCCTTGCCCTTCTTGTTGACGCCGTCCTTCTTGATCGTGAACAGGCCCGTGCCCTCGACCACGATGGACACGCCCAGGTCGCCCCAGGGAATCTTGGCCGGGTCGGATTCCTTGAACGCCTTGACGCGCTCACCGTCGACGACCAGCGCGTCCTCGCCCACTTCGACCTTGCCTTCAAACCGCCCGTAGTTGGAGTCGTACTTGAACAAGTGGGCCATGGTCTTCAGGTCGCCGATGTCGTTGAAGGCAACGACCTCCAGCGTATCGGGGTAGTACTGGCGGATCGCCCGCAAGACCTGCCGGCCGATCCGTCCGAAGCCGTTGATGCCTACTCGGGTGGTCATGTTCCTTCTCCTGTCTGCAGCGGAGCTAGTTTGGACTTGGCTCGTTCGCCGTCCGATCGCTGACGGGGCCCTCCAACGGACCCGTGCGCTCCTCGAACAGCCGGACCAAGACCTCCGCAAGTTTGTCAGAATCGTGCCGCCACGGTCGCTCCACGTCGTTGAGAGGGCCCCGGTAGACCGGGAGCGTCGAGCCGCCGTTCTCCGGGGCACGCACGAAGGCCGCGCCCTGCCCCAGGTCCCCCTCGTAGCGGTCATTGACGACGACCATGTCGACCAGGTCGCGGCCGACGTGCGCATCGAGTGCAGCCACATGGCGGGTGCAGTCGTAGCCGTCCGTCTCCCCGGCCTGCGTGGCCACGTTGCAGATGTAGATCTTCAAGGCCTTGCTGGCGCGGATGGCGCGGCCGATATCCGGTATGAGCAGGCTGGGCATGACGCTCGTATACAGGCTTCCCGGGCCGACCACGATCATCTCGGCGCCCAGGAGCGCCCGGATCGCCTCCGGATGCGCCGGCGCTTCGGCCGGCTCGATGTGGACGCGGCGGATCTCGCCCGGTGCGGCCGGAATTCGGCTTTCTCCGGCAACGCGGATCGCCGAAGCGTCGGCAGCCAGCGCCTTGTCGGCTACAAGCGAGATGGCGGACAAGGTCGAGGGCAGGACCTGGCCCTTGACGGCCAGCACGCGACCGGCCTCCATCAGTCCGCGATCGAAACTGCCGGCCACGCCGGACAACGCGGCGATGAACAAGTTGCCGAATGAGTGACCGTCGAGCTCCCCCGCCTCGGCAAACCGGTACTGGAAGAGCTGGGTGATCAGGTCCTCGTCGTCGCTCAGCGCGGCCAGGCAGTTGCGCAAGTCGCCGGGGGGCGGCATGCCGAGCGAGCGGCGCAGTCTCCCCGACGAGCCGCCGTCGTCGGCGACGGTCACGATGGCCGTCAGGTTGGTGCTGTGCTTCTTCAGGCCGCGCAGCAGGGTCGACAGCCCAGTGCCCCCGCCGATGACGACGATGCGCGGCCCCCGTCCCAACCGCCGGTGCTCGGCGACCGCGTCGACCACCTGCCTTCCCGGACGTACGAAGGGGGCCAGCAGGGCCCGGTTGAGGCGAAAGAGGGCAAACCCGACCAGCGAGAAACCGGCCGTTCCCAAGACCACCGCTCTCAGCCAGCGCGGGAGCACCCGCAGGCTGAGCACGGCCAGTAGAGGCGATTCGGGGTTGTTGCGGTAGATGTCCAGTAGCAGGACGGCCAGTCCCAGGCCGATCAGCGCCATCCCGATGGTCATCAGCGCGAACCAGCGCTTGATGCCCAGACCGGGCCGGAGCCAACGCCACAGTCGGCCCCGGGTTGCGCCGGGGCCGCCGTTCGAGCGGTGTGGGGGAGTTGACGAACGCACGAATGGACTCTACCAGAGTTGCCAGGGAGCGTCAACGAACGCCCTTCTACCCTCACCATCGAGGTGCATTCGTCCACATCTGGCGGTGGACGCGGCCGCCTGCCGACCGCCTACCGGGCCGCATGGGCATGCACTATAATCACAGTCCGGCACGCGACGGCACGCTGGCCCGTGCCTCTCTTGACGCAGACAGCACAGCCCCTCGCCTTCAGCGGTCGGGGGGCTTTCAATGATGAGGAGAAGGTCCCGCCTATGTCCGACTTCGATAGGATGCGCGAGCTGCAACAGACGGCCTCCACCAAGATCGTCCTGCTGGTCATGGACGGCCTGGGCGGGATGGCCATGCGGCCCGGCGGCCTCACCGAACTGGAGGCCGCTGAGACCCCCAACCTGGATCGAATTGCGGTCGAGGGCGCGCTCGGGCTCAGCCTGCCCATCGCCCCCGGAATCACCCCCGGCTCCGGACCGGCACACCTGTCGCTCTTTGGCTACGATCCGCTGCACTACGTCGTCGGCCGCGGCGTCCTCGAGGCGATCGGGGTCGGGATGCAGGTGCACAAGGGCGACGTCGCCGCCCGCGGCAACTTCTGCACCGTCGACTCTGCCGGCAAGATCATCGACCGCCGCGCCGGGCGCATCGCCAGCGAGGCGGCCGCGCCGATCGTAGAGCGCATGGCTCAGGTGAATGTCCCGGGCGTCGCCACCGAGGTGCGGCCGGTGAAGGAGTACCGCTTCGCCGTGGTGATGCGCGGGCCGGACCTGGGGGCGCACATCGCCGATACCGACCCGCAGCAGACCGGCGTCGAGCCGCTACCGGCGCGGGCGCTGGAACCTGGATCGAACAAAGCCGCCGAGCATTTCAACGCCTGGATCCATGGGGCCCGGCAGGCCGTCGCCGGCGAGCCCAAGGCCAACGCCGTGACATTGCGCGGCTTTTCGACCGATCCGGCGCTGCCGCAGTTCCCCGAGATCTACGGCCTGCGGGCCGCCTGTGTGGCCGTCTATCCGATGTACAAAGGCGTTTCGCGCCTGGTGGGCATGGAACTGGAAGACGTCCAGGGCGATATGCCGGCGGATGAGTTCGCCGCGGTCGCCCGCGCCTGGACGCGATACGACTTCTTCTTCATCCACATCAAGAAGACCGACAGTCGAGGCGAGGACGGCGACTTCGACGGGAAGGTGGCTGTGATCGAATCGGTCGACAAGGCGCTGCCCACCCTGCTCGACCTCAAACCCGACGTCCTGGCCGTCACCGGCGACCATTCCACCCCGGCGCGCATGAAGACCCACACCTGGCACCCGGTGCCGTTCCTGCTCTGGGCCCCCGGAACGGTGCGCAGCGACGATCAGACCCAGTTCGGCGAGCGCTCCTGTGCCCACGGCGGGCTGGGGACCTTCCCGACCACGCAGGTCATGCCGCAGCTCATGGCGCACGCCGGGCGCCTGATCAAGTTCGGCGCGTAGCCTTCAGGTAGTGTCGCCTATCCCGGCGTGCCCAGGCGGCGCTGCAATCGGGTGGCGGCCCAGTACAGCGCCACGGCCTCGACCAGCGTGCCACCGGCCAACAGCAGGAATACGTCGCGCCAGAACCGCTCGGGGAAGAGGCGGATGAGGGTGTCGCTGTAGTAGAACAGCCAGGTGTCGCCTTCGAAGAAGATGCGATGGAAACCGACGAAAACCGTCGAGAAGGCGGACAGCAGGCCGAGGCCCAGCAGCACCATCACGCCCAGGGTCAGCAATCCGCCGGCGGATAGACCACGCAGTGCCTCCTGGCGATGCCCTCGCCACCACAAGGCGCCCACCAGCAGCACGACCGTCGCCAGGCCGGCCGCCCAGACGCGCAGAGCCGCCTGGACCAAGAGCTTGACGTCGTCCATGTGCCGCAGCTCGCGCTCGTTGTAGACCGGCCGACCATCCGCGAAACGCAGATCGCCCAAGAACTCCGTCCCCGAGTCGTTTAGAAGATAGTCAAGCGCGATCGGCGCCCAGTGCAGGCGATCTTCCGTCGAGAATCCGTAGCGGTCGGCCGGGAACCCGGGCATCGAGTACTCGAAGCGTACGAATGCTTCGGTCAGCAGCATCCGGACAAGAGTGAGGACGAGGACGATCGGAACCAGGACCTGGATCAACCTGCGAGCGAACGTCGGCCAAAGGCCTGCGAGGGAGCGTGGGGCCGTAGTCATGGGTTGATCATCGCAGGCTGTCAAGGTCACCGCCCAGGATGAAGCGGATGGCCATGGCATTCGTCAGCTGCTCGATCGGCGACCAATCGTCGGTGAATACGACGCCCGGCGCGGGCG
>Ga0105106_10000156_pt1 | contig 44151 bp, 41 predicted proteins | sample PPLLaktember2015_5_FD_79109 | JGI IMG/M metagenome (GOLD analysis project Ga0105106, IMG submission 79109) | Freshwater sediment microbial communities from Prairie Pothole Lake near Jamestown, North Dakota, USA - PPLs Lake P8 Core (1) Depth... | ecosystem: Environmental > Aquatic > Freshwater >... | reverse complement strand
TGGATTTTCCCGTGTAGGGGTAGCGCGCCGGTCCCGCCGCACGCTGGAATTTATACAACATGAGCCCCATCTGCGCCAGATGCACGTTGGCAGGGCAGGTTTCACAATCGGTCATAGCAATTCTCCAAATAAAGTGGTGAGTGGTGAGTGCTTAGAAGTGCGAGGTGCGGAGTACGGAATGCGCACATCGCACGTCGCACCGCGCAGCTTATGCCGTCCCCACCGGCTTCACCCAAACATGAGAGGCCTGTTCGCGGCGCAAGGCAATCAAGGTGCCCCGGATGCGGTAGGCGCGCGGATCACCGGCGAAATTGCGCATCTCCGGGTACAGGCTGGCGCCGGGGGTCATGCCCAGGTCCAGCAAACGGCGGCGGGTAAAACCCTGGCAGGCATCATCCAGCGCCACCACTTCAGCCCGGGTGTGGTCTGGCAGCTCCGAGAGGGGCATAACTCCCGCCTGTGGCTGCAAGGCCTCCGGAATCGGCTTGACGAAGACATTGGCCGCGACTGCCGGAGCCAGGCGATATTCATTTTCGCCATCGCTGAGCACCAGGCGTTCGGGGGTGGATTCAATCAGGCGCACGACCTGTCCCAGGCGCAGACCCTCCGCCAATATTTGAGCGTAAGCCAGGGGGGGTTCATCTTCCAGGTGCACGATGCGCCCGGGCGTATTCAACTCCCAGGCAGTCAATGGAGCATCACGGGTCTGGGCCAGTTCTCCGCTGCGCGTGGGAATGGGATCGCCGTGCGGGTCCAGGTCCGGATAACCCAGCGAGGCGTCCAGGTCATCCAGTTGGGAGGCGGTCAGTTTGTGCTCACGCCTTTCGGCCTCTGAATGGACCTTCTCCAGCGGCAAGCGGGCCTCATCTGCCAGATAACGTTCCAAAAGACGGTGGGCGCGCACCACCTGTAACGCCCAGCGCGCCCCGTCGGGTGTGAGGTTAAGACCGCCATCGCGCGAATGGATCAGACCCTGAGTTTCCATCCGGGTTACCAGCCGCAGCAGGTCAGAGCCATTGAGGGCCAGGGTGCCTGCCAGGGCTTCTGGAGAGGCATAGCGCCCGCTCTGCTCCTGTTTCCACAGGAATTTCAAGGCATCTTCGACCAGCTCGCGCTGCCCTTTGGCGCTGCGCATGCGCCAACGCGCAAGCAGGCCGCGCTGCGGATGAAAGATGCCCGCCAGCACGAAGGCAAACAACAGGCTCAAGAAGAGTATGAGGGGTAAGGTCATTGCACCTCCACAAAAATCTCGCGGGTGACGCGCGGCCCCAGCACCAGCACACGATCCTCGATCTGCAGAGTCAGGTTATCATCGAAACTGGAACGCTCCAGGACCTTCAATCTGGCTTGTGGGACCAGCCCAATGTTCTGCATGTATCGCAGCAGCTCCGGGTCATCGTTCGTCACGCGCTGGATAATTGCTTGCTGCCCAATACGCAGCTCATACAGGCGCGTCTCAGAGCGCGGCGGCAGATCCAGCTCGCGGGTTGGAATTGGGTCGCCATGCGGGTCATGCTGCGGATCGCCCAGGGCCTGGGCAATGCGCTCTTCGAAATCTTCAGAGATCACATGCTCCAGTCGATCGGCCTCGGCGTGTACTTCGTCCCAGGTGTAACCCAGGGTCTCGTGTAAAAAGAGCTCCAAAAGGCGGTGATGGCGGATGATCTCCAGCGCCACGCGCCGGCCCGCCTCGGTGAGCGTGGCCCCGTGGTGCCTGTGATAATCCAGCAGGGGCGGGTCAGCGGCAGCCAACCGTTTAAGCATACCCGTAACAGAGGCCGGCGTTACCCCCATACGTTCGGCTACCTGGTTGGTAGTCGCCGGGCTCTCCTCCAGGGTGAGCTCATAGATCGCTTTCAAATAATCTTCAACCGCATCGGTCAAGTTTTCCCGCATGGGATATCTTCAGCCTCTCCACAACGTCAGCGTTGTGCAAACAAAGAAGATCAGGTAGGCAATGTTGAATCCGGCCCCTTCGGTTCGCTCGACAATCGGCTTGGGCAAGATGCGCTTCACCAGCATCCAGGCGATCAAAGCGGTCAGCGGGTTGACGGCTGCCATCCAGCGCGGGAACGAAGAACTGCCAGAAGCCACCACCCAGGAATACCAGATGGAGGCCACCAAAATGCAGGTTACCAGAAACCCATAGGTGATGATCATGATCTTGCGATGGTGGGCCAACATCTCTGCCAGCACCGGCTGAGAATCGTCGCCGACCCGGTTAAGCGCCTGTACGTACTCGCCCAAATAGATGAACGAGCCATGCACAAAGGCGCCCACTACCGAGGCGCATGCAAACAGCAATGCCGGAGGCAGGGCAGCAGCCGGTCCGGCTGGCGCCAACCCCTGGTAGACCTGCCAGAAACCTGCCAACACCAACGGCGTGGCAAATACCCCCAGCAGACCGCCCCAAATGAGCCGCCACCACGGCAGCACCACCATTTTCTCTGCGTCCGAGAGCAGCTTTTTATAAGGCTGCAGGCGCGGATAATCTTCCAGGCTAGCTTTGGAGGCCAGAAGAAATACATCCCCCAGGGAATATACCAGGGCTCCAAAAATTCCAAACAATCCTGTGAGTTGAATCGCCACGATCATGCCCCTCCCTTCAGTTGAGAAGGTGTCCGGTTTACCAGGCGCGGGAGAAACCGGCCGGTTCGCCGCATATAGATGCGGTATTGCTCTCCGAATTTCTCAATCATGGTTTTTTCTTCATTGTCGATGCGGGTGACGATGATCGCCAAGAAAGCTACCAGAGGCACACCAATTATCAGCCAGTTAGCGCTCAAAAGCAATAGCGCCGCAATCCAGATGAACAAGGCGGTGTACATGGGATGGCGTACCCAATGGTAAGGGCCACTGGTGACCAGGGTGTGCTCTTCCCGCACGTGCAGCGTGGTGGAAAAGTTGACGCCCAGGGAACGCTGCACCCACCAGATGAGCGGCAGGCTGGCAATCCCCAGGACGGCCCCTGTCCAGCGCAAGGCTATGGGCAAATCCAGGTGCGCCCATGCGAACCAGCCGGGCCGGAACAGATAGACGATCAGGGAACCGATCCAGGGCAGACCCGCAATGAGACGAAACGCCTTGAGCGGCAGCCCCTCTTTGTATTCGACTTTACCCGCGCCGCTCGTCGCCAGGCGATGATAATAGGCGCGAATGGCGCTGAAGGCTACAAAAATGAAAACGAAAATCAGGTGGAAAATGGTCTCGTTCATGATGTTATCTCTGCATACTCGATTACCCGCCACGCAGCTTCGGGAGATAGCGTCCCGTGTTGCGCATGTAATCGCGATATTGCTGCCCAAAGCGCTCCACCAGCCGGGCTTCCTCGATATGGGTGCGCTCTGCAATTACCGGTGTGCCCAGCAGCAGCATGAGCAAGATAAACCAGTTGGCTGCCAGCAAAGAAAGACCCATAAAAGACAGAAAGCCCACCGTATAGAGCGGGTGGCGCACCCAGCGGTAAGGGCCTTCCGTCACCAGGCTGTGCTGGGCACGGATGGCGACGGTCGTGGTCACGTTCTTCCCCAAACTGCTGAACACCCAGTAGATCAACGGCACACACACCAGCATCACGCCAGCTCCCGCCCAACGCGCCCAGGCGGGCAGCGGCAGGCTGGACCAGGCCATCCAGCGCGGGTTGACCAGGTAAGCGAACGCGCCCAGCCAGAGTCCCAGCCCAACCAGGCGGCGCAGGTTGTAGATCAAGCCGCCCTCACCGCGGGTTGAGATCTTCTCGCCAGATTGAGCCGCTTTCCGGCGGTAATACATGGATACCGAAAAACCACTCAGCAACAATACAATCGCTGCAATTTGAAATACCGTTTCTCCGTTCATACCATTCCTCTCTCATTTAATCAACAATCCAGTCACCCACAAAAGCAGCATGCCCGCCACCAGTCCGCCAAACACGGTCAATGGCATAGGCTGGCGGCTGGTATCCTTTTGGATAAGCTTGGCAATTTCATACACCACCTCAAACACCGCCCCCGTGCCCACTGCCAGGAACAGGACTGCCAGGGTGGGCGAGGGGGAGAAGCCGCCGATCCAGGCGCCCAGGATGGCAGGCGCTCCACCCACCAGCCCCATCAGGGCTAACTGGCGCATGCCGGGCCGGTCGCGCAGCACGGGGGCGATAATGCCCAGGCCTTCGGTGATGTTTTGGATGATAAAGCCTACCACCAGGAAAGCGCCCAGGGCTACCTCACCCACGTTATAGGCTGCGCCGATTGCCAGCCCTTCCCCCAGATTGTGCAGCCCAATCCCGGTGGCGATCATATACGCCAGCGACAGGCGCTGGTCTGCCTCGCTCCTGCCGGTGGAAGCCTGACGGCGAGAGATAGCGTCCAACAAGAAGAACGTGGTAACGGCGCCGACCCCTACCAATCCAATGCCCTGGAAGGGCGCCGGCACCGCGGCTGCCTGCTCCAGCGCCTCCGCCAGGGTGTCCAATCCCAGGAAGACCAGCAGCCCGGCAGTCACCGCCAACAAGAAGGTCATCCAGCGCCGCCCAAGCTGGCGCAAAGCCGGGAACCAGAAAAGACCCAGGTACACCGGGATCACGCCCACGTAAATGCCGATCAAGGTGAAGCTCCATAAGGTGCCCGCGCCAGGTTGAGGCGTGACAAAGGCTACCGGGATTTCAACGCTAAATGGGATGGCATTGCTGCTGAACAGGGTGATGCCATAGGCCTCGCCATGTGTCCAGGGATACTCCAGATGGATGGTGGCGCGACCCAGGCGCGGGATGGTGGCGGATGGCGAGGCGCTGAAAGGCCACACACCATCATTGATGATCACCTGAGCGATGGTCAAATCCTGCGGTCCGGCATTGCGCACATGGAGATCGATGCTGCCCGCTTGCAAAGACGTGCGCTCGATGCTCAGGTCTTCGATCGGAGCAGGCGAAGCCAGCTCCAGCCCGCCGCCGGTGCTCAAGAAGAGCGCAATCACCCCGCCCAGGACCACCAGCGGCAACAACAGCAATGCTACGGTGGTGAGGCTGAAAGGCTTTTTCATGGCAAGACCTCGAAATGCCCGGTCCAGCCCAGCTCGGCAAATTCCGTGTTGTGAGCATGGAACATGTACAGGCCCGGAAATTTATAACTGAACTCAAGAATGCCGCGCTGCGCCTGGGTTTGCATAACGACATCCGTGTACTCGCTGGGGGTCAGACTGGTCCCGGTGGGGTAATAGTGGAACAGGTTGGCGTGCAGGTGAAAAGAGTTAAGCAGGTCGAACTCCAGGATATTCACCAGGTAAATGCGCACTTTCTCACCCACGCGAATCTGGATCGGGTGCTTATCGAAGTGAAACGGGATGGTATTGACGGCGTAAAAATCGTTGGCGTTATCGAAATCGATGTCGAAACCGTTCATCACCATGACCAGCTCGTGATCCACGGGCGGGCGCCCGCCTTTGGGGTCGATGATGAAGGCGCCATACAAACCCTTGGCAATATGGCGCGCCAGGGGAAAAGCATGGCAGTGGTACAGGTGCAGACCAAAGGGCTCAGCATCGAACTCGTACGTAAAAGTCTGGCCCGGCTCGATCACCCCCGGACCGCTGGAGGGCACCCCGTCCATCTCAGAGGGATGAATGCCATGAAAGTGGATGGTGTGCGGGTGTGTGCCGCCGTTGCTGAAGTGAATGCGGATACGGTCGCCTTCCTCCGCGCGGATGGTAGGGCCCGGAACGCGCCCGTTATACGTCCAGGCGGGGTATTCGATGCCTGGCGCCACCTCGATGTTCTTGTTGACCGCAGAGATGCGGTATTCACGCAGCGTTTGCCCGCCGGGCAAGGTAGACACCTCGCCGTAATCGAAAGCGGTCAGAATATCGGAAGGGTTAAAGCCGTTGCGGGCGTGATCGACTTCTCCGACGGTAGCCGGCATGGCATTGTGCCCGGCGTGACTGCCATTCGCGAGCGGAGCAGCGTCGACCCGGGAGGCGACCGGCGCAATTGCGGCTGCGCCGGCAGTTCCCAGCAAGGTCAGCGCGCTGGCACGTATAAATTGGCGCCTTGAAAGGGAATTGCTCATTCGTACCTCCATACCATCTTAACCTGCGTAAGTCCTACCATTAATGAGAAGTTCCTCAACACTGATTTAGGATAACCTAAATTATATTTTAGGCTATATCAACTCCTCTGTCAAGGCCCAACATTCTTGTTTATAGAGGCGCACACTCGTGCGCCCAGTTCCACAGCGCTGGGGCGCATTTCACCACAAAATGCCCCACCGCCGTCTTCGCCAGGCGATCTCAGCCTGTTATTCAGAGCATTTTCAGGATTTGCATTGACAATCCCCGCCCAAACTCTTAAAATCTGCCCAATATCGTGAGGGGATTTCCCACCAATTCGCCATAATTAGTCCAAAGGAGAGAGACATGGTTCAGCCAGCGGGAACAAATGAGAAGCTCGAAGGCGAGGTGTATTATCCATCACCCGAATTGACCAAGAGCGCGCATATTCAGGAATATGAGGACCTGTACCGGCGCTCGATTGAAGATCCGCAGGGATTTTGGGGAGAGCGCGCAGAGGAATTGGAGTGGTTCAAAAAGTGGGACAAGGTGCTGGATGACAGCGACCCGCCTTTCTACAAGTGGTTTGTAGGGGGGAAAGTGAACCTGGTGCACAACGCCCTGGACCGCCACCTGAAGACCTACCGCAAGAATAAGTTGGCGGTGATCTGGGAAGGGCAGGCGGGTGATGTGCCCCACTTCTCCCATTTCTCCCTCAGCCGGGAGGTGTGCAAGTTCGCCAATGTGCTGCGCAGCATGGGCGTCAAGAAAGGCGATGTCGTCACCATCTACCTGCCGCGCATCCCCGAGCAGGTGATCGCCATGCTGGCATGCGCCAAGATCGGCGCGCCGCACAGCGTGGTCTATGGAGGCTTCAGCGTGGAAGCCCTGGCAGAGCGCATCGAAGATGCGCAGAGTCGCGTGCTGATCACCGCCGATGGCGGCTGGCTGCGCGGCAAGATCGTCGGCTTGAAAGAGATCGCTGATGAGGCCATGGCCCGCCAGCCCACCATCGAGAGCTGCATCGTGGTGCGGCGCACCGGTCAGAACGGGTATATGGAAGCTGGACGCGATTACTGGTACCACGACCTGATGAGTCTGCCGATCGCCAGCCAATCGTGCTATACCGAGCCCGTCGATGCTGAGGACCTGCTCTTCATCCTGTACACCTCCGGCACCACCGGGCGACCCAAGGGTGTGGTGCACACCCATGGCGGCTACATGGTCTATATCCACACAACCCTCAAGTACGTATTCGATATCAAAGATGAAGACCGCTGGTGGTGCGCTGCCGATCCGGGTTGGATCACCGGGCACAGCTATATCGTCTACGCGCCGCTGCTACTGGGCGCCACCAGCTTTATGTACGAGGGCGCGCCCAACCACCCCTACCCCAACCGCTGGTGGCGGCTGGTGGAAAACTACGGTATCACCATCCTATACACGGCCCCCACCGCCATCCGCGGCCTGATGCGCTTTGGTGATGCCTGGCCCAACCGGCACGACCTGAGCAGCCTGCGCCTGCTGGGCTCTGTCGGCGAGCCGATCAACCCGGAGGCCTGGAAGTGGTATTACACCGTGATCGGCAAAGAGCGCTGTCCCATCATGGACACCTGGTGGCAGACCGAGACAGGCGGATTTATGATCTCGCCCTTGCCGATCACACCGCTCAAGCCCGGCTCGGCAACGCGCCCGCTGTTTGGCATCGACGCCGAGGTGGTCGACGAGGAAGGCAAACCGGTGCCCAACGGCGAGGAAGGTTACCTGGTGATCAAGAAACCCTGGCCCGGCATGCTGCGCACCATCCTCAAGGACCCGGAACGCTACAAGAGCCAGTATTGGGGCAAATTCGGGAATATGTACCAGGCAGGCGATTCAGCCCGCAAGGATAAAGATGGTTATATCTGGGTGATCGGGCGCATGGACGACGTGATCAAGGTCAGCGGCTACCGATTGGGGACCGCTGAGGTGGAAAGCGCCCTGGTGAGCCACCAGGCAGTCGCCGAAGCGGCCGCCATCGGGCTGCCGCATGATGTCAAAGGCAATGCGATTCACGCTTATGTAATTCTGCGAGCGGGTGTTGAGAAGAGCGACAAGCTGGCAGAAGAGCTGCGCAGCCACGTCTCGCACGAGATCGGGCCTATCGCCAAGCCGGAAGATATCACCTTTGTCGATAGCCTGCCCAAGACGCGCAGCGGCAAGATCATGCGCCGCCTGCTCAAGGCGCGCGCCATGGGCTTGCCGGAAGGCGATAAGAGCACGCTAGAGGAATAGAGGATTACAGATCGCGCTTTTGGAATTTATACAGCGCCAGAGCCAGCGCCGCCAGCAAATACAGGGTGGCATACGCCATCATCAGCGCGCTGGGGACTGTGCGCGCAGTAAAAGGCGAATACCCCAACGCTGCCACCAGCGGAGATTGCATCTCGTACGCCGCCCGCTTCCAGATCGCCTCGCTGGGGATCAGCAGGCTGGATACTATGCCGATGTTGATGACCGTCTGGTTATTCAGAAATGAGCCGATCTGCTCGATCCAGCCGCCGATGAACGCCACGCCGTACAGGCCAAAGACCAGGGCGCCGTTTGCCAGTGTGGAAAGCGTTGCGCCGCCCATAAACGAGACCGTCAGCAGCAGCAGGCAGTTGAAACCCATCAGCGCCAGCCCGCGCAGCGCATTGGGGGCAGTGTAACCCGATAAAACGTACACGATAAGCATCACGCCGCCTGCCATCAAGAGCAAGTACAGGAGCAGCATGGCTGTAAAGCCCAACCATTTTCCCATCACGATTTCCCAACGCCGCACCGGCTTGCTTACCAGGGTGTGAATGGTGCCCGAGGCGATCTCTCCGGAGAGCGTATCCACTGCGCTGAGCACTGCCATCATCACCGTCAGGAAATTGACGGCATATAAGCCTGCCATCAGCATGAAATTGTACATCTCGGTTTGCTGCAGCGTGGGCAGGCGCCCGGATTCATTCTGGATGTTGATGTGAATCTCGCGAAAACCCACCGAGTAGACGATCAGGAACAACACGCCCATCAAAAGCGCAACCCACAGGATCCAGCGCCGGGAAGCTTCTCGAAAGGTGAGTGAAGCCATGGTTAAAGTGGTGTTCATAAGCCCCCATCCGTACCGACGATCTGGATAAACAGGTCCTCCAGGGAAATATGCTGCGGGCGCAGGGAATACACCAGCGCGCCTTGCTCCACCAGGTAACGGTTGATGGCGGGCAGGTCAGCTTCACTGTGCACGGTCAGGCTGAGGTGCTCGCCATCGACGCGCACATTCTGCCCCCAGCGCTTCAAGCCCTCGACGGCCTCCGCCGGCAGGTCGCGCACGCGCATCCCCACGGTGAGCTCGCCTTCCAGCAGGGTCTGCAATGGGCTGACGCGCAGCACTTCTCCCTGGCGGATGAAAGCTACCCGGTCGCAGGTGATCTCCACCTCGCTCAGTAAGTGCGAGTTGAGGAACACGGTCGTACCGCGCTGGCACAATTCACGGATGATATCGCGCACCAGGCGACGCCCCACCGGGTCCAGCCCGGAAGTGGGTTCATCCAGGATCACCAGGGCCGGCTCGTTCAATAAGGCCTGGGCCAGTCCGATGCGCTGCAGCATGCCCTTGGAATATTGGCGCAGGCGCTGGCTGGCGTGAGCAGCCAAGCCCACGCGTTCCAGCAGGGCGGAGATGCGCCGGGCGCCGTCCTGGCGCGGGATGTGGTAAAGGTCGGCGTGCAGGGCCAGGAATTCGCGCCCCGTCAGCCAATCATGAAAGCGGAAATGTTCCGGCAAGAAACCTACGCGGGAGCGCACCCGGTGATCGCCCAGCGGCGCGCCAAAGATGCAGGCCTCACCGGAGGTGGGTTGGATCAGACCCAGCAGCATCTTGATCGAAGTGGTTTTGCCAGCCCCATTAGGCCCTAAGAAACCAAATACCTCACCCTGAGCCACGCTCAGGGTGAGGTCAGCGACCGCCACGCGGCCGTTAAATTCCTTGCGCAAGCCGTGTGTCTCGATGGCGGGCGATGGGCTGGACAACCTTGGCTCCAATCGCTATTTTAAGGAGTTGCCGATCGCCAGGGCTTCTGCTTCGCCGCCGGGACCAGCCAGGGCATACAGAATCCCCTCGCGCACCCACAAGAGCATGTACTGGGCAGAATGATCCTCCAGCTCCTGCTCGATAAGCGTGCCCGTGACGCCATCTACCTGAAGGTCCTGGTAAGAAGTGCCGTAACGCGGGATGGGCAGCACAAAAGTCGTGGTCCAATCCACGTTGCGGGAGAAGCTCTGCGCCTCTGCCTGGGTCATGCCCATCAGCTGCAAGAAGGCCTCGCCGATACTGGCCAGGTCTAACCCGGGCGGGGCCGAGATATCCGGGCTGGGCATTTGCACCAGGGTGGTGCAGTTGGGCAGGCGCGGCAGGCTGGGATCATCCGGGTCATATCCTTGCTGGCGGGCAGCTTGCAGGTCTGCCTCACAGTCGCCATAGAAAGCAGCGACAGACTTGGGAACCGCCATACTCACCTGGGCGCCGTCCAGTCCTTCCGGCAGTTCGATATCCCTGCGCCCAATCTCATCCAGGACGGCGCGGATTTGCTGGGTATTGACGTTGAAGCTCATCTTTCCTCCCGGCTGGACTTTCAGTTCACCCGCGTCCTGTATGTTGAGCGGCAGACGCACCGGGATGCCTGCCAGTCGGCTGGCTTCTGCCGCATCGGCAGCGGGCTGAGTCTCTCCACTTTCTTCGATCGTGACATTCTGCGAAAGCAGGGCTTCCAGCTGTGAAGACGAGCCCAATTGTTCCGGTAAATTACCGGGATTGACCTGCACTACCGTAATCTGCTGCACGCGGAACAGGCCCAGGAAACTGTTGGCAATGGCGCGCACCTGGGGAAACGCCAGGGATGCCGCCAGGATTGCTACCACTCCCAAAGTCGCCCAGGCGGTGCGAGCTCGAGGGTTAAAGATCCTTTGAAACATGGGGGGGTTCTCCTTTTGTGCAAGAATCGCTTGGAAGCGGGCTTGCGCACGCTGGACGGGCAGAGCTGCATCCTGGCGACCCGGATTCAAAGCATCCAGACGCTGCTCGCTCATTGCTGCCCGTTGTGACAGGACCAAGGAGCGCTGCTGGCATTGAGCGCAGCTTGCCAGATGCGCCTGAACCTGGCTACAGGCAGCCGTGTCTAACTCGTTATCGACATAAGCGCGAATTTCTCCGTCGGTGAGGTGCATGCTCATACCCGATCCTCTCTTCATTTATCGGACAGATACCTTGTTTCAAACTCCTGCTCGGCGCGGGCCAAAAGTGTGCCCACGGAGGACGGCGCCACTCCCAGCGCGGCGGCAATCTCGGCATAGGTGAGGCCCGAGTGGCGCAGGACCAACACCTGGGCGGCGCGCGGCTTCATGTTCTCCAGCACTTTGCGCACCCGGGCGCGCTCGAGCGCTTTCTCAGCCTCGCCGGCAGGATCGTTGCTGGCGTGCTCTTCAAAGACCAGGCTGCCGGCTTCGATCTCGTAGCGCTGGCGCCGGCGGCGGGCGCGCAGGGTGTTGAAACCCAGGTGGGTCGCCACCCGGTACAGCCAGCCCCCCAGGCGGCTTTCATCGGCAAGGCGCGGCGGGCTGCGGTGCAACCGCCAAAAAACTTCCAGCGCCAGGTCCTCGGCTTCGGCGCGGTCGCCTACCAGCCGGTAGAGCAGGGCGTACAAGCGGCTCCAGTGCTGCTGAAAGGCAGCCTCCAGGCGCGCTTCCCTATCTTCTTGCGCCAACTTATTTCTTGCCTCGTCTGCTGTCAAGGTCACCGGATACCTCAGCGCCGGGCAAGGCGCTCATAATATTCAACACCGCCCGAGGCGATTATATGACAGAATCGCACCTATAAAGGCGAAGCCCGCAATTGCACTGCGGGCTAACGAGGTATTGGGGTATGTGCGGCGGCTCCGCCGCCGCACATACCCCATTTTACCGTTTTTTGATGGATTCTACTGTTTCTTAAAAATCGCCAGCACCTTGCCGCGGATGGTAAAACCCTTGTCTTCGCGTGAAAATTCCCGCACCGGGTAATCTTCCGTGCTCTCCGAGATAAGTTGAACCAGGTCTTTGCTCACGCGTCGATAGCGTTTTAGGGTTGCCCTGGTATCTTCGTCATCAAACTCAGCCACAACGATATCCCCGTTGCGAGCATTATCCTGGTAACGCACCAGGGCGTAATCCCCATCTTCAATGCCCGCATTGTTCATGCTATCCCCATAGACGCGCACCACCACCAACTCTCGATTGGTTAACCGCAGCGCTGAGCCGGAGCCGTACGGGTTATAAACCCCGAAGGCCTGTTCTTGAATGGTGACCTGCTCGATGGTCATCTCTTCATCGGTGTGCGGATCAACCCCAACGGGCTGCAAATTGGGATCCAGGGCCACGGCTTCGACCACGCTGAAGCCTTCCAGGAATCCCGGTTGAATGCGGGGAACCCTGCCTGGCGGGCGGTCGGGCGCGGGGAGGCCGGGCTCTGGCATGGGAGCAGGGGCGGGGGGCTCCTCCACAGGCCTGGCATCCGCGGGTCCTTCTTCTGGGGCGGGAGCCGGGGGCTGATCGGCGGCTTCCGGCCCGGGGGCAGGTTGGGCATCTTCTACACCGGCGCGTGGCTGCAAGCGCGGCGGCAGTTCATCCAGGTCAATGCACTCATCCAGCGCCTGCTGCATTTCACCGACCCGCACCTGATACCAGTCAACCCGGCCTCGAAACAATTCACCATCGGGAGGGAACGGGCGGCGATAAAGCCAGTTGAAATCGCCCAGGCTGCTTTGCCAGGCGACAATGGCGTTTTCGTGCTGCCCGTCAATATTCCACAGCACATAGCCCAGCATCCATTTTGCCACCGCACGGGAATGCTGGTCCCCGTCGTATAATTTAACCGATTCTTCTAGCAGCGATTTGGCTTGCTGGTAATCGCCCAGCTCAAAAGCGGCGCGCCCCGCCCCAAGCAGCGTTTCTGCCTGCTGGTGCTGGCCTTGCAACTGCGCGCAGATAGCGCGCATACTATTCACCGTGGCCCAGGCTTTGGCGGCATCCGCATCATCCAAAGCCTGCCTGAGCTGCTCGGATTTAGCCTGCATGGCTGGGCTCAAGCTGCTATTCCCAAACCGGTTCAGCCATACTTCCTGCGCCGTTCTTAGATCCGTCATGGTTTTCCCCTAGCCTGTGCCTAATCCGTGTACGATTCTACCAAGATTGAGATTAATATAGCCGTATTTACCCCCACCTGTCAACTACGAAATTACGGTCGCCTCCATTCCAAAACCGCCACTACCCCGCGGTGGTCGGAGACGCCATCGAAGGGCGCGATGTGGGCTTCCAAAGCGCGCCAATCGGAAGAGTGAAAGATATAATCGATGCGAAAGAGCCACATGGGAACGGGCCACGATCCCAGGCGCGGTCGCGAGCTGCCAGGGATATCGCTGCCAGGAAAGGTGTGTCCCAGTCCAAACCCGGCGCCTTTCCAGGCATCCAGCAATTGGCGGGAAATGATCTTGTAAGGCTCGTTCAAGGGGGTGGCATTGGCGTCACCGGCGACGATGAGCGGTCCGGAACGCTGCGCCAGGTCTACCAGGGCGTACGCCTGGGCCTCTCGCTGGCGGTTGGCTTGCCCGGCGCGGTGCAGCGTGCCTAAGGTGGTGGGGGAGGTGTGGAAATTGACCACGGTAACCGTATCCCCATTCCAATGCATGCTGAGCACCTGCGGCACGCCGACCCATTCCAGGGGCAATTGAACGCTGGTGGGGCTCAGCGGGTATTTGCTGAGGGCGCCCATGCCGGTCACCCCCGTCTGCGGGTCCAGGAGCATGTAGGGGTAATCCGCGCCCAGCTCCCGGCGCAGGGCGGAGGCTAATTCGGGGTTGAGCTCTTGCAGCAGCACCAGGTCTGCGCCCTGGGCGCGGATAACAGCGATCTGCGGGGCGGTGTGGTCGTGCCAACCCAGTACATTGAAGGTCATCACCCGCAAGGTCTCAGCGCCGGCGCGCGCCGCTGGCGATTTGGGGACAAATAGCCCACCCCACAACACAGCAAACGTGGCAGCTGCCAGGATTACGCCTGCCCATACCTCCGCCCGGCGCAGAATAATCGCCCCTACGGCTGCCAGCGGCAAGGGCGCGAACAGGTACACCGCCAGCATGTTCACCAGGGAGAGCACAGCAAAACGGTCACCGGTGAAGACATACAACGCCAACCAGAAAAACAAGAGGGTGAAATAAGCCCAACAACCAGCGATAGTTAATCGATGAATGAAATCTTTCATCAAATCTTGTTTCTACGTGCCACGCAGCACCTACGTGCCAGGCACCTTTGAGGTGCCTGGCACGTTAATTACGCAAAGGTAATGCACCTTAACTCCTCAGGAACTTTTTCGGGCGGAATATAAGACAGGGTAAACTCTTCATAATCGCCTGGATTGGGAAAGAAACCCCGGGAGAATTCTAAATCAACCAATGTGCCATCTCGTTTACCCATCCATTCGAGATAATTTGAATAAGGCCACTGGGCAGGATGTGCTGCCAGCCCCGCCTCCATTGGATTGCGATGGATATACCGGCAGAGATGGAGCAGGTAACTATCTCGTTGTATGTGGATCGCCTTGAAACGCCCTTCAAACAAGGTTCCGCTCCTCTGATAAGCCTTATTGAAGGCTTTAGTATAGCTATTAAATACTGCCTGCATGAGTTGGCTGATTGAACCGTTCTCATTTTGCTTTAGAAGAAAATGGAAGTGGTTAGGCATCAGGCAGTTAGCGATGGTGCTGATTTCATATAGGGCGGCAAATTCCTTGAACCGTCGCAGGAGGAATACGTAGTTTTCATCGCTGCGGAAGATCAACTCGCGATTGATCCCTCGGTTATATACATGATAGTAATTTCCGGGAACGAAAACAGCTTTTCTACGCGCCATGATCCCTTCGCGTTCTTCGTGCCACACGCCGCCCACGTGCCACGCACCTTGAAGGTGCGTGGCACGTTAATTGACTTAATTATACATCCCATGTGTTAGGCACCTTAAAGGTACGCCGCTCGTTAAGTAGGGTGGATGCCAATGGTTATCACCTGTCCCTCGATCTCGAATTCGGCGGTGAAGGCGCCCTCCGGCGCGGGCGCGCTCAGCAGGGTAGTGGAGAGCGTCTCGCCCTGGATATATTCCCCCCATGCCTGCAGCACGGCTTCCCATGTCTCCCCTGCTTGATAATAGGTAGTGATGCGCTCTGCGATGTCCAGCCCGGTGTCTTTGCGCATGGTCTGGATGCGCCGCACAAGCTCGCGCGCCAGGCCTTCGCTCACCAATTCTGGGGTCAGATCGGTGGTCAGGGCAGCCAGGTAGGGGCCTTCGGAGGCCACCGCCAGCCCGGCGCGCGCCTCCGCCCTCACCTCGACCTCCTCGGGCAGAATCTCAAAGGCCTTTCCCTCCACGCCGACGAAGAGGTGATGCCCCGCCAGCAGGGCTTTGGCCGCGCCCTCCGTATCCAGCTCCAGGATCGCAGCGCTGACCCTGGGAAACAGCCCCTTGTATTTCTGCCCGAGCTGTTTGGGCAGCGGCTTCAGGCTGTATGCCACAGCTTCGCCAGTGGAGCTGAGCAAGCGCACCTGGCGCACGTTCAGCTCATCCGCCAGAAGGCCGGCGTGCCGCTGCAAAGTTTGGGTCTCATCCTGGTTGCTGACCGAAAAAGCAACTTCCAACAGCGGTTGGCGCACTTTGATGCCCGCCTGGTTGCGCGCGGCGTGGCCCAACGAGGCCAGCTTCATCACCAGCGACATCTCCTGGTTGAGCGCCAGTTCAATGCGCGTTTCATCGTATGCGGGCCAGTCCGCCAGGTGCACCGATTCGGGGACTGACGGCTGGAGAGTCAGCGCGGGTGTTTGTTGGGATGGCAGTTGTACTGCCATCTCTGTGGAACGCGCCAGGTTCTGGTACAGCTCCTCCGCCAGGAAAGGCATGCTGGGCGCCAGCAGCTTGCTCAGAGTCAACAGGGTTTCGTACAGCGTGGCGTAAGCAGCCTGTTTATCGGCATCCACGGCGCTCTTCCAAAAGCGCCGCCGGGAGCGCCGCAGGTACCACTTCGAGAGGTTATCGACAAAAGATTGGATGGGCCGCGTGGCGCCGGGCACATCGTACTGCTCGAAGGCCTCGGTCACCTGGCGCACCAGGCTGTGCAGCTCGGAAAGCAGCCAGCGGTCCAGGTCGTTTTCTGGGGGGTTCGGTAGTGCAACTGCCGGACCAACATCGCCGCTTGCCGGACCAACATTGCCGGGTGCTGCTCCGGCAGACTCTGTTGGGAGATTGGGGCTCCAGCCATCCAGGTTGGCGTAGGTTACGAAGAAGGAATACACATTCCACAGGGTCAGGGTAAAGTTGCGCACCACTTCACCCACCAGGTCCACCGAGAAACGCCGTTCCTGACCGGGCGGGCTGGCGGTGTAAAGATACCAGCGGAAGGCATCCGCACCGTGCTGGTCGAGAACAGTCCAGGGGTCCACACTGTTTCCGCGCGAGGTGGACATCTTCTGACCGTCAGCATCCAGCATCAACCCCAGGCTGATCACATTCTGAAAGCTCACCCGGTCGAAGAGCAACGTGCTGATGGCATGTAGGGAGTAGAACCAGCCACGCGTCTGGTCCACGGCCTCACAGATGTAATCGGCTGGGAATTGGGAGTCGAAAAGCTCCTGATTTTCGAAGGGGTAGTGCCACTGCGCCAGAGGCATGGACCCCGAATCGAACCACACATCGATCAGCTCGAGCACCCGCCGCATCTCTGCCCCGCACTGCGGGCAGGGGAGGAGCAGCGCGTCGACATAAGGCCGGTGCAGGTCCAGGCGGCTCAGGTCGCGCCCGGCAAGCTGTTCCAGCTCCGCTACCGATCCGGCGCACAACTGGTGGCGGCAGGCCTGACATTCCCAAATGGGCAGCGGTGTGCCCCAGTAGCGCTCACGCCCCAGGGCCCAATCCACGTTATTTTCCAGCCAATTGCCAAAGCGTCCCTCACGGATGTGTTCCGGGTACCAATGGATCTGGCGGTTGAGCTCCACCAGCCGCTCGCGGAATTGGGTGGTGCGGACGAACCAGGTGCCGCGGGCGTAGTACAACAGGGGCGTATCGCAGCGCCAGCAGAAGGGGTAGGTATGGGTGTAGGTTTCGGATTTGAAGATCAAGCCGCGCGCCTGCAAATCCTGGACGATCAGCGGGTCGGCGTCCTTGACGAATTTGCCGCTCCACGGACGCACCTCAGGGACGAAGGAGCCATCCTCGGCCACCGTCACCAGCACCGGCAGGTCGAACTCCTGGGCAGCCTGCAAATCCTCCGCGCCAAAAGCAGGCGCAATGTGCACCAACCCGGTGCCGTCTGCGGTGGTGACGAAATCCCCCAACACCACCCGATAGGCAGGTTTATCCGGGATCAGGAAAGTGAACAAGGGGTGGTAGCGGCGCCCTCTGAGTTTTTTCCCTTTGAAAGAGTCGATAATCTGGCAGGCTTTACCCTGAAAAACTTTCTCCAGCAGCAAGCGGGCCAAAATCAGCCGCTCGCTTCCACCCTCAGGCAGGCTGTGCTCCACGGTGACGTAATCCACGTCCGGATGCGCCGCCACCGCCACGTTGCCCGGCAGCGTCCAGGGTGTGGTGGTCCACACCAGCAGCGAGGTGCCCGGCTCATCCACCAGCGGCAGGCGCACAAAAACCGATGGATCGATCGCCTCGCGATACCCCTGGGCTACCTCGTGATCCGAAAGCGGCGTGCCGCAGCGCGGGCAATAAGGCACCACCTTGAAGCCCTGGTAGAGCAGGCCGCGCTCCCAGAAATTCTTTAAAATCCACCATACCGATTCGATGTATTCTTTGGTGTAGGTCACATAGGCGTCTTGCAGGTCGACCCAGAAGGCAATCCGGTCGGTGAGCTTTTCCCAATCCTGGATATAGGTGAATACCGACTTGCGGCACAGCTCGTTGAAGCGGTCGATGCCGTATGCCTCGATCTGTCCTTTGTTGGTGAAGCCCAACTGTTTTTCCACGCTGATTTCGACCGGCAGCCCGTGGGTATCCCAACCGCCGCGGCGGAGGATGTGGAAGCCGCGCATCGATTTGTAGCGCGGGAACAGGTCTTTGAAGGAGCGCGCCAGCACGTGGTGCACACCGGGCTTGCCATTGGCGGTAGGCGGCCCCTCGTAAAACACGTACTCAGAGCCGCCGCGACGCTGCTCCCCGCTCTTCTCAAAGATCTGGGTGCGTTTCCAAAAGCGCAGGATTTCCTCTTCCATGCGGCTGACATCGAGCTGTGAGGAGACGGGCTTGAACATCGGGCTAGTTCCTTCGAACACCCAGCAGCAGGCTCTCGCCTTCTACCTTCTGTGTCTCGCGATAGGCTCCGGCAGGCGCAGACCCTTCGATCAGCTCGGTGGTGAGCGTTTCGGTGCGGATATAATCGCCCCAGGTTTGGAAGACGCTCCCAAACTCTCCGCCCGCCTGGTACCAGATAGTGATGCGGTCGGCGATATCGAAGCCAGCGTCTTTGCGCATGGCCTGGATGCGGCGCACGATCTCGCGCGCCAGCCCCTCGGCGCGCAGCTCGGGGCTGATGGTAGCATCCACCGCCACGGTGATAAGCTTATCGGCTGCCACAGCCAGCCCCTCGGCGGGCTGGGTGCTCACCAGGATCTCCTGGGGGGCCAACTCCACAGTCTCGCCGTCCACCTCCAAAGACACCGGTACGCTGGCGCTCACGCTGCTCGCCACCCGGTAGGGGTCGGCGGCTGCCAGGGCGGCGCGCAAAGCCGGGAAACGCGCCCCAAAGCGCGGGCCCAGCAGCTTATTGTCGGGCAGAACGCGGTAGGTGACCAGCTGGCGCGCATCCTGGACGAACTCGAAAGATTTGACGTTCAGCTCATCGGTGACGATATCCACCAGATCAGGGCCCAGGCTGCGTTGGCTTCCAGCGAACACCATCACCTTGCTCAGCGGCTGGCGCACTTTGATGCCAGCCGCGTTGCGGGCGCCAAGGCCCAGGCTGGCGACCTGGCGCGCCAGGGTCATCTGCTCCAGCAGGCCTTCATCCACGCACTCCAGATCGGCCTGGGGCCAGGCGGTGTGGTGGATGCTCTCGTATGGATGTGTGGTTGGTGACGTTTGTTCGCGTGGGGCGCGTACCAGGTTTTGGTACATGGCCTCGGTGATGAAGGGGATGAAGGGCGCCAGCAGGCGCGCCAGCTTGACCAGTGTATGGTACAGCGTGGCGTAGGCGTCGCTCTTATCGGCGTCCAGTTCGCTCTTCCAGAAACGCCGCCGGCTGCGACGAACGTACCAGTTGGTCAGGTCATCCATCAAGGCTTCCAGGGCCAGCGTGGCGTTGAGCGGATCGGATGCTTCTATCGATTGGGTGACCACAGCGCTGGTCTGGTTCAGGCGCGCCAGGATCCAGCGATCCAGCAGGTTGCTGCTGCGCGGCGTGGGCCCTTCAGGATATGCCGGATCGAACGCTATCCCCTTCTCCCCTTTCCCTTGCCCCGCCGGCTCCCAACCATCCAGTTTCGCGTAGGTCACCAGGAAGCTGTACACATTCCAGAAGGGGATAATAAAACGACGACGGGCCTCATCGCCGCGATGGTAACCGAAGAGCAGCTCGTTCTCCGGTTTTTGGGCGCAGTACAGCCAGCGCATCACGTCCACTCCCATCTGGTCGGCAGCCTCGTTGAACTCGATGGAGTTGCCCCAGGATTTGTGCATGGGGCGCCCATCCTCAGCCAGCAGGGTGGCGTAACCGAAATTCTCCAGGAAAGGCGGGCTGTTATCGACCACGGTTGCCATCGCCAGCAGGCTGTAGAACCAGTTGCGGAACTGACCGGGGAACGATTCGCTGATCCAGTGAGCCGGGTACCAGGCTTTCCAGAAATCCCGGTCGGTGCGGTAGCACAGCGTGCTGAAGGAGACGATGCCGGCGTCCAGCCACGGGTTGCCCACGTCGGGGATGCGGCTCATCTCGCCCTGGCATTGCGGGCAAACCAGCTTCACCGCGTCCACGAAAGGCCGGTGCGGGGTGTGCCCGGCGAACTGCTCCCAACCGGAGACGGCGCGCGCCCGCAGCTCATTTTCATCGCCAATCACCTCGTAATGCCCGCAATTGCCGCACTCCCAGATGGGCAGCGCCAGCCCCCAATAGCGCTTCTTACTGATCATCCAGTCATGCATGTTGCGCAGCCAATCCATCTCGCGCGCATAACCAAACTCGGGGATCCATTTGATCCGGTCCACCACATCCATGATCTGATAGCGCAGCGAGCGCTCCTTTTCTTCAGCAGTGAGCTGCTCGCGCGGTTTGTCATACACTTCGCCCATGCTGATGAACCACTCATCCACCAGGCGGAAGACCAGCTCCGATTTGCAGCGCCAGCAGGTGGGGTAGCGGTGGGTGTAAGGCGCCACGTGGTAAAGAAGCCCCTTACGCTCCAGGTCTGCAAAGATGGGCGAGGAAATGGCAGAAACGTGCTGCCCGGTGAGCCAATCGAAACCCTGGACGAAATGACCCTCATCTTCCAGGGGCGCAACCAGCGGTAAGCTGTGCTCGCGGCCTAATTGGAAATCCTCCGCGCCGCAGCCCGGGGCGATGTGCACGATGCCAGTGCCTTCGGTCTCGCCCACCGCCTCCCACAGCAGCACACGGTGCGCCTGGGCAGCGCTGAGGGTGAGGCCGCGCGTCAGCTCGGTGAGGTGGGTGTGACCGCCGGGCTCCTGGGCGGCGGGCAGTTCGTCGAACGGCCCGCGATACGTCCAGCCCTGCATAGAGGCGCCCGGCAGCTCGCCCAACACTTCGTAAGGGCCGCGCAGCATGTGCAGGGTGCCTTTGGAGAGGTAGAGCACCTGCTCGCCCTGGCGTACCCTGGCATAAGTCAGGTCGGGTCCAACGGCTGCAGCGACATTGCTGGTCAGCGTCCAGGGGGTGGTGGTCCAAACCAGCAGGGCCTCTGGCAGCCCAGTCTGGGGGTCAAGGCGCGGCTGGTCCCCTTCGGTGAGCGGGAAGCGCAGGGTCACGGCGTCGTGAGTCAGCTCGGCATAGCCATCCGTGACGATCTCGTGCTGGCTGATAGCGGTGGCGCAGCGCGGGCACCAGGGCATCACATCCGCGCCGCGATACAGCCAGCCGCGCTGCCAGCACTTCTTCAAGAAGTGCCAGATCATGTAATTGTTCTCGTTGGAGAAGGTGAAGTAGCTGCCGCCCAGCTCCGGCAGACCCAGGCGTCCCACGATCTGCTCCACGCTGTCGCGTACGGCTCCCTGCGGGCCGGGCGCCTCGATCACCCGGCTGGGGTCTTCGATGAGCGCATCCGCCAGGGCGCGCAAGCCATCCGGGTCGTTCCAATCCATCCAGTAGCCCAGCCGGATGGACTGCTCGGTCTGCACCGCGGCATAGCGCAGCACGCGCGCTTTGCACTTGCGCACGAACTGCTCCAGCCCGAAGTCCTCGATGTCCTTCTTGCTGGTAAAGCCCATCTCTTTCTCGACTTCCACCTCTACCCACAAACCCTGGCAGTCAAAGCCGTTCTGGTAGCGCAATTTGCGCCCGCGCATCGTCCAAAAGCGCTGGAAGAGGTCTTTATAGGTGCGCCCCCAGCCGTGATGCACGCCCATCGGGTTATTGGCGGTGATAGGCCCATCGATGAACGACCAGTGCGGGTGGTTGGCATGAATCTGGCGCAGCTTCTCGAATGCAGCGCCCTCTTTCCAGAACTGCAGAAGCTGCCGCTCCTGCTCGGGGAAATCAACTTTGGTGGGGACTTCTCGAAATGGCATAACTCCTCCGTTAACAATGTAGGACTTACGCAGTTGGAGGGGTTATGGGGGTATTTGGGCGGGCTACGCCCGCCCAAATACCCCCAATTTTCCTCTGAACTGCGCAACATCTACAATGAAAAACCCTCGCCCCTAATTCAGGGACGAGAGCTGATTGTACAAGACTCCCGCGGTACCACCCTGGTTCCTGTTCGCACAGGCACCTCGGTTCGGCGAGCAGGGCGAGCGCGCTCCTCCCTATTCACCGGCCCTGGATAACGGGGGGCAAACCCGGCGCACTTACTATCATCGGTCCCGAAAATCCGTCATGTTGTTGTGTGTGCGGCGGCTTTGCCGCCGCACACACAACGAACTACTATTTTCGAGACGAATTCCAATTTCAGATTGCGGCTCCGGAAGGATTTTCGGCTCACAGGCCTGCCCCGGCTCGCACCACACCCGGGGTCGCTGCCAGGCTCACGCGGGCTTACTCGTTTCCATCATCGCCTTTATCGGTTCGCAATGGCGAAATTATGCCACATTTTATAAAGTTGGTCAACATTTCTCCCTTGTTTATTTCAGGGTAGAATTAGGGTCAGATGGAGCTGGCTCCGATGTGCCTTTCGTGGATGCCAAGATGACTCAAACTGAAAATCCAAATCCCTCGCACTGAATTGGCTGAATTTTGCCGACGTTGGAAAGTAACCGAATTGGCTTTATTCGGGTCTGTGCTGCGCGATGATTTCGGTCCGGGGAGTGATGTAGACGTATTGGTTTCGTTTGCTCCAGATGCTGGCTGGAATCTTTTCGATCTGGTGGAAATGCAAGAAGAACTGAAAGCCATATTCGGGCGTGAAGTCGATCTAGTCGAACGTGATGGATTGCGCAATCCATTTCGCCGGCGATCCATCTTGAGCAATATGGAGATCGTGTACGGAACCTCAGGAGCGTAATCTGGCCTATCTATGGGACATGCGCGCGGCAGCCTAATTGGTAGCAAAGCTTCACCAGGGAGTGACCTATGCTCGATTCGAATCTGACGAGATGATTCAATCGGCAGTTGAACGGCAACTCGAAATCATCGGTGACGCTGCTCGACGGATCACCCCTGAATTTCAACACAGTCATCCCGAGATTCCCTGGCGCGGCATCATCGGTTTGCGCAATATCCTGGCCCATGAGTATGGCGAAGTCAGGCTCGATCGGGTCTGGCAGATTGCATCTACGCGGATTCCAGAGCTGGTGGAACTCCTGGACCGCCTAATACCACCCCTGGATGAAGCGGGATGATTTCGATGTAAATGAATAACGGCCTAAGACGCGCCCTTAAGTTGTATATCCTTCAAGGCGCCGCCACACCTTGGCCTTCGATCTTGATCCCCGGCAACCGGCTTTCGTATATATTCCATAGCACCCAGGTTTGGGTAAAGGTCTCGCCAACCCCAATTGCGCCTGTCACGTGCTCGCTGCTAAGGCCATTGAATTGGTGTACTTCCCATACCAGCGTACGAACATCCTGCAAAGGATAAGGGCTGTCGTTGCGAAAAGCAGCTTGCACAATAACATCCGTATCAGATGCATAAGCGTGGAAATCGATCACAGTCAGTGGCCAATAGATGGCGCTCCTCTCGAGCGTCCAGCTGATGACTCGGAGTTCAAAGCCTATATTCGGATAGAGGGAATCGTCGATGCCGGTTCTGAAGTCCACAGCGTTGAAATGTCCTGGGAAGGTGGCCGGCAGGAGCGCGGTCCCGGTATACGCGGTGAGCCACTGCCCCTGCTCGGTGAAGAAGTCGGCGCGCACGCTGACATCGTAAACCGGGTCTGGCCCCTGGTTCTGCAAGTTGGCCTCCAGCACGTAACCGCCGTACTTCATGCGACCCACGGCAGTATCCACGATCTTCATCGGCGGGGCGTAGACATTCACCGATACCAGCGGCAAGAAAACCTGGTGATCCTGTGTAGATCCCCCGGTCGAGGCGCGGCCGTTACCGGCTGTCAGGATACAAAGGAATAAGGCGAGGGCAAGGCGCAAGATTGGAGCGTTATTCCTGCTCCCTTCACCTCCGGCGATCTTTCTACCTGTCATCTTTCTCCGCGCTCGGCAGTACCCTGCCGCGCTCTGCGTCCCTGCAGTGAAATTTACCCTTTGCGCGCCAGAGCCACCAGGGTGATGTCATCCTGGGCGGGAGCGCCCCCGGTGAAATCGCGCACCTCTGCCAGCACCGCCTCCAGGATCTCTTTCGCCGGGCGACCCGCTGCCGGGCGGATAACCTGCTGCAGGCGTTTTTCTCCGAACTGCTCGCCGCGCCGGTTCTGCGCCTCGGTGATGCCATCGGTGTAGAGCAGCAGTACGTCACCCCGGTTCAGCTTGACGATCTTCTGCTGCCAGGAGGCCTCATTGAGGATGCCCAGCGCCATGCCGGTGCGGTACAGGCGATCGACCGGCTTGCCTTTCTGCGCGCTGAGCACGAAGGGTGGGTTGTGACCGGCGTTGACGTAACGCAGGCGCCCGCTCTCCGGCTCCAGCACGCCGTAGAAAGCGGTGACGAACATGCTGCCGCGCGTATCCGAGAGGATGCGCTCGTTGACCGAGCTCATCGAAAATGCCGGCAGGGTAGCATATTGCACGGCATACGTGCGGATGAGCGAGCTGCACAGCGCCATGAACACCGCCGCCCCCAGGCCCTTATCGGTCACATCGGCGATGACGATGCCCCATTTGCCGTTCATCAGCGGGATGAAATCGTAGAAATCGCCGGAGGTCTCACGCGCCGGCAGGATGCGCGCCGCCAGGTCCCAACCGCGCAGGGAGGGCGGGCTTTCCGGCAGGATGCCGGCCTGGATGCGCCCGGCCATTTTCAATTCCTGCGCCGCGCTTTGCTGCGCCGGCTTGCCAGGCTGATCCTGGGCTTTTTTCAAGGCGGAGGCGATAATCGAGGCGATCGACTGCACCACCGGCAGCATCTCGTCCAGGTCATCAGGGGTGCCGTGCAGGGCCAACCCGATACCGCCGGTTGCCTGGAGACCGCCGCTGTGGATAGGCCCAAGAATTAAACAGCCGCTGCCGCGCTGCTCGCCCCCCCAGGGCAGCTTCTCACCGGGAGAGAAGCACATTGGCTTATCCTGGTCACGCAGCCAGGTCCAGGCAGCCTCGCTGAGCAGAGCATGCGCTGCAGAAGGGTAGGTGAGCAAATCCTGGTTGGGAAATAGGCGGGCCTGGATCTGGCAATCCGGGAAGATTTTTGGCAGGTGACGGCTCAGCATGTGCGGCAAACCCGCCGGGTCGGTCTTTTCCCGGCGTACAGCGTCTTCCATCTTTGCCAGGTGTTCGGCGCGCAGGATGGTCAGCGCGGCGGTCGAGGCGGTCGCCAGCCTGCCATCGGCTGCCTGCGTAATGGCATCTACCAGCTCGTCAGCAGAGAGCTGCATGGAGAGCACCCCGGCGGCGCCTGCCTCCAGGGTTTCCTGTGCGACCTGCAGATCGGGCGGGCCTGCCAGCACCAACACATGGATATCGGGCCAGCGTTGGCGGATGGTGCGCGTGGTCTCTATACTATCGGGGTCCGAAATTTGCGTTCCGATTATAGCCAGGGCAGGACGCAGCATTTCACACAATTGAATGGCTTCCGTGCCATCCTCGGCCTCGCCAATCAGGCGCAGGTGATCATGAGCCATCAAGATCGATCCCAACCCATGGCGCACGATCGGCTGGTTGCTGGCAATCACCAGGCGTATTGCTTCTCTCTCACTCATAGAGACTATTTTACAAGAAAATCGAGGCTTATAGGGGTGAAAACTAACCTCTTACTCGATATTGTTTAATCTAATTTTGGTAATTAAGCGTATATTTATCTATAAAATCGCCACAGGTGGTAGAATCTGGGCATTTATCCACGGGATGGGCAAATCAAGATGGCAGAGCAAGCGTTCGTTGGGCGACCCGCACAGCTTCAAGCGCTGACCCACATCAACACCCAAGACTTCCTGGCGTCCTTTGGACTTCAGGACTTTCAGCGCGGCCGCAAGGCGCTGCAAGCTTTGTGCTGGTTCCCGGCGCAGCGCTTTGCCCGCCAGATGGTGCGCTTCGACCAGCAGGTGGGGGTCTCTGGTTTGCGCCCGGCATCCCAGAGCACGCTGCAAGGCTACACCGGCAGCCTGGAGGTACACGGCTTGGAACATATCCCTGCCGAGGGCCCGCTGCTGCTGCTCAGCAACCATCCGGGCATGACCGACACCCTGATCCAGTTCTCCAGCCTGCCGCGCGCCGACCTGAAGATCGTAGCCGCCGAGCGCCCCTTCTTGCAGGCTCTGCCCAACGTCAGCCGGCACCTGATCTATGTTTCCGAAGAGCCCGGGCAGCGCATGGGGGTAGTGCGCTCAACCGTGCAGCATTTGCGCCGCGGCGGGAGCGTGCTGACCTTCCCGGCGGGGCAGATCGAGCCGGACCCGGCTTGCATGCCAGGCGCTATCCAGTCGCTGGACGTCTGGTCTGAGAGCATTGCCATCTTCGCCCGGCTTGCGCCTGAGACCCAGATCGTTATCGCCATCGTGAGCGGCGTGATCTGGCCCGCGGCTTTGCGGCATCCCCTCACGCGCCTGCGCCGGCAGCCCAAAGACCGCGAGCGCCTGGGAGCGGCCTTGCAGGTGCTGGTGCAAACGTTGCTGCCGTTCTACCGCCCCGTGCGCGCCCGCGTGGATTACAGCCCGTCCCAACCAGCCAGCCGCCTGGCAGCCCTGGGTGAGCCAACGGCGATCTTGCAAGCCATAACCGCCCAGGCGCGCCAGCTTATCGAGAGCGCCTATCCAGAGCGCGTATGAGCCCCATGTTCGCACCCTCACTGTCACCGCAGAAACCATTTGACGCACCTCGGCGCAAGCTCCCCCGCTGGAGCAAACTGCTCTGGTTGCTCGCGCCGCTGCTGCTGTGGTGGGCGCTGCGCGATATCCCCCTGGCGCAAGTGTGGCAATCCTTGAAACAGCTCGATCCGCGCCAGATCCTGGTATTGATAGCTCTGAATGCCGGCATCATCCTGTTGATGAGCAGCCGCTGGTGGCTGATCCTGCGCGCCCAGGGCTACAACCTGCCCTACCTGAGAGTTTCCATCTACCGCCTGGTCTCTTTTGGTATCAGCTACTTCACCCCGGGCCCGCAGTTTGGCGGTGAGCCAGCGCAGGTGTACTTCTTACAAAAGCGCCATTCCCTGCCCGGAGCCGCGGCAGTGGCCTCGGTATCGTTGGACAAAATCCTCGAGTTGCTGGCGAACCTGGCATTTTTGCTATTCGGATTGCTGGTTGCCTTGCAAGCCGGATTATTCCTGGACCTTGCCCCAACCCAGACCTTCTGGCTGATGGCTGGGCCGTTCGCCGTATTGCTGGCTTACACCTTTGCGATTTGGAGGGGCGCCACACCCCTCGCCAGCCTGTTAGGCCGCCTGGTGCAGCAAAAACCTGCCGGTGGCAGGCTGCCGCGCTTGCAAGCCGGTATAAGCGAATCCGAGCGGCAAATTGGCCTGTTCTGCCGGGAAAAACCCTTGAGTGTGCTGCTGGCTTCAGGGCTTTCTGCGCTCATCTGGGCCGGGCTGTTGCTGGAATACTGGGTGATGCTGCGTTTCCTGGGTCTGGGCATCGACCTGCCCCGCACCATCGCGGTGATGACCCTGGCGCAGATCGCGTTCTTGTTCCCCTTGCCCGGCGGATTGGGCGCTCTGGAGGCCAGCCTGGTGCTGGCAATGCAGTCTCTGGGGCTGAACCCTGCCCTGGGAATCAGTATCAGCCTGCTCATCCGCGCCCGCGATATCTCATTAGGAGGCCTGGGCTTGCTCTCAGGCGCGTTCCTGACCCGCCAGCCAGATCCTGCCAACCCGCTGCGGCGGACGAATGAGGAAATCAACTTCGCTGAAGGAGATTAGCTATGAACGTGACCGCCACCCAATTTGGAATCAAGCAAATCGGCATTATCGTCTTGACGCTGGCTTCCGCGGTAATTCATTTCGGCCTGCTTTTTCCGGATGTGATCTTCATCTTGAACAGCCTGGGATATTTGGGCTTTCTGGCAGCTTATTTCTTGCCTTTACCCATCGCCAAAGACAATCCCCGCCTGGTCAGATTGGCATTCATGGGTTATGTGGTGATAAATCTCCTGGCCTGGGTAGCCATCGGCGATAAAACCTGGCCGGATGGGTGGTTGGGCTACGTGACTAAGTTGATCGAAATTGCTCTGCTGGGCTTCCTGTGGAGCGACCGGCGCAGCGGGTAAGCAAAGCAAGCGACCTCTCTAAAAGGAGATTAACGATGAACGCAACCGCAGCCCGTTTTGGACTCAAGCAAATCGTAATTGCCCTCTTAACTCTGGCGACGGCTGGTATCCATTTCAGCCTGCTTTTTCCCGATGTGATGTTCATTTTAAACGGGCTGGGCTACCTGGCACTTTTGGCAGCTTATTTCCTGCCTTTACCCATCGCCAAAGACAATCCCCGCCTGGTGCGACTTGCTTTTATGGCCTATGTTATGGTCACTATTCTGGCCTGGGTGGTGATGGGCGAAAAATCCTGGCCGGCGGGGATGATGGGTTACGTGACCAAGTTGATTGAAATTGCCCTGCTGGGCCTACTATGGAGCGACCGGCGCGGCGGATAGGAAAGACGATGGACGAACTGACTGTGGATAGGATGGCCTGCGCGCGCATTCCGACGGCCAGCGGTGAATACCAGTTGTGCCTGTACGTCAACAACCACGACGATAAGGAACACCTGGCGCTGGTGCTGGGCGAGGTGCAGGAGAGCACCGACGTGCTGGTGCGCGTGCATTCCGAATGCTTTACCGGCGATGTGCTCGGTTCCCGGCGCTGCGATTGCGGCGAGCAATTACAGCGCTCCATGCGCCTGATTGCCGAAGCCGGCGAGGGGGTGTTGATTTACCTGCGCCAGGAGGGACGCGGCATTGGCTTGCTGAACAAATTGCGCGCCTATAACTTGCAAGACCAGGGATACGACACTGTGGATGCCAACCTGGCGCTTGGTCACCCGGTTGACGAGCGCGATTACAGCGTGGCAGCGCGTATTCTGGAAGATCTGGGGGTGCGCTCGATCCGCTTGATGACCAACAATCCGGGCAAGATCATGCGCCTGGAAGAGTTGGGAGTCAAAGTAACTGAGCGGGTCCCGCTGGAATCGACAGTCAACGCCGATAATGCCTATTATCTCTTCACCAAGGCTTTGCGCATGAATCATCTGTTGGACCTGGGAGCTTTCCCGGTTGGGGTGGAAGACCGAAAAAATGGTACCCATTAAGGAACTGCTGGCAAAGGCAGGTACAATTCAATCCGAACAAGGCCGCCCGCTGGTAACCCTGAGCTACGCGCAGAGCCTGGATGGCAGCCTCACCACCCGGCGGGGCAGCCCGCTGACTCTCAGCAGCCCGCAGGCAATGGCGCTTACCCACCAGCTGCGAGCCGCGCACGATGCCATCCTGGTGGGCATCGGAACGGTGCTGGCGGATAACCCGCGCCTGACGGTGCGCCTGGTGAGCGGCAGGAATCCACAGCCGATCCTATTGGACTCCAAACTACGCACGCCGCCGCAGGCGCGCTTGTTGGAGGAGCCACCGTATCCCTGGCTGGCTGCTGGGGAATCCGCCTTACCCGAGCAGCAGGCGCGCCTGGAGGCCGCCGGCGCGCGTGTGCTGCGCTTCGCTCTGGATGGATGTGGGCGCATCCCCCTGGACGCACTCCTGGCGAGATTGGCGCAGGAGGGCATCTCCAGCTTGATGGTGGAAGGCGGGACGCGAGTCATCAGCGCCTTCTTGAAAGCCGGGCTGGTCGATAATGTTCTCCTGACCCTCGCCCCGGTTTTCATCGGCGGTTTACACGCCCTGGAAGCCAGCGGGCCAGAAGGCGCTCTGCCCCACCAGCCTCGCCTGCAGAATATGGGCTTTGAAAAACTGGGTGAAGACCTGATCGTCTGGGGAAATCTAAGCTAACGCCCATGGATTGCTTACGCCTGTATTTCACCGCACCTGGGCAGGTGGAGGTGCGCCAGGAAAGCGTGCCGCCCCCCGGCCCTGGCGAGCTTCTCGTCCAGACCGCGTTCACGGGCATCAGCGCTGGCACCGAAATGCTGCTCTATCGCGGGCATTTCCCGCAGGACCTGAGCCTCGATGAGAACCTGCCGGCCCTCTCCGGGACCTTCCGCTACCCGCTGAGCTACGGTTACTCAGCGGTGGGCCAGGTGGTGGAAGCCGGCGCAGGCGTCGATCCAGCCTGGATAGACCGTATGGTGTTCGCCTTTCATCCGCATGCCACCCATTTCATCGCCAAACCGGAAGAGCTGATGCCCGTCCCGGCCGGTATCGGCAGCCCGGATGCAGTCTTCTTGCCCAATATGGAAACAGCCGTCAATCTGGTGATGGATGGCGCCCCGATGATTGGGGAACAGGTGGTAATTTTTGGGCAGGGTATGGTAGGCCTGCTGACAACCGCTCTGCTGGCACGCTTTCCCATCACCAGCCTGATTGCGCTGGACCGCATCCCCTTGCGCCGCCAGGCAGCCCTGGAGCTCGGCGCCCATATCGCGCTGGACCCGGGGGCGGAAAACGAAATTGCCCGCCTGCACTCGCTGCAGCCTCAAGGCGCCGACCTGGTGTACGAGTTATCCGGCTCGCCAGCCACGCTCGACCAGGCGATTGCCGCCGCGGGATACGCCGGGCGCGTGGTGATTGGCTCCTGGTACGGGCAGAAACGCGCCAGCCTGGATTTGGGTGGTCGCTTCCATCGCAGCCGCATCCGCCTGATGAGCAGCCAGGTCAGCACATTGAACCCTGAATTGAGCGGGCGCTGGACAAAGGCGCGGCGCTTTGAGGTGACCTGGGAGATGCTGCGCCTGGTTAAGCCGGCGCGCTTCATCACCCAGCGCGTGCCCTTTGCCCAGGCAGACCAGGCTTACCAATTGATCGAGCAGACTCCGGAAAAAACCATCCAGGTGGTGTTAACCTGTTAAATCCGGAACAGATCTAAAATCCCAGGGAGGGGTATATCAGATGTATACCATAGCAGTCAAAAGAAATTTTATTGCCCAGCACTTTCTCATTGGCGGGGATTGGGGAGCTGAGAACCAGCTTCACTCACACCACTACGAAATCGAACTCCAGCTGGAGGGAGATACCCTGGACCGGCATGGTTACCTGGTAGACATTGTTGCCATCGAGAGTGCCCTGCAAGCCCTGGTGGCGCGCTACCGGGACCGCACCCTGAACGAGCTGCCCGAATTTGCCGGTTTAAACCCCAGCATCGAGCATTTTGCGCGCATCCTTTGCCATTCCCTGGCAGGCAGCATCCAGGCTCCCAATCTCCGCGCCCTGGCCGTGCGCCTGTGGGAAAACCAGATTGCCTGGGCAGCCTTCCGCCTGGAGCTCCCGCGCGCATGAGGGTTGGCCTGCTGATTTACGGCAGCCTGGAGACTGTTTCGGGCGGCTACCTGTACGACCGGAAACTGGTAGAGCACTTGCAAAGCCAGGGCGATCGAGTGGAGCTGGTCTCACTGCCCTGGCGAAACTATGCCCGCCACCTGGGAGATAACCTCTCCTCAGCATTGCTTCAGCGCCTGGCCCGGTTGGACGTGGATGTGCTGCTGCAGGATGAGCTCAATCACCCCTCCCTTTTTTTTCTGAATCGCAGCCTGCGGAAGCAGGCGCGCTACCCAATCCTCTCCATCGTTCACCACCTGCGCAGCAGCGAGCAGCACCCTGCCTGGCTCCTGGCGTTCTACCGGGCGGTGGAGCGTCGTTACTTGCAGAGCACTCACGGATTTATTTTCAACAGCCAGACCACGCGCCAGGCAGTACAGGCTCTATCCGGGCAGGCGTCCCCTTATGTGGTTGCTTACCCGGCAGGCGACCGCCTGGAGGCGTCTGTGCAAGAAGGAGATATCGCCCAACGCGCCCTGGAAAATGGCCCGTTACATTTGGTATTTGTGGGCAATCTCATCCCGCGCAAAGGTTTACATACGCTGCTGACAGCCATCGCTTCCCTTCCCAGGGGCGCCTGCAGCCTGGCGATTATTGGACGCATGGACGCTGACCCGCAATATGCCCGCAAAATACAACGCCTGGCGATAGAGCTGGGTTTACAGGCGTAGGTGATGTTCGTGGGGGCCGTGAGCGATGAAGTCCTGGCAAGCTGCCTGCTCAGCAGTCACGCCCTGGCTGTGCCGTCGACCTATGAGGGCTTCGGCATCGTGTACCTGGAGGGCCTGGGCTTTGGTCTGCCGGCAATCGCCACGGATGCCGGGGCAGCTTCAGAGCTGATCACCCACAGGGAAAATGGCTTCCTGCTGCCATCCCATGACTCACGGGCTTTAAGCCAGGCGATTCTGGCTTTACACCAGGATCGCCAGCGTCTGGCGAGCATGGGCGCGGCTGCGCTGGCGCGTTATCGCTCGCACCCCACCTGGCAGCAAAGTGTGGGGGTAATCCGCAATTTCTTACAACAGCAAATCCGATGAACGCACCCCACGAGTACTCCTTTGTGCGCTACCTGGCTGCCAAGAAGAGCGTGGATGACCGCGCCCTCAACCGTCACGTGTGGGAGACCCTGGCGAGCGGTCTGCCGGCTGGGACGGCGGCCTCTCCGCTGCGCGCCCTGGAGATCGGGGCGGGCATCGGCACCATGCTGGAGCGCGCCCTGGATTGGGAGCTGCTCACCAACGCCGATTACACCGCCATCGATGCCCAGGCAGAAAACATCGCTACTGCCCGCCAGCGCCTGGTAGATTGGAGCTCCCAGAGAGGGTGTCAGGCGGTGAAAACCGGCGACCGCCTGATGCTGGAACGAATGGGACAACGCATCTCTGTGGATTTGGAAGCTGCCGACCTGTTCGATTTTATCCGCCGCCACCAGGGGAGGCGCGCCTGGGATCTGGTCATCGCACATGCCTTTCTGGACCTGGTGGACATCCCCTCCAGCCTGCCCAAGATCTTGAGCCTGCTCTCCCCGGGAGGGCTGTTCTACTTCACGATCAACTTCGATGGCGCCACCCTGTTGGAGCCTTTAGTGGACCCGGTTTTCGATGACCTGGTACAACAGCTCTATCACCGCACCATGGATGAGCGCATCACGGGCGGGGCAGCCTCCGGCGATAGCCGCGCCGGACGCCACCTGTTTGCGCATTTGATACAAGCCCAGGCCGAGATTCTGGACGCTGGCGCTTCCGACTGGGTTGTGTTTCCACAGGCAGGGCGCTACCCGGCGGACGAGGCCTACTTCCTGCACTTTATCCTCCATACCTTGTATACTGCCTTGCGCGGCCACCCCGAACTGGATACCCGCCGTTTTGAAGCCTGGACTGCCCGCCGGCACCAGCAAGTGGAGCAGGGCGAGCTGGTGTACATTGCACATCAGATCGATTTCGTCGGAAAGTACCCGCAGTCCCGGGTGGGGGATTGAAAAGGAAAGCTCCTCGGCGCAGCGGAAGTGCTCGCAACGCCACAGCCTGTCCCAGCCTCGATCTGAGGTAAAATGATGAGAAGTTACGCAGTTCAGGGAATATAGAGGGGTGTGTGGGCGGGCTACACCCACACACCTCCTTTCCCACTTCAACTGCGTAGATTTCACAAGCAAATTGGAGTTTTTATTTGAAGAAATATCTGCTTGATTACGCTTTTTTAATTCCCTTTGCGGCTACGGTGGTGGCCCTGGATCAATGGACGAAGTGGTTGGTGCGCACCCATCTGGCCTTTCAGGAGCTTTGGGCGCCCTGGGATTGGCTGCTGCCTTACGCTCGCATTGTGCATTGGAAAAACTCAGGGGCGGCTTTTGGCATGCTGCAAGGTTTCGGCGGCATATTTACCCTCCTGTCTATCCTGGTATCCCTGGCGATTCTGTACTTTTTCCCGCAGGTGCCGCGCAAAGACTGGACCTTGCGCCTGGCAATGGGCTTGCAGCTCGGCGGGGCATTAGGCAACCTGGTCGACCGCCTGACTACGGGGTACGTAATCGACTTTATCTCCGTGGGGACTTTCCCCGTTTTCAACGTTGCCGATGCCAGCATTTCCATCGGCGTAGCCGTCCTGCTCCTGGGGGTGTGGTTACAGGAAAAACGCCAAAAAACGGGCGAAGACCCAACTGCGCAGGAAACGCTCGACCCAAATTTCCCCGGGGAAATGCCTGGTGAGTGAACGATTCGTGACATTCAGTGTCGAGCAGGACGAGACCCAGCGGCTCGACAAATTCCTGGTGAATTGCCTGCCGGAATTCTCTCGGGCGCGTTTACAAGGCTTGATCCGCGCAGGCCTGGTGAGCGTGGACGGCAGCCCAGCCAACAAGAGCGGGCAGGCGCTGAATAAGGGCAGCCGCGTGCAGGTGCACATCCCGGCGCCACAGCCATCTGAGCTAACGCCGGAAGCGATCCCACTGGATATTGTTTTCGAAGATCAGAACGTCATTGTGGTGAACAAACCGGCTGGCATGGTGGTGCACCCGGCTGTTGGACACGCCACCGGCACGCTGGTGCACGCCGCTCTGGCGCATGCCCCCGAGATGGAAGGGATTTCGGGAGAGAAACGTCCCGGCGTGGTGCACCGCCTGGATAAAGACACTTCTGGCTTGATCTTATTGGCAAAGAATGACGCCGCCCTGCACGGTCTGCAAGAGCAGTTCCGCTCGCGTAAAGTGGCTAAGGTATATCTGGCGCTGGTAGATGGAAAACCACCCACTCCCACCGGGAGAATTGAAGCGCCGGTCGGACGCAACCCGGCGGAGCGCCGGCAGATGGCGGTGGTGCAGCCGGATAAGGGGCGGGAGGCCATAAGCGAATATTCCACACGCCAATCTTTTGCCCAGCACACCCTGCTGGAAGTGCGCCCGCTGACCGGGCGCACCCACCAGATTCGATTGCATTTACGTTTTATTGGCTGCCCGGTGGCGGGCGACACCATCTACGGGCGTAAAAAACCCAGCCTGCCGCTCAACCGGCACTTCCTGCACGCCTGGCGCTTGACGATCCACCTGCCTGGCGAAAACCAGGCGCGTACTTTTGAAGCTCCGTTGCCCGGCGAGTTAGTCCATATTCTTAAACAGCTCGAAAGTGAATAATACCCAATGGAAACGATCGATTTGCGCTCTGACACGGTCACCCTGCCTACCCCTGAGATGCGCGCTGCCATGGCAAGCGCTCCATTGGGGGATGATGTCTACGGCGAAGACCCCACCGTCAACCGCCTGCAAGAGATGGCGGCGTGGATGGTGGGCAAGCAGGCTGCCCTGTTCGTGCCCAGCGGCACGATGGGCAACCTGGCAGCCATCCTGGCGCACTGCGGGCGCGGCGATGAGGTCATCCTGGGAAATAAGGCGCACACCTTCTTGTTCGAAGCCGGCGGCATCTCAGCGCTAGGCGGCGTGCATTCCTGCCAGCTCCCCAACCAACCGGATGGCACCCTGGCATTGGAGCACATCCGGGCTGCCATTCGCCCGGATGACCCCCACGATCCGGTGACGCGCCTGATTGCACTGGAAAACACGCACAATCGCTGCGGCGGAGTGGTCCTTAGCCTGGAATATTCGCGGGAGGTCGGTGAGCTGGCGCGCCGGCACGACCTGCGCCTGCACCTGGATGGGGCGCGCCTGTTCAACGCCGCGGTAGCCCTGGGGATGCCCGCCAGCCAGCTGGCAGAGCCCTTCGATTCGGTCACGTTTTGCTTGAGCAAAGGGCTGAGCGCTCCGGTTGGGTCGCTGTTGTGCGGCTCAAAAGCCTTCATCGCCCGCGCCCTGCGCCTGCGCAAGCAACTGGGCGGCGGCATGCGCCAGGTAGGCGTGCTGGCAGCTGCCGGCATTGTAGCCCTGGAGAGCATGGTGGAGCGCCTGGCCGACGACCACACCCGGGCGCGCCGCCTGGCGCAAGGCCTGTCTGGCCTCCCCGGGGTAGGATTAAACCTGGGGGCTCCGCAAACCAATATGGTCTTTTGCGCTTTGCAGGAGAGCGTGCCACAAGATGCGGAGCAGGTGGCTGAGAAATTGGCCCAACGGGGAGTGCTGGTAGGGGTGGTCGGGGAGCGCAGCTTTCGCCTGGTAACCCATTACGGGATCGAAGATGCGGATATCGAGCGCACCCTGCAATCTTTTGGAGAAGTCTTACACTAAATCTTGATTCTCCCAATGGGCGGCGTCAGGCTCCACCTGATCGCGCCCGCGCCCTTTGGCAGAGTAAAGACGCTGGTCCGCTAAATCCACCAGAGACAGCGCGTCCTGCACTTCAGAATACACTGCGATCCCCTGGCTGACCGTAGGGACTGCAACGGGCTGGCCTTCACGGTTCAAGACGGTGAGCGTGCGCAGCACCTGACGGATGCGCCCGGCAACCTGCATCGCTTGTTTGCCTGTGGTTTCGGGCAACAAGACGGCAAATTCTTCGCCGCCCCAGCGGCCCACCACATCTTTGCTGCGGAGGCTCTGCCGCACCGCATTGACCACCTGGTTAAGGGCTTCATCCCCTACCAGGTGTCCGTAGGTATCGTTGTATTGCTTGAAATGGTCTACATCCAGCATGATCATGCTGAGGTGTGCTTCATTGGCGCGGGCATGCTGGGTATATTCCTCCAGGTACGCCAGCAGGTTGCTGTGGTTATACACCTGGGTCAGGCTGTCCAGCCTGGATTGCTCAACCACTTCCGCATGGTGGTAAGCGTTATCGATCACCAGGGCCGCCTGGTTGGCGATATTTTCCAGCATACTCAGGTCATCACTTTTAAAAGCATTGCGCTGGTATGCCGCCACGGCCATGATCCCGATCACATCATTGCCAGCAAGCATCGGGACACCCATCCAGGACAGGCTGGTTTTTGACTTGCCAATGATCTTGGTTTTGATATTCAGCTCGCGCACTTCCTTGGGCAGGTTGCGGAATAAAACCGATTTACGGTTCTTGACCAACCACCCCGCCAATGTATCCTCGATGCTCAGATCCGTTTTGGGATAAAACTCGCCATCGTCATAGAACAGCTCCAGGTGGATCCTGTTCCCGTGCAGCAATCCGACATAATAGGTGTCAGCCTGCAGTGCGCTGCGCACTGCTGCATTGACCTGCATCACCACCTCTTCCACATCAATCGTGGTTGCCAGGCTGCGCGAGACCTGGTTGATCGTCTCCAGGCGGCTCACTTTTTTCTCGATCGTGCTCCCCAGGCCCAATACGGTTTCGTTGATCATCACTCCCACCAGGGGTACTCCCAGGAGGCGGATGAGGCTGTTCACAGACCCGTCTAAATCCGATGCATAGATGACCCCCATCCAGATCAGAATCAGGATCAAGAACAGGTAGGTGGGCCAGCGTCCGAACAAGATGGCTGAAACCGTTACGATGATCAGAGCCAGGATATCCACAATCGTATCGAAAAAGGGAGGCAGGGAGACCGAAAGCAAGACCACACTGGCGCTGGCTACTAGCGCGATCACCCACTGCAAGAATGGCTGGCGCACCGCCAGCGGGTAGAGCAAACGGAACAAGACCCAGGAGAAGAGAATGACCCCCAGGCCGCTGAATAATCCCGTCTTCTGCTCGAAAGCGGTCAGGTCCGGATTGAAGACTTGCAGCAAGATCACCAAACCCGTGAAATTGACCGCCAGGATGGCAGGGATCAATAAAGCCTGGCGTTCACCGTCTGTCAGCTTCTCGAAAGGTCTTGCGGCAGAGTGCATCGGCCCATTATAAATGATCTGGTGCCGAAATTCACAAATTTGTGGCATGATATAATTAGAGCTATGAATGAATTTGTAACGCTTGCACAGATCGATAAAATTACCGGTATCGTTCGCGCGCGCGCCCCAGGACAACCATCGGTGGGAATCATTCTGGGGTCTGGTTTGGGAGGTCTGGCAGATTCTGTTGAACGGGCTGCTTCGATCCCTTACCAGGACTTGCCAGGCTGGCCCGTTTCCACCGTGATCGGACACCAGGGCCGCTTGGTTATTGGATCCCTGGAGAATGTCGAAGTGCTGGTGATGCAAGGGCGCGCCCATTATTACGAAGGGTATAGCATGAGCCAGGTAGGGTTACCCGTGCGCGTGATGCAGCGCCTGGGCATTCAAATCTTAATCGTTACCAACGCTGCGGGAGCGGTGAACCCAGAATACAGCCCAGGCGAATTGATGTTACTCACGGATCATGTCAACATGATCGGCATGGCGGGCTTAAACCCCCTGCGCGGCCCCAACCTGGATGAGTTCGGTCCGCGCTTTCCCGATATGAGCCGCCCGTATGATCTGGAGCTGCGCCAGATGGCGCACCAGGCGGCTGCCGAAAACGGTCTGCGCCTGCACGAAGGTGTGTATGTCTCTCTCGCGGGACCTTCATTTGAGTCGCCCGCTGATCTGCGCTTTTTACGCACAGCCGGAGCAGACGCGGTGGGCATGTCCACTGTGCCGGAGGTGATCGTCGCCCGGCATGCCGGCATGCGCGTGCTGGGCATTTCCGGCATCAGCAATAAGGCCAACCTGGATGGCAGCACCCTCACCACCCACGAGGAGGTGTTGGAAGCAGGCCAGGTGATTGCTCCCCGGTTATCCCACGTGATCCGGGGTGTGCTACGTCGTTTGTAAATCGTTGTAGGAACGCTGGTCTCGGTATTCCTTAGCCTTTCGCCGACCAGTCTGCTCCAGGCTGCGCATGATCGAAGCACTCCGCCTCTTTAGAGCCTATGAAGTATGGATTTACTTGCTTCTAGGATTGGGGGCGCTATATTTTGTCCGTAAGTTTATTTTGGCCTGGCAAGAGCTGCGCGATTCCGGCTTCGGATTGGAGCGTGAAAACGCTCAGTTACGTCTCAACCAGGCTGCCGGGTTTCTGGTGCTGTTGTTAGCGATGGCGATTAGCGAGTTTGTTTTGGTATCTTTTATTGCACCCTCCGTACCTGGAGCGATCCCCCTGCCCACGCCTACGCTGGACTTGCTGGCGTCGCCCACGACTACCTTGCCCCCCACCACACCCGGAGCAGGTTCTCTGCCGGTTGCCGCCACACCTGGCGGCGCGTCGTCTGCCGCTGAAACCCTCACCCCGCAAAGCGGTCAGCCCGGTTGTATCCCAGGGCAGATCGAAATCACCTCTCCCACCCATGGGGGGGAAGTGAGCGAGGTCGTAGAGATTCTGGGGACAGCCAACATTCCCAATTTTGGATTCTACAAGCTGGAAATGAAACGGGTGGAGGAAACCAGCTGGCTGACCATCCTGGCGGGCAATGAACTCATCACCAATGGGACGCTGGGTTCCTGGAACACCAGCTTGCTCTCCCCCGGCGACCACCAACTCAGCCTGATCCTGACGGACAACCAGGGGCAGGTGCTGGAGCCCTGCATCATTCAAGTGCGTGTGACCAATACAGCTGTTACACCCCAACCTTAGGAAGGTAGCGAACCATGCCAGAGATCCAAATCCGACCCGCAATTGCCAGCGATATCCCTACCTTAATGGCCCTCGACCACAGCTACTCCAGCGATTTTGCCTGGCAGATGGAAATCCAGGCCGACGAAGGCCAGATTGCGGTGAGTTTCCGCGAGATCCGCCTGCCGCGCTCGGTGCGGGTGGAATATCCGCGCTCCATTGCTAACCTGGCAGATGAGTGGACCCGCCGCTCGGGCATGCTGGTTGCCCTGCTGCAAGAAGAAGTGGTCGGATACATCAGTTTGGACCTGAACCTGGCGCCGCTCACAGCCTGGGTGACCGATCTGGCGGTCTTGCGCCGACTGCGCCGGCACGGCATTGGCAGCACGTTGGTATTAGCCGCCCTGGAGTGGGGCGAGCAGCACGATTGCCGGCGGCTCGTGCTGGAGACGCAGCTCAAGAATTACCCGGCGATTCACATGGCTCAAAAGCTGGGTTTCGATTTCAGCGGCTATAGCGACAATTATTTCGCTAATCATGATATCGGATTGTTCTATTCAAAGTCGTTGCGCTAAATTGACGGTTACTGGTCGATAAATTATATGTTTCCGGTGTTGATCTCCAGCCTGCGTACGCTCAACGAGCTGCTTACCGCAGGGATTGCCATTACCGCGTTCGCCCTGCTGCTTTATGCGCTTACTTTTAATTTGCGCGACCGGGTGGCGCGCTCGTTTGCGCTGATCTTGATGTGCGTGGTGGTGGTATTTGCAGGCGATTCCATCGGCACAGCCAGCGCAACGGCAGCGGAGATGGAATTTTGGTTCCGCCTGCAATGGGTGGGGATTGCCTTCCTGCCAGCGGCTTACCTGCACTTCTCGGATGCCTTGTTGGCGACCACGGGGCGCCCTTCGCGCGGGCGGCGGCGGCTGGCAGTGCGCCTCACCTATCTGGTTTCTCTGGTCTTCCTGCTTACGCTGCCGTTTTACCTGTTGGTGGGTCACCTGGATCAAAACGCCCAACCCGCTCCTCACCTGCAGCGCACCATGCTCACCTGGGTCTTCACCGCGTTCTATGCCGGCGGTATGCTGTTTGCCGGGATCAACTTTTTGCGCGCTTACCGCCGCACGCTGGCGCGCGTCAGCCGCCGGCGCATGTCTTACCTGCTCATCGGGGCGCTGGCGCCTGCCCTTGGATCTTACCCTTACCTGTTGTTCGGCTCCAGCATTGCGGTGGAACAGCCGCTCTTCTTCTGGCTGGCAGCTACGCTCAGCAACCTTCTGGTCTCTGCGCTGCTGATCTTGATGGCCTACGCAGTGGCGTTTTTTGGGGTGCCCTGGCCCGACCGGGTGGTAAAACGGCGCCTGTTCAAGTGGTTGATGCGCGGCCCGGTTACCGCCTCCAGCGTGCTGGCAATCACCACCGTGGCGCGCCGTGCCGGGCTGGCAATTGGGCAGCCGTATTGGGCGGCGGTGCCCATCTTGATGGTCGCCTCGATCTTGTTGATGGAATTCATGATCACCCTGGCGGCTCCCATTTGGGAGCGCTGGCTCTTTCACGGCGGGGATCACGAAGATATCGATCTGCTGCAAAAGCTTGAAGAGCGCGTGCTCACCTCCTCCGACTTGCGGCAATTCCTGGAATCGGTGCTGGCGGCAGTGTGCGACCGCATGCAGGCCTCCAATGCCTTCCTGGCGGTCTTGGGCCGTGACGGTCTGGAGATGGTGGTAAGCGTTGGGCAGAATGGAATATTGGAGAAGGAGGATCTATCGGACGAACTATTGGAACAAGTGAATCAAAATGGGGTAGTTGGTAAAGGCCTGTTCTCGTGGGGTGAGTACTGGATGGTGCCTCTATTTGAAAAACGGGAGGGGACGGGAGAGCTGCTGGGGATCTTGGGGGTCGGGCGGCTGCCGGATCAGGCGATCGACGAGGAGCAAAGGGAAGCCCTGGGTTTGTTGGCTCGCAGGGCTGCGCTCGCGCTAAATGACCGGCGGCTCCAGGAACAATTGTTCAGCTCTGTCCAGGAGCTGACGCCCGAAGTCGAGTTGATCCAGAATTTGCGTGCCGCCACGCGCTATGGTGGCGGCGGCACGTTGAGCGAAGTACTGACGCGCGCCGAACTCCCTATCGAGCAAAGCAAGCTATCCAGTTGGGTTAAAGATGCCCTTACCCATTATTGGGGGGGACCAAAACTGACCGAAAGCCCACTGATCAAGCTGCAAATCGTCCAGGAAGCGTTGAAGGAACACGAGGGAAACCCCACCAACGCGCTGCGGGCGATCTTGCGGCAGGCCATCGACCGTGTCCGCCCCGAAGGCGAACGCCGCTTCACCGGGGAATGGATCTTGTACAATATCCTGGAATTAAAATTCATGGAGGGACGCAAGGTTCGCGAGGTGGCATTGCGCCTGGCGATGTCTGAAGCTGATCTCTACCGGAAGCAACGCGTGGCAATCGAAGCTGTCGCTAACGCCATGATCGATATGGAGCAATCCGCACTCGATTTGCAGGCAGCGGCGGGGAATGGCGCCACGACCATTTTGGCAAGCACACAAGGTGGGCTTAATGGTAAACAAACCAGCAATAAAACCAGTTAATGAAATTGAGGGGGGACCGCCTCCATTGGATGAATCCTGGTGGGAAGCCGTTCTCATGCAGGAGGAAGATTGCTATAAGCAGGCGTCAATGCCCAAGCCGTTTCGCATGGCGCGCGAAGGCAAAGGTCCCTCAGCCAGGTCTCCTGGCGAGGCGATGAAGGTGGATTGGGACCTGGCGATGCTGCTCTACGAGCAGGATAAGGTTGAGAGTTTGCAAGTGAGCGGCTACAACCGCGGCGGTTTGTTGGTGAACGGCGAGGCCTTGCAGGGGTTCGTTCCGGTTTCGCACCTGGTCGATATGCCAGTGGATAAGGATGAAGAAGATGCAGAGGAATTCCTGAACTCCTACGTCGGTCGCTGGCTGCAGCTCAAGATCATCGAGTGCGACCAGGAACGCGGGCGGGTGGTCTTTTCGGAGCGCGCCGCCCTGGCAAAGCCTGGCAGCCGCAACTTGCTGCTGCAACAACTGCACCCGGGCCAGTGCGTTACGGGCACGGTCACCAATATCACCGATTTCGGCGTCTTCGTAGATCTGGGCGGCATCGAAGGGCTGGTGCACGTCTCGGAGATCTCCTGGGGGCGCGTGCGCCACCCGTCCGACGTGGTGCATTATGGCGAGCAGGTGCGCGTGCACGTGATCAACGTGGAACCCGACCGCTCACGCGTAGCCCTGAGCATCAAGCGCCTTTACCCCAATCCCTGGGCGACCGCCGAAGAACGCTACCACCCCGGCATGGTGACCGAGGCGGTGGTCACCAGCCTGGTATCGTTTGGGGCTTTTGCACGCCTGGAAGAAGGTCTGGACGGGCTGATCCACATCTCGGAGATGCTGATCGACGGGGAACAGGTGCAGCCTGAGGAGCTTTTGCAGGAAGGCCAACGCGTGCAGGTACGCGTGCTGCAGGTGGATGCCGCCAAGCAGCGCCTGGGACTGAGCCTGGCGCTCGAGTGAGTATTGGGACACGGATCGTGCGGATCTAAAGAAAAAAGATCCGCGTTCGTCCGTGTCCCCTGCTAACAAGGAGCCGCGTGAATAACTGGCGGGCAGCCGCCTGGCTCGTTGGGCTGGGCGTTCTGATCGGCTTGTTCGTGGGTGGTGTGATCTGGCTGGCGGGCGCGCCGCCGCGTGGCGAGCCCGTGCGCTTGCTGCCGCCACCCACCGCTCTGCCGGTGACGGTACATGTGACCGGCGCCGTGGCGCGCCCCGGCCTGGTGATACTGCCAACCGGCAGCTGCCTCGCCGACGCCCTGCAAGCCGCTGGCGGTGTGCTGCCCGAGGGCGACGACCAGGCGCTCAACCTGGCGGCGCCCCTGGAGGATGGTCAGCAGGTATTCGTGCCCACACGCCCCAGCACCACTACAGTCCCAGACGTGCGGGCGGGGGAAATCCCGTTGGTTTTATCGCCCGCTAAGCCCCAGGCGCCGATCAACATCAACCGCGCCAGTCAGGAAGAGCTGGAAAGCCTGCCCGGCATCGGCCCAGTATTAGCACAAGCCATCCTGGCTTACCGCAGCGAGCACGGTCCATTCAAGAGCATCGAAGCCATCCAGGATGTGTCCGGCATCGGCCCGAGGAAATTCGCAGAGATCGAGGCATTGATCACAGTCGGGCCGTAAGGAAGCTCAGGACACGGATCAGGGCGGATTTTTTACGGATCAAAACCGGAATTAAGATCGCCCTTTTCTCCCATCCTTTGGATCCGCGCGAATCCGTGTCCCCTACCGGGACTACATCCCAAGAAACAGCGGAGCGCAAACATGAAGAAACTCTTCGGATTTATCCTGGTCGCCCTGGCCCTGGGAGCGGGGCTCTTCCTGCTGGCCCAACTGGTGCCCTACGGGCGCCAGCATGTCAACCCGCCCGTGGTGAGCGAGCCGCCGTGGGGCAGCCCGCAAGCGCGCCAAATCGCCCAGCGCGCCTGCTTCGACTGCCACAGCAACGAGACGGTCTGGCCCTGGTACAGCAGCATCGCTCCGGTCTCCTGGCTGGTGCAGCGTGACGTGGATGAGGGCCGTGAAAAGCTGAACTTCTCAGATTGGAAGGGCGCGGGGGGCGAGCGCGGCGAAGGCGCCGAAGAGCTCGCCGAGGTGATCCTGGAGGGTGAGATGCCGCCGCCCTATTACCTGATCACCCACACGCAGGCGCGCCTGAGCGCGGAGGAGAAGCAGGTCTTGATCGATGGGCTATCTCAATAATAGGGAATTATTGGGGTGTGTGCGGCGGCTGCGCCGCCGCACACACCCCATTTATCCATTTTTGAGATGATTTCTAATAACTCTGGTCGATGTGCTGGATGAAAATATCATACCAGGGTATAATAAGGTATTACTGTATGACAGTACCCCTGTATGATATTGGAGGTTTAGATGCT
>Ga0105106_10000155_pt1 | contig 44154 bp, 50 predicted proteins | sample PPLLaktember2015_5_FD_79109 | JGI IMG/M metagenome (GOLD analysis project Ga0105106, IMG submission 79109) | Freshwater sediment microbial communities from Prairie Pothole Lake near Jamestown, North Dakota, USA - PPLs Lake P8 Core (1) Depth... | ecosystem: Environmental > Aquatic > Freshwater >... | reverse complement strand
GTCTTGTCACGTTGAACCGGGGGTAGCGATGGACCAGGATAGGTTGGAAGCGATTCGGCGCATGCTCACCACGCGCAGGGTGTTGTGCCTGACGCTGATCATCGACGGGGAGGCGACCTGGCGGCTGCCGGTGGCCACCAGAGACCTCGATGCGGTGATGTTTGCATTGTCGCCGAGGACAAAGGGTTCGAACAATCATGAAGCCTCTCTCTCCCTCTCTCTCGGTCTGTATGATCGTCAAGAATGAAGGGCATCAGCTTGCAGAAGCTGTCGAGAATTTCTCCCGGTTCGCAGACGAGATCGTCATCGTCGATACCGGCTCGACCGACAACACCCGTGATGTTGCGCTTCAATGCACAGGTCGCGTCTACGACTTCTCCTGGTGCGATGATTTCTCGGCAGCCCGAAACCATTCGTTCGCTCAGGCACAGGGTGATTATCTGCTCTGGATGGATGCCGATGACCGTGTCGAGCCCGAGATGGCCAGGCAGATCGTGGAGCTGAAATCGATCTTCGACGGGCGAAATGCATTCTACTTCGTTTTGGAGGACATGGAGGCCAGTGGTCCTTCATGCGCGTTTTATCAGCTCCGATGTGTGCCGCGCAGAGATGATGTGCGATTTTGCGGAAGAATTCATGAACAGTTGACCATCGGAGAGCTCTTTCCCCTGACGATAGGCATTGTCATTCGCCATCATGGCTATCTCCACAAAGAGATCCACCAGCAGAAGATCGAGCGCAACCTGAGGCTCCTTGAGAAAGAACGTGAGGATGGGAGGGATGATGCATTCATCCACTACTACCTGTCCCTCACGTGTGAGAGCTTGAAGCGGTACCGGGAAGCCATAGAGCACATGAAGCGTGCCCTGGCTTGCATCGAAAGACAGACCCGTGCAAGCTCCGGCCCCTATACAAGGCAAGTGAACATGAGCGCCATGATGGACATTCACTTTCATCTCGCTCGATTCCATCGCAAAGCCAATTCGGACCGGGCTGCACTGCGTCACGCCACGTTGGCACAGGCTCTCACCGGAGATGATGCCCGTTCGTTGTTCAATCTGGGTATGCTGTTCCAGGAATGCCACGAACCGCGAAAGGCGATCCACTGTTTTGAGCGGTCCCTGAGGACCAAAGCGGTCATGAGCCTCTTTCCCTCGGCCCCCCTGCCATCTCGTGAAAAAATCCTCGCTCACATCGCTTTCAGCCATCTGCGGCTCAGGGAGCACGATGCCGCCGTGACTCGACTCAGGGAAGCCTGGGAGCTCGCTGGGGATCAGGCCAGGGTCTGGGAGACCCTCGGCTTCCTTGCCCTCAATGCGCGTGAGTGGGCGATTGCGTTGCACGCCTATGAGAGCGCGTCGCGCTCGGGTGAGATCAGTGCAGTGGGCTACTATTTCCTGGGATTCCTTTTTCAGCAGCGAAAACTGATGGGTAAGGCTTTGGACGCATATAAGAAGGCGCTTGATCGGGATCCGACCCATGTAAAGTCACGTCTGGGCATTGTGAAGGTCTACTGTGAGATGGGGTTGAAGTCTGAGGCCGGGAAGTATGTCGAAGGATTACTGACGGATGGAATCGACGAAGCGGAAATATTTTCCATGCCCGGATGTCCTTCCATGGACGAGATGGACAGCCGAGAGGTTCTTCTATAACAGGATCTTGGGCTAAACCGTCTCCAGATATCGATGGCTAGGGTGAATGCCGCATTCGGGCATGAGAATTGCTTGTCCTTGTGGACTTGAAGTGAGATTGAAGACCCACGGTATCATTTGGGGGTGGAACATGGCTTCGCTGTCTCACGAGACGGCACGGAATATTGCGGAATGTTGTTGAAGATGTGTGATCTGAAGTCATTCAAACCAGAACGCACCAAGGTATTGGCATGATGCTCGAAACACGAAAATTCATGGAGGAACGATCATGGCTTTAAGAGTCAACACCAACATCGAGGCAATCAATGTTCATAACAACCTCTTGGTATCCAGCAACAAGGTTGCTGAGTCTCTGAAACGACTCTCTTCGGGCAAGCGCATCAATTCGGCGAAGGATGACGCTTCAGGGCTCGCCGTTGCGAACAACTTCAGGGCCAGGATTTCCTCCATGCGTGTGGCGAGCCAGAATGCCACGGAGGCCATCTCGATGCTGCAGGTGGCAGACGGCGCCTACTCGAAGATCACGGACATCCTGGTCCGGATGCGCGATCTGGCAACCCAGGCTGCCTCGCAGCAGACTGAACAGCGTGATAAGCTGGCTACGGAATTCATTGCGCTCCAGGACGAGATCGATCGGATCGCCGGGTCCACGAAGTACGGCTCCATGACGGTTACCAACGCTACTCAGAGCTATACTTTCCAGGTGGGGGCTGGCGGGGTGGATAATTCCAACGATGTCCTCGCCATCAGTTTCACCGCGGTCAGCACGGGAGCTCTGGGTGTCGGGAAGAGCGACGTCTCGATTGGGGGTATCGGTATCGATGCGGCAGCGAGTGCCCTGGCGAAGATAGACGCCGCCTTGTCGAGCATGAACACATACATGGCGAACGTCGGCGCATACCAGAACCGCCTCCAGTATACGGTAGAGAACCTGGCGATCAGCATCGAGAATTTCGCCTCTTCCGAGTCGGCCATCAGGGACGCCGATATGGCGCACGAAATGACACAGTTCACGAGGAACCAGATTCTGCAGCAAACCGGTATAGCCATGCTCTCCCAGGCCAATCAGGCGCCGCAGCAGTTGATGCAGCTCATAAACGGTTAGAGTCTTTCCGAATACATCGGTCCATCCCCGCAACCTGGGGGATGAAGAATGAGGGCGATCTCAACGGTCGCCCTTTCTATTCTTGAAGATACTGCCTCCCGGCAAATGCAGTTCAAAAAATACGTTCAGGTCGAATTGGAAGCGACCGATATACACCCCAGAGCAAGACCAACTGTAGGTATGGGTGAGCGATTGAGTTTGGTCTAGATTGGATGTGTGACATGGATGTCACGCAGAAAAAATTCATGGAGGAATGAAATGGCCCTTAGAGTCAATACCAACGTCGAGGCAATCAATGTCCACAACAACCTGACAATTACCAACAACCGAGTGGCCGATTCGCTCAAGCGCCTTTCATCGGGCAAGCGAATCAACTCAGCGAGGGACGATGCTTCAGGGCTCGCCGTCGCCAACAATTTCCGGGCTAAGATTTCGTCAATGAGGGTGGCCAGCCAGAACGCAGCCGAAGCCAATTCCATGCTTCAGGTGGCCGACGGTGCTTACTCGAAGATCACGGACATCCTGGTCCGGATGCGCGACCTGGCGACGCAGGCGGCTTCCGAGCAAACCGAACAGCGCGACAAGCTCCAGACGGAGTTCCAAGCGCTGCAGGATGAAATCGATCGGATCGCCGGGTCCACGAAGTACGGCTCCATGACCGTTACCAACGGTACTCAGAGCTACACCTTCCAGGTGGGAGCGGGCGGAGCCAGCAACAGCAATGATGTTATGGGTATCAGCTTCACCGCGGTCAGCACGGGAGCTCTCGGTGTCGGCAGCGCAGTCTCCATCGGCGGCACCGGCATTTCGGCGGCCACGGATGCCATGGCCAAGATTGATTCGGCCTTGTCCAGCATGAACACGTACATGGCCACCGTTGGTGCTTATCAGAATCGCTTGCAGTACACGATGGAGAACCTGGCCATCAGCATCGAGAACTTCTCGGCATCGGAATCGGCCATCAGGGATGCGGACATGGCTTACGAGATGACTCAGTTCACCCGAAACCAAATCCTGCAGCAGACCGGTATAGCCATGCTGTCTCAGGCGAACCAGGCGCCGCAGCAGATCATGCAGCTCATCGGCGGTTAGTGACCCACCCGTTCCTACAGTTGGAAGGCGGCCCTCGGGCCGCCTTTTTTTTGTTATGAGGTCTCGTATTGGTGCATAATTTGCTTAACTGAAGCTGCGCTGGAGTGGCATTCCGTCGTAGACTGCAGGTCGATTGCCCTCAAGGGAGTCCGACCTTCAGACGATTCATAGATCGAGATGCATTGCAGGCTTCCAGCAGCAGGATAGGGGGCGTCATGGGAATATCGCTAAGTGGTTTGGGAAGTGGTTTTGACTGGCAGAGCGTGGTCGATCAGTTGCGTCAGGTGGAAAACCAGAAGATCACCTCTCTCAACACTCAGAAGACTCAGTATGACAGCAAGCTGAGTGCGTGGAAGAGCCTGTCAACGAAGCTCGACGCATTCAAAACGGCTGCCCAGGAATTGAAGGATCAGGACGACTTCGATCTTTTCAAGACCACTCTCACTTCTTCGTCATCGGTCTCGGTGGATTCCCTTCTATCGGTGACGGCAGGGAGCGGGGCTGCCAAGGGTCGTTATGACATCGTGGTCTCCAAGATGGCCAGAGCCGAGAAGCTTCAGTCGGCTGCCCTTTACGACGACACATCGACAGCGTTGAACAAAGTCGGGACCTTGACGATCAACGGCAAGGAACTGAGTCTCGACGGCACAGAATCGCTCTCGACGCTTCGTGACAGGATCAACGCTCTCGATGCAGGTGCGGTGGCGAGTGTCTTGCACGGTGCGGATGGCAAGTATCGACTGATACTGACGAGCGAGACCGAAGGGGCATCGGGGATAGATCTTGGGGACCTCTCCGGCGCCGACATGATCTTTTCAACAACCGCTCTGCAGGAGGGTGTGGACGCGGAATTCACGGTGGATGGCATTGCCATGAAGAGCTCAGGCAATACAGTCACCGATGCCATTCCAGGACTGACTTTGAGCATCAAAGGCGAGAGTTCCACAAGCACCATCTCGCTGAACGTGGATCGTGACAACGAGGCCGTGAAGGGAAAGATCCAGAAACTGGTCGATGCTTACAATGACCTTGCGAGCTTCTTTGGGCAGCAGACCTCATATGACTCAGCCAATAAGAAGACTGGTGGCCCTCTCTTTGGCGACACAACCCTGAAAAGTATCAAGAGCACGCTCCAAAGCATATGGACTCAGGCGCAATTGGGTGCCAAAGGCGTTTCCATGGGGAAAGACAATAAGCTGACGTTGGATGCCGATAAGCTGGCTTCTGCGCTCAATACCGATTTCAGCAATACTCTCAGTGCCTTCAACAGCGTCAGTGGAAACATTGAGGCGAGCATCAACAAATTCACTGATTATGTCAATGGTGGTGTGACCGTCCAACAGAACACGATCCAGACCGCCATGAAGAATCTGGACAAGAGAATCGCCACAACCCAGGAATTCATCGACCGAAAGATGGAAATGCTCACCAACCAGTTCATCAGTCTGGATGGAGCCCTTGCCCAAATGCAGAACACTTCTTCATGGCTTTCCAACCAGCTGAGCTCATTGGCAACATCGCAGAAGTAGTGCATAAACCCAAAGCATAGAGGATGAAGGAAATGATGAATCAGTCTATTGCATATGGTATGGCGGAGCCCGTGCCATATCCGAGCCCTCTGCAGTTAACGATCATGGGCTATGATGCAGTCATCAGGGATCTTAACATGGCCAAACGCTATCACCTTGAACGCGCTGCAGATGCCGCGTTCGAGCGCAACGACCATGCACAAAGGCTCATCACGGAACTGCTCCTGGGGTTGGATTATGAACAAGGCGGGGAAATAGCCGGCAATCTGAGCAAGCTTTATGATTTTGCGATCCGCCAGTTGGTGGGCATAGGCTTGGGAACAGATCCAAGGATCTACGATGATCTCATCAGTATCTTTGGGAATTTAAAGGAAGCCTGGATTAAGCTTGATGCTCAAATGTCGTAGTGGAGGAAGCTAAATGTCCTACGGTAATGCTCTCAAGTCTTATCAGAACACCAGTATTAAGACTGCTGATACTCTACAGCTTGTCATCCTCTGCTATGAAAGGGCTATCAAAGATCTCGAAATAGCAAAACAACTTCATGAAAATGATGCTCTTGAGGATGGATATAAGAGCATTCGGCATGCTCAGGATATTATAACTGAATTACTGCTCGGTCTAGACTATGATAGAGGAGGAGAAATTTCTACAAATTTGAGCAAGATCTATAATTTCATGTTACGTGAGCTGATGGGCATAAATAGTTCAAAAGATACTGTTGTTTATGGACATATAATCAGGATGCTGGCAGAATTAAAAGATGCATGGGAGCAAGTCCGCAAGTCGGCTCTTCAATTGCCCTCCGTTTCCATGGAGTCCGAGCTCAGAAACTGGCAGGCCATGGCCTAACATTCCTCAGTCCAGCATTCTTTCGATTAGGGGGGTAGGTTTTTCAATGATGCAGCATTGCACATCTGGACCGGATGATTCTTGGGTTGCGTGAGAAGTGAGCCTGATCAAAATGAATCATGAACAGCATGGGGAGGTGCTCCAACTGCTTTCAGAGGTGACCCAGATCGTGCAGCGGATTGCCGATTGTGGGGAAGCGACCTGCATCGGGATGGATGGATTGATAGGCGACATGGATGCCCGCGTGACCGCTTTGAGAAGAATCCTGTCTTGGCCGGGTGAGACCGAACGACGAGCCCCGTTCGTGTTTGCGGACCAGGAGAGGAAAAACAACCTCACTGAGCGCGTCATCCATGACAAGATGCAAGAGCTGCAATCCGCACTTGACCTGTCCATGAAGGTGCTTAAGGAGCGCCTGATGGAAATCGAAAGGCAGTTGAAGGCAGCTCGTCAGTCCAGAAGAGCTTTGAAAGCTTACAACAATAACACTTGAAAATGGCTTTGAGTCTGAACCGGTCTGAACCCTTCTTCTCTTCCCAAGGTCCTTCCAACCCATTTCTCATTGAGCCGCTTCCCACGTTTTGCTTCAGCGTCGGATAGAACCTGGTTCCTCCTTTCCCCCCCATCATTGATCTTTTTGACTCAAGTCCAGGAATCACGCGGCCGATTCCATGAATGTACGAGTTCTTCAATCTCTCAACAAAGGGGTTTGGCATGGAAGCGAAGTTACGGGAAATACAGCCATTGACGGCGGAGTCGTGGGTCCGCCAAAACCATGACTTGACTGAGTCTCCGCTCATTCAGCCGCCCGTCAAACCCGATGCGAATCAGAACGCCAAGGGCTTCAGCAATGGGAAGAAGGCACAAGACGGAAATATGGCTCAGGAAGACCCGGGCAAAACCAGAAAGCTGATGGAGGAAGTCCAGGACTATCTGGATAACCTCAACATCCAGCTATCTTTTGACGTCCACGAGAAGACCGGCGAGATGGTCGTCCAAGTGTTGGATCGCGAAACGGGAGATCTTATTCGCCAGCTTCCGCCAGAGAACCTGCTCGATCTAAAAGACAAGCTCAATGAACTGCGCGGGGTATTGTTCCACCAGCGAGCGTGATGATTTGGCTTGAGCATCCTCTCTATTGCGGATGCGGGTCTGACCCCACGTTGAATCACATGGTCGGGATTTGCGGATAATCCGAAAACGGACCATCAGTCCTCGATCCTCGAACCCTTCGCTCCGTAGAGCCTTGCCAGCATAAGCTTCAGACTGTCCTGCCAGGCTGGAGGTCTGATTCCCAACGTCCCTTCAAATTTCTGACAATCCAGGGCTGAGTACAGAGGCCGTTTTGCCGCGGTGGGATAATCCTTCGTGGGAATCGGGACAACTCGAGACGTGGTGAGTGCTTCATAATTACGGCCTTCCCGGATGATCAGCTCAGCAAGGCTGTGCCAGGTCGTGATGCCCCCGCCGCAGAAGTGATAGGTCCCCCAGGGTGCGGGCATTCGCCTTTCTGTGCGAGCCAGCAAGGCACAGATCGCTTCGGCCAGATCTTGAGTCCATGTGGGGCAGCCATATTGATCAGATACGACTCTGAGCTCGGGCTTGATCCGGCCGTGACTCAATATGGTCTTGACGAAATTCTTTCCATGGATCCCATAGAGCCACGAGGTGCGAAGAATGTAGTGCTGAACAATGGAGGACCGGACCTGCTTCTCACCCTCAAGCTTGCTCATGCCATAAACGCCCAGCGGAGTGGCTTCGTCATCCTCCCGGTAGGGCCACCGTGCATTTCCGTCAAACACATAATCGGTTGAGATGTGGATCAGAGGGATCTGCATACCGCTGCACGCACGGGCCACGTGAAGGGCTCCGTCACGGTTTACCGCATAGGCCAGGTCAGAATCCGATTCCGCCTGATCGACATTGGTGTAGGCCGCACAGTTGATCACGATGTCAGGAGTCAATCCGATGAGTGTGGAGGTGATCTGGTCCTGTTGACGGATGTCTACGTCGGGAAGGTCGAGCCCGATCACTTCGTGCCTTGCTATTTCCAGTGTCAGACACAGATCTCTTGCCAACATTCCAAGACTGCCGATGACCGCTGTTTTCACGTTGTCGTCCTCGCAACTCGCATCGCTGCGGGCCTCATCGGCCTTTGGAAAACCGACAGGAGGCCGCGGTTTCTGCAACTTTAAATCCAGTCCGGATGCACCGTCATCATCGGCCGGTTTCTTGCAAAATGAAATTGCTTCCGGGTGACCCCTGTGCACCTTGAACCAGCATTCTCCTATTCGCTCACGCCTCAGACATCGTCGTGGTTGGACGATGCGTCTGACGGCAGTTTACAGAGAAATTGCATCAGGAATCAACCTTTGCATGCAGCCCAGCGAGGGTCGTTGTTTGGCAGAGAGTTCCTTTGCAATGATTCTAGGATCTTATCCGACCAACCAGGTATTTTGACTTCGATGATCAGGCCTTGCTTTGCTTGGATGCTGCTCTTTCCGATGGTGCTCAACATGGCGGCTTGCAGCCATGTGAGCACTCCGACGTTTCGCGATGTCAGATGTGAACCTCCTAGGGTGGTTGCTTGGGCGCCCCTCGTGGGCTATTCGCACAGGACCGTTGGATTTTTGAAGTTCGGTGCTCCTCCGCATGCAGCCGGTGCCGTCGATTGGCTGACCAGAATCTACATCGAAGAGCTCATGCGAGAGGGACCCTTCAGCACGGTGAAGCCGATCGAGGCCCGTGTCTCTTCCGGTGAGGATGCCATTCGGTTGGGCCGGACCGAACAGTGCGACCTCGTCCTCATGCCCAGTGTCGTGTCACTGATAGAAAGCTCGGGCGCGATGCCCACTGAGCTCCAGGTGAATGTCGAGCTGGTTGATGTTGCCACGTCCAGACTCCTCATCCGGATTGGACAAAAGGCCGCTTCCGAGCCGGGACAGGACGTTGATCTGGTGTGGAATATCATAGAAGGTCAAAGGGCTCTGCGAACTCAGCAACTGGCTCGAATTCTGGCTTCACAGCATGCGAGGCTTCTGACTTCGGCGGCAGTTGCGGCTCCGTTCCTCGGGGGTAAATAAGTCTCAAGCACGTCCCTGACGGCACCGAACTATCGGATGCCTCCCGCAGTGGGGCAGGATAGGGAATGCTGTCCAAGCGTACCGTCGTCTGTGCGTTAGAATTGGATTCGCCATTGGATACCCTGGTTAAAATAGTTGTTGCTGATGATGATGATCTTTGTAGCGGCTTAATTAAAGACTCCATTGAGATGAAGAATGTTGAAATATTTCTGACTTCTGATGGTTTGGAAGCATTAAAAATCATTCAACATAATAGTGCAGATGTGTTGATTACAGATCTCAATATGCCGAAAATGGATGGACTCACACTGATTAACCATGCACGGCAGATGAATTCAAATATTGTCTCGATAATTATAACGGGTTTTGGAAGTCTTGAGACCGCGATTGAAGCTATCCGGCAAGGAGCATATGATTATGTTCAGAAACCTTTTTCAGTTGAACGCATTGCCGTAGTCGCAAGAAATGCTGTTGAAAAGACGAGGATACTCAAGGAAAAGAGCAAGCTCCTGAGAGAGCTTGAGAATGCCTATAAGAACCTAAAATGCCTGGAAACCCAGTCGCAGGCGATGGAGGACAGCGACTCGACAAAGCTCGGAAGCACGACCCAGGAAGACGGCTACTATGTGCTTTCTCAGCCTGCCCTCCCTCTGTTCTGCTATGACTCGCCACCGCAATCATCCGCCCAAATGCTCAATCAGCTCGAAAGGTTGAACGAGCTGAAACGTGAGGGTGTCATCGCGGACAGTGAGTTCACTGCGCTGAAACAACTCATCATCAGGCAATTAAGGCCCGCTGCTTCATGAAGATCTTGATTGTTGAGGATGATGCCATACTGAGCGAGTTGCTCAGAGAATATTTGCAGCAATTGGACCATGAAAAGGTGCAGGTCTGTTCCTCTGGTTCTGAGGCTGTGGCATGGTTCAATGGTGGCCCTTCCGAGTCTCTTGACTGTGCTTTCATCGATCTCAGGCTGCCCGACATCGACGGACTCGAATTGCTGGAGCTCATCAAGGCACAGGATCCAGGCCTTCCGGTTGTCATGATGAGCGGTTATACGACCATGAACTACACCATAGAAGCCATGAGAAAAGGGGCCTCGGACTTCCTCCCGAAGCCCTTTACTGTCCAGGACATGGCGTTGGCTCTTGAACGCGTGACAAAAGAGAGACGGCTGTTGCTGGAAAACCTGAGTCTCAAGTTGGAGTGCCAGACGCGCAAACAACTTGAAGTGGTCAATCGGGAGCTCCAGGAGATCATTGCTGAGCAGGTCAGATTGTTTGAGATTGCCGGAGAGATCGATGAAGTTCGGTCCAGTGAGGATCTGTATCCCAAAATCGTAAAGATCGCATCCCGAGTGACGAACGGCAAGAATGTGGGGTTCTTCATCTTGCCGCCGGATCAACAGCAAATGATCCTCATCTCGGACTGCGGCTTGGAGGGCTACCGTTCCGGCCCGCGTTTGTTCCAGGTGCCTGATGAAAAGTGGAGAGAGGCACTGACCGGCTCCGGCGGGCACGTTGCCCTGCCCATCGGAGAATTGTTGAGTGGCAATGGAGCACCGCGCTCACCCTCCCGGGCAGGCGATTTCACGTGCTGGCCATTGCGTATTCGTGGAGAGCTGTTTGGCTTCCTGGCGGCCTCCTTCAATGGTGCGGGGAAAGGACCTGTTCAAGCGGAGGTGAAGCTCCTTGATTTTCTGGTTTCAAAGGCTTCGTTGGCCATAGAAAACATGGCTTTGTATGAAAGCATGATTAGTAATTTCTATGGGATACTGCGTTCTCTGGTCAACGCACTGGAGGCCAAGGATCTTTACACCGGCAAGCATTCGGAGAGGGTCACCGCCTATGCCCATTCCATCGGCCTGGCCATGGGGTGCTCCATGGGGGAGCTTGAAGCTCTGAAAACGGTTGGTTATCTGCACGATATTGGGAAGATCGGCATCGCCGACAGCATTCTGAACAAGGCCGGATCTCTCACCGAAGATGAATTTGAGCTCATCAAGAAGCACCCGGTGATCGGAGAGACCATCGTTTCGGAACTGGGTCTTTCACCCGAGGAGCGGGCAATCATTCGTCATCACCACGAGAGATGGGATGGCGGCGGTTATCCCGACGGACTGTCCAGTCACGAGATTCCCCTGCTTGCCAGGATTATCATGGTCGCCGACTCCTTTGATGCGATGACATCCAAGCGAGCTTACCGGAACGCGATGTCCGGGGAGGAGGCTTTGAAAGAGCTGGTGGCCAATCGATCGAAGCAGTTTGATGCCGGAGTTGTGGATGCTTTTGTGGATTGGTTCAGGTCGTCGCCCGAAATGCGGGAAGTGAGCAAGGGGCGGAATGTGCGATTGGCTTCTGAGGGAGTTGATCTGAGGTGAGGCGAGCATGGACGAAGACATGAGTGAGGGGATGGGCGGGCAACAGGAAAGGACGGACTGGCTGCCTGCACTGATGGAGAAAGATCGGCTCACCCACACATCGAGACTGGTCAGGGGGTTCATCCACAACATCAACGGCCCGCTTCACAATCTGTCGATGCTTGGCGAGATGCTGATCAGTGGGCATGAGCAGCTGGATCGGCTTCTTGATGAGCACGGGATTGATTTGGGGGATGGTGGTGTCTCGTTGCGGATCAAGCAGCGGGATCGGCTGCAGCGATTTATGCAGCAGATTGCTGCTCTTTCTGAGATGCTGCAGGACTTCAGCGTTGTTCAGGAGCTGATGATCGGCAGTGCGGACGTTGACATCTCCTTTGTGCTCAATAAGCTGTCCAAAGTATTTCGCGCGGACCTGTTCTTCAAACATCGTGTTGAAGTGACGCTTCAGCTGGAAGAGAACCTGCCCCCCATAAATGTTCCTGGTCGTGCTCTCGTGCCTTCACTGATGCATTTGATACGCAATGCATTGCTGGCGCTCACTGCAGCGTCTGAGAAAAGACTGTGCATCGAGTGTTCAAGAAGTGCAGGGGCGGTTCGCATCGCCATCAGGGACACTGGAATCGGTTTCGACCCCCTGAAGGTCGAATGTTTCTACCAGCTGTTCTATACCGACTGGCCCAAGGAAATCCGGGAAAAGGATGAATGGGAGGGCCATTTGGGGTTTGGTCTCTATGCGGTTCAGACCCTGCTTCAACCCTACGGTGTCCGTCTGTCTCTGAGCAGGGAGGGATCGGAGACGGTCGCTCTCCTTGAAATTCCCTTGCCGGAGCACCCCTGATCAAAGTCCCGCCTTGGAAATATCTTCCGCTTTCTGGGCAAATAATGCTCCATGCTGGAATGGCCCTCCGCTGACAACGGATGGTGCTCACCCGCACCATAGTCCCGCCAGTGAAGAGAGGCCCCCGTGCGCAATAAGGGATGGGGGAAAATCGGCTCTTGCACCCCCGGGAGGGAGAAGAGTCGGCAGCGATTTTGCTTATGCATAGACCCTGGCGAAATGAACGATGCCAGAGGGCGGAGGTGAAGGCCTGTATTTGAGTTTGGAGGACCAACGGGAGAATGAGGCCATGAAGATAGGGAACTGCGGTGGAAGTGAGCATGTTGAGCTGGAGAAACTGAAGCACGGGGGGAAGCGAGCAGCCTTTGGTGCTGAATTCAGGGACCTCCTGGATCAGGAGTTGGCCGGTGCCCAGGCATCGGCAGTTTGCTGTCCCCTTCAATCCGAGACGGCTGAGGGGATCAGCTCCGCATCAGGCTTGACTGCACTGAGGGCGGGCTCCTTGAATGATTTGGGGCCAACCGCCATTCCCGAGGTCGAGCGACTGGAGGAAGTCATGGCGGGATTGAGTGCGCAACTGGAAGGTGGACAGGCCGGTCCCATGGAGATCGAGGAAGCTCTGAATTCCCTCCAAAGAGAGTCGGAAAAGTTGAGCTTGCTGGCGGAGGGCATGCCTCCAGGGAATCCTCTCTTTCAGCTGGGGCAGGACCTGAGTGTATTGTCCTATGTCGAATCCATCAAATGGCAGCGGGGTGACTATGTTTAGCCGCCTGATGGCAGGCCTTGATTCCAGCGAATGGTGTTCGCGAGGCTGGGGAGCTCTCCACCTGGATCTCGATTCTTAAGAGAGTTGCGGGGGAGAGCTTTTCCTGGTAATTACAAGGAGATGCAGGCATCATGCGGTACGTGATCGAATCGTCATGGATCGCCTTCCTTCTGATACTCTTGATTCCCGTCTCTGAATTCCGAACGTTCGCTGTTTCGATCTCGACCGATCGTCCTCATGTATGCGCTGCATGTTATGGGAATGGGGAGTCGCCTGCGGGGATTGTCTCGCCGATGCGAACGGCGGAAGTACGGGAGGATGACGACCGTGTCCACTATACCACCCGATCCGGTGTTGGCGAGCCCGGGAGCGCGGTGAAGGAAGGCTCGGAAGCTGAAGAGGAGAAGCTCGACAACTCATGGGAAATGTTGAGGAATATTCTGATTACTCCTCTTATCCATCCTTCCCGGGCTCCCAGACATCAGGAGAGGCCTGCTCATGATGGATTTCGGGCTCCGCCCTGATGGCATCTTTTGCCCGAGTTGGCAATGATTCTCCTTAAGTGGGGTACACGCCGTGCCGATTATCAGGGCAACGTCCCAAGGGCGGTATGGGGCATTGAATGACACGAATGCCTCGATATTTGTCGAGAACTGCCAGATGAAATAGTTTGCTTGCTTTGATTGATATAAAGTTTACGGATAATATGACACTTACTGATCATTTATTTGAACAATTTAGTGACTTGGTCTACCGGGAGTGTGGAATTAATTTACACTCGGGTAAGAAATCATTGTTGCAGGCGAGGCTGAATAAAAGGCTTCGAGCAACAGGTATCAAGAATTATGATACCTACTATGATTTTCTGATCTCCAAAGAAGATCCTCGAGAGATTGTAAGTTTCTTGGACTGCATATCTACTAATCTAACATATTTTTTTCGCGAACAACAACATTTCGACTTTTTCAACAAAATACTTTCTGATTTAATTCCTGCAGGATCTAGACATCAAGACAAGCGTATTCGTATTTGGAGTGCAGGTTGTTCAACTGGTGAAGAGCCATATAGTATTGCAATGTGTATTGCATCTCATATTTCAGATTTAAATAGTTGTGACCTAAAAATATTGGCAACAGATATATCTACACGAGTGCTCGCTGTGGCGAAGCAAGGTATATATGGTGATGAAAAGTTAAGAAGTCTAAACAGTCATTTGATAAATAAGTACTTTAAGAAAGTAAATGGAACATCAGGAAAATATGAAGTAAATCCTTTTCTTAAGAAAATAATAACTTTTTCGAGATTAAATCTAAAAGAGCAGTATCCATTTAAGGGCCCTTTCGACATAGTTTTTTGCAGAAATGTTATGATTTATTTCGATAAACAGACTCAAGAGCATCTTGTGAATAGAATAGCCTCATATCTTGCTCCAGGTGGTTACTTGTTCGTCGGACATTCTGAAAGTCTAATGGGGCTGAATCATGAATTATCCTATGTGAAGCCTGCTGTTTACAGAAAGTGAAATCAAATAACTTTCTTGACATAGTGATAAGAAGCGAATGAAGAGAATAATCGGTGTGGCAGATATGGCCGTCAGTAATAATGTGCAGGAGGATTTGATCACCTATTCCTTGGGATCCTGTATTGGAGTGGTGATATATGATCCCACGGTCAAAGTAGGAGGAATGCTCCATTACATGCTTCCCGAATCCAGCATGGATGCCGAGAAAGCCAAGAAGACTCCCGCCATGTTTGCGGATAGCGGTATTCCGCTCTTGTTCAAGCAGAGTTATCAACTGGGTGCATCGAAGAGAAATATGATGGTCAAGGTTGTGGGTGGGGGCCAGATCATGGATGAAAATGGCGTTTTCAACATAGGCAAACGCAACTATCTGGCTCTCAGGAAGCTCTTCTGGAAGAACAACGTGATGGTAGCGGCTGAACATGTCGGAGGCAACGTCAATCGGACGGTGCGGTTGGAGATTGGCACGGGACGTGTCTTTCTGAAAGTTTCGGGACTTGGAGAGATAGAGTTCTAAAACTCAACACAGGATCGTAAAACGATGCCTTACAATGTATTGATCGTCGATGATTCCAAATCCATGCGCCAAGTCATCCGAAAGGTCTTGGGCCTATCCGGCTTCATGGTGGGTGATTGCCTGGAAGCAAGCAATGGTCAGGAAGCCTTGGATTTATTGGAAAACAATTGGGTGGACCTGATCCTCTCGGATGTACATATGCCGGTGATGGATGGGTTCGGGCTCCTGAGGGCTTTGCGAGAGAATCAGGAGTGGCATGACACTCCCGTTGTGCTGATCACGACTGAGTCCAACGAGGACAGAATTCAGGAAGCCATGTCCCTGGGCGCAAAGGGCTACATCCGAAAGCCGTTTCGAGCCGAGTCCATCCGCATGCACTTAAACCAGATCCTTGGAGTCGAAGAAGGGCATGAATTACCAGGCACCGATGACGAAAGCGATTTCTGAAGTCCTCGAGACGATGTTCTTTCTGAGCATCGATTTTGAGGATCGAGTGGTGAGCGGGCATGTCGGACTCTGCGAGGCCAGAATCCCCGTTTGGCTGGAAGGCGGCGAATTGACGGTCGTCTTGAGTGTTGCTGAAGACTTTGCTCGCATGGCAGCAGCCAATTTTCTGGGTGTTGACGACGATAAGGTCGATGAAAGTGAAGTGATGGATGTAGTCAGGGAAATGGCCAACATGGTGGGGGGTGGCTTCATTGAAAATGCGGGGGACCATGGAGCCCGCCTGGGCATTCCGACATTCAGGCGTGCTGACGGCGACATCAGCGAAAATGACGAAGGTGTTCCCTTCTCGTTCATGGGAGACTTTGCGGGTGTCGTCTCCTGGAAGATGAGCTCCTCGGTTCCGACTTGAAGAGCCGGGAAGAAGGCCTGGCTTCCCCAAATATCGGTCTGCAAGCACTCAAGCACTTCAAGCACTTCAAGCACTCAAGAACTCAAGAACTCAAATCCTTTTTCACCATCAGGCTGAGCGTCTGCAACGTACGGGCCCTGAATTGACTGGGTGCCTTCGGGCAGGACACTCCACCGGAAGGCCAGTCTGCGGAAGTCCGTTGCTCGCGCCTTCACCGGCACCTGACGTGTCGTGTGCAATGCATGGTGTTCGGCAAGCCATATAGTTCTTGTATTCCGTTTCCGGTTGCCAGTTTGGTGGCGTACTTGGCACGGCAAACGCAAAAGGTGAAACCTGAGATGAGCAAGGACCTTCTTACCCGGCAGTCATGGCCTGCACTCTGAGGCATCCATCGGCGGAGCATTCAGGGTGTGCGAAATGCCGATTTCAGGAAATCAAACATGATGAAACCCATCAGAGTTCTTATTGTTGACGATTCTGCCATTGTGCGCAGGATCTTTACTCAGGAGTTGTCGAGACATCAGGATATCGAAGTCATTGGGACCGCACCTGATCCATATGTGGCAAGGGACAAGATCGTGCATCTCAGGCCTGATGTGGTGACCTTGGACATCGAAATGCCCAGAATGGACGGAATAAGCTTCCTGCGAAAGCTGATGAGATACAACCCCCTGCCCACCATCGTCGTCAGCTCCCTCACGCCCAAGCACAGTGAAATGGCTCTCGAGGCCCTCGAATGCGGTGCCGTTGATGTACTGGCCAAGCCCGGCGGCTCCTACTCTGTAGGGGACATGAGCATTCAACTGGCCGACAAGATAAGGGCTGCCGCCAAAGCCCGTCCCAGAGGGATCGACAGCAATGGGGGGACGGCTTCGACGTCGAAAGCATCCGCGGTGGTGAGCGGGGCGCTCAAACGCACGACGCACAAGTTGATTGCCATGGGTGCCTCAACGGGTGGGACCGAAGCCCTCAGATCCGTATTGACCCGGATGCCTTCAAACAGCCCGGGGATTGTTGTGGTTCAACACATGCCTCCGAAATTCACCACGGCTTTTGCAAACCGTTTGAATGACTTGTGCGAGATTGAAGTGAGGGAAGCCAAGGATGGTGACAGCGTGCTGCCGGGTTTGGCCCTGATTGCACCTGGAAACTATCATATGCTTTTGAGGCGGAGCGGCGCCCGGTATTACGTGGAGGTGAAGACGGGACCGCTGGTCTGCCACCAACGGCCATCCGTGGATGTTCTGTTCTACTCTGTCGCCCAGTATGCCGGAGCCAACGCAGTGGGAGTCATCATGACCGGCATGGGAAGAGATGGAGCAAAAGGGCTCTTGGAGATGCGAAATGGCGGTGCACGCACCATTGCCCAGGATGAAGCCAGTTGCGTGGTTTATGGGATGCCCAAAGAGGCTTTTCGCAGTGGGGCAGTAGAGCGTGTCGTTTCATTGGATCACATTCCAGAGACGGTCTTCAAGTGTCTTGATGAGGGGTAGAGTCACCCTTCGGGCAGAAAACGAAAGGCTAGGGAAGCCGCAGCCAGGATGTCAATGGTTTAGGTGATTTCTTGAACGGTGCGTCAAGGATTTGTCCTGGACGCACCTTGTTCAGGGTTGGATGCTCTGAGAGGAGTTTGAAATGGCCTACAAGGATCTTACCGCACTAGTGGTCGATGATTTTTCAACAATGCGCCGTATCGTCAAAAACATCCTGCGTGATCTTGAATTCAAGAACATCCTGGAGGCGGAGGATGGTACGACCGCTGTTCAGATTCTCACCAGTCAGAAGGTCGATCTGGTTGTCTCGGACTGGAACATGCCGAAAATGACAGGATTGGATTTGCTGAAGTATGTGCGATCCAGCGACAATCTCAAAGATCTGCCCTTCCTGATGGTGACTGCCGAAGCTCAGAAGGAAAACATCGTGGAAGCTGTCAAAGCCAAGGTGAGCAACTACATTGTCAAGCCGTTCACCGCGGCCACGATGGCTGAAAAACTGGCGAAGATCATTCCTCCCAACTAGAAGTTGGAGTCCTGAGGAAAAGGGATTGCAGCCCGCATCACCATTGGATCCAGGCCGCGGGCGATGCATGCCCTCGCGAATCGGAAAATCCTCCGGATCTGCTGAGAGGAAAGAAATAAGGAGAACATGAAAGTGGGGGAGGCTTCAAGCTCATGCAGGAAATACTAGACAAACTGGCCGGCGGTGTTGTCGGTGGTCCCGATGATCTGATGGGCATCGGAGATTGCCTCAATCTCCTTGATGAGCTCGAGTGCACGGGGAAGCTTCCCGAAGAGTCTAACCAGAGCATCAGTCAGCTCAAGCAGCTCTTCAATCGAGTCATCCTCGGAGAGAGCACTAATGTGGAAAGCGAATGGGCGAACATTCGAGTGCTCATTGACGAAGTCTGTCAGTTGGGAGGAGAATCAGGGAATTGTGAAACCGCGACCAGCGGGACAGACCGAGCTGCTCCAGCGATGAGCGATGCGGAAGTGGATGAGCCGGAAATGACCGGTTCTGAGGAATCCGCCTCTCACGACTCTGATTGGCAGACGATTCAGGATTTGCTGGCGGAGACGAATCCGGAGGTGCCTGAGGACGGTTTGGCTGAATCATGCATTGCTGAGCCGGATCAGCAGCATCCCGTTCAAGATGTTGCGCCCATCTCCGAAGCCGATCTCATGATCCAGTCGGAGCTCCAGGATCCAGGCTTGATCAAAGATTTTCTCGAAGAGGCTCATGAGCATCTGGCTTCAATCGAGTTGAATATCCTGTCCCTGGAAGAGAACCCGGAGAACCCGGAAGCCATCAATGCCGTCTTCCGACCCTTCCATAGCGTCAAGGGTGTTGCGGGGTTTCTGAATCTGACAGACATCCATAAACTCAGTCACGAGGTCGAAAACCTTCTGGATGATGCTCGCTCGGGAAGGCTTGCGATCACCAACGACATCATCGACATGATCCTGCAGTCGGTAGACCTTCTCAAAGTGCTCCTGGGCCATTTGAGTACGGCTGTCAATGAGAACCAGCCCCTCGTATCATCAGCGGAGGTGGTTTCTACCTTTGTGAAGCAGATTCGAGCCCGACGGGATCATGAACCTTCTGTGACGACTTCCGCCAAGAAGAAGGTTGGAGAGATTCTGGTGGAGCGAGGCGTTCTCGATCACGAACAGGCTGAGGACGTTGCAGCCAAGAGTCAAGCCCAGGGGACCAAGATCGGGGAAGCGCTTGTTCAGGAAGGGCTGACTTCGGTTCGCGAGGTCTCCTCGGCGCTCAGGGAACAGCGTACCGCCAAGGAAAATGCTTCATCCGTCCGCATCGACACGCAGAAGCTGGAAAACCTGGTGGATATGGTGGGTGAGCTGGTGATCGCCCAGTCCATGGTGCTCCAGAACCCTCACCTGCAGAGCATCAAAGATCAGAAGTACCAGAAGGACAGTGTTCAGCTCCGTCGCATCACCAATGAACTGCAGCGGATTTCCATGTCCATGAGAATGGTCCCCATCAAGAGCACGTTCCAGAAGATGATCCGACTGGTGAGGGACCTCTGTAAAAAATCGGGCAAGGAAGCCATCCTGGAGATGCGGGGAGAAGAGACGGAAATCGACCGAAACATGGTCGAGGAGATTTATGAACCCCTCGTTCACATGATCCGCAACTCCATTGACCACGGGATCGAAGCACCCGAGGAGAGGATCAAGGCCGCTAAGGACGCTGTGGGGAAAGTTCTGATCTCGGCCGAGCAAAAGGGCGGAAACATACTCATCGATATCAAGGACGACGGGCGGGGAATCGATGTGGAGCGGGTGCGCGTCAAGGCCATCGAGAGAGGAATCGTTTCGCCTGAAGAGGCTCTTGATCCGAGAGCTGTCTGCGAGCTCATCTTTCATCCTGGCTTTTCCACCAAGGAGACCATCACCGATGTCTCCGGCAGAGGGGTGGGGATGGATGTAGTGAAAAAGAGCGTGGAAGCCCTCAAGGGCAAAATCGAAATCAACAATTCGCCGGGCCGCGGCACCCATTTTCAGTTCAAGCTTCCGCTGACGACCGCCATCATCGACGGTATGATCATCCACGTAGGCAACGAGCGCTACGTGGTGCCCACCATATCCCTCAAGGAGTCCTTCAGGCCGGGCGAGGATGCCTATTCGACGGTTCACGGCGTGGGAGAAACCATCATGGTTCGGGAAACACTGATGCCTCTGCTCAGATTGCATGAGATTCTGGGCGTGGAGCCCAGATACCGGGAGCCTTGGGAGGGAATCCTGTTGGTGGTGAGCGAGGACGGCAAGTCCTATTGTCTGCTGGCTGACGAAATTATTGGTCGTCAGGAAGTGGTCATCAAAAGCCTTGGATCCTCCTTGAAACGTGTGGCTGGAGTCTCGGGAGGCGCCATTCTCGGAGATGGTAGGGTGGCTCTCATCCTTGATGTCAAAGGGATTGTATCGCGATATGAAGGAAACGCGCAATGATGATCGCTGAGAAAGCGGATTTCGAGGAGCTGGCCCGGACACTGGGTGACATACAGAAAACGATTTCCTCGCTTCACGGGGATGATCACAGTCAGGAGAAGATGACGGAATGCCGGAAACTTCTCCTGTCTTTCCATACGACGGCCTCGATGCTTGGTCTTGAAGGGCTTGCCGAAGTGGGCCGGGGATTAGAGGAGCTCCTGGGTGACTGGGTGCCGGGCAATGGAAGGGATCAAGGCATGCTGGCCCTTGTGGACCGGCTTGACGAGCTTTCCGGGCGGCTGGAAAAGGTTGAGGACGGTGATGCCCTGAGCGACTTGGTCATCTCCCTCATGGGAATGGTGCAGCCCGCAACAGAAACAATTCGTGAAGAAGAGATCGTGTCGCAAAAGGATTCGGGTTCCTCACCTGTTGAGATGGAACGTCTGGAGCGCATTGTGAAAGGACTGGGCGGTCGCCTGGCTTTCACCCCGGCCGTTGATGGGCCGGGGACCGTTGTGCTGCAGTTTGAAGCCCAGCCGGCGGTCGTGGATAAGATCGAAACGCTTCTTTCCCCCTGGGATCCCGATCCCGCTGTTTGCCTCGATCCACGTTTTGAGTCCGGCGATCCCAAATCACAGAAGATCATCGAGAGCATCAAAGACTTCATGAAGGCCCTCTCCGAGGGATCGTGGAACAGATCCCAGGAAATACTCCTGGAACTGTCCGATCAGAACTCCAAATCAGATTTGTACAATGAAATTGGATCCTTGGCCAGGCAGCTCCACAGCGCTATCAAGGATGTTACGGCAACCCTCGATCCTGGCCTGAAAGAGATCGTGGAGCTGAAGCTCCCCGATTCGGGAAATCGCCTGGAGCATATCCTCGAACTGACCGAAAGGGCTGCAACCGTCACCCTGGATAATGTTGAGGTCATTCAGAAACGCAATCAGGAAGCCGAAGCCCGTCTCACCAGGCTGCGGGAAATCGCGAGTGGACTCAGAGCCGTGGGATCTCCGGCTCAACAGAAGCTTGGAACCGGCCTGGGGTTGATCGACGAGGTCATGAGTGTCTTTGACCAGAATCGGGAGGATTTGATCAGCATATTGACTGCTCAGGATTTCCACGATCTGACAGGACAGATCATCCAGAAGATCATCAATCTCTTGAAAGATCTGGAAAAGAGAATGGTCCAGGTGGTGCGGGCCTTTGGTGATCGCGGACCCGCCAAGAAAACCACACAGGACGATGAGCTGTACGGACCCGCTCACAAAGGCAAAGAAGAGGCGTTGCATTCACAGGATGACGTCGATTCCTTGCTGGCTGAGTTCGGTTTCTAAGTGATCCTTCGCGCTTTCCCCCTCTCCGATGAATGATTAGACTCATCTGACTTTATTCTTAAGGCCCTGGGCTCAAACAGCTGACAGCGAACGCCAGAGGATGACTGCACCAGCGCATGAGGATGCTGGCGGCACACCACCCCCCATGCCTTGCACCGGTAGGGCAGGCGGGGGTTCCAGGTGATGGAGAAATGGAGGCACTCATTACACGTCACTTTCCCTTCCTCCGCTGATAGGATGGTTCTTACACGTCAGAGTCAGGAGCCAGCTGCGCAAGGTATCCTTTATTGCTGGCCCCCTTCTTGTGCCCAGGTTATTTAGCAAGGTACGAGCCAGACTTGGCTGATCCGGGGGTTGGTCGATCCATGAGGGAGTCGCACCGGCTCCCGAGATTCTCCATTGGTTTTTTCGCTCAAGTAGCCCATTTGCGCAGCCGATCTAAGGGTTGAAGGAGCTGAAAAGGCCATGGTGATCACAGACTACAGAGTACAAAGTGTTTTGAGGACTTACAGCAGGCAGCTGCAGAAATCCAAGCTTGCGCGAAAGCTGGAGATCGGGGATAGTAGGCAGCCTGAAGAAAAGGTCACCATCTCTGAGGAGGCGAGGCGCCGAATGATCATGGATCGCGTGGCGACCCAGGCATTCGAGCAGGCATGCCCTAAATAGTTGCGAGCCGCGTTTGGTCAGGCGATTCAGGAAGATTAGAACATGAAGCCGGGCCACCCGGGTTCAATCAAGTTCCCGCGGGGAACTCCGAGGTTCCAAAATGGAAATCAAAAAGGTAAACGGATACGAAGCGCAGGCAGTTCAGAGAGCGACAGAGCAGCAGCAGACTCGTCGTGTTTCTGATGAAAGCGCACCCGGAAAAGAAGTTGCATCAGGGTCCGACCAGGTTAAGCTTTCCAGCCGTTATCAGGAAGTGGCTCAAGTAAGAAAGGTGATGATGGAGCGTGAAGAGCTGAGAAACGAGCGTATTGATCACCTGCGGAACATGATTGAGAATAAGAGCTATGTCGTGGATCCAGAAAAGACGGCGCAGAGGATGCTGGAGGAGCTCTGGTAGACTCTAGACTGTTTTGTCGGATACTTGAAGGCAGGGTGAATCACCCTGCCTTTCTCTTTTTTGTGCTCATCTTTCCCGTCGCCACAGTCCGAATCCCGAACCATCAGAGCAGCTTCGACAGATTGAGATCATCCATCGTGCTGGTGACCCTCAGGGCTGCTTCAAGTGCCGTGCGCTGCTGTTGGAGTCGAGTCAGCACATCCACGAGATCGGCATCTTCGAGCTCCGAGAGCTTTGTCTGATCCTGAAGCTTGAGGTTGCTCAAGGTGGCTTGGTAGTGCTCCATTTTCTCGAGACGGGTTCCAACGAGAGTTCCCATGGCTGTCAGATGGTCGTAGCCTGCATCCAGATCCGGCAGCTGGGATTGTACCGCACTGACGTCACCGGCACTGATGGCATCTCTCACTCGAACGAGTGTCTGCAGCATACTGGAAGCGGGGTCGGTGCTGTCGGTGAAGAAGGCCTCCCGGCCATCGATGTTCACCACCTGGCGCTGATTGACGCCGGTTCGGACTTCCAACGGGTTGGTGTTTCCGTGGTACTGGGTCAGGTCTGCGCTGTCGAACGGAGTGTTCGTCGAGTTCTTGCCGCCGAAGAGATACTCATCGCCGTACCGGGTGTTGGCCAGGGCTACCGCTTCTTCAATGGCCTGATCAAGCGTCCGGGCCAAGGCCTCTTGCTCTCCGGGGGAATTGGCGCTCACGAATGCGGTCGCCGCGTCTCTCGCCCGAATCATCACATCGGACATGGCATTCAGTGCATCTTCCGTGGCTCGATTCCAACCCAGGGAGAACTCGATATGGGAATTGTAGTTCTCAAGCTCTCTGATGCTGCTCTTGACATTCATGGACTGAGACCAGGCAATGGGGTCATCGGAAGGATTGATCAATCTCTTGCCCGAAGAAGCCATTGTGGTCAGACGATCCAGCGACAGCTTCTTATTGTTGATGTCACGGATCGTCTTGTCGTAGCTATGAGCAAAAGTGATGCGCATGCCATTCCCCCTCCCTGACTAAACCATGTTGATGACAGCATTCAGCATGTCTGCAGTGTGCTGCACGATCTTGGCTGCTGCTTGATAGATCTGTTGGTTCTTGAGCAGGTCAACCATCTCTTCATCGATGGAGACTCCGGAGATGGACTGCTGCTCAGACTGCAGTTGGCTGCCGAGTGAGGCGTAAAATTCCTTCTGGTTCTCGGCTCTCTCGATCCCCAAACCGATGCGATTCTGAAAGTTTGCCAGGTACTTATCGAACGATTGGGTTCCCACTGTGGATGCCGTGTGCTGGAGCTCCGCCATATCCAGCGCGACGTTGCCGTCGGGTACGAAGCTGCCGTCCAGCTGGATGTCCGTGGCGTTTGAGCCTGAATAGACGTTGGAACCGTGGACGGTATTCACCTCCGAGATGAGGGAGTTTGCGAACCCGTTCAAACGGTCCATGTATGAGATGTTCGGGTCGTCTGGGTCCGCAGGAACAGTTCCGGGTGGTATTCCGATTTGATTCAAGGACTTGACCAGACCCTCGATTTCACCTCCCGGCAGTGAGCCCGCGGGCTGCCCGTCCACGGTCATAACATGGCTCGTGCCATCATAGGCGAGTGTTGCCGCAACATCCCCGCTCACCAGCTCCACCTCTGGCGATGTGCCAAGAAGAGTAACGGTGAGACTCCCATCTGTTTCCTCTTCGTACTTGATGGGCAGGAGATCTGCGAGGTCCATAAGGGTTTGATAGCGTCGATCCCTCAGGTCGTTGGCAGGGTGGTCTCCACGGAATTCAGTGAAGGAGATTTCCTTGTTGAAATTGGCGATGTCTGTCAGTAAAGAGCCTGCCTTGGAAGTCCGTTCCTGGATCTCTGACTCGATCGACTGTGCCTGGCTTTCCAACTGCGAGTAGGTTGTCCGAATGGATTCTGCAAGGTTACGTGCGCTTTCCTGGACCAGTGTCTTCTCTGAAGCCCCGCTGGGGTTTTGATTGAGGGCATCCCAGGCATTCCAGAACTTGCCCAGGGCTCCCGAGATCCCCGATTCCCCATCGTCAGCCAGGTAGCCGCTCGCGATGCGCAGTTGAGCGCCTTCCGCATCGTAGAGCGATTCTTTGGACTGGCTTTCCAGCAGCCGCTGTTCAATGTAGTCATCTCGCTGCTGAAGGATTTTTTCCACCGAGGCTCCCATACCCAGCCAGCCGGCCCTCGTCAACTGAGGAACGCCGGTGACCTGCACCACCTTCTGGCGCGCATAGGCCTTGTTGTCGGCGTTGGCGATGTTGTGCGACGTCGTCTGGATATAGACCTGGGTGTTCAGAAGAGTCTTTTTGGCGATTTCGAGTGTCCCGTTCAAACCTGCCATGTTTCTAGGCTTTCTTTTTGATGGCTACGCCTCTGCAGTTAACCATCTGATGGGCGGGATTCCCCTCGCGCTGGCCGTAGACCGTTGGCACAAGCGTCACGAGGAGGTCGCGGTAGTGGTCCAAAGATCCCTCGATGAAAACCCGATTTGTGCTGTTCAATCGATCGATCTCCAGCAGCAGACTCCTCAGGTTCCCAAGCGCCTTGGTGTCTTCTTCGTTCTCGCCATCTGCTCGGCAGCCCTTGAGGATCCCCAAAGATTCTCTCAGAACTCTGATTGAATATTCTTTTTGTGTGATGAGCTGCAGCAGGAGGGTCGAGTCATACTGCCTCAGGGCTTTCGACTCTGCTGACAAGACATCGAGCAGCTGTTCTGCTTTGGCCTGACAGTCTGCCAGCTTATGTTCTGAGATTCCGTACATGGGTTTCACTTTCTAACGGGCGAGCTCCAAAGGTTCCTGATGATGGCCGTTTGCGCCCATGGACCGGTCCCGTTCTGTCCATTGCTGTCTGAACAGCTCATCTCCACTATCGGATGGTTGTGCCGTTCACTTGACTGGGACCTGCATCGCTCCCCTGGGATACGTTGGCTTCGGCCCTTCGTTCCAGCAGGGGGGCGAGTCGCTGATAAAGCAGATCAGCGATTCCACCTTGGCTGTGCCGCGAGAGCTCTCCTGAAAGGGCCTCACGAAACATGCCTTCGTAGGTGTCTCTGGCCTGGTCGGGTTCTTCCGCCCGCAGAATGCTCTCGTCCATCGACTTCAAAAGGTGCTGAGTCAAGAAGGACTCGAATTCCTGACAGCTCTCCTTGAGGCGCTTCTTTTCGAGATCCTGGTTTCGGGGGACGTTGAGGGGCGAGGGTCTTGCCCCTGCTTTCTCAATGCTCATACTTCGACCTTTCCTCATCATGGGTGGCGCTCGATTGTCCCGAGCCTCCTCTGGATCGTTTGAGAATCGGTACACAGCCTTCTTAGATGATTTCCAGCTCGGCCTGAAGCGCCCCGGCCGCTTTGATGGCCTGGAGAATGTTGATCAAGTCGCGGGGTGTTGCCCCAATAGCGTTGATTCCCTGCACGACCTGCCCGATAGTCACCCCGCCGCCGATCACTGCCAGGGCTCCCTTCCCCTCCTGGACCTCGACCTTGCTCTCGGGAGTGACCACCGTATGGCCTTTGCTGAAAGGCAGGGGTTGCGAAACATTGGCATTCTCACTCACTTGAACAGTGAGGCTCCCGTGCGCGACAGCCACGGGGGAGATGCGCACGTGCTCACCCATGACGATGGTGCCGGTTCTTTCGTTGATGATCACCTTGGCGACCACGTCGGGCTGCACTTCCATATTCTCCAGTTGGGAGAACATCTCCACCATTCGATCGCCATAGCCTTCGGGGATCTGGAGTTTGATGCTCGCCGCATCCACGGCTTTGGCATATTGTCCGTTCAACACCGCATTGACACCTGCCGCCACCTTGTTGGCAGTGGTGAAGTCCGGGGTCTTCAGCACGAGATCCACGTTGCTCAGGTCGCTATACTGGATCGATATCTCCTGTTCGACCGTGCCTCCGCCGCTGATGGTGCCGACAGTGGGATGGTTCTTCTGCACGCTCGATCCGCTTTGGCCCCCGGCACTGAAGCCTCCCGTCGAAATCGGTCCCTGCACCACAGCGTAAGCTCTTCCATCCGGTCCTTTCAGAGGTGTCATGAGCAAGGTCCCCCCCTCGAGGCTCTTGGCATCGCCGACGGATGACACCTGCACGTCGATTTTGGTTCCCACTCGTGCAAAGGGCGGCAGTTTGGCCGTGACCATGACGGCTGCCACGTTCTTCACTTTGACCAGGGCGGGATCGACGTGGATGCCGATGTTGTCCAGAAGGTTGGCGAGGGTGCTGACGGTGAATATAGTTTTGTCCTTGTCGCCGGTACCGTTCAGCCCGACCACCAGGCCGTAGCCGATCAACGGATTCGTGGCCGTGCCTCGAAAGGAAGCGATATCCTTGAGTCGCGTGGCCCCGCAGACCCCATGAGCCAGAAAGCTCGTGACGATCAGGACCAAAAGCACAGAAAGCCCTTTCTTCATCGTGGCCGCCTTGTTGAACGGAAGATTCTCAGTGGCTCCATTTCGGGTGGTGCTGCTCCCGCTGTCGATCATGTCCATGCCGAACCCGTCAGCGCAGGGTGGACTGCAGAGTTTTGGCTCCATCAGAACGGATTGACCGCATCAATGATCTGACTCAGCCATCCTGGCTTCTGATGCTTGCTCACTGGACCCTTGCCAACCAGGAAGATCTTGGCTTCGGCGATGTGCTGGGACTGGATCGTGTTGTTGCGGCTGATGTCGATGGGACGCACGATTCCTTCCAGAATGGTCTGCTGCATTTCGTCATTCACTTTGGTCCACCGTGACCCCCGGATCAGCAGATTGTTGTTGGGCAGCACGTCGACCACGGTGGCCGTCATGTAGGCGGACATGGAGTCGGTACGTGAAGTGGCCCCTTTTCCCGCAAAGTCGTTTTTGAACTGTCCCTGGTAAGGACCGAACGAGAAAGCTCCAACAGGGCTGCTGGTGCCGCTGTTTCCCGCACTGACTCCCCCGAATTTGAAGGACCCTTCGAGGGATTTGTCTTTGTTGGCCTTGGTGCTGGCCTCCTTGGACCCTTTGGATTCCTCGACCACGGTTATGGTGAGGATGTCGCCAACCTTCCGAGCCCTGTGATCTTCATACAGGGAAGCGCAGTTTTCGTTCCACAGTGATCCTGTGGGGGCTTCCCGCGTGTCGCGAGTCTGAATGGGCGCCATCTGGGCCTGCGCCATGGGGGGAGGAGGCGGTGCCGTGACTGCCGGGCTCGCAGCCGGTGAGGTGGCGCATCCAAAGAGTCCGCTGAAAAGGCCGGCGATCGTCCCGAAACAGACGATGCCCCGGGACAATCTTGGCAAGGTTGACGAGTACATGCGAGGACGGGTCTCTGAAGGGGACATCTCGAATCTCCGATTTCGGCTCAAGGTATGGCTCTCACCGTTCCCTCATCCACGATCTCAGAAGGGACCGTGCGATTGGTTTGCATATTCAGGACGCGGATGGTCTTGCCCATCCTGCCGTCTTCGCGGGCCTGTCCTCTCGCACTGATCCTGAGCCCAGGCTGCTCATAAAGAATCGTGACAGTGGCACCCTTCTTGAGGGCGAGCGGAGTGTCCAGCTCATTCAATAAAAGAGGTTGATAGAGCCCGGTATCGCGGAGCAGCCGTCTGCCGATCACCTGCGTCGGGCTCAGGGCGAAGCGGTCCGGATTCTCGCCGACCTGGACCCTCTGAACTTGTATGTCATTCTCGCCGACGGTGTCGTTTCTGCTCAAAGGACGGGCGGCGACGACCACCTCCTGATAAAGCTGAACCTTGCCTGCAACCCTCAGGGACCGCTTTTTCGTGCCGTCCACATGGAAATGGATGGTGAGGATGACGTTGCCGATGTACCTCTCCTTCGGGTTGGATTCGACGAAATGACTGATCTTGCCTGCAGGCAGGTCGGTCAATCCCGAATACGTGATCCCCTGGATTTCCATATCTTCAGGCCTCCAGGGGGCATTGCTCAGAATGTGGCTTCGGAAGATCTCTTCGATCTCTCCCCTCGCGATTTGTTTTGCCTGCCGTTTGATGGTCACCTGGTCCAGTGGGAGCGCGAGCTCGACCCGGGAAGCATCGAGTCCTCGAGAGGTGAGGAGTTGATCCAGATAGGAGCGCAGCGATCTTGAGGCGATGAACTTGTCGTTCCCGACCGTTGGTGCTTGTCCAAGGTCAATTTCTGCCATCAGGTTCTTCCACTCCTCTGGCAGGCTGTCCGCGTGGAGCAGGTCCAGGAGCTTCACCCTGTCGGATTCGATCCAGACTTCCTCTCGCACCTGGAGCTCTCGGAGCGCTTCTGAGGCCAGGCATATTCTGGAGAAGCCCAGGGTCGATCCCATCACATGCAGTAAGGACAAGCTGATGAACAGTGTCAGAATGTTGTTCTTCATGGAAGGCATGGTGCAGCTCACCTCGAAAACCTGCTCAGGCTCGATCATCGAACCACGTTGTTCGCCAGCTGCAGCATCTCGTCCGCGGCTTTGATGACCTTCGAGCTGGCCTCATAGGCGCGCTGCCCGATGATCATGTTGACCATTTCCTCGACCACGTTGATATTGGAGTTTTCCAGGAAGCCCTGCAGGAGGGTCCCGAAATTCTCCGAGCCCGGTTCGCCTGATTCTGCGTCACCGGAAGCTGCCGAAGGAACGCAATAATTTCTGCCCACATTCAAAAGACCGGTTGGATTGGCAAAATCATAAAGGGTAATGGTTTGTGTGGATAAAACGTTGCCCGTTTGTCCGATTGCCGTCACTGTGCCGCCGGGATCGATGGTGACGGATGCTGCGTCTGTGGGGATGCTGATCTCGGGCTGGAGTCGATTACCGTCAGCGTCACACAGGAAACCGTCGGGATCCAGCTTGAAAGCACCCGCTCGGGTGTAGGCTTCCTCCGTTCCCCTGAGAACCTTGAAAAAACCCTTGCCTTCGATGGCCACGTCCAGGGGATTGCCCGTCTGGGCGAAGTTTCCCTGGCTGTAGATCTTCTGCGTGGAAGTCGGCTTGGCGCCCATTCCCACCTGGATGCCCGAAAGAACTTGGGCGTCATTCGAAGTCTCGGCTCCCGGGGGAGTGATGGTTTGGTACATCAGGTCCTCGAAGTTGGCTCTGCTTCGCTTGTAGCCCGTGGTATTGGCGTTGGCGAGGTTGTGAGCAATGACGTCCATATTCAACTGCTGTGCAGCCATGCCGGTGGCTGCGGTCCACAGACTTCGAATCATGGTGAACTCCTGTCAGGCTCCAGAAGTGAACGAGCCAGTGCCGAGCTCAGGGATTCCCGAGCTTTGTGGTGATCTTCGCGTCCTGCTCTTCGTGCATGCGGAGCGTCTTCTGGTATGCTTCGAATATTCGCGTGGTTTCAATCATCTGGGTCATTTCCTGGACAATATCAAAATTGGGCTCTTCCAGAGCGCCCTGCTCCACGCTGCAGTCCTCGGCGGGGAGAGGAGCGACGGTGCTTTGGGCCGGCTTCAGATAACCGCTTCTGGCCTTTTCAAGTTGCGCGTCGGGAGTGAACCGGACGATATCCAGTGTGTCGACCTCCGTGTCACCGTCAAATACCTGACCACTTTTTTCGACTCGGAATTCCGCATTCTCCAGGGTGATCGGTCCTCCCTTTCCCAGCACAGGCCAGCCTTCCTGCGTTACCAGGACGTTTTCCCGGTTGAGCTTGAGGTTGCCGGCGCGGGTGTACAGGGTGCCGTCATCGCTCTGAACCCGCAGATAACCGTCCCCGCTCAGGGCAATGTCCAGGGGGTTGCCGGTCTGAGCGATATTTCCCTGATCCAGGCGTGGATAGGTGCTCTGAAACATGAAATCCTTGAAGTGAACCGAATCCCGCTTGTAGCCCGGAGTGGCAGCATTGGCGAGGTTGTTGGAGATCACGTCCAACCGTTTTTCCTGTTCGAAGGCACCCAGCGCAGCCGCATAAAACCCAATTCGCATGATCGTTGCTCCTTTCGGCCTTAGGGGTTAGCAAGGTGAGTGCCATAGAGCCCCGAGTCACCTGAAGGGTGTGCGAGGGCATGAGCGCTTGATCGATAAGCATGCACGGCCCGTGGCGTTGCACTTGGACGTCGCAGAGGCGGCAAGATTTGCCGGCAGCGTCATCCCTGCTTTCCCTCGTGGTACTTGTGAATCGTTCGTACAAAAGCCTCAACCACTGGAAGAATTTAAGCTCGCCTGGAACGTCGGGGATGTGGGGAGAGCCCGCTGATTTCAGGGCTGTAAGGACTGCAGGAGACGAACCTCAAGTGCCGGAGGGGGACTTCAGCCGACGGAGATCCTGGCAAGGTTCAGGATCAGCTCCACTTCGCCCAGGGGTTTCTGAAGCTTGCGGGCGATGGCTCTGGCGTCGAGTCCGGCACGGGCCAGTCGAATGATGTCCTGGTTTTCGGTTGATGCGAAAGTGGAAATCTGAGTGGAAGAAATGCTTTCCATGCTTCTGCGCAGCCCATCCAGTTTTCTGCAGGCGGCTTCCGCCTCCTGGACCTTCTGGTCCAGTGTTCTGATGATCCCCTTCATCAATTCCTGTCTCTCCTGGAGGTTCTTGTCGAAGGCCTCGGAAACCTGACGGGTTTCATCGATGACCTGCTGCATGGAATCCACGACGGCCTCAGTGCCTTCGACCTTTTTGGCCGGTTTAGTCACGTGGTAAAGGAGCAAAGCGATCACCAGGATGTCCAGTGCCAACTGGAGAGCAATGACCATGTTGTTGTTGCCCAGGAACCAGTCTGAAAGGAAATTCATGGATTTTTCTGCAAGCCTTTATCACAGTCGTTCCCAATGGCTGACGCGGATGGTTTTGAGTCCGCTCTTGGGGAAGCTTTGTTTCATGTATTCCGTCAGTTGCTTCTCGAGGATGCCCTGCCAGAGTTTCTGAGAGTTCTTGGACGGCCGTGCACGCAGCAGATATTGGTAGACCGTCTCCCTGTAAAAGGTGGCCTTCCCTGAGAACTCCTCGAAGGCGTTGGAGGCGGCGAAGACGAAACCCAATCGCATGTTGATCAGGTTCTTGTCTCGTTCGGATGTGGCAAGGACCAGGAATTCAAACTCCTCCTGGAGCTCCGGAACCGCGAAAGCGTGCCGGATGCTTTTCTTTCCAACCAGGGCCGGGGCTTTGGGGTGCAGGGCTTTGTAAACCGGGACGGCAATGGCTGCCATGACTCCGAGGCATGCCGCCAAGGATCCGATCAGTATGAGCTTTCTTCTGTGCTTCCGAGCTGCCTTGTCACGGGATGGGGTTGCCTCGGAGCCATCTTCCAGTCCACTGAAGGATTCGTCACCCTCTGGAGTCGGAATGGCTTCGGTGGCTGGGCTTGAATCGCTGTCGAAATCGTCCAGGGAGAGGGAGATTGAAGGACTGTCGAATCCCTCAAAGTCGAAGGACATTCCGCCTTGCTGACCTGGCGGGCTCACATCAAAGCCGAGCGATTGCCCCATGTCCCAGCCTGAAGGAACCGATGGGCCTGCATTCCTGGATGCTGCTCCTTCACGCTCGTCATCATCCTGCATGTCTTCAGATTCATTGAACATACTTCATTCTATGCCCTGGCGGTTGCTTTCCACGAATGGCTGCCGTCCCCGAAGCTGATGTGCTCGGGCAGGTCGTCCCGCTTGAGCTTGCGGGCCAGTTTGGTCCGGAGCCGCAGTACTGCTTTGGTGTGGATCTGGGAGATCCTCGACTCCGTGTAGCCCATGACCGCACCGATCTCTTTCATGGTCAGTTCTTCATAATAATACAGCGACAGGACGAGCTGCTCCTTTTCCGGCAGAGTCTTGATCGCCGCCCCCAGATGCTCTTTCAGCTCGGACCGATGCAGATGGACGAACGGTTCGTCGGATTCGGGAGCTACGAGGCGAAGGCTTCTGTTCTCCTGGATGGCGTCCTGGATGTCTTCAGGCATCACCGAGATCCCCTTGACCTCATCGAGGAGCCCGTAATAATCCTCCATGGACAGGCTCATCTCCTCGGCAATCTCTTCGTCCGAAGGGTTTCTACCCAGTCTTTGCTCGAGTCCTGAGCAGGCCTTCTCCAGGCTGTGGCCCTTCTGGCGCAGAGAGCGCGGCACCCAGTCCATGGACCGGATCTCGTCCAGCATGGCGCCTCGAATCCGGATCTTGGCGTAAGTCTCGAACTGGATTCCCTGGGTCGGATCAAACTTCTCGATGGCATCGATGAGTCCGATGACGCCGGCGTTGAACAAGTCATCGGTCTGGACGTTGTTGGGCAGTCTCGAAACCAGCCTCAGGGCCATGAATTTGACCAAAGGGCAGTGCTGTAGGATAATCTCGTCTTTTTCATGAGGCAGAAGCCTTCGGTCGGCCTTCTGGGCAAGATACGGATTCCTATTGGGCGAATGGGTCACCTGTAGCATCTTTTCTCTGTCTTTCTCCGACTTCTAGACTTTCAGAAGTCGCTTCCAAAAGAATTGAACGGTTCCATTGTTGGGATGTGGAGCGCTCTTCCTGATCTTTTCCGCTAGGGTGATGAAGGCTTTGGCAGCTGGAGCATTCGGGAATGCCTCCACGAGAGGCCTCTGTTGAAGGACGGCTCGCGGAACATTCGGATCGTGAGGTATGCTGCCCAAGTAGTCCAAAGAAATGCCGTCCAGGAAATGGTCTGCAACCTTGCTCATTTGGGCGAAAATGCTCTTTCCGGCCTTTTCGCTATGCACAGAGTTTGCCAAGATTCGGAAATGACGCTCTCCATGTCGAGTGTAAAGGACCTTGATGAGGGCATAGGCATCCGTGAGGGAAGTGGGCTCCGGTGTGACCACCACCACGCGTTCCTGGGCTGCCAGATTGAAATACAGGACCGTGTCAGAAATCCCGGCCCCGGTGTCCACCAGCAGAATGTCGACGTCCGCTTCCAGTTCGTCCAGCAGCTGAAGGAATTGGAGTTTCTGTTCGTCGGTGAGCCGGGTCAATTCTTGGACACCGGAGCTCGCGGGCATGATGCGAATGTGCCCCGGGCCGCTCACCAGCACTTCCCGCAGTTGGCGTTTGCCTTCCAGAACGTGGCTGATGTTTTCCTTGGGAGCCAGCCCGAGAAGCACATCGATGTTGGCGAGTCCCAGGTCGGCGTCGAGAATGAGAACCTTCTTGCCCATCAAATCAAAAGCGCAGGCCAGGTTGACGACGACGTTGCTCTTTCCCACCCCCCCCTTTCCGCTGCTGACGCAGATGACCCGCACGGGCGGAGGGACCACACCCAATTCCCTGCTGTTTTGAGGGAGGCGTTGATGATTCGTCTCACGCAATCCTAAAGCCTGGTCCATACTTATTCCTTTCCACTCGAACCATTTCCTGGGGGAAACAGGAACATGAGCAGCCTCTTCTGTGTCGCTGTTTCAATGTCTTCAGGTACTCTCTGACCCGTCCCGAAATAGGAGACTGCGTGAGGGAAACGGAGGAGTTGATTGATCATGCATCCATGACTCAGCGTCTCGTCCACCTTCGTGAATATCAGGCTGTGTATGTTTACTGACTGGAAGTGTTGAATGGTTTGTCTCAGGTCCACGTCTTTGGCTGTCGCGCTCAGGACCAGAAGATGGTTGACGCCTGAAGTGTCAGAGAATGCGCTTTTCAGATCCCGGACCTGATCCTTGTGGAGATAATTCTTTCCGATGGTGTCCACCAGAATGACATCCTTGCTCTGGAGGGAGATTCTGGCCTTGTTGAGCTCAGCCCTGCTCTGGGCCACCATGAAGGGGACCTCCAGGATGTTGGCATAGGTGCGCAGCTGATCGACCGCACCGATTCGATAAGTGTCGATGGAAATGATTCCGACGCTTTTCCTGCGCTTGATCTTGATGAGTGCGGCGAGCTTGGCCAGGGTTGTCGTCTTTCCGACGCCGGTGGGCCCGACGAAGGCAAAAAACCGCCCCGTTGACTTGGGTGAGGTCCCCGTGCTGAAAGGGCGTGCAAACTTGACCTTTTCGATCACCTGCCTGCAGAATGCCTCAACGATACGATGTTTTTCAGCCGAGGGCTCTTCCATTTCCAGGAGGGTTTTCCTGAGAAACACAAAGGCCTGCCGTTCATCGAGTCCGCGCATCAAGAGACTGTGGTAGATCTCCGCCAGCGGCTCCTCCAGCTGGATCCTCGCAAAGTAGTCCTTGGAAGAAATCAACAGAGACAGAAGTGATTTGATCTCCTTGATCTCACTGTAGATCTCGGGATCGGGCGACTCGGTGCGGCTTTCCTGTTCGACGGCTGCAGTCACCTCGATGCCAGCTTCATTCCCGGGCAGATTGATCTTGCGATTCCCCAGAATGATGGCTTCGTGGCCCAGTTCCTTTTTGACCTGATCCAGGGCCTCGGAAATGGTGACGGCTCGAAAAGTCCTAATCTGCATGATTTACCCTGATCACTCCCATGGCCTGGATTTCCAGAGTGTTTTTCAACTCACTGTGCGCGATGACGACAACTTCCGGCATGAAGCGTTCCAGAAGCCTGCGGACATGGCGGCGCAGCATGGGAGAGCAAAGGATCACCGGATGGTGCCCAAGGTTCAGAACGCGCTTCGTTTCAGCGCTCACGGCCTGTATGAACTGATGGAGAAGATTGGGCTCCAGGGAAAGGAAGCTTCCCTGCTCCGTCTTCTGGATGCTTCGAGCCAGATGTTCTTCCAGGGACTGCTGAAGAGTGAGAATGTAGAGCTTGCCGTCGGGTGTCTCGTAAGGACGCGTGACCGTTCTTGCCAGGGCCTGCCGGACATACTCCGTCAGGATCTCGGGATCCTTGGTGGCAGAAGCCTGGTCGGCGAGTGTCTCGGCGATGGTCTGCAGATCCCGTATGGGGATCTGTTCATTGATGAGGTTCTGGAGAATCTTCTGAATCTGACCCACCGAAAGCAGTCCGGGAGTCAGTTCTTCAATGAGCTTGGGCTGCGAGTCCGCCAGGTGGTCCAGGAGCTGCTGCACGGTCTGGCGATCGAGGAGCTCGGCTGCATGTTGCTTGAAAAGCTCGGTCAGATGCGTGGCCATGACCGTCGAGAGGTCAATCACCGTGTAGCCCTCTGCCGCGGCCGTCTCCGTTCGCGCTTCGGGAATCCACATGGCGGAAAGCCCGAAAGCCGGGTCTTTGGTCGGAATCCCTTCGATGGGCCGGGCGTCTTCGCCGGGACTCAATGCCAGGTAGTGGCCCATCATGAGCTCAGCTCGCCCGATGGGGTTTCCCTTGAGCAGCACGCGGTATTCGGCCGGCTTCAGCTGGAGGTTGTCCCGAATGTGCAGCGCTGGCACGATGATGCCGAAATCGAGGGCCAACTGATGTCGAATGGCCTTGATGCGGGATAGGAGGTCCCCGTGCTGCGTCTCGTCCACGAGAGAGATGAGACCATAGCCCACCTCCAGCTCGAGCGCCTCCATGAGCGGGGGAAGCTTCGGAGATTCGGGCGATTGATCCGACGAGGCGTCGACCCCGCCGGCCGTCATCATCTCCTCTTCAGGGTCCCGTTTGGACAGGTAGTACGAGACGGTGACCAGCAAGGTCCCCACGGTCAGCAGGGGAAGGAATGGAAAGCCCGGCACGAGGATCAGGACATAGAGAAGCAGACCGGCTATGCCCAAAGGTTTGGGCTGGAGCCGGAACACTTTGCCGAAGGCCTTTCCCATTCCCGAATCCGAGGTCGCCTTGCTGACCAGGATGCCCGCGGAAGTGGAGATCACCAGCGCAGGAATCTGCGAAACCAGCCCGTCACCCACCGTGAGGAGGGTGTAGTTCTTCAAGGCATCCAGGATGTTCATGCCGTTTTGAAGGATTCCGATCAACAACCCACCGATGATATTGATGAAAGTGATCAGTATGCCTGCAACGGCATCCCCGCGCACGAACTTGCTGGCGCCGTCCATGGTGCCGTAGAAATCGGCTTCCTGGGCGATGCCCTCGCGCCGCTTCCGGGCCTCCTGCTCGTTGATCATGCCGGTGTTGAGATCGGCGTCGATGCTCATCTGTTTTCCCGGCATCGCATCGAGGGTGAACCGTGCGGCGACTTCGGAGATACGCTCGGTTCCCTTGGTGATCACCACGAAATTCACGATGACGAGAATGATGAACATCACGAGACCCACCGCATAGTTCCCGCCGACCACAAAGTTGCCGAAAGCCTCGATGATATGGCCGGCGGCCGTGGTTCCCTCGTGACCGTGCAGCAGGACCAGGCGGGTGCAGGAGACATTGAGAGCCAGACGAAAGAGGGTCGTGATCAGGAGGACGGACGGAAAAATGGCGAAGTCGACTGCCCGGACGCTGTAGATGGCCGTCAGCAGGATAATGAGACCGATGGCTATGTTGCCGGCAATGAGCACATCCAGGAGAACACTCGGCAGGGGCAGCAGCATGATCGACAGGATGACGACAATGCCGATCCCCATGACGGCGTCACCGTCGGAAACATCCCTTAGGCGCTGCAAGAGTGGATTGGATGTGCTGGCAACCGAGCTCAATGGTCCCTCTTATCCCTGGGGCTTCCTGTGTTTTTGCTGGTAGATGTAAGCCAAAACCTTCGCCACCGCTTTGTAGAGATTGGCTGGTATCGCCTCCTCCAATTTCACTTGATGATACAAAGCACGTGCCAATGGAGGATTCTGAACCACGGGGACTCTGTGTCGACGCGCCGTTTTGATGATCTTCCGGGCCAGAAAATCCGCTCCCCGGGCCAGCACTTTCGGGGCTTCCATCTGGGAGTCGTATTGGAGAGCTACTGCGAAATGGGTTGGGTTGGTGATGACCACGCTGGCTTTGGGAATGTTGGCCATCATGCGTTGACGGGCAAGGGATCGCTGAATGGAGCGAATGCGGCTCTTGATCTGGGGATTGCCCTCGCTCTGTTTGTGCTCTTCCTTGACCTCCTGCTTGGTCATGCGAAGATCTCGCATGTGCTGCCATTTCTGGTAGTAGTAGTCGAGGAGGCTGAAAAAGAGCATGATGCCGCCCACACGGAGGACGATTCGCAGAGCCATGGAGCCCAGGGTCCCAATGGTGAGGCCGAGATCCCCCACCATGAGGTTCATGACGGTTTCATGTTCGGACATGTAGACCGAATAAGCGGTCGTGCTGATGACGATGAACTTCAGAATGGATTTGACAAGCTCCAGAGCGGAGCGCAGCGAGAACAGCCTCTTGAAGCCGCTCACGGGATTGAGCTTTGAGAAGCTGGGCTGCACGGCCTCCCATGAGAAGTTGACCCCTTTGGTTTGTGCGACATTGATGGCCACAGCGGCCAGGATGCAGGCCATCAGGATCGGACCGACCATGACCATGAAATGGCTGGTCACGCTGATGAACATGTCTGCGCTGAGGGACGAATCGAAGGCGGTGTGGAATCCCTGCCCCCACAGCTCTTCCATGAGCATTTTGAACCGCCCGGGAATGGACTGGGAAGCCTTGTAGGTGGCCACTCCTCCAACGAGGATCACGACGGAAGCATTGAGCTCATTGCTTTTGGGGATCTGCCCTTTTCTGCGGGCTTCGCTCAGCTTCTTCGAAGTTGGTTGTTCGGTCTTTTCCTGGCCACCCGCCATCTGTTGATTCCCACGTCAAAATGAGCGACTCAGTCAATCTTTTGTCCGACATCTGGTCCTACAGGGCGACGGCTTTCGGAAACTTGAGCCACTCCTCGACAATCCGAAGCATGGTTCCCAGATACCCACCCATGACCTCACCCCACAGCGAGGCCGAGATCCCGATGAACAGAAAACCCAGGAGTATGGTCAGTGGAAAAACGGAAGCCAGAATATTGACCTGAGGTGCGTATTTGGACGCGAGCCCCAAACCGAGCTGGCTGATCAGGATCGTCACCGTGATCGGAGCGGACAGCTTGATGCCGATGACCAGGAGCTGCCGGGAAAGGGTGAGGAGATGGTGCAGCATGGTGGTGTCGGTCGAGAACCCTCCCATGGGGATCTGGCGAAAACTCTCGGCGATACCCGAGATGATCGTGTGGTGTCCGTTCATTCCAAAGAAGATCAGGGTGGCGACGATCTGAAACCAGCGGCTGAGGGTCATCATGGACACCCCATTCTGCGGGTCCACGGATTGGGCGAATCCAAACCCCATTTGAAAACTGATCAGTTCTCCGGCCAGCTGAAACCCGGCGAAGACCATCAGGGTCGCCAAAGCGAGAAAAGCCCCCAGGACGACCTCCCCGAGGACGATCCACAGAAGCGATGAGATCTCGAACGGCAACGGATTCACGGAGTGCCGCACCAATCCGTACATCATCCAGCCGAGAGCCACCGTCACCAGAGCTTTGACGGTTCCGGGGACCTGATGCCCTGCGAAGACGGGGACGAGAAAGAGGATGATGCTGACGCGAAGCAGAATCGCCAGAAGGACGGCTATTTCAGTGATGTTCACATGGAAGCTGACCATGGGAAGTCCATTTCGCCGGGATGACTGCGCACACGGTCGCCGCTATTGAATCCAATGGGGAATCATCTGGATCATCTCGCGCGTGAAGTCCACGAGCTTTCCGATCATCCAGGCGCCGAATATGAGCAGGGAGAGGAAAGTGACCACGATCTTGGGAACAAAGGAGATGGTCATCTCCTGGATTTGGGTGACGGCCTGAAAGAGGCTGATGAGGAGGCCCACCACGAGACTGAGGAGCAGGGTCGGGAGGCTGACCAGCAGCAGCGTTTCGATGGCCTGTCGAGCCAGGCCGATGATGAAATCGGGGGTCATGGCGTCAACCTCAACGGAAGCTCTTGACCAGCGAAGTGACCAGAAGACTCCAGCCGTCGACCATCACGAAGAGCATGAGCTTGAAAGGCATGGAGATCATGACGGGTGGCAGCATCATCATGCCCATGGACAGGAGGATGCTCGAGATGACCATATCCAGGATGATGAAGGGCATATAAAGGAGGAAGCCGATCTGAAACGCCGTCTTGAGCTCACTGATGATGAACGCGGGGATGACGGTGGTCAGGGGGAGCGACTCGGCGTTCTGCGGCTTGTCCTGCTGGGCCAGGGAGACGAAGAAGGCGAGATCCGTTTTGCGGGTCTGCCGGAGCATGAATTCCTTGATGGGCTGGAGCCCTCGCTTCAGGAATTCCTCACCGGAGACCTCGTGCTTCTGATAGGGAACCAGCGCCTCCTGGTGGATGGTCTGCCAGACGGGCTGCATGATGAAGAGAGTCAGAAACAGTGAAAGCCCGATGACGACCTGATTGGGAGGGGCCCCCTGGGTGCCGAGCGCCTGGCGCAGAAAGGCGAAGACCACGGCGATGCGGGTGAATGAGGTCATCAGGATCAAAGCTGCCGGGGCCAGCGAGATGATGGTCAGAAAGAAGACAATCTGGAGCACTCCGGAAATCTGTTTGGGAGCTTCAGGGTCGTCCAGTTGAAACCGCAGGCCGGGCAGGGTGACTTCCGCGGCCGAGACATCATGGGGAGAGAGCAGCAGGTACCCCAGGAGTGTCACCAGGGCTCCCATGAGCAGCCACTTGGAGGACACTGCCCAATTGGGCGGCCGTCGACGTGGGTCAGGGCTCAGAAGTCTTGAGGGAGTCATCTTAGTTCTTCGGTGAGCGGAGCGCTGACGGTGCTTGCAATCCCGGCGCCTCCCTCGATATGGGTCAGCAGGTTGATTCCCTGGGGCGAGATCCCCACGAGGAGGGTCTGGTCGTGGACTTTCAGGAGGACGAGCTGATGCTTCAGTCCTATGGTCTGTTGAGCCAGGATATGTATCCAGGACTCGGATTCAGGTTTTCTGAGCCAGAGCCCGGTCCTCTTGAGCCCGTAGGCACAGGCCAGGAGAGCGGCCAGCACGACGGCGAGACCCCCTGCCATTTTGGCGAACTGTAATCCAAAGTTGAGGCCCTCATCCATGTTGATTCCGATTCTCTGATCTGCGTGCAAAAGGTTTCTGGTGCCGGGCCTGCCTCAAGACCTGCCAGGACAGGAAAGGCTCAGCCCAGCTGCTTCACCCGTTCGGTTGGACTGATGATGTCGGTGATCCGCACTCCGAACTTCTCGTTGATGACCACGGCCTCCCCCCGAGCGATGAGGGTATGGTTCACGAGGATTTCAAGAGGTTCGCCGGCGAGCTTGTTCAGCTCGATAACGGAGCCCTGCCCCAGCTGCAGGAGATCGTTGACCAACATGCTGGTGCTTCCCAGTTCGACGGAAACGTCCAGAGGGATGTCCAGGAGAAAATCGAGCTCCCGCATGCTCGGCTTTCGGCTCGGCGCCTGTGCGAGGTCCGGGAAGTGGGCCTTGTCTTCTGCGTCTGCACCGGATTCCGCCTGCATGAGCTCTGCCTTGATATCTTCAATGTCCATGGAATCAGTCTCCTCTGTCTTCTTCCGATTCGGGAGCCGGGGGGGATAGGGGTTCGCTGACTTGGAACGCTTTGCTCCCCTTGCTCGTCCCCGCGTAGGCTTTGAACTTCGGGACCCCTTCCACTCGAACCGTCAGCGGGTCATGGACGTCCTTGTTCAGCATCAGCACGTCCCCGGCAGCCAGCTCCAGAAGCTCTCTTCCTCTAACCCGGGTTCTCCCCAGTTCGACAAGAAGCTCGACTCCAACGTGTCGGAGACGTTTCTTGAGCCGATCGGCCCATCTCGAATCCACCTCCAGCTGATCGCTCTGGAAGCTCGCATAGAGCCGGTCCCGAATGGGCTCTATGGTTGAGTAGGGCAGGCAAAGGATCATTTTGCCGATGAGCCGGTCGAGCTCCAATTCAAAGTGCACCACGATGACCACGTCGCTGGGCGGCACGATGGTGGCGAACTGCGGATTCACTTCGGACCGGATGAACTGGAAGGTGACGGGGCAAACGGGCTTCCAGGACTGGTCCAGATCCTTCAGCGTGGACTCGACGATCTTGTGGATGAGACGGTGCTCGATAGAAGTGAAGTCCCTTCCCTCGATTTTGAAGCTGCTCTTGCCGGTCCCCCCGAAAAAGCAGTCCACCAGGTTGAAGATGAGGCGGCTCTCGACCACCAGCAGGATGTGGCCCCGAAGCGGATCCATCCTCAGGACATGCAGGCTGGTGGGCACCGGCAGGGTACGGGCGAACTCGCCGAATTTGATCATCTCCGTCTGCGTCACGGTGATGTCGATGACCTTCCTCAGGGAAGCCGAAAGACTGACTCGATAAAGGCGGGCAAACCGGTCGTTGATGATCTCGAGGGTGGGCATCCTCCCCCGGATGATCCGGTCCTGACTCGTCAGATCATAGGGCTTGATGCCGTTTCCAGCGACTTCCTCCTTCTTCTCCGAATCAACGTCTCCGCTGGAGAGGCCTCTCAGGAGGGCATCAACTTCCTCTTGGGACAGGATTTTTTCCATGGTCGCAGCGGCTCGGATCTATTGCACGATGAAGTCGGTGAAGAAGACGTCCTTGACCTGGCCCTGTTTGATGATCTTGTTCATCTGCGCCATCAATTCCTGCTTAAGCGCCTGCTTGCCGGACGGAGTGGCGATGTCGTCATATTCCTTGCTCGACAGGATCATGAGCATGGCGTCTTTGACCTGGAAGCTGCGGTTTTTCACTTCCTCCAGAACCTTGTCGTTGTTGAGCTCGATCTTCATGCCGAGCTTCAGGTAACGCTTGCCGCCAGGGTCCGCCAGGTTCACGAGCATGGGGTCCCAGTCGCAGATCACCTGTTTTTCCGGGTGAGCGGCTGCTGTCTCGCCGTGCTCGCCTTCCGCAGGTGCTTTCTTGAAGAATTTTGTGTAGCCGAAGAACCCACCGCCGCCCAATGCAGCCAGGATCACAACCAGGATCACGATTTTGATGAGGGGCGAGCCCTTCTTGGGCTCTTTGGATTCCTCATTCTGCTGGGCTTCTGCTGCCATGGGTGGTTTCACTCCTCTCGAATCTCATTGCGGTATGGATATTGGGGTGGGGTCATGCCAGGCCGACCGGCCTTGGGATCTCCCGGGTCAATGGGCTTGCAGCAATGGGCATCAAAGCAACGAGTGTGCCATCGTTCGGGGAGACAAGATCCTTCAGAGATGCGAGCCTCGAGCTTTCCCCGGGAGGATTCCCGTGAATGCCGGGCTCACCTTTCTGGCTCAAGCAGGGCGGGGATGAGGTCCGCCCCTGCGTCCCATTCAAGGCTGTTCCTGCAGGGGCGGAGCTGATCCCCGCCCGAAAGGCGATTATCGGAGAGGTTTCAGGTGGACAAAGAGAGCGCGGATTTGGGGATGTGGGCTTAATAATATAGCGAGAAATGAGGCCAGATGTACTTTCATGGTAGGGTGGGCAAGGGCCTTATCTTGCCCGCCGGAGGTGAAGCCGCCCATTTGCCCACCCTACCCAAGAAATCTCGTTGTCATATTGAGACCGGGTGAAGGAGACATGGCAGCCGTCATCCCGTCAGGTTGCGGAGGCTTTACCAGGTCGGGAGAGGGTCAAGACCTTGACGAGGATACAGCCGACACCACCCGGGCGTCGGCTGTATCACTTCGGGGCTTGTGATCCGGGAGCGTTACGCCGACTAGCGTACCATGTTGATGGTCGCGTCGATCATGTCCTTGCAGGTGGTGATGGTCTTGGAGTTGGCGTTGTAGCTCGCCTGGTAGATGATCATGTCCACCATCTCCTTGGCGAGATCCACGTTGGAGTTCTCCAGCGAATAGTCCAGCACCTGGCCGAAGATGGCGGGAGTGGTCGCATTGTCGAAAACCTGACCGACTTCCGGTCCGGCTATGTAGAGATTGTTGCCCTGTCGCACGAGTCCGTCCCTGTTGGAAAAGCTCGAGAGACCCAACTGGGCGATTTGAACTTCGGTGCCCGTGTTGTCGACCCCGTAGATCCAACCGTCGGTCTCGACATGGAAGCTCACGTAGTTCTGGATGTTGGCAACCTGGATGTCAGCTCCGTTTATATCCTGAGTGCGAAGTCCCTGCATGTTGACCAGAAAGGCCTGGTCGTCCAGGTGGAAGCTGCCGTCCCTCGTGTGGTAAACCCTGCCCGAGAGAACGTCCCGCACGTTGAAGAACCCTTCACCACCGATGGCCAGGTCCGCCCAGTTCGAAGTGTTCAGAATCAGACCCTGGCCGTAATTGGTGGAGATGCCGAGGATCATGCTTCCGGCCCCCTCACTCTCCGTGTCGTTGGATTGCAGGGAAAGGTACTGGTTGACCATGTCTCCAAAATGCACCTGGTTGCTCTTGTAGGCCGTGGTGTTGG
>Ga0105106_10000153_pt1 | contig 44311 bp, 46 predicted proteins | sample PPLLaktember2015_5_FD_79109 | JGI IMG/M metagenome (GOLD analysis project Ga0105106, IMG submission 79109) | Freshwater sediment microbial communities from Prairie Pothole Lake near Jamestown, North Dakota, USA - PPLs Lake P8 Core (1) Depth... | ecosystem: Environmental > Aquatic > Freshwater >... | reverse complement strand
TTCTCCCTGGGGCATGCGGGCTTCATGGCCATCGGGGCCTATGTCTGCGCCATGCTGGTACTCTCGCCGGCCCAAAAGGAGATGCTGTTCATCCTGGAGCCCCCGATCTGGCCGTTTTCGGTGGTCCAGGCGCCGTTTTTCGTGGCCGTCCTGCTGGGCGGGCTGGGGGCGGCCGCCTTCGGCGTCCTGATCGGCTTTCCGGTCCTGCGCCTGGGCGGCGACTATCTGGGGATCGCCACCCTGGGCTTTGCCGAAATCATTCGCGTGCTGGCCAACAACCTGCCGCGGGTGACCAACGGCGCCCTGGGCCTCAAGGGCATTCCGGCCTACGCCAACCTGTGGTGGAACTACGCCTGGTGCCTGCTGACACTCTACTGCATCGTGAAGCTGGTGCGCAGCAATTTCGGCAATGCCCTGATGGCCATCCGCGACGATGAGGTGGCGGCCAAGTCGATGGGCATCAACGTATTCAAATACAAGATGATCTCCTTCACCCTCGGGGCCTTCTTCGCGGGCGTCGGCGGCGCGCTTTTGGGCAACCTGCTGACCACCATCGACCCCAAGATGTTTCTCTTTGTCCTGACCTTCAACGTCCTGATGATCGTGGTCACCGGGGGGCTGGGGTCCCTGACCGGCACCGTCCTGGCGGGCATCGTCATCACGGTGCTCCTGGAATGGCTGCGCTTCGTCGAAAACCCCATCAGCTTCGGCGGCTACGAGATCCCCGGCATTCCGGGGATGCGCATGGTGGTCTTCTCGCTGGTGCTGCTGATGATCATTCTTTTCCGCCGGGAGGGCATCATGGGCATGCGCGAATTCTCCTGGAAAGGGTTTTTCCGCTTTTTCGGCAGAGGGGGCGGGGCCCGATGAAAAACGAGGCCATCCTCCAGACCCGTGACCTGACCATGCGCTTCGGCGGCCTGACCGCCGTCAAGGACTTCAACATCGCGGTGCCGCGGGGCGGCATGGTGGGGCTGATCGGTCCCAACGGCGCCGGCAAGACCACCTGCTTCAATATGATCACGGGGTTTTACAGCCCCGCCGGGGGTCAGGTGATCTTCGAGGGCCGGGACATCACCGGGGCTGCGCCCCACGAGGTGTGCAAGGCCGGGATCGCCCGCACCTTCCAGAATATCCGCCTGTTTGCCAACGAGACGGCCCTGCAGAACGTCATGATCGGCGCCCACCTGCGCCAGCAAACCACCTGGTGGCACGCGCTGCTGAGCTTGCCCGGCTGCCTGCGGGAGGAAAAAGCGCTGCGCGACAAGGCGCTGCACCTGCTGGAGATCGTCGGGCTGGCCGACCACGGCCACGAAAAGGCCACCAGCCTGCCATACGGCGCCCAGCGGCGCCTCGAGATCGCGCGCGCCCTGGCCACCGAGCCCGCGTTTCTGCTGCTCGACGAGCCCGCCGCCGGCATGAACCCCCAGGAGACCGAGCACCTGATGGCCTTTATCCGCAGCATCCGGGAGCAGTTCAAGCTCTCGATCCTGCTGATCGAGCACGACATGAAGGTCGTCATGGGCATCTGCGAGCAGATCTGGGTGCTGGACTACGGTGAGACCATCGCCGTCGGCAGCCCGGACGAGATCCGCTCCGACGCCGGCGTCATCGAAGCCTACCTGGGCAAGGAGTCCGCCGCGAATGCTTAGTCTGGAGAACCTGCAGGTCTATTACGGGGCCATTCACGCCATCAAGGGAATTTCGATCACCATTCCCAAGGGCAAGGTGGTGACCCTGATCGGCGCCAACGGCGCCGGCAAGAGTACGGTCCTGCGGGCCATCTCCGGCCTGACCAAGCCCAGGAGCGGCCGGATCGTCTACAATCAGGCCGAGATTACCGGTTGGCCGCCGGAGAATGTGGTCCGCCAGGGCATCGCACTCGCCCCTGAAGGGCGCCGAATCCTGCCGCACCTGACCGTTTTTGAAAACCTCCAGCTGGGGGCTTACAGCCGCAGCGACAAGGCGGGCATCGCCGAGGACATCGACAAGGTTTACGGCCTTTTCCCGCGCCTCCAGGAGCGGGCCCAGCAGAAGGGCGGAACGCTTTCGGGCGGCGAGCAGCAGATGCTGGCCGTGGCACGGGCGCTGATGAGCCGGCCGCAGGTACTGATGCTGGACGAACCCTCGCTGGGGCTGGCGCCCAAACTGGTGGCGGAAGTCTTCGAAATCATCCGGGCCATCAATGCCCAAGGCTGCACGGTGCTGCTGGTGGAGCAGAACGCCTTTACCGCGCTGCGCATCGCCGACTATGCCTATGTGCTGGAGGTGGGAACGATCGTTCTGGAGGGCGAGGGCGAGGCGCTGCTCCACGACGAGCGCGTGCGGGCGGCCTATCTGGGCGGCTGAGGCGCGAGCGCCCGGGCTTTAGAGCCTTCGGCCCAGTATACCCGCAGAAGCCTGCTTCGGCGCGTGGTGGGAATGGTTCGATCTCACCGACAAAGCGATCCCCGGCGGCGAGGAAAATACTATCTAAATCTGACCGGGGGGGTTAGCACGACCGGCCGCGATACAAATTGCCGTGCACGATATAGTAAACACTTTCCGCGATGTTCGTGACAAGATCGCCGATCCGTTCGGCGCAGCGGGCAACAAGCAGAAGCGTTGCACCGGCCTGGATATTGTCCGGGTTTTGGGCCATCATTACCGTCAAATCCTTTAAAATTTGGGTGTAGGTGGCATCCAGTTCGTCATCCTGATGCCACACCTTTACCGCCAATTCGGTATCGTGGGTTTTGTAGGCCGCCATCACCGAACCGAGCATCTGCAGGGCGATCTGGCCCAACTTTTCAGTGGAACCCAGGTCAATGCTCCGCGAAAGCCGATTCAATGGTTCGGCATGACGGGCGATGTTGACCCCGTAATCGCCGATCCGTTCCAGGTTGCCGGCGATTTTTTGCCCCGAGAAGATCACCCTGAGGTCGACGGCCAAAGGCTGTCGTTTGGCCAGAATCCGGATGGTGAGTTCGTCCACCGCGACCTGCATCTGATCCACGGCATCGTCCTGTTTGGCGACATTCTCGGCCAATTCGCTATTCCGCCTGACCAAGGCCTCGAAAGCTTGCGAAACCATACGCGCCGTGGATTGCCCCATATCGGTGATCAGCGAATTCAACTGCAGGAGTTCGGCATCGTAAGATTTTACCGTATGTTTTTCCATGGGTATTCCTATTATTAAAATTAACCGAATCGTCCTGTAATATAGTCTTCGGTGAGCTTGTGCCGGGGCTTGGTGAACAATTCCGCCGTAAGGCCGACCTCCACCAGAAAGCCCAGGTGGAAATAGGCGGTGCGCTGGGAGACGCGGGATGCCTGCTGCATGGAATGGGTCACGATGACGATGGAATAGTGCTCGCGGAGTTCATCGATCAGATCTTCGATCGTGGCGGTGGCGATGGGATCGAGTGCCGAACAGGGTTCATCCATGAGGATGACCTCCGGGCTCACCGCAATGGTCCGTGCGATGCAAAGACGCTGCTGCTGGCCGCCAGACAGACTGGTACCCGGTTGATCCAAACGGTCTTTGACCTCGTTCCACAGTCCTGCCTTGATCAGCGACGATTCGACGATTTCATCGGCCTCGGCCCTGTTCTGGGTCAGGCCGTGGATCTTTGGGCCGTAGGCCACGTTTTCATAGATGGACTTGGGGAAAGGGTTCGGCTTTTGGAACACCATGCCGACCTGGGCACGCAGCGGAACCACGTCAATCTTGTCTCCATAGATGTTTTGATTGTCAAGGATGATCTCACCCATCACCCGACAGATATCGATGGTGTCGTTCATACGATTGAGGCAGCGCAGAAGAGTGGATTTGCCGCACCCCGACGGGCCGATCATCGAGACGACTTCGTTCCGGCCGATGTCCAGGGAAACGTTGAAAATCGCCTGGCTGTCGCCGTAAAACACATCGACATTCCGGCACGTCATGCGGGGATTGATCACGGTCAGATCGCCGACGGTTTTCATCCCCCTGAGCATTTCAAGTTCCTTTTTGATGTCATGCTTTTCATTCTGGCGGACCTGATTTTTTTTATCTTTCATGGCTTGCTGGTCTCACATCAAAAGTCGCATTTCGGACGGTTACATAAAAAGTGCGGGCTCGCGACTGACGTCCCGAGGAATGGGTCGCGCCTGTAGTCTGCGGCCGTGAAGCGGAATAAAACGCGGCGCAAATATTGTAAAAATATCGAACTCTTCCAGAGAACTAAGCGCCAATCCACGTAGGTATGGGGTTTTTCAAAAACGACAGCCGTAATTTAGTCGCTTGTTGCGGCCGGCGTTTTATGTCCCGTCGTCCCGGGCCGAGCATCGCAGCAGCCGGCGATAAAGGCCCTGTGGCTGTTTGAGCGCAAGCGAGTTCCACAGGGCCCGTCGGCTGCGAGAAGCGCAGGGCAGCCCGAAGGGCCCCGGGGCGCGGGCGGCTTCTTTTGGTTCGTTTTCTTGTCCGCACAAGAAAATGAACAGAGGCCAATGGGAGTTGTAAATCCCGGCCTATCCCCGAGGTGCCCGCCAAAGTTCCTCTCTGACAAACACCGCACGGCGGGATAGATGCTCTTTACGGAACGGTCAGGGCTAGGATGGCTTTGATGGCGCAACGGGCCACCGGAAAGGTGCAGTCCGAAAAAGACCGGCAAGCGGGCCGGAACCTTTCGCCGGCCCGCTTGCCGGTGACCCGTCACCGAAGCCTCACTGAATGGGTGTCAGGTTTTTAACGTTCTCTGCGAATTTTTTCCGTTCTTTCTCCGGCATCGGGATCATGCCCTTGTCGGTCAGGTAACCGTCCGGTCCCCATGCTTTCTCGCTGGTGAACTCGGAGAGATATTCTCGCATGCCGGGGATCACCTCCGCATGGGCCTTCTTGACATAGAAAAACAGGGGGCGGGAAATCGGGTATTTGCCTTCGGCGATGGCTTCGAAGGTCGGCTGAACGCCATCCACCAAGGCCCCCTGAACCTTGTCGGTGTTCTGATCCAAAAAGCTGAAACCGAAGATCCCCACAGCTTCCGAATTGGCTTCCAGCTTCTGGACGATCAGATTGTCGTTTTCACCGGCTTCGATGTAGTGGCCATCTTCACGAATCGTGTGACAGACCGCCGTGAAGCGCTTCTCGTCTTCCTTTTTCATGGCCTTGATCGAGTCGATCATCTGGCCGCCGCCCTCCATGGCCAGTTCCACAAAGGCATCACGGGTTCCGGAGGTCGGGGGCGGGCCGAGCACCTCGATCTTTCGGTCGGGGAGATCCGGGTTGACGTCTTTCCAGGTTTTGTAGGGATTGGGGACAAGGGTCTTGCCGCCTTTGGGGTCGGGGACCTCCTTGGCCAGCGCCAGAAAGATGTCCTTGAGGGTCAGTTGCATGGCGTCGGTTTTTTTGGAGTTGGCCAGAACGATGCCGTCATAACCGATCTTGACCTCGACGATTTCGGCGACGCCGTTTTTCTTACACGTCTCGATCTCGGAAGATTTGATGGCCCGGGATGAATTGGTGATGTCCGGGTGTTCCACGCCGACCCCGGCGCAGAACAGCTTGAATCCTCCGCCGGAGCCGGTCGATTCGATCTTCGGGGTTTTGTTGGCTGTGGTTTTCCCGAACTGCTCGGCAACGACCGTCGCAAACGGATAGACCGTCGAGGAGCCGACAATGCTGATATAGTCCCTCGATGATTGTGCCTGGACGCTCCCGAGGGAGGCCAACAGGGCGACTGCTGCGGTTAATGGAATGAGCTTCTTGATCATGGGTCTACTCCTTCTTGTTTTGGGGTTGGATGAATGAAAAGTTACCACCGACGTTCAAACTTTTTTCGCAGGTAAACAGCAACGGCGTTCATGGCGATCAGAAACACCAGCAGGACCATAATGGCGGCCGATGTTTTCTCCACGAAGGCCCGCTCCGGACTGTCCGCCCAAAGATAGATCTGTACCGGCAGGACAGTTGACGGATCGGTGAAGCTTCCCGGGATGTCCACGATGAACGCCACCATCCCGATCATCAGGAGGGGCGCCGTTTCGCCCAGCGCCTGGGCCATGCCGATGATCGTACCGGTGAGCATCCCCGGCATTGCCAGGGGCAGCACGTGATGGGTGACCATCTGCATTTTTGACGCTCCGATACTCAGAGCCGCCTCCCGGATCGAGGGGGGCACGGACTTCAGTGCCGCGCGGCCGGCGATGATAATCGTCGGCAGGGTCATCAAGGTCAGCACCAGACCGCCGACGGTCGGCGCAGACCGCGGCATCCCGAACAAGTTGAGAAAGACCGCCAGGCCGAGCAGGCCGAAGACAATCGACGGCACCGCCGCCAGGTTGTTGATATTGACTTCGATGATATCGGTCCAGCGGTTCTTGGGCGCAAACTCTTCCAGGTAGACGGCAGTCGCTACCCCGATGGGAAAGGAGAGCAGCAGTGTGACAAAAAGGGTATAAAGTGAACCGACGGTTGCGCCCCAGATGCCGGCGAGCTCCGGCTCCCTGGAATCGCCGGCCGTAAAAAAAGTTTTATTGAACTTTTTCTGAATCCTGTTCTGTTCCTCAAATCGATTGAGCCAGGCGAGTTGTTTGTCCGACAAGCGACGCTCGTCTTCCGGGGCATACCGATCGATATGGCCTTTCATCAGCATGTCGACATCGTCGTTGGCCGGCACCCACAAGGGGAGCGTTTGTCCGATCAGATCCGGGTTGTCGCGCAACTGCTCCTGGAGGATGAATGCGGCCCCGGGGCTGACGATTTGGTTCAGCTCGCGCCGGTCCCCCCGGCCGGATACCTCCGGAAATTCCCGCTCCAGGGCCTTTCGGATAAGCCCGTTGTAATCGGCGGCGGCCAGATTTTCTTTGTCGATCAATTCCGGGTCGAAGACGATGTTCATCTGAATGAAGGTTTGCCGGAAGGCCGTGTGGCCTTTCCAGAAGATATCCGTAAAAAGCATCGACAGGAATGCCAGGCTTGCGATGATGGCCGCCAGCCCCAGCCGGCGGAATCTGCGTTCGGCGCGGTATCTTTTGGCCAGACCGGCGTTGACGATGTCCAGCGTCCGAAGGGGCTGTTCGGGTTTCGATGCTTCAGAGACTGCGCTACTCATATTGTTCCCTGTATTTTCGCACCACATGAAGGGCGATAACGTTCAGGCAGAGGGTGATGACAAACAGAACGAGTCCCAGCGCAAAGGCGGCGAGAGTTTTGGGGCTGTCGAATTCCTGGTCCCCGACGAGCAGGGTGACGATCTGCACGGTTACGGTGGTGACGGTTTCCAGGGGATTGACGGTCAGATTGGCCGAAAGACCGGCCGCCATGACAACGATCATGGTTTCACCGATGGCCCGCGAAGCGGCCAGCAGAATGCCGCCCACAATTCCCGGCAGGGCTGCGGGGATGACCACATGCCGGATCGTTTCCGATCGGGTGGCGCCCAAGCCGTATGCACCGTCCCTGAGGGCCTGGGGCACGGCGTTGATGACATCGTCGGAGAGCGACGATACAAAAGGAATAATCATGATTCCCATCACCAGGCCGGCGGCGAGGGCACTCTCCGAGGAGATGTCCATTCCCAGCATGCCGCCGCTGTTCCGGATGAAAGGGGCTACGGTCAGGGCCGCGAAGAACCCGTATACGACCGTGGGGATGCCGGCCAGAATCTCCATGAGCGGCTTCGCCGCGTCCCGGAATTTCTTGCCGGCATATTCCGACAGATAAATCGCCGACATCAATCCAATTGGCACCGCCACTGTCAAGGCGATCACCGAGATCATCGCCGTGCCGAGAAATACCGGAATCGCTCCGAATGCCCCCGAAGACCCTACCTGATCGGCCCGGATAGCCATCTGGGGGCTCCATTCCAAACCAAACAGAAAATCGGTCAGGGGAATGATTTTAAAAAAGCGGATCGACTCATACAAAACCGACAGCACGATGCCGACGGTGGTGAAAACAGCGATGGTGGAGCAGAGGATCAGGATGATCTTGACAACCGTTTCCACATGGTTTCTGGCGCGCATGCCGGGATTGATTTTTTGGCGGACAAACAAGGCCACCAGGACGGCCAGCGCCAAAGCGATGACGGTTAGCGCGGCCATGCTGATCGCCTGGACATTCCGGTAACGGTCCGCGGCCATCTGCATTACGGGGTCAATCTCGCCCGAGACGATATTGCCGCTGACCAGGTTCCTGATGTCGTTGATCACGAGGCCAAGCCGTTCCGGCGGCAGCATCCTGATCTGGTCCGGAAGATCACGGATCACCAGGTTGGTGACGATGGCGGTTTCGAAAATCTGCCAAAGGCAGAAGACCAGCAGTGCGGGAATGGCGCACCACAGTGCGGTCAGCGCCCCGTAGTAGGTCGGGAGGGAGTGGAGGCCGCGCGCCCCTTTCCCCCCGGCCACGGTAAACGCCCGCTTGCGGCCGACAAAGTAGAACAGGGATGAGAGGATCAACACTATAATCAACAGGGTAATCGGTGTCATGACGCTCCAACTGGCGGTCAGCTGAGAAAGGCCTCAAGGACCTCAAGCGGCAAAAGGTGGTCGCTATAAAAATAAGGTGCGAATGGTTGCAGTCCCTGCGATCGACACCCCTCAGATCGAAAAAGATCGTCCCATAGCGGGGAAGACGTAGCTAAACTAACCCTCACGTGTTAGGACAATATTAATAAAAGGTTTGATTTTGATTCAACCCGTCTTGGCCCCCCTTGCTCGGAACTGGCATCGGCGAGGTCCAATGCGCACAAGCCATCAGGACGTGCGGCAAAAAGGCCTTGGGAAACCTGGTGAACCAGATTACCCGAGCTTTTTTTCACCTCGAAACACCTCTATGTTGGGGGATATTACGGGATCGCTGGCGCCTGTCCAACGCGCGAAGGTTATCGTGCCTGACACCGAGCAAACGCAGCTGATTCGGAGGTATTTTCGAATTCCATCCGGTCTATTGCGCGTGGGGGAGCGATGTGGTAACATCTTTATTTATGGTGGGGCGGTGATGGATGACCGGAAATTTAAGACCGTTGAAGTTGAGAAGGCAATGGCGGGCGTGACAGCGATTTGGTATTTGCCGAGGAATCGCGTGTTATATTTTTACAATGGCATGTCGAAAAAATCAAATTACGAAAAAATGATGAGACGGGAACGCAAAAGAGAATGCTTTGGAGCAGTTTTCGGCTGAAATATTTCTTGATTCAGGCAACCGGACTTTGACAATCGGCCTCTGATTTAAGGATAAGAGATTCTTTTGTATCGAAAATGGTCATGAAAGTTCGGTAATTGTATCGAAACCATGATGGATAAACTAAACTAAAAAAAAAGGAGGTAGCTATGAGGACAAGTCGGATGCTTGCAATTGGAGTTTTGGTCTTTTTCTTGATGGGGGGAATACTGATTTCATGCGGCGGGTCATCCACACCGCAATACACCGCAGGGCAGGAACTTACGCTGACGGGCAAGATGAAAATTATTGATAATGACGGTGAAGCCTATGTGATCGCTATTGATAACGGTGAGATATTCGAGGTTATAGGGATCGAAGAAAAATTTAAGCAAGAAGGGGTCCCCATCAAGGCTGTTGTCAAGGTTCTTCAATCCAGGGCGATTGCAGTAAACGGCCCTTCTGTTGAGGTCAAAGAATACCTGGAACCATAAGCATCGGCACCGAGTGCCGCCCCTCATTTTTTGCGCCGCCCTTCGGGGCGGCGCTCTCAAGTCTCCCCCCTTTTCCCCTTAAAATTTTTAACCCCTAATTTAGTAGCAAGGGGAAATTTTTATATGAAAAAAGTGCTGATAACGCTCATAAATCCCATTAGCTGGCTAAAAGCGTATCGATTTAACAAGCATAAATCGAAATTAGACAAATCTGAATACGACCTCGAGCTTTATCTATACTCCCGGATTTTAAAAAACGACATGATGCATTACGGGTATTTTGATGATGTCGAAATCGATCCGGAAACGATTGCACTAAAAGATTTTGAGGATGCTCAAATAAAATATTCGGAAAATATCATCGGTCTAATAGATAACAAAAGCGCTGCCATATTGGATGTCGGATGTGGAATGGGCGGGCTGGCGGCATTGCTGAAAGAAAAAAATTTCACCGTAGAGACATTGACGCCAAATGCGAATCAAAAACGCCATATGGATGCAAAATACCCTGCTATCCCCTGCCATAAAAGTAAGTTTGAAAACTTCAATACCGACAAAAAGTTCGGAACCATCATAAACGCTGAATCACTTCAATACATCAGCCTTTCCGATGCTTTCGACAGCGCTGGCAGATTGCTTTTAGAGGGTGGTAAATGGATCATTGCGGATTATTTCAAAACTCATGAGGGCGGGGTAAAAAAGTCAGGGCATGTGTATGATGATTTTATAGCTGAAACAAAAGAAAAAGGATGGGAAATAGTATGGCAAAGAAACATTACGCTGAATGTGTTACCGACCCTTAATTTCTTGAATATGTATGTTGAAAGGTTTTTGTTGCCCCTACAGCATTTTGCATTCGAAAAATTGAGATCTAAATATGGGGGGATTTATTATCTCGTAGAGGGCCTGAGGGGTTCCATCGATGCCAAAATCGACAAAGAACTCGACACTGTTCGTCCGGATAAATTTTTGAAAGAAAAGAAATATTTGATGATTGTGCTGGGCAGGCAACACTGACGGCCAGCGAAAAGCGCCGCTGAGCAGCATTTTCTTGGTGCAGCGGTGCCGCCAGGAGAAGTCATCGATGGCCCCCATCAGGAAGCGCCCGCACCCCCCTGCCGGCGCCGGGTTTGGGGTTCAGGCGCAAGACCAGGGGGGACCTCCCGGAAGTCTGTCAAAAACTTGGCACCTGCGATGTCAATTTTTGATTCCGATCGGCAGCCGCTTTTTGACGGTAGCCCAAGTGCATGTTGTGTTGTGGCGTTTTTTTGCTTGACAAACAAGCGGCCTTTGGCCGCATGTTGGCTCCCGGAAGGCAGGTTCTTATCTCTTTATCCATAAAAAAATTTAGATATTTCAGACTGTTGCTCGGCAACACGAGGCTCTCGGGCTTTGCGAAGAGGCGGTATACGCGGTTTGATTGAGCATCGGCGATGTCTTTTGCAAAGGTCTAAAACCGCATGGGTCAGGTGACCCGGTGGACCAATACACCCAAACGGGAGAGGTTCGATTCCGCCACCTCGATCCCGAGGCCCGGCCCGCAGAGTGCCCGGGCGTGTCCCTTCGGCCCGAAATCCACATCCTCAACAACGAGGTCTTCCGCAAGGAGCCTTCGGGAAAAAGATCCCTCGAGATGTATGTGATCAGGACGCACGGCGGCGAGATGACGGCCCGCGGCAGCGAGTATGGCCGTCTCGCCCACGTGGCTTCCGATCTGGCATGCGATCCCGTTTTTAGATGCGAAATCCCAGATCGCAAGGCTTTTGAGGAACCCGCCGCACTTGGAAAGTCTGACACTGAAGCCACGGCAGGCACTCGCGGCCACAATCCGCTCGGCGTCCTCCATGCTACAGAGGGATTCATCAGCGATCACGAGGATCCCACCCTTGTCGGATACCAGCTGCATCCCATCGAGGTCCTCTTTGGGGACCGGCTGCTCGATGGCACTGACCATCAAACCGCGGGAGCGATCGAGAAAATCCAGGGCCTCATGCGGGGTGTAGCCACCGTTGGCGTCGACACGGATATCAACCGTCTCGCCGAGCCGCAGGCGGGCCCGGCGGATGCGTTCCACATCCCTTTCGACCCCTGCGCCCACCTTGATCTTCACGAACCCCATGCGGTTTTTCGCCGTGAGATCGAGGAACCGGTCGAACAGCTCGTCCGAAAGGAGGGGAAGGACCGCCGAATAGGTAAAGACTTCGGTGCCACCACCCTTGAAGATCCCTGAAACGGGAAGGCCGATCTTGCGGCCCCAAAGGTCCATGCACGCGATCTCGATCGCGCACAGCGCGGACGGGAAGAGACGGGCTGGCTGAGTCTCACCCAGCTCACGGAGCAGACCCAAGAGCCCGCTCACGGACTCCACGGCCCTGCCGACGAGGAGATGCCCCAGATCCCGGCCGGCATCGAGACATTCTGCGAGGGTCTCACCGGTGACATACTGCCGCGGCGTCCCCTCCCCATATCCACAGGTGCCGTCCTCGCCCCTGGCGATGACGACTAGCCCCTCGGCCTGCTTCCGCTCGGCAAGGCTATGAGAAACTGGGAGCCGGAACGGGATGACCAACCGGTACAGGCGCACTTCCTTGATTTTCACCAATCTTCCTCCAATCGATGTATGGTTCAAGTTCCTTGACCGCATCCTTCCACTGGTACCACTGTTCCGGATGGCGCAGGATGTACCCCTCGAGGACCCGCCAGGCAGCACTGCCGACCTGGATTTTTTGCTTGCCGTCCGCGATCGGTTCGATGCACAGGGTGAACCCGTCCCGATCCCGCCGCATGAGCCCCATGACAACAGGCGCAGAGGTCCGGCGATAGAAAAAATCGAGGGTCTTGTCCCGGGGGACCGAATGACCGAATACGCTCACGGATCCACTGTGGTCAAGACGCCACTCCGAGAACTCGTCGCACTCGGTCACGAGGATCCTGCCCGTGCTGATGGCCTTGAGGGCACGAAAGACGACGTTTGGTTCGTTGGCGTCGATGACCATGACGTCGCGTTCCGCCGCCCTTTTTGCAAGCGCCTCTTTCAGCCGCGAGGTCTTGAACCGGCAGATCATGGCGATTTTATACCCATTCATGGCAAGGGCGAGAGGCAGATATTCGACGGCCCCGAAATGGCCCGTGACCAGGATTCCGCCCTTTCCCGAAGAGGCAATCCGTTCAAGATCGGTGACGTTTTGGATCTTCAGTCGCCTTGCAAGAAAATCCGCCGTCCAGGAGAAGGGCTTGTGGGCCAGTACAAGCTTTTCCAGATAATGCTCGAAGACCCCGCAGATGGCCTTCAGATGCATCCAATGAAGAGCAAGGCCGCCACGCCTGTCCTGGAAGACATGGGAAATACCGATACCTATATTTTGTCTTTCTTTTGGACGAAAAGAAAAAAAGCAGATTCCGAGAAGGTAGAGATACGCCCGAAGAAAACCAATTCCCATTATTCGCGCCAGCATCACATTGAACCAAAGCTGAAAAAACTGACTGAGCCCTATGGGAGTCTTTAAACTTTTTTCAGACATGGCACTTCCTCCTTATATTTTTTTATGTAATAAAAAAGTTTCTGCTATGCTAGGGTCCTTCGTCAAGATATATTTGTATATCGTAACTATCTTTGATTTTATGAAATCCCTGTGTCGATTGCATACGCATGCAAAATCGTCACCTGCGTGCATCCCGTTTTGGACTTTATAGAGGGTCAGCAACCATGTCCGACACACAAACAGAGGCACCCAGCGATCCCATCGATGGTCGTCACAACAGCTGCATCAACTCCCTTGCGGTCATCGAATATGTGGAAAAGGAACGGCCAGGCGCGACGGAAAAACTGCTGAATGGTCTCGAAACGGAACTCCCCGGGGTCAACGATCTGAAGACGTTCTTATCGGATCCGAACAACTGGATCTCTGCGTCCCTGCTTGCGGTTCTATACGAGCGGACCAAAAAAATCCTCGAGGACAAAAACGCGCCTCGCAGGATAGGATTTCATTCCGTCACGGGAAAACGGCTCGGCTACATCCAGAGGATCCTTCTTGCCGCTCTTGGCGGGCCGGTCAGGGCACTCCGGCACATCCAGCGCGTGAACGACCATTTCAACCGCACGAAGCGCATCGAACTCGTCGAAATAGGAGGCACGACGGCCACGATCCGTCTCCACTGGAACCCCGATATCCCCCTCACCAAAGACTTCTGCCGCTATAACAAGGGCATTTACGAAGCCGTTCCAGTGATCTGGGGGCTTCCTCCGGCACGTCTGGTCGAAACCGAATGCTTCTTTCATGACGGACGATACTGCGAGTACAGGTTGAGCTGGAGCCGGGGCAGTATCTCCAGACACTTTTTGCGCCTTTTTGCCCCCTGGAAGATCGCCCGGGCAAGCATCGAGGAACTTGAACAGGACAAAGAGATCATCCGCAAAAAATACGAGGAGGTGAATGCCCTGAACGCCGCCCTCACGGTCAAGGTCTCACAGCTCGAGGGCCTTTACGAAACGAGCAAGGCCCTTCTCTCCACCCTGGAACAAGACACACTCATCGAGATCGTACTCAAACGTCTCATCGCGGTTGCCCATCTGGACAGGGCGGGCGTTTTCCTGCTGGACGAATCCCTCTCGAACCTCACGCTCGTCAATGCGGTCGGGGTCGAGAAGGATGTCCTCGATCGCCTCAAGGGTTACACGGTCCCCATTGGCAAAGAACGCAACATCATCGCGAGATCGGCCCGGGAAAAACGCCCGTTTTTCTTCGCAGACGAGAAGATCGGATCCCTGAACCCTGAAAACCCCCTTCTCAAGGTCTTTAAGCCCACTTCCTTCATCCTTGTCCCGCTCCTTGCCCGCGGCGAGACCATGGGCCTTCTCGTCGGGGACAGCAAGGAAACCAAGGGATCCTCGAGGATAGACCGCAATTTTATCTCAAGCTTCGCCAACCAGATCGCCATGGCTCTGGAGAACGCCTCGCTCTACCAAAAACTGCGGGAGTCGGAACGGATGTACCGGGAGATCGTGGAAAATTCCCAGGAGGGGATCTGGGTCGTGGACGAATTCGGGTGCATCCGGTTTGCCAACCGCTGCCTCGCCCCACAGATCGGGCACGAGGATCTCACCGGAGTGAACGTCTACGATCTTGTCGCGGAAGAAGGCAAAAAGGGATTTCTCGGTCTCATTCGGGAAAACCTGAACGGTAAATCCGCCCGAGGCGAGATATCCTTTCAAAAAAAAGGGGGCGGCACCTTGCCGGCCTTGGCGAGCAGTGTCCCGCTATTCGCTGAGAAGGGCTACCGGGGCAGCCTGATCATGGTGACCGACCTCACCGATCGGAAACGCATGGAGGCAAGGCTCCTTCAATCCCAGAAGCTCGAGGCGGTCGGCACCATGGCCGGGGGTATCGCCCACGACTTCAACAATCTTCTTACCGGCATCCTGGGCTACGCCCAGCTCATGAAAGGCGAGCTCGAAGACGATTCGGTTCCCATGCGCTACGCCGACGTCATAGAGAAGTCGAGTCTGCGCGCAGCGGAACTTATCCGCCAGCTTCTCGCCTTCAGCCGGGGGACCAAACCCGAAGATGCGGGCCCTGTGAATCTAAACGTCCTAATTACAGAGACCGTCTCCCTGATCCAACGCTCCCTGCCCGAGAAGATCACCATGAAGCTCCTTCTTCATGACAAGCTTTCTGACATCCACGCCAACGCAACCCAGATTCAGCAGGCCATCCTGAACCTGATCTTCAACGCCCGGGATGCCATGCCGGACGGCGGCGCAATCGCGATCACCACCCAAGAGAGCACGCCGGTGGAACTCCTAAAGCGCTGTCCGGCCTGCTTGGCCGAGGCCCCAAGCTATGTCCGGCTAAGCATAGCGGATCAAGGAAACGGCATTGCACCCGATCTCATCGACAGGATCTTCGACCCCTTTTTCACCACGAAGGGTATCGGCAAGGGAACGGGGCTCGGACTTGCCATGGTCTACGGGATCTTCCGAAACCTCGGCGGCCACATCCTCGTCGAAAGCACCCCCGCGAAGGGCACAACCTTTGACATCTTCCTCCCCATCGGGGAGACGATGGAGAGACCTGGCGACGAAACGCCCGCCAGCGAAGCCCCCCGTGGAGACGAGGGCATCCTTGTCGTGGACGACGAGGAACTGGTGCGCGATCTTGCGGCGGCGATCCTCTCCTCACGCGGATACCGGGTTTTCACGGCCAAAGACGGCCTCGATGCGGTTCACACCTATACCGCCATCGGCCCCTCGGCCATAGACCTCGTCGTCATGGACATCGCGATGCCGCGTCTCGACGGGATAGGGGCATACAAGCGGATCCGGGCCGTCGAACCCCGGCAGAAAATCATGTTTTCAAGTGGATACACATCCCATTCGGAATCCGTCGCGGAACTCAAGGAAAAGGGGTTCTCTTTCATTGGAAAACCTTACAGGGGTGAAACCTTCCTCAAAAAAGTAAGGGAGGCGATCGACTCTCCGCCATGTGTCGGTGAGTGATCGGCCTTCTGAAAGGGCTCGGAGGTCCGCAGGCGTGTCGTGGGGGCGGTGTTGGGAAGTTTCAGGAATGCTTCAAACCAGGAGATTTTGAAGCGGCGCTACCCGGCCCGCCGTATCTCGTGGCCAGCTTCGCTGATCAGGGTGCAGCGGGGAATCAGGGGCAAGCCCCAGAGCCGGCGGCGGGTGGTGTTATGCCTGGAGTTCTGGGTGCAGCAGAGATGTTTGCAGGAGGGCGTGTCAGATGCGCCCGATGACCTTTAAACCATCGCCCTCCGGGCGAACCACCACGATTTCACCCGATTGTGGAAACACGCCGGTGAGGGCGGTGATATTGACCTGGTGGGTGACGAGCACGAGTGATTTGCCGCCGCCGCGCTCGCGGATCAGGTGTCGCAGCGCGGCCGTCTGGGCGGCTTCCCGGCTAGGGTCCCTGAAAAACGAGTTCAGCGCCGGGAGCGGGGTGATCTCTCCCAGATCGAGCAGCCTGGCGGTCTCCAGGCAGCGGCACCAGAGGCTGGAGAAGACCGCGACATTCGCGGCGCCGTTTTTCCGGAAACGCTCGCCCAGGGCGCGGGCTTGCCCGCGGCCGGCGGGGGAAAGGTTGCGCTGGGTCGCGCAGTCCTCGAGCCGAAAGCCAGCCGGGTCGCCGGTGCCGGGCGCCAGCGCATGGCGCATCAGGGCGACGTGGCCGCCGCTTGCAAGCGCCGCCCACAGGGCTGCCTCGTAACCGCTCTGGCCGGAGGCCGGAAATGTGAGGAGCAGCACCAGGAGGGTACTGACACCCATGCCGGCGGTAAGTTTGGGGGCCGGCAGTGATCGCTTTGGGGGCTGACCCATTGATTTTCTCCGGGGGCGGGTGATGGCCGCAGGGCCTTTTAATCCGGCTGCAGGCGGGTACCCGCCCTGCCGTTTACGGCGGCTTCGATCTCGTCGATGGCGGCGATGACGGCCCATTTGCCGGTGTGGCGCACAAAGGTGACGGCCGCGTCGATCTTGGGCTGCATTGCGCCCGCGGAGAAATGGCCGGCCTTCCGGTAGCCCAGCGCCTCCGCGACCGTCAGGCTTTTCAGCCGGCGCTGGTCGCTGCGGCCGAAGTTGAGATAGGCCCCCGGCACGTCGGTGGCGATGACAAACCGGTCCACCCCGGTTTCCAGGGCCAGCCGGGCGCTGGCAAGGTCCTTGTCGATGACCGCATCCACCCCTGCAAAGGAGCGGCCCTCGCGGATGACGGGGATCCCCCCGCCGCCGCAGCAGATCACGATGAAATCCATCTGGATCAGTTTCTGGATTTCTCGCTTCTCGATGATCGTCACCGGGCGCGGTGAGGCCACGACACGCCGCCAACCCGTGGGGGTCTGCATGCAGGGGTAGGGCAGGTCGGCCACCTTCTCAGGGGCCAAAACCGGCCCGATCGGTTTGCTGGGGGTGGCGAAGGCCGGGTCGCTGCGGTCCACCACGACGTAGGTGATCAATGTCACGATGGGCCGGAAGTCCGCCCCCAGGGCCATCAGTTCCTCGTCCAGGCGCGATTCGATCATGTATCCGATCTGACCCTCGGTCTGGGCCACCAGGATCTCCAGCGGCAGCTTGGGGACCGCGTCGCAGCATTCCTGCTGCAGGAGCAGGTTGCCCACCTGGGGGCCGTTGCCGTGGGTGATGATGATTTTGAAGTCCTGTGACAGCCGCGCGATCTGGCCGATCGGCACCTTCAGGTTCTCGAACTGCTCGCCGATGGTGCCGGCCTGGCCCTTGCGGATCAGGGCGTTGCCGCCCAATGCCACCAGCAGGACCGGTTTGTTTGCGCTGTCTTGGATCACGCGAGGGTCACGCCTTCAACCGCTTTTGGAGCGCTTTTTTCAATGTAAGCGCATCGTGGTCCTGGTACTCGTAGCGGATGTGAACCACGGGTTTTTCGATGGTCATCAGCCGGGTCAGGTCGACGGGCGTTGCCGAAACCACCAGGTCGCAGGGGGTCCTGTTGATGGTGGCTTCCAGGTCGTATACCTGCCTCTCGCCGTACCCCATGGCCGGCAGCAGGGTCCCGATGTGGGGATAGGTCCGGAAGGTCTCCTGCAGGCTGCCCACCAGGTAGGGGCGGGGGTCGACCAGGGCGTCGGCGCCGAAGCGCCGGGCGGCGATCACCCCGGCGCCAAAAGGCATGTCGCCGTGGGTCACGGTCGGACCGTCCTCGACTACCAGGACCCTGCGGCCGCGGATGCGCTCGGGGGCATCGACGATCAGGGCCGAATTGGCCAGGACGATGTCGGCGGCCGGGTTGTGGGCGGCAATGGTGCGGCGGACCGCTTCGACCGCCGCCGGGTCCGCGCTGTCCACCTTGTTGATGACGGCGATATCGGCCATCAGCATGTTGGTCTCGCCGGGGTGGTAGGCGGTTTCGTGGCCCGCGCGGTGGGGGTCGAAGACCACGATGGCGACCTCCGGGAGGAAGAAGGGGGTGTCGTTGTTGCCGCCGTCCCAGACGATTACGTCCGCCTCCTGTTCGGCCTGCCGCAGGATCTTTTCATAGTCAACGCCGGCGTAGATCACCGCCCCCATGGCCACCACGGGCTCATACTCCTCGCGCTCCTCGATGGTGCAGTCGCAGGCGTCGAGGTCCGCATACGACGAGAAGCGCTGGACCACCTGCCGGGTAAGGTCGCCGTAGGGCATGGGATGGCGGACCGACACGACCCGCTTGCCCAGCTGCTGGAGAATCCGCAGCACCTCGCGGCTGGTCTGGGATTTTCCGCAGCCGGTGCGCACGGCGCAGACCGAGACTACCGGTTTGACCGATTTGAGCATCGTGTAGGAGGCCGCGAGGATGATGAAGTCCGCACCATTGGCGGTCACGATCGAGGCCTTGTGCATGACCTCGGTATGCGGTACGTCGCTGTAGGAAAACGCTACCAGGTCGATCCGCTGATCGCGGATCAACTCGGCCAGGTGGCGGTCGGAGTGGATCGGGATGCCGTCCGGGTAAAGCCGCCCCGCCAGCTGCACCGGGTAGCGGCGGCCGTCGATGTTCGGAATCTGAGTGGCCGTGAAACAGACCACCCGGTAGCGCGGGTTGTCCCGGAAGTAGACGTTGAAGTTGTGAAAATCGCGCCCGGCGGCGCCCATGATGATCACCTGCTCCTGCATACCTCAATCCTTTCGAGAGCCACTGAACCTGATGCGCGTAGGCCAGGCCTGCCCCGTCGCCGGGCTGCGCATTCCTAAAACAGGCCTCCGTAACGGCGCGCCTACCGTTTTGCAGGGTCAGGTGCCGACGACCATGGTGATGCGCTCCAGGGCCCAGTCGATCACCTCGCGGGTGATCACCAGCGGCGGGGCAAAGCGGATGATGTGGCTGTGGGTCTCTTTGCAGAGCAGCCCCGCGGCCTGCAGTCGTTCGCTGTACTGGCGGGCGCCGCCGGCTTCGGGGTGCAACTCCATGCCGATCATGAGCCCCCTACCGCGGATCTCCTTGATCTTGTCGCTTCGGATCTGCCGCAGGCCCTCCAGGAAATAAGCCCCCATGCGGGCGGCGTTTTCGATCATGCCCTCTTCCACCAGCACCCGCATCGCCGCGCGGGCCACGGCGCAGGCCAGGGGGTTGCCGCCGAAGGTGCTGCCGTGCTCGCCGGGCTGCAGCACGCCCATGACCTCGGAGTTGGAGAGCACGGCCGAGATCGGGTAGAAGCCGCCGGAAAGCGCCTTGCCGATCAGGGTCAGGTCCGCCTCGATGCCGTCGTGGGCTTCGGCCAGGAGTTTGCCGGTGCGTCCCAAACCGGTCTGGATCTCGTCCAGAATCAGGACGATGTTGTGCTTTTCGCAGATGGCCTTGGCTTCCTTGAGATAGCCCGCTGGCGGGATGATGACCCCGGCCTCGCCCTGGATCGGCTCGACCAGAAACCCCACGGTGTTGGGGGTGATCGCCGCCGCCAGCGCCCCGGCATCGCCGAAGGGGATGATCTTGAACCCGGGGGTGAAGGGGCCGAAGCCCCGGCGCGAGCTCTGGTCGGTGCTGAAGCCCACGATGGTGATGGTGCGGCCGTGGAAATTGTTCGCGCAGACGATGATCTCGGCCTGGCCGTCAGGCACCCCTTTTTCCATGTAGCCCCACTTGCGAACCGTCTTGATGACCGTTTCGACCGCCTCGGCCCCGCTGTTCATCGGCAGCACCTTGTGGGAGTTGGTCAGCTCGCAGAGCTCGCGGTAAAACGGGCCGAGCTGGTCGTTGCGAAAGGCCCGTGAGGTCAGCGTCAGCCTGCGGACCTGGTCGATCATGGCGGCCATGATGCGCGGGTGGCAGTGCCCCTGGTTGACCGCCGAGTAGGCCGAAAGACAGTCGAGGTATCGGTTGCCGTCCACATCCCAGACCCACACGCCTTCCCCGCGGCACAGGACCACGTCGAGGGGCTTGTAGTTGTGGGCGCCGTAGGTTTGCTCCAGCTCAATGTAATCTTGCTGCTCCATGCTCGTTTCCTCCGCTGCGCTGGGGTCGACGGCGCTGAAATTCTTCCAATAAAAAGGCCGCGGCTACGCGACCCCCAGCGCTTCTTTCAGCCAGGCCTTGACCTCGCCCTCGGGCGGGTAAATCCCCTTGAGCTCGCAGACCGGTTTTTCAAAGCGCTTGGGCAGTTCCACCCTGGCCATCTCGACGGCTTCGTCCGAATTGCGTTTGATCAAATAGATGAAGTAAGGTCTGGACCAGCAGTTCACCACGAAATAAACGGTATAGTCATCCTTGGACCGGATCACATAGCCGTCGCCGCGGGCCCAGTTGTTGCCCCATTCGAGGTAAAGCCGCACGGCCTCCTCGGGGGTCATGTCCCAATTGATGGCATCGATCAGATTACGATCCTGTTTGAGTTCCTCTAAGGTCAGCATTTGCGTCGCTCCCTGCAGTTTGTACTGGCTTTTGTTTGGTATCCTTCCTATGATATCCGAATACGATTTTCCGCCGGAAATGCGCCGGCGCATGTCAAAACCACAGAAAAATAATGCATAAAAAAACGATTGTCCAGGCGGTGCAGCTCCCGGAGCGTTGGTGCGACGGCGATCGCGGGCAGCGTCAAGCTCTGCAGGCGATTCAGCCGCCGGCGGCAGCGCCCCGCTCGGGGAGGAACTCGGCATGCACATCCAATGTCTGCAGCACGTGCCTTTTGAAACGCCGGGCAGCATCGGCGGCTGGGCCTGCAAGGGTGGTCACAGCCTGGCGGTGACCGCCCTCTACCACGGCCAACCGCTGCCGGAACTCGCATCGCTGGATCTCCTGGTGGTGCTCGGCGGTCCCATGAACATCTACGAAGAGCAGCGCTTCCCATGGCTGCGGGCCGAAAAACGGTTCATCGCAAAAGCCGTTGCGGCCGGAAAGAGCGTGCTCGGGATCTGCCTGGGGGCGCAGCTGATCGCCGATGTCCTGGGCGCGAGGGTTTTCGCCAATCGGTATCGGGAAATCGGCTGGTTTCCGATCGAGAAAACCACTGCGGCCCAAGCGGACCTGACCGCCGCCTTTCTGCCGCAGCGGGCGGAGGTATTCCACTGGCACGGCGACACCTTCGAGCTGCCTGCCGGCGCCCTGCATTTGGCCCGCAGCCGGGGGTGCGAACACCAGGGCTTTGTTTTCGCGCAGCGCGTGGTGGGGCTGCAGTTTCACCTGGAAACGCTGCCCGAGCTGGCCGCCGGCCTGATCGCGCACTGCGGCGCCGAGATCGTTCCGGGGCCCTATGTGCAATCGCCGGAGCAGATGATCGCCGACCCGGCGCGTTTCGGCCGGATCAATCGCGTGATGCAGGGGCTGCTCGACCAGTTGGCCATTTTAAGCCCGTGATTGCCGCCCCGGTGGTCTGCGACTGTTCTTTTTATGACTGCCGGCGGCCCTCGGGGGGCCAAATCCCTGCTTGACTTTTTGGGCACCGGACCTCATTTTCAACTTGTGTGCTCAGTCACTCGTGAGCATCCCAATAAACCGGGAGGCAGCCAAAAAAGCCTTCCAATACCGCAACCGCGAGGAGTCAACGATGAGTGCAGCAACCGAGACAAAAACCGTCAAGCAGGTTTGCAAATGTGAAAAGTGCGGCAGCGAGGCCGAAATGGTGGTGACCTGTTCGCTGGAATCGGCCGAAGCCCAGCAAGCCGCTGCGCCCGACGCTGAGCCGCAGGCCTCGGAGCACCACAAAGTCAAAGGGCATGGGGTCTGCAGCCACTGCGGCAACGAGGCCGACATCTGGGTCGATATCTGAAACTACCTGGCGCGGTCTTCCAGGGGTTGCGCCCGGGCCGCGAAGTGAAAGCGAACCATCCAACCGAAGAGGGCCTCCCATGGAAGAATGTACCCCGACACTCAACACGGGGCTGCGTGGTGTGATTGTTGCCAGCACCAAGATCAGCCAGGTCGACGGCAAGGCCGGAAAACTCATTTACCGGGGGTATCTGGCCAAGGACCTGGCGGAAAAAACCACCTTCGAAGAGGTGATATTCCTGCTGCTGAAAGAGCGCCTGCCCGACCGCGCGGAACTGGACGGAATCCGGGCCGCACTGGGACGGGCGCGCCAGGTGGCGCCGGAGACTGTCGCCGCGTTGCGAACGCAGCCCCGGGACGCGCGGCCGATGGACATCCTCCAAGCGGCGGTGTCGCTGCTGGCGACCCACGACCCGGACATCGACACCTACACGCGCGAGGCGTCCGTGGCGCGGGGGATCCGGCTGATCGCCCGTTTCCCGACCATTCTCTGCGCCTGGGCGCGGCTGCGGCAGGGGTTGGAACCGCTGACGCCGCTGCCGGAACTGGGCCACGCCGCCAATTTTCTCTACATGTTGACCGGCAGCCGGCCGGACGAGGAGCTCACCCGCTTTTTCGATGCCTGTTTGGTCCTGCACGCCGAGCACTCGTTTAACGCCTCGACCTTTACCGCCCGCCAGGTGGCATCCACCCAGGCACACATGTACGCGGCGGTTTCGGCTGCCGTCGGGTCGCTCTCCGGCCCCCTCCACGGGGGCGCCAACGAACGCGTGATGCAGATGCTGCTTGAAATCGGCTCCGCGGACAAGGTCGAAGCCTACGTCGAGCGGATGCTTGCGGAGGGGCGCCTCATCTATGGCCTCGGGCATGCCGTCTACCAGGTGGACGACCCCCGGGCGCACATTCTGGCCCCCATGTCCCGCACGATGGGCGAGCGCATCGGGCAGACCCAGTGGTACGAGATTTCGCGGCGCCTTGAAACGGCCGGCAAAGCCGCCTTCAAGAAGCGCAAAGGGATCGACATCTTTGTCAATGTGGATTTCTACAGCGCCTCTCTTTACTATGCGATGGGGATCCCGATCGACTATTTCACCCCGATTTTCGCGGTCTCGCGCGTGGCCGGCTGGGTGGCCCATATCTTAGAGGAGCAGTTCGCCGAGGCGGCCCCCAAGCCCCAGCTCTATCGCCCCGCCGCCAGGTATGTCGGCGAATACTGCGGGCCCGATGAATGCACCCTGGATGCGATTGACAAACGACGGTGATGACCCCGGCGGGCGGCGGGCCGGTCCCAGGGGACTGGCCGCTCCCGCCCGTGATGGGCGATGCTTAAACCGATTCAATACCGCATGACGCGGCAGCGCCAAGTGATCCTGGAGGAGCTGCGGCACATGAACGCCCACCCCGGCGCCGACGAAATTCACGAGGTGGTCCGCCGCCGGCTGCCGCGCATCAGCCTGGGAACGGTTTACCGCAACCTCGATATTCTCTGCGAGCTGGGAGAAATTCAGAAGCTGGAGTTCGGCGGCACCCTCAAGCGCTTTGACGGCGACCCGGGAGCGCATTATCATATCCGCTGTATCTGCTGCGACCGGGTGGACAACGCCCCCGTGCCGCCGGTGGAAAACATCGAAGCCAAACTTTTCCCGGCAACCGACTACAAAATCATCGGACATCGGCTGGAATTCATCGGCCTGTGCCCCGAATGCGCTCGGCACACGATCTCGCCGGGCCTTAAAAAAATCGAGCCCCGTTCACAAAAAAACCTGATCCCGTCGTCAGGATCCAATCGAGGATAATGCCCATGAGCCCCATGCAACCGGGCGCGCAGCCCGAGCAGATGACCCAGGAACAGTTTCTGCGGCAGCTCAAAATGACCTTTGAAAAACTGCCCAACGAAATCCCGCTTTACCTTTTCACCCGGCCCGGCCAGGACGATGTCTTCGTCCAGGCGGCCCGTCAGTTGGTGCGCTCATTTCGCGAGCTGACCGACAAGATCACCTTCCGTGAATACGCCCTGGACCACGAAATGGCCCGCAGGTACCGAGTGGACCGCGCGCCGACCCTTCTGTTCGCGCCGGAGCGCTGCAGCATTCGCTGGTTGGGCGCCCCGCTGGGCGAGGAGGGCCGCACGTTCCTGGAAATGATCATCCTGCTGGGCCTGGGGCAGTCCAATCTCAACGATCAGGCCAAAAAGGTGCTCAAGGACCTGCAGGAACCCCGCAGTGTTAAGGTCTTTGTCAGCGCCACCTGCCCCTACTGCCCGCAGCAGGCCGTTAACGGGGTGCGCGCGGCCATCGAAAAGCCCGATCTCGTCTCGCTTGAAATCATCGACATTCAAAGCAACCCTGATCTGGCCAACCGCTACAACGCCCACAGCGTTCCCCAGACCTTTACCAACGAGGTCCTGACCGGCATGGGGGCCCAGCCCGAAGAGCTTTTCATGCTCTCCATCAAAAAGCTGGAGGAGGTGACGGTTTTTATTCCCGACAGCGACGCCCCGGTGGTCGATACCGATCTGCTGATCGTCGGTGGCGGCCCGGCCGGTTTGACGGCCGGGATTTACGCGGTGCGCAGCGGTCTCAAGGCGGCGGTGGTGGAACGCGGCGCACTGGGCGGGCAGGTGGCGACAACCCCGGTGGTGGAAAACTACCCCGGCCTGACCCAGGTGGGCGGCAAGGCCCTGGTGGACATCATGGTCAGCCACGCCCTGCAGTACGTCCAGATCTTCCAGGGCGAAGCGGTAATCGACATCCAGCCGGGGGACCCCATCGAAATCACCACCAGTCGGCGCAAGTTCCGCTCCAAAAGCGTTCTGCTGGCCACGGGCGCGTCCCACAAGCACCTCGGTGTTCCGGGAGAGTCGCGGCTGTCCGGCAAGGGTGTCAGCTATTGCAGCACCTGCGACGGGCCGCTTTTCAAAGGCAAAAAGGTGATCATGGTCGGTGGCGGCAACAGCGCCGTGACCGAGGCCCTGCACCTTCACCATATGGGGGTGGATGTCACCCTCGTGCACCGCCGCGACACCCTGCGGGCCCAGCAGTATCTGGTCAAAAATCTCGAGGAGAACCGCATCCCGGTGGTCTGGAACACCGAGGTCAAGGAGATCAAGGGCAAGGACCGGGTGAAAGAGGTCCTGTTGGTGGACAACCGCAGCAAGAAGACCTCGACCCTCAAGATCGACGGCGTTTTTCTGTCCATCGGCTACGAGCCGGCGGTCGACCTGGCCCGCAAGATCGGGGTGGCCCTGACCGAGGACGGCTACATTCGGCGCGACGCCAAGCACCGTACCAATATCCCCGGCATTTACTCGGCGGGCGACGTGGAGGGGGGCTACAAGCAGATCGTCACCGCCGCCGGTCAGGGGTCGGAGGCCGCGTTGTCGATCTTCGAGGATATGATGCATCCCTACTGGGAGAAAGAAAAAGCGCAAGCCTGAACAGGCGGGAGTGGTTGGCAGGCTTTTTTGACAGCGCCCGCAAACGGCCGTTCGCCTCGGGGGGGAATCATCCCCCCGATTTTTTTGCCCGGCGCCGTCCCTACTGTCCGGGCCTCATCCGTCGAGAGGGGCAATGATGTCATTGACGTTCAAACCCATTCTGCTGGAAGATCAGGGGCGCTATCGGCAGTTGCTTGCCCGCTGCCCCCAGGTGACCTCTGACTACAGCTTTGTCAATCTCTGGGGCTGGGCCCTCGAATACGGGCTGGAACTGGCCTGGGATGCTGAGCTGGTCTGGATCCGGCAGCGTCTTCCGGCACCGGTTTACTGGGCGCCCATAGGTCCCTGGGACAACATCGACTGGCGCAGCCGGATGGCGGCGATCGCGCTTGAGCCATGGCCGCCGACCTTTCGGCGGGTTCCGGAACCTCTGGCGGACGCCTGGCGGGCTGTTTGGGAGGATCGCATTCAGGTCGTGGAAGCCCGTTCGGACTGGGATTACCTCTATGCGCTGCAAGAGCTGGTGGAGCTCCGGGGCAATCGCTTTCACAAGAAAAAAAACCTGCTCAACCAGTTTCTGAAAACCAACGATTACGTTTACGCGCCCTTCAGCCCGGAGATTGTCCGGGAGGCTCTGGAGATGCAGGAAGAGTGGTGCTTCTGGCGCGACTGCGAATTATCCGAAACCCTGGCTGCCGAAAATCGTGCGATCGAGCGGGTCCTGGAGGCCTGGCAGTCCCTGGAGGGGATTCTCGGCGGGGCCCTGCGGGTCGAAAAAAACATGCTGGCCTACACCATCGCCGAACCCTTGACCGATGAGATGCTGGTGATCCATTTCGAAAAAGGCTGTTCACAGGCCAAGGGGGTCTATCAGGCGATCAACCAGATGTTCCTCGCCCATGAAGGGGGCGCTTACGCCACGGTCAACCGCGAACAGGATTTGGGCGACGCGGGGCTGCGCAAAGCCAAGCTGTCCTATAATCCGACCGGCTATTTGAAAAAATTTGGGGTGGTCTTTGCCTGAGGCCGACCATTCCGCAAAGTGGCGGTGGCCTTGAAGGGGGTTTACCGGCTGCAGGTGGGGCAAGGCGTTCGGCGATAATAAAAAAGCACTCCGGGGGAGTGCTTTTTTTTGTGCGCCGCTGGGCTGGTGTCGGTCGGTTGGGCGGGGCAGCCGGTCAGTCGCCCTGCTCAGCCATGAAGTCGTCGTATAGCGTCTCCAGAAACAGCTTGTGCTTGGCCTCCTCCTGGCAGAGCATTTTGAAAACCTTTTTGTGCGCGGGGTGCTTGGCCCGGTCCTGAAGTTCGTTGTAGAGTCTCAGCGCCTGCTCCTCGCGCTTCATGGCCAGCCGAAGAATGTCGGCATAGTGCATGCCCTTTTCATATTTCAGGTCGACCATGTAATCGCTGCGCTTGATGTCCGGAATCCATTTCCAGTTGTAGTTTTCGAGCACTTCCCGGTTGCGGTCCAGGTTTTCAAGCATCTTCTGGTGCTTTTGTTCTTCGGCGGCCATGTCCAACAACGTTTTCTTGGATCCCGAAAACGGCTCCTTTTGGGCGCATTCGGTGTAGAAATCGGCAGCCTCTTTTTCCTTGCCGACAGCAAAATCAACAATTTCATCGTAGGTTTTAAAGTGCATGGTATCCTCCTTCGCAATTTGGCTTTTGCCTACATTAAGTAAAAACAGCGGGTATGTCAAAGAAATTTTTATCTTCAGCAGAGGATAGGGGGCGGATCCGCGCGTGTGCGCGTTCACCGGAAGGTTGGCCGGGACGCAAAGGGCGCCGGAGAAACTTTAAACGTCCCCTGTGCGGCTAACAATCGGGTTTTGGGTGTGCACGCTGTCCTGCGATACACTGGTGTTTCAAAAGAAAAAATGAGCGGTCGTCGGGGTGGTCGGGGTATTTTTAGTTATCTGTAATAAAACGGTTTTTCCCGAACCGATAGAAGTGTGGCCCGGTCGCCGGCAGGGACCGGCGGTGTATCGGGCAAGGCCGTGGGGGGGGCGCCCGGGTGGCGCCGGGACCCCAATTTTTTCTTCAGCTGATTGAAATTTTTGATAAAAAAATGATTTCAGGCCCCCTTTGGTTTGTGGCACGCATTTTGATCTAAAGCCATTTAAAAACGGGGGAAATGCCCATGTTCCATTTCCCCGCACCATCGTCGCTATCCGCGTCTGCATCGGGGGGTCGGCGACCTGATCGAGGGTGCCGCCGCTGCGGCTCAGGTTTACCTTTCAGGCGGGAGCAACTCAGTGAGGCCCTGCAGCGAAAATATTCAAAAGACCTTGCGTTTGGTCGACGAGATGCTCCGTCTGGCCGATCAGGGCGACGCGGATCGTGAAGACGTCGGCTGCGGCGTGCTTTACGGGGTTTTGCGCGATACGGCCTTCAAGTTGAAAAAACTGGCCGAAGAGGAGCGCAAAGCCCATATCCTGAAAGGGTGGTGGAACCCGGGCAAGGATTGGGGTTGATTTATGCTGCAGATTTGCACTAAACTATGACCAATTAAAACAAATTGAATTTTAGAGGAGTCGAGTTTTGAAATCCATCAAAGGAACCCAGACCGAGAAAAACCTCTTGACCGCTTTCGCCGGGGAGTCCCAGGCCCGCAACCGCTACACTTATTTTGCTGCCAAGGCCCGCAAAGAAGGTTACGTCCAGATTTCGGGGGTCTTCAGCGAAACCGCCGACCAGGAGAAAGAGCACGCCAAGCGCTTATTCAAATTCCTCGAAGGCGGCGAGGCCCAAGTCGTTGGCGTCTTTCCGGCCGGTGTGATCGGCACGACCTTGGAAAATCTGAATACCGCGGCCGATGGGGAGCAGCACGAGCATTCCGACATGTATCCCGGCTTCGCCACTGTGGCCCGCAATGAGGGTTTCGAAGCGGTCGCCAAGGTGTTGGAGGCCGTTGCCGTCGCCGAAAAGTACCACGAAAAGCGCTACCGCGCGCTGGCCGCCAATATCGCCGCCGGGCGGGTGTTCAAGCGGGACCAGGCGATGCTCTGGTGCTGCCGCAACTGTGGTTACCTGCACGAGGGGCTAGAAGCCCCAGAGATGTGTCCGGCCTGCGCCCATGCCCAGGCCCATTTTGAAATTTGCTGCGAGAACTACTAACTCCGGGACCCAACCGGGTGCGCCCGCAGGGGCCCAGAGTTCCTTAACCTTAACCCCATACCTTCCTCCGCTGAACGGCCCGGCATTTGCGAACGACGGCGTGCACCCCGACAGGTGCCGGCGCGGCGCAAGCCGGGAAAGTTCGGCGGACCAGTGAAAGGAGCAGAAAATGGCAGAGCGGCTGGAAATCTACAGGTGCGAAGCATGTGGCAACATCGTTGAAGTAGTGCACGGCGGCAAGGGCGAATTGGTCTGCTGCGGCGCCCCCATGAAGCTGATGGAGGCAGGCGTGGTTGATGCCGCCAGGGAGAAGCATGTGCCCGTGATCGAGAAAGTCGCCGGCGGCGTCAAGGTCAAGGTCGGCAGCGTCGCCCATCCAATGGAGGCCAAGCATTGGATTGAGTTTATCGAGATCATCGCCGAGGGCAAGGTCTATCGCCAGTATCTCAACCCCGGTGACACCCCCGAAGCCACGTTCAATGTCACGGCCGACAAGATTACGGCCCGCGAGTACTGCAACCTGCACGGCCTTTGGAAGGCTTAGGAGTCTGCCGGCGGGGCGTTGCCGAGAATGGCGTACGCCGTCTGCCGGACCTCGCGGCGGGTAAAAAGCGATTTTACGCAATCAGCTGGCCAACCCCCGCTGCCCGCCGCAATCCCTTCCGAAGCCAACCCTCACAGGGAGGTGGTTTATGACCAGCTGGAAATGTGAAAACTGCGGCTATACCTTCGAGGCTGAAAAACCGCCGGAGAAATGCCCGGCGTGCAAAGAAAAGTGCCAGTTCCTCGACAATACCTGTTACACGCCCGATTGTCAGTATGAAGGCGTGGACAAGCGCATCGGCAAAAAATGACGGGTGCGCGCACCCTCTGAATTCAGGCGGTATCGAAAAGGGCGGCGGGAACTGAGGTGCAATCCCGCGGAGTGCAGGGCGGGTCTGCACCGTGGCGTCCCGCGTGCCGCGTGCGTGCCGACGGTAAGTTGTGCGGCTGTCCGCGTTTGCCGCCAAACCCCAATGTTTAGGACCAACCATGGCTAGTGTACTCGTTGTGTGTGCCACCCGGAGCGGTGAAACTTTCAGGATCGGTGAATTGATCGCCGAAGGCATTCGCATCAGCGGCCATCAGGCCACGGTCGTCAATGTCCGCGAGATCGCAACCGAAGGCGATCTCCAGGGCTTTGATGCTTACGTCTTCGGCTCCGCCACCTACCACGGGGACATGCTTCAGGCGATGAAGACCCTGCTGTTCCTGGCTCAGAAAGCCGGTCTGGAGGGCAAGGTCGGCGGTGCCTTCGGCGCTTTCGGCTGGAGCGGTGAGGCCCCCGACCGGATCTACGACACCCTGCAGCACATCTGCAAAATGGATCTGGTTTCCGGCCCGTTGCGTCTCAAGGCCAGCAGCCTGCAGGGCGGCATTCGGATGGCGCAGGAGTACGGCCGCGCGATCGCCCAGAAACTGGCAAGCGCGTGAAGTCCGAACCACACGGCGTGATTTGCGAGGCCCCAGGCCCGCATGCCGAGCGTTTTCCCCAAGTTTCGCGCTGTTCATCGATTCCGGCCGTTTGACGCAACCGCGGCCACTATCAAAAGAAAGGATTGGAGGATTTCCCATGAGCGAAAAACAGACCACACCCCAGCATTGTCCCGGATTCGGCAGCTTCAAGAACCTGAAATCCTTTAGCTGCAAATGCCCGTCCTGCGGGGCAGAAAAAGAAATTTTCTCGGATGAGTTCGACCGTACCCACAAGTGCGCCAAGTGTGGTGAGGTCATCGATTTCACCCAGTGCACGCTGGCCGGCGAAGCCAGCAGCGCGGGACCGCGCTAAACGGGCCGGACCCCAAGCGTCCGCCCTGCCACAAAGCGACCCCGGGCCGTCGTGTCCGGGGCGACCGACCGATCCCCCGATTTCAGGCCGCAACGGCCGGCAGGTGGAGAGAGGGTTGTTTTGTCTTTATTTTGACCGCCCAGGTGGCGGTTCGCGGGCGGGTGGTGGCCGCGCCGGCACGATGCCGCGAGCGGGGCAGGGGGCCTTGTCGGCGCCGTCCGGTTTGCCCGGCCTGATGACCCCGCGCAAAGGAGGCGGACATGGAAAATCCTCTTGAAGGCCTGGAACCGCAGGGCGGAATACCCCGCATCGGTGACCCGGCCCCGAATTTTGAGGCAGAATCCACCTTCGGCAACATTCAGTTGGCCGATTTCAGGGGATCCTGGGTGGTGTTTTTCTCCCACCCGGCCGATTTTACGCCGGTATGCACCACCGAGTTTCTTGCCTTTGCGCGGCGCCACCCGGATTTCAGGAAAGCCAACACCGAACTGCTGGGACTGAGCATCGACAGCATTTTTGCGCACCTCAGCTGGGTTCGCAACATCGAGGAAAAGTTCGGGTGCAGGATCCCGTTTCCCGTCGTTGCCGACATCGATCGCCGGGTGGCGCTACGCTACGGTATGATCATGCCCGGCGAAAGCAAAACCGAAACGGCGCGCTGTGTGTTTATTATCGATCCCAACGCCGTGATCCGTGCGTTGATCTATTACCCCATGACCACGGGGCGCAATGTCGATGAGATTCTGCGGCTGGTCACGGCCCTGCAGACATCAGACGCCCACATGGTGGCGACCCCCGCCAACTGGCAGCCGGGGGACCCGGTGATCGTACCGCCCCCCAGGACCCAGGAGGCGGCGGCGGAGCGCCTGTTGGAAAATTATGACTGCAAGGACTGGTATTTCTGCCAGAAAAAGCTGTAAGCCGAAATCATGGCCTGTATCGACGCCGACGGCAACCTGACCCGCACCGCGGAGCTGATTCTTTTGGCACTGCGGACGCCGGCGGGGGCGGAGGCCGCAGCCGCGGGGACCGACCTGCCGCTCTTTCGGGTGCGCGCCGCCCTTCGCGAACTGGAGCGGGGCGGTTTGCTAACCGCCCTGGGTGACCAACTCTTCCAGATCACCGCCCGGGGCATCCGGAAGCTCGAGGGCTGACCTTTTGGCAATGCAGTGGTCCACCGGCGCCGGTCATGATGTGATTAAACCCCCGCATCCGGTATGCTGCCGGGAGGCAAGGGGCCGGCCAGTTCAAACGAAAGGATGACCCCCGTGGGGAACAAGAGCAAAACATTGGCGCTGTTGTGTCTGGCAATTTTCCTGGCCTCAGTCTTGGCGTTAGCCGACGGCCAGCCGCGCGGGGCCGATGGTATGGTTCTGGAAGGTGGTGATACCGGATGGGTGCCCTTTCCGCACCACCGCCATCAGGATGCCCTGGGCGACTGCATGGCCTGTCACACGCTTTTCCCCCAGAAAGCCGGGAGTATCGAGGTCCTCAAGGCCGAGGGCAAGCTGAAGAAAAAGGCCGTAATGAACAACTGCAGCAAGTGCCACCGCAACCTCGTCACAGCCGGCCGGCCCAGCGGGCCTACGACCTGCAAACAATGTCACAGCCGGAAAGAGGGATAGCCGTATGCGAGTATTGGGACTTCAGGGCAGCCCCCGTAAAAACGGCAACAATGACTACCTGCTCCAGCGCTTCATGGAAGCCGCCGAGGGTCACGGTGCCCTCACGCGCACGTTGTGGGTGGACCGCATGGACATCCGACCCTGCAAGGAGTTCACCACCTGCGAAAAAAAAGGCTTCTGCCCCATCGATGACGCCATGAAACAGGAGGTTTACGCCCTGATCCGGGAGGCGGATGTCATCGTGGCGGCCACCCCCATTTTTTTCTACAACATGACGGCGCAGCTCAAGGCCCTCGTCGACCGCTGCCAAACCCTGTGGTCGCGCAAGTACATGCTCAAACTCAAAGATCCCGGGTGCCGCATCCGCCAGGGGTATTTGCTCTCCACCGCCGCCAGCAAAGGCAAAAATCTTTTCGAAGGGCTGCATCTGACGACCCATTACTTCTATGACGCGGTGGACGCCCGCTATGTCGGCAGCCTGACCTACCGCGAGATCGAAGGCAAGGGCGAGATGGCCGCGCACCCCACCGTCGCAGCGGATGTGGCCGCTGCGGTCGCCGCGCTTCTGAAACCCCTCGAGCGGCGGCGGCGGGTGCTCTTTGCCTGCCGCGAAAACGCCTGTCGCAGTCAGATGGCGGCCGGGTTTGCCCAGTACCTCGCCGGCGACAAACTCGAAGTGCTTTACGGCGGAAGCAGTCCGGCCGAAGCGGTCAACCCCCTGATGGTCGAAGCGATGGCGGAAAAGGGCATTGACATGTACTTTCGGCGCACCCGCTCGATCGATGACGCTCTGGCCGAGGGCCCCCCGGGGGTCATCGTGACCATGGGCTGCGAGGAGAATTGCCCGTTTGCCCCCGGCGCCGAGCGGGTCGAGTGGCAGCTGCCCGATCCCGCGGGTGCGCCGCTGGAGACCATGCGCCGGGTCCGGGACGAAATTGAACGCCGGGTCGGCGAACTCGCCGCCCGCCTGACCTGACCCGCCGGGGACCTTGGGCCCCGTTTGCGGTCAGACCCAAAACAGCATTACACCCAACAAGCTAAAGGAGGATGGTATGGAAAAGTGGGTCTGTACAATCTGTGGTTATGTTTACGATCCCGCCAAGGGTGATCCCGACAACGGTGTTGCGGCCGGCACCAAATGGAAGGATGTGCCCGATAGCTGGGAGTGCCCGGTCTGCGGTGCCGCCAAGGGGGATTTCGAGCAGGCGGCCTGATCGCAGCCCTTGTCCGGCGTCGAAGCCTTTGAAAAACACCCAAGGCGCCTTATATTGTCCACTGCCACCGGCGGGTGGCGCAAAGAGGCGCTCGGCTGATGGCCGTTGCCGTCTGAACACCCGCGGAGCCAGGGCTGGAGCGCATTTTTGAAGGCAGGGCTGAACCGATGCCCTTGTGGGCCGTCGAAACTGCGACGGCCGAACAAGGGCATCGTTTATTGGGATGGTACCGCAAAATACCCCTCCCGCGTCTTGCTGCCTTGCGTCGTGGCTGCGCGATCCTTCACCCCAGCCTGCACCACGGACGCGCTGCAGGCTGTAACGCCAAATTTCCTGGAACGCCATCGCCAATTGGCACGCTACCGTGTTTTGAGTTCGGCCGCCGCAGCGGGCAGGCGGTGAACCGGACCGTTCAACCCTGAGGCCTCTGTCGAGGCCTCCTTCCGCAGCAGGCGACAGTGCCGGCGGCAGAAAGATACGACGACGATCCATGCAAAGACCGGTTGTGGAACTCAGCGAGTGTATCCTGTGCGAGTTGTGCGCCGAGGTATGTCCGGCCGTATTCCGGCTCAACAGTCTGGGCTATATCGAGGTCCTGGATCTGGCATCCTACCCGCAGGAGGAAGTCGACGAGGTCATCAAGCACTGCCCGGCCGACTGCATCCACTGGGAGGAGGACTGATGCGGGGGGCTCAGCCAGCAAATCGCCGCATCGCCGCGACTTTTGGCGCGACTGGCGCGTCAGCGCCACCGGCACCCGCCGCGGATGGCGCTGGTCGATGCACGCTGTTGAGCGCGAAAAACGCCTGATATGGCCGAGGCCCTTGTGACGGGGCCATCAGCGGAGACAGATATGAAAAAGACGGCACTTTTCGTCTTCAACGGCGATCCCATGTGTTTTATTCACGTGCTGCTCAACGCGCTGGATATGCACGGCCGGGGAGAGACGGTCGCCATCGTGGTGGAGGGCGCGGCTACCGCGTTGATCCCCGAACTGGAAAGGGACGGCCATCCGCTTCACGCGCTGTGGGAAAAGACCAAGGCCGCGGGGCTGGTCGACGGCGCCTGTAAGGCCTGTTCCAGCAAGACCGGCGCCCTTGAAACCGTTCAACGCCTGGGGGTGCCGCTTTTGGGGGAAATGTCAGGGCATCCCGCCATGGCCCGCTACCGGGAAGCGGGCTACAGCCTGATCACCTTTTAAGCGGCTTGCGCCGGGAGGGGAGCATGCAGCCATCCGGGCCGCTGGGCGGCCGGCAATTCAAAAGCCGGGTGCGCGGACTGCTGGCGGACCAGGACTTTGGCGCTGGTCTCGCGGCGCTGAAGCAGATGCCGCCCCGACGGGTGGTGAACCCGCTTTTTTCATTCTTTTACAGCAGCGACCTGCTGCTTCGCTGGCGGGCGGTGTCCGCCATGGGGGCGGTGGTGGCGGCCCTGGCGGACGATGAGATGGAATCCGCGCGGGTGGTCATGCGGCGGCTGCTCTGGAACCTCAACGACGAGTCCGGCGGCATCGGCTGGGGCTCCCCGGAGGCCATCGGGGAGATCACGGCCCGCAGCGCCCCGCTGGCGCGTGAGTTTGCGCCGCTGCTGGCCTCCTATGTCCGCCCCGACGGCAATTTTTTAGAGCACCCGATCCTGCAGCGCGGCGTGCTCTGGGGCCTCGGGCGCTTGGCCCACGTCCGCCCGCAATTGATCACGGAGGTTGCGGGCTGTCTCCTGCCCTTTCTGGGCGCAGCAGACCCGTTTCACCGCGGGCTCGCGGCCTGGGCGGCCGCGGCGCTGCCCCAGGGCCTGACCCGCGAGGCCTTGAAGATTCTGACGGATGACCCGGCCGTGTTGGTGTTCTACCGCGAACCGCATTTGACGGAAGTGGCGGTGGGGGAGCTGGCGCGGGCAGCCTTGGACGCGGCCCGCCGGGGGCCGCTTGGTATTTCCAGACCAGACAACCACCTGAAATTAAGATGAAATGGACCCCTGAGGCGGATGCCGCGCTGAAACATGTGCCCTTTTTCGTCCGCAAAAAGGTTCGCGCCCGGGTTGAGCAGGAGGCCCGCCGAGCCGGTCTTGCAATGGTCGACCTGGCCACCGTCACCCTCGCCCAGCAGCGCTTCCTCAACGGCCAGGCGTCGGACATCAAAGGGTTTCAGGTGGACACCTGTTTCGGTCCCCGGGGGTGCCCGAACCGCACCCAGCCGGTGGACGACCTCCTCCCCCGCATCACGGCGCTTCTGGAGCAAGCCGAGCTGTTGACCTTTTTGAAGCGCCACGTCGATGGACCCCTGAAGTTTCACCACGAATTCCGCATCAGCTTGGCCGAGTGCCCCAATGCCTGTTCCCAGCCTCAGATCAAGGACATCGGGATTATCGGCGCCTGCACGCCGCGGGTGGCGGCGGCAGACTGCACGCGCTGCGGGGCCTGCGTGGCGGCTTGCCGCGACAGCGCCCTGGCATTGATAGAGAACCGGCAGCAGCCGGTTATCGACCCTGGCCGCTGCATGGCCTGCGGTCAATGCCTGGCGGTCTGCCCCAGCGGAACCTTGGCGGCGGACCAGCGGGGGTTTCGGGTGCAGCTGGGCGGCAAACTGGGCCGTCACCCCCGTCTGGGAAGGGAGCTGGCTGGAATTTTCGGCGCCGACGAGGTGCTGACGATTGTAGCGGATTGCCTGGCTTTCTACAAGAAAAACAGCCGAAACGGGCGACGCTTTGCGGAATTGCTGGACGCCGCCGCCTTCGAACGTTTTGCAGCGCGTTTCGCTAAAGACGGCTCTACGCCGGGGTCCTGAGCCACCCGGTGGCGGCCGGTTTTTCTCTTTCTCCCCCCAGAGTCCAGTTCTTTTCGGTGGTCGCCGGTTTGCTGCAGGCCGCCGCAACCTGCCCCGGCGGCGCGCCGCATGCCGGATTCACGGAAGTTTTTTATTGAATCCCCAAAAAAGAATCTGTTAATGTGGCACCCGCCGTTCAGATGGCCTGCTTTTTTTATCAACCAACCGCCAGAACAGGGGAAAAGATGAAAGTACTCATCAGTGACAATTTGGGTGAAGCCGGAATTAAGCTGTTTCGTGAAGAGGATGGGATCGAGGTCGACGTCAACGTCGGGCTGGCGCCCGAAGCCCTCCGGGAGATTATCGGCGGATACGATGCCCTGGTCATCCGCAGCGCCACCAAGGTTACCGAGCAGTTGCTGACGGCCGCCGTGCGTTTGAAGGTCGTCGGGCGGGCCGGGATCGGGCTCGACAACGTGGACATCCCCGCGGCGAGCAAACGCGGTATCGTGGTGATGAACACCCCCACCGGAAACGTCGTGACCACCGCGGAGCACGCCATCGCCATGATGCTCTCCCTCTCGCGCAATATCCCCCAGGCAACGGCCTCCCTGCGGGAAGGGCGCTGGGAGAAAAAGAAGCTTCAGGGGCGCGAGATCTTCAACAAAGTGCTGGGGGTGATCGGGTTCGGCAAGATCGGTTCGATTGTTGCGGATCGCGGTCGGGGACTGAAAATGCGCGTGATCGTCCATGATCCTTTCGTGAACCCGGAGCAGATTGAAAAAGCCGGCTTCGAGAGCGTGACCCTGGCCGAACTCTACCGCCGGTCGGACTACATCACGGTGCACGTGCCCAAGCTCAAGGACACGGTCGGTATGATCGACCGCGGGGCCTTCGCCCAGATGAAAGACGGCGTGATGGTCATCAACTGCGCCCGGGGAGGGATCGTCAAGGAGGCGGACCTGGTCGAGGCCCTCAACTCCGGAAAAGTGGCCGGGGCCTCGCTGGACGTGTTTGAGACCGAACCGCCGGGTGTCTGCCCCCTGTTTGACACCGACCGGGTGATCTGCACCCCGCACCTGGGCGCTTCCACCGAGGAGGCTCAGACCAATGTGGCCGTCGATGTGGCCCGCCAGATTATTGCCTACCTCAAGTACGGCACGATTCAGAACGCGGTCAACGTTCCCTCGGTCACCGGCGAGCTGCTGACCAAGCTGACGCCTTTCCTGACGTTGGGCGAACGCATGGGGGCCCTCCAGGCCCAGCTGATCACGGGGCCCCTCAAGGAAATCACCGTGTCCTACACCGGCGATTTCATGGGGCTGGAGCTTTCGCCGGTGACCACCGCGATCCTCAAGGGGGTCCTGGCGCATGCGGTCAAGGATGACGTTAATTTCGTCAACGCCCCGATCCTGGCCAAGGAAAGAGGCATCCGGGTGATCGAAACCAGCAGCGCCGATTCCGAGGACTATATCAACCTGGTGACGGTCCATGCCGTTTCCACCGAGATGGAGAGCACCGTGGCCGGCACCATTTTCGGAAAGAAGGACCCGCGGGTGGTCAAGGTGAACAATTTCCGGCTGGAATTGATCCCCAGCGGCCATCTGGCCATTATCAACAATTACGACAAACCCGGCGCCATCGGCAGCATCGGCATGAAGCTGGGCGAGCACGGCGTCAATATCGGCCGCATGCAGGTGGGGCAGGAGGAAAACGGCGATCAGCGCAACATTATCTTTCTCCAGACCGATACGCCGATCCCCCCGTCCGTGGTGGAGGAGCTCAAAGCCCTGCCGCTGGTCACCCGGGTTACCCCGCTGGAGCTGTGATGCCAGCCGCCGATCGCCGGCGCTGCTTCCAAGGCGTAAGAATGTGCGATCAAGAACAGGAGTGAGATATGACGGAAGACAAAAAAGGTTTCAGCGTTAAGGATCGCAGGCTATTTTCTGAAGAAAAGCCCGCTGGTGAGGCACCCGATACCGAGGCACCCGAGGCCGGCCAAAAAGGCGAACCCCAAGCGCCGCCGCAAAAGCCGCCGCGGGCGGCGGGGCAAGCGGCCGCGCAGCTGCCCGAAGTCGACTTTTCAACGTTTATCTTTTCCCTCAATTCTGCGACGTTGGTCCACCTGGGGATCATCGAGGACCCGGCCAGCGGCCAGAAGGCCAAGAACCTGCCGCTGGCCAAGCAGACCATCGATATCCTCGGGCTGCTGGAACGCAAGACCCGGGGCAATCTCTCCAGTGACGAAGAGGCCATGCTGAGGAGCATTCTCTACGATCTGAGAATGATCTACATCCGCGAAAAAGGGTAGGGGCCGGCGGCGGCCCAATACAGCCGCCACCGCCGGATCGCCACCGCTGGCCGATACGCCACCGAGAATAGTGCATCGAAAGAAAGGACACTTTCATGAAACCCGACCCTTACGCGACGTGTCAGGCGTTGCGAAAACCCCTCTGGCTGCCGGCACTGTTGATCGGTCTTGTGGCGGCCGTCCTGCTGCCAGGGCGTATGGCCGAGGCCCGGATGCCGGCCGAAACCGGTTCTGCGACGCCCCCGAGCTTCAGCGAATTGGCCGCCCAGGTCAGCCCCTCGGTCGTCAACATCCGCACCGTCAAGGTATCCAAGGGCGGCGGGCGGGTTTTTCGCCATTTTTTCCAGGGTCCCCAGACACCCAACGACCCCAGCGACCCCAACGATCCGTTCAAGGATTTTTTTGATAAATTTTTCGATCAGGACCAGCAGCGGGAGTTTCGCCAGCGCAGCCTGGGTTCGGGTTTCATCATCGACAAGGGGGGTTTCGTGGTCACCAACAACCACGTTGTCGAAGATGCCGATGAGATCCGGGTGATCCTCAAAAACGGTCAAGAGTTCGATGCCGTAATTGTCGGCCGGGATCCCAACACCGACCTGGCGCTGATCAAAATCAAGGCCGAGAAGGACCTGCCGATTCTGAAGCTGGGAAGCTCGGCGGGCCTCGAGGTCGGTCAGTGGGTCTTGGCTATCGGCAGCCCCTTCGGGTTGGAACACACCGTGACCGCGGGCATCGTCAGCGCCAAGGGGCGGGTGATCGGCTCCGGGCCCTATGATGACTTTGTTCAGACGGATGCATCAATCAATCCCGGCAACAGCGGCGGGCCGCTGATCAACCTCCAGGGTGAGGTGGTTGGCATCAACACCGCCATCATTGCCGGTGGCCAGGGCATCGGCTTTGCCATTCCGATCGACTTGGCGCGCGGCGTCATCGAACAGCTCAAGCAGGCCGGGCAGGTGACCCGCGGCTGGCTGGGGGTGGCCATCCAGAACCTCAGCCAGGAATTGGCCGAATATTACAGCGCCGGCGACCGCAAGGGGGTCCTGGTGACGGAGGTGTTTCCAGGGGACCCGGCGGACAGCGCCGGGATCCGGGCCGGCGACATCATACTGGCGGTCGATGGCCAGAAGGTTGAGGCCAGCCGCGATCTCACCCGCCTGATCGCCGATCTGTCCGTGGGGCAGACGGTCGGGGTCAAGGTTTTACGCGAAGGTCGCGAGAAATCCTTGCAGGTAAAAATTGCCAGGCGCGAGGAGGGTAAAATTGCCGCCCGCGAGAATGGGGCGCCCCAGGAGCCGGGCGACGCCGATGAACTCGGCATCCGGGTCGGTGAGATCACACCGGAAATCGCCCGCCAGTTCAACCTCGAAAATCAGCAGGGCGTCGTGGTCATGGGCGTTGAAAGCGACAGCCAGGGTGAGGCGGCCGGTGTCCAGATGGGTGACATCATCAAGGAGATCGATCACCAGACGGTCGGCACCCTGGCGGACTATAACCAGATTGTCGCCAAAAGCGCCAAGGGACAGACCCTCCAGTTTTTCATCATGCGCCCGGGATCGGGTTTGGCCGTCATCAAGATCACCCGCTGACGGGTTCGGACGCAGCCATGCACTTCTCATCCGACCTGCCGGAGGCCCTCGAGCTGTGGGCGCCGGCCAAGATCAACCTTTTCCTGGCGGTGACCGGCAGGCGCGCCGACGGGTACCACGACCTGTTTACCCTGATGTGCGCCATCAGCCTCTTCGACCGGCTCACCCTGCGCTTCGGCGGCCGCGGCATCCGGGTGTTCTGCGATCACCCCGCGGTCCCTGAAGACGATACCAACCTGGTGCATCGCGCGGCAAGCCGTTTTTTTGAGCGCCTTGGGGACCCCCGGGGGGTAGACGTGCACATTGACAAGCAGATCCCCGTGGCGGCCGGCCTGGGCGGCGGCAGCAGCGATGCGGCAGCCGTTCTCGGGGGACTCAACCGGGTTTTCGGGCGGCCGTTTGCACCCGCGATCCTGCAGCGCATGGCGCTGGCCGTGGGCGCCGATGTGCCCTTCTTCCTGAGCGCCAAGCCGGCCCTGGCCACCGGTATCGGCGAGTGCTTGGAACCGGTTGCCGAATTGGTCCCCTACCATGTCCTGACGGTGTGTCCCGACCTGAAGGTCTCGACGGCCGAGGTCTACAAAAATCTGAATTTGGGATTGACAAAATGTGAAAAAAAACTTAAACAACTTCACTTAAAAACCGAGCGATTTGATGCGCTTTACTTTCTTTGCAACGATCTGGAAACTGTTACGATCCGTAAATTTCCTCAGATAAATGAGATAAAAAAAGCGCTGCTCGGTCTCGGCGCAGCGGGTGCCCTGATGTCGGGCAGCGGTCCCACGGTCTTCGGCCTTTTCGCCGACGCGGCGGATGCCGGCAAGGCTCTGGGCCGTCTTTCACGGCGCCGGGAATGGAACGTCCATCTGGCAGAGATGCTTCTCTGACGTTGGCTATTCGTCTGGTCCGTTCGGCCCGACCCTCTTTGTCCGCCTGAGTTCAGGCTGTCGGCAGGGATGCGCAAAAGGCGGATCGGGCGAAAATTTTTTTTGGGGCGTCGTCAAGCGGTAAGACACAGGATTTTGGTTCCTGCATTCGGAGGTTCGAATCCTCCCGCCCCAGCCACTATCCATATCGCGTCACCGGACAGCGCAGAAACGGTAATTGCATGAATGAGTTTGCGATTTTTTCGGGAAACTCCAATCCCGGATTGACCCGAAAAATTACCGATTATTTAGGAAAACCCCCCTGCAGCGGTAAAGTCAAAACCTTCAGTGACGGTGAAATTCAGATCGAAATCCACGAAAATGTTCGTGCCAAAGACGTTTTCATCCTTCAGTCCACGTGTTCGCCCGTCAACCACAATCTGGTGGAGCTGCTGCTGATGATCGACGCGGTCAAACGCGCCTCGGCCCGACGCATTACAGCGGTTATTCCCTACTTCGGTTATGCCCGTCAGGACAAGAAAGTCGCTCCCCGGGTGCCCATCAGCGCCAAGCTCGTGGCCGACATGCTGACCGTCGCCGGCGCCAACCGGGTGATCACCATGGACCTGCATGCGGGTCAGATCCAGGGGTTTTTCTCCATCCCGGTGGACAACCTTTTCGCCGCCAAAGTGCTCATCCGATACATCCGCGAAACCTTCAGGGGCGAGCTGGTGATTGTTTCGCCGGATGCCGGCGGCGCGGAGCGTGCCCGGGCCTTTGCCAAACGCCTCAACGCCGGTCTTGCGATCGTCGACAAACGCCGCGATGCCCCCAATCAGGCCACCGCCATGGCGGTCATCGGAGATGTGAAAGGCAAGGTCACGATCATCCTGGACGACATGGTCGATACGGCCGGAACGCTCACCGAGGCAACCAGCGCGCTGATCGACCACGGGGCCCAGGAAGTTCACGCCTGCTGTTCCCACCCGGTTCTTTCCGGCCCGGCTGTCGAGCGCATCCGCAACTCCAGCCTCAAACAGCTGGTTGTGACCGATACCATCCCCCTGACCCCGGAGGCCGAAGCCACCGGCAAGTTCAAGGTGCTGACCATCGCCGAGTTGGTCGGCGAGGCCATTATCCGCAGCCATCGGGGGGACTCCGTGACCTCTCTTTTTGTTTAGTCTGTAAACATCTCGTCTCTCAAGGAGGAATTCTTTTTGGAAATATTCGATATTAAAGCCAAAAGCCGGACCCTTACGGGTAACGGACCGGCCCGTGTTCTGCGGGCGGAAGGCCGGGTTCCGGCTGTTCTCTATGGCCCGAAAACCGAACCGGTCAACTTGTCGGTTGATACCAAAGAACTCGAAACCGTGCTCAAACAAGGGGCTGCCGGTCAGCTTCTGTTGAATCTGATCGTCGAAAACGGTGAGACCTTCAATCGCCCCGCCATGATCAAAGAGGTTCAGCGCAAACCGCTGTCACGTGAATTTCTTCACGTCGATTTCTACGAAATCGATATGCACCGCAAGATCGTCGTGCCGATTCCAGTGGTCACGACCGGAAAGTGCAAGGGGGTCGAGGCCGGTGGGATGCTCCAGATCATCCGCCGCGAGCTGGAGGTGATGTGTCTGCCCACCCAGATTCCGGCCGCGATCGAAATCGACATCTCCGATCTGGGCATGGGGGAGTCCATTCATGTCGAGGATCTCCCGCTGACCGGCGATCTTGAAGTGCTTCACGACGTCAACTTCACCGTCATCACCGTTCTCAGCCCCAAGGCGGCCGAAGGACAGGAGGCGCTAGCCGGTGAGGAAGAGGCCGCAGCGGCTGCCGGCGGAGAGGTGCCAGCGGCCGGGGCCGAGGCGTGATCCCGGCTGGCGCGGGTTAGATGCGCATGACGTTTTGGAGGGGCTTGGTGCCCCGAAAGGGCCTTAACCATAGCCACCTGGTGGTCGGACTTGGCAACCCGGGGTCAGAATATGCCGGCACCCGCCACAATGCGGGTTTCCGGGTTGTGGAGCGGCTGGCCGAAGACTTTGCGATCCCGCTGGCGCACGAGAAATGCCAAGCGCTTTTCGGCTCGGGGTCCATCCGGGGGGTTGCGGTCGTTCTGGCCAAGCCCATGGCCTTCATGAACAGCAGCGGGCCGCCGGTCAAGGGGCTGATCGATTTTCTGGGGATATCGAGCGAGCGGACCGTCGTCATTCACGATGATCTAGACCTCGCTTTGGGACGATTAAAAATCAAAGAGAAAGGAGGACATGGGGGACACAAGGGAGTGAGGTCGTTGATGGATGCCGTTGGCGGCGGGAATTTTACTCGGGTTCGCATCGGCATCGGACGAAGCCGCCTTCCAGGCGGGTTGCAGCCGGACACGGTGAAGTACGTGCTGGGGCGCTTTTCCGAGCAGGAAGAAGCGCTCTTGGGGCCAGTCCTAGCGCGCGCCCGCGAGGCCGTCGTCGCCGTCGTTTGTCACGGAACAAAGGAGGCGATGAACCGGTTCAATGGAAAGTGGGTTTGATTTCACGTTTAACACACAGATGGAGGGAAGAATGGAAGCTGTATTGAGCAATTTACCGCTGGTATGTACGCTGGTCGGAGTTGTCGGGGTCGCATTTGCCATTCTGCTGGCGACGATCGTTAAAGGCGCCCCCGCTGGCGACGAAAAAATGCAGTCGATCGCAAACGCCATCAAGGAAGGCGCAATCGCTTACCTCAACCGCCAGATGAAAAGCATGGGCATCACCGGCGCCGTCATTTTCGTCGTCATTTTCGCCACCATGGGCGCCAAAACGGCCATCGGTTTTCTGGTGGGTGCTGTCGCCTCTTTCATCGCAGGCTACGTTGGCATGCGGGTTTCCGTCATCGCCAACGTCCGGACCGCAGAAGCCGCCAAGAAGGGCCTTGCCGCGGGTCTCGGAATGGCCTTCAAGGGGGGCTCTGTGACCGGTATGATGGTCGCCGGCCTGGCCCTGACCTCCGTAGCCGGTTACTACACCGCCACCCATGACGTCATCGCCCTGGTGGCATTGGGCTTTGGTGGCAGTCTGATCTCCATTTTCGCACGCCTCGGCGGCGGCATCTTCACCAAGGGTGCCGACGTGGGCGCGGACCTGGTGGGCAAGGTCGAAGCCGGAATTCCCGAGGATGATCCCCGCAACCCGGCCACCATCGCCGACAACGTCGGCGACAACGTCGGCGACTGTGCCGGTATGGCTGCCGA
>Ga0105106_10000152_pt1 | contig 44889 bp, 33 predicted proteins | sample PPLLaktember2015_5_FD_79109 | JGI IMG/M metagenome (GOLD analysis project Ga0105106, IMG submission 79109) | Freshwater sediment microbial communities from Prairie Pothole Lake near Jamestown, North Dakota, USA - PPLs Lake P8 Core (1) Depth... | ecosystem: Environmental > Aquatic > Freshwater >... | reverse complement strand
TGGCTGCTGCCATGCGTAAACTGCTTCACATTGTTTTCGGCGTTTTAAAGAATCAATTGCCTTTCGATCCGGATTTCGGCAAACAATTCGATTTTTCTACTTGACTTTTAAGACGGTATCTACAGACTGACTCGCTGATCTGCGCACGTGCCAGGCACTTTCAAAGTGCCTGGCACGTTACTTCCAGCGCCGGGTGCATCCAGCCGCCGGTTGGTTTTGATCGTATAGCCCAACCTACGGACTGCCTACCTTACCTGACACCGGAACACCTGACACCGGAACACCTTTTTCGCACCCCGCACTTCGCACCTCGCACCCATACCTGACCCGGAACACGTTTTTCGCTTTTACCCAATCGCCTTCCTCACCTCAGCCGCCAGCTTGCCAAACTCCGGCGAGTAGCGCACGTCCTCTTCGCGCGGGCGCGGCAGTTCCACCGCCACATTCAGGCGTAATTTCCCCGGGCGCGGGCTGAGCACCAGCACGCGGTCCGCCAGGTAGAGCGCTTCGGAGATGGAGTGCGTGACCATGAGCACGGTCTTGCGGCGCGCCTGCCAGATGCGCAGCAGCTCAGCGCCCATGCGCTCGCGCGTCAGGGCATCCAGGCTGCCGAATGGCTCGTCCAGCAGCAGCACGTCGGGGTCGTGCACCAGGGCGCGGGCGATCGCCACGCGCTGCGCCATGCCGCCGGAGAGATCGCGCGGCAGCGTGTCTTCGAAACCCTGCAGGCCCACCAGCTCGATCAGCTCCTGGGCGCGCTCCAGGCTGTCGGGGCGCGGCATGCCTTGCAGCTCCAGGGGCAGGGTGATGTTCTGCAGCACCGTGCGCCAGGGCATCAGGCTGGCCTTTTGGAACACCAAACCTACCCCGGGGCGCGGGCCGCGCAGCTCCCGGCCCAGGTAGGTCACCTCGCCCTGCGTGGGGGGCAGCAAGCCGGCTAAGATGCGCAGCAGCGTGCTCTTGCCGCTGCCCGAAGGCCCTAACACGCACACGAACTCCTGCGCAAATACCGAAAAACTCAGGCTGTCCAGGGCCTGCAAGCCGCCGTTGCCGTTGCGGAACACTGCGCTCAGCTCGCGCACCACCAGCACGGGCTGCGCCTGCGCGCCAGCGGGAGGTGCAGCCTCCGGGGCAGCGCTCAGGTCACTGCTCAATGAATTCATTGGTATACGCCTTGCTCAAATCCAATTCCTGCGCCAGCAGGCCCATCTCCAACAGCACCGCCTGCATGTTCTCCCAGGCCTGCGGATCGGAATAGCCCGGCTTTTCCGCCTGCCAGAAGCCGATCGAGCTGTTCAGGATCTCGGTCTGGATAGCGGCGTTAGCCTGCGCCAGGCCCTCCACGTACTTCAGGCAGATGTTGTAGGCCTCGGACGGATTGGCGAGCGTATCTGCCAGCCCGTGCAGCACAGCCTGCACCATGGCGCGCACCAGCTCCGGGTTTTGGGCGATGGTGGTCTCGTTGCTGATCAGCCCGTTGGAAGCCAGGCGCACGTAATCCGCCACGCGGATTACGTCGATCTCGTAGCCCTGGGCGCGCAGCTGGATGGGCTCGTTGTTGGCGTAGATCACCACCGCCTGCTCCTGATCTGCCACCAGGGCCTCCACCTGGTTGAAACCAATCGAATCCAGGGTTACGTCGCTCTCCTGCAGGTCCCCGGCGTCCAGCAGGGCGCGCAAGCCGATGTAGCTGGCGCCGAACAGACCGGGCAGACCGATCTTTTTGCCTTTCAGGTCCTGCGGGGTGCGGATATTGGCTTCTTTCTTGGCGGCTACCGCCACGGGGTAATCCTGCCACCAGCCTAAGACGTAGGTGACCGGCAGGCCCTGGGCGCGCGCCAGCAGCACCTGCTCGCCGGAAACCAGGGCGAATTGCAGGTCGTTAGCGCCCACCAGGGTCACGCCGTCGGTCTCGAAGCTGTAATCGAACTCGAGCTGGATGCCCGCCTGGCTGAAATAGCCCTTTTCCACCGCCACATAAAAGGGCGCGTACTGCACGTTGGGGATGTAACCCATGGGCAGGCGGATGTGCACCAGGGGCGGCGCGGTGGGCGTGGAGGCGGGCGCTGCGGTTGGCGCTCCCCCGCAGGCCGCGGTCAGGACCGCCAGGAGCATCAAGACGAAGGTGGATTTTCTCAGCAGCATTCAATCAACTCCTTATTTCGTTGGTACACGGATAAACACGGATTTCACTACGGCTTTCTTTTTCATCCCAGCCATCCGTGCAATCCGTGTACTACAGGTCATGTATTGCCGATCAGGTCGTTCATCATCACTCATCCTGTTGATGAATCGGGCCGTTGGCGCCAGGAGAGCAGGCGCGCCTCCAGGAACGCCACCAGACCGTATAAAGCCATTGCCAGGGCGATCAGCGTGAAGACCGCCACGAAGACCAGGGCGGTGTCATACTGGCCGCGGCCCACGTTGATCAAGAATCCCAGGCCGCGGTCCGCGCCGACAAACTCGCCCACCACCGCGCCGATCACCGAGAGGGTTGCGCCAATGCGCAGCCCGCCCAGGAAGACCGGCAAAGCCGCCGGCACCTCCAGGTAGGCGGCGGTCTGGGCGCGGCTGGCGCGCAGCGAGCGCATCAGCTCCTGCAGCTCTTCGGGCACCGAGCGCAGCCCGACAATGGTGTTGATCAGCACCGGGAAGAAGACGATCAGGGCGCAGATCAGCACCTTGGAGAGCAGGCCGGTCTTGAACCAGATGATGAGCAGCGGAGCAATGGCGACCACCGGCACGGATTGGCTGGCGACGATGTAGGGGGCCAGCAGGCGCTCGAATGCTGGCGATTTTGCCAGCAGATACCCCAGCAGCGTGGCCGCGCTGACGCCCAAAGCCATGCCGCCCAGCACCTCTTGCAGCGTCACCAGCACGTGGCGCGCCAGGCTGCCATCCCCCAGGGCCTGCCAGAAGCGCGCCCACACCAATCCTGGCAGCGGCAGGATGAAGGCGGGGTAGCTACCCAGGCGCACGACCAGCTCCCAAAGCAGCACCGTCAGGATGAGCAGAATGGGCGCCAGCAGAAGCTGGGCGGTCTGCACCCCGCGAGCCCGGGTGGAGGCGGGAAGATCGTTTTGAGTCATAGCGCTCTTCATCTCTTGGATGGGTAATAAAAATACCCCGAACAGGTCCATTCGGGGCACGCGGCTTACACGCCAGTCCAGGTTCGATGCCAGGCCAGAAAAACCCCGAAAACGAAAGGTTTTCGGGGTTTATATTTTGCTCCAGCCAGGTCGAGCCTGTATCTGCCAGGCTCAGCGCGCAACGGGAATCGGCTCCCATTGCCGTGAGCGACCATCACCTTCTTTCATCCGGACTATACCGTCGGCCTCGGAGTTCCACCGGGTCATGCACGCTGGCATCGCCAGAGCGCTCGCGGGCTGTACCGCCGGTCGGGAATCACACCCTGCCCCGAAGGTTATTTAGTTGGAATCAACGTCTTTAGATGTTACGCAGTTCAGGGGAAAATTGGGGGTGTTTGGGCGGGCGCAGCCCGCCCAAACACCCCCAAAACCCCTCCGACTGCGTAAGTTCTAATTTTGTTAACTATATCACAAAAAAGTGACTCCTGCAGCCCGACCTGGAAATGGGAGCACTAAAAATTGTTGGGCGGCAGTTGCACTGCCACCCAAGCGCCCCAGTGCAACTGCGGCTTGAACGAACTTCCTTACAACATTTGAGCGCTCCCTGGCGAATGACCAGGCTCATCGTCATTGCGAACAGAGCGCAGCGGAGTGAAGCAATCTCGCCCTGGATTGGGAAGCGCTCAGAGCTGCAGGCGGTCGCCTGGCTTTTAGCTGGTCTCTGACCGCGGTGGAAACGGGATGAGCATGGGCGTGCGCCGGCGGTATTCGGCGTATGCTTGCCCAAACTCTACCAGCAGTTTGCGCTCTTCCACGATGGCCCCCACTACCAGGTAAATCGAGAGGCCAATATACAGCGCCAGCAGGTTCAGGGTGATGACCGGCGTGAGCCAGATGAACACCAGCCCGGCGGTGTAGAGCGGGTGGCGCACCCAGCGATACAGGCCGCGCACCACCAGGCGCGGGGCTTCGTCGCTGGCGGTCTGCAGCAGCTGCTGCACCCCCAGGAAGGACCACATGCCGGTTTGAAGAACGCCTGCCAGCACGGTCAGCAATGCCAGGGCCTGGCCCGCCAGGGTGAGTATCACCCAGGGGAAGGGGATGCTGTAGAGGGTCTGATCCGGCAGCGCCGCCACCAGGGCTAGCACCGGAAGGAAGCTGACCACGGCAAACAGGTTATACATCAAGCGATAGGTGCGCTGGCCCAATGGCCCCAGCCACGAGCGGGCGCGCGCTTTGGCCCACAGCGAAGCCAGCACGGAGTGCACCAGCCCGTAAATTGCAACGGACACCAGGATCAAGACAAAGGATAGCATCGAAAAAAGTCCGAAAAATGCCTCGCGCGGAGACGCTGAGAGCGCAGAGTAAAAATCAGCAATCTAAAATCTACAATCTAAAATCAAAAATCTTCCTGCCTCAGGCGATAACGAAAATCGCAATACGGTGCGCCTTCCATGATGGTCTGGGTGCGCTCCAGCTCCACCTCGGGGTTGAAGCCCTGGATCAGGGCCCGATCGCGGTTGCAGGAGAGCAGCGCGCCCAGCTCGGGGATGCCCAGGGCCTGGTACAGCTCGGCGTAGCGGCAGCGGGTCACGTTGAAGCTGAAGCGCTGTTCGGTCTGCTCCAGCACCTCGATCTGCATGGCGTCATCTTTCTTCCAGGCTGCCAGCGAATCGGCCAGGTGCAGCAGGCTATCGCCGCCCATGCTGTGTGCCAGCTCCGTCCCCTGGCGGGCAGCCACCTGGATCACCACCCCCCGGGCAATCTCCAGCACCTTCTCCCGCCCAAATTCCTCTCCCAGGGCCTGCAGCAGGGGCGCCAGGATGCGCGCTTCGATCTCGCGACGCTTTAGCACGCCGATGGCGTTAAGCGTGTCGGGGAGGTCAGGATTTTCCAAGTCAATACCCTATTTCACCGGATATCCGATCGTTCTTGAGCGTCTCCAGAGTGAACGGTCGACCGCTCACCCGTAATGTAGTTCTCCAGCTGGTTGATCACGAATTCTTGCTCCGTGATGATGGTTTTGATCACGTCGCCGATGGAGATCACGCCGATTACCTGCTCGCCTTCCACCACGGGTAAGTGGCGGATGTGTTTATCGGTCATGAGCGCCATGCACGCCTCCATGCTCTGCTCGGGATGGACAGTGTACACGTTCGGCGTCATAATCTCGCTGACCTGGGTCTCCCGGGAAGTTTTCCCGTGCAAGATCACTTTACGGGCGTAATCGCGCTCCGAGAATATCCCCACCAGGCGGCCTTCAAGCATCACCACCAGCGCGCCGACATCTTTTTGCGCCATAAGCTGCAAGGCTTCATATACGCTGGCCTCCGGGTGGGTAGACCAGATGGCGCTGCCCTTGCGGTTCAAGACCTGTCTCACCGTTACCATTAAAGCCTCCTTCCTACATACCTTTAAACGCTTGAATTTCAGCGGGTCTCTACTCTTGACCGTAGCCTGGCAGCTCCTCCACCTGCTGCCCAATATTTACCACGTGGAAAGGCATCCAGGCCACCCCAAAAAGCTCTACCTGCACGTCTTTCTTCAAGGCTGCCACCTCGATCTCGTCCACCTGGCTGGCGAGATCGCTCCAGTGCTGGTTGATTTCCTGGATGGCGGCAACTTTCTCTTTTTCTAGCAGGTCGATCTGCTTCTTGTAATCGGAAATCGCATCCACCGATTCCTCCACGTCGGCTTTGGCTTGCTCGGTCATGCGTCGCTTGGAAAGCGAAGAGGAGATGCGCCGCGAGCTTTTGCGGCCCCCGAACAGGCTGAAGATGTTTTCGGCGTGCGTGCCCATCTCTTCCATTTTTCGCTGGGAGAGCTCCGTTTGGTCCTCCGACAGCTCACGCTGCTCGCGCTCCATCTTGGTCACCAGGGCTTCCAGCTTGCGTTCGAACGATTCGGCAACCTTGCGCACCTCCACATCGCGCCCGGAGCGGGCTTCTTCGGCGCACTGGGTGCGGAAATCTGCCGCCGAAATCTGTGGGCCGGCATAAAGCTTCAGAGCAGGGTTAGTGCGCACGGTGACGCGCGCCGCCCGGAAAGACCAATCCTGAAAATCTCTCTGCAGAGCCGTCATGACCTTGGCATCCGTCAGGGGCGCCTGCGGGGCGATAAAGCGCGCCTGTGGATCCGGGGCATCATCTAGGCGCGCCGCATCCACGGCGGGCGCGCCATAGTTCTCCCAACGCACAACACCGCGCCGGTCGGGTTCCTGCACCAGGGCGGTCTCGAACAGCTCGTCATCCAGGTTGTACCTGCGGTCCAAAAAGCGCACATGCGCCTGCGCCAGCAAGACAGGGCGGTACACCAATCCCTGGCTGAAGGCTTCTTCGGGATACGCTCTCCCGGCAGCCTTGAAGGCTTGGGTGAAGGTCAGGTTGTTGGGCAGGAAATATTCCCTCACTCCGGCGGGCAGGGCGGGGCGCGTGGTGGAGCCCTCGGATTGTAGACTGCTGATTGTAGATTGCTGATTAGCGGCTGCAGATTGTGTAGCGCTGATAACCGGCTGCGCGAAACCGGGCATGGATGGCTCAGGCACAGCCGCAGAGGGCCGGGGGATACCCGTGAAACCTTGCAGGCTGGCGCCAGCCAGCTGGTTCAGAGGCGGAATTTGCACGCGGGTGAGCGGCCCTGCCAGAAAGTTCATCGCCCAGCGCGTCTGGAAGAGCTGAGGCTGTTTTTCGTGCACGCTGTGCATCAGGAAGACGCGTTTGCCCAGGGTCGAGATCAAGCGGTCGTACTCGCTGCGATCCTGACCGCCGGTCATGGCGCTCTGCAATCCATCCAGCAGACGCTGTTTATCTTGATCGGTCTGTAATTTGCCGATGAACCAGGTGCCGGCGTTGGAGAGGGCCTTGTAATCCACGTCCACCGGGTTCTGGGTGACCAGCACCTGCCCCACGCCAAAGGCGCGCGCCTGCTTGAGCATACGCAGCATAATCAACTTGGAGGGCGGGTTGGCGATGGGGGGCAAATAGCCGAAAATTTCATCGAAATACACCAGGGCGCGCAGCGCCCCGGTGCCGGTTTGGGTACGCATCCAGGTTTCCACGGCGGAGTACAGCAGGGTGACGAAGAACATGCGCTCCTGGTCGGTGAGGTGCGCGATATAGAACACGCTGTGGCGCGGCCGCCCATCGGGGGTGTACAGCAGGCTGGGGATATCCAGCGGCTGCCCTTCGATCCAGGTCTGGAAGGAGGGCGCAGCCAGGATGTTGTTGAGCAGCATGGCCAGCTCAAAGCGATCCTTCTCTGGGAAAAAGGTGTTCACATCGAACACACCCAGCTTGGGAAAGGGCGGGCTCTGGGTCTGGAGAATCAGCTCGCTCAGGTCCAGGTTTTTACCCTGGCTCCAGGCATGCTCGAAGATATTCGCCAGCAGGATGTGCTCGCGTGAGCGCACCGGGTCGATATCCGACAGACCCACCAGCCCCAGCAAGGCTGTCACCGTGCCAGAGATTTTCTCGCGCAGCAGCTCGCGGTTGCTTTCCCAGGGGATCGCCGGGACTTCTAAGGAAGCCAGGATGCTCACCGGGATACCTGCATCGGAGCCCGGGGTAAATATGGCGAACTGGGCGGCGTTTTGCAGCTGGCGCAACCGCTCCGGGCCGATGCCCCAATCCGACAACCCCTTGCGCCAGTTCGTGGCAGCCTGGGTGGCAGCCTGTTCCACCGTCACGCCGGCGCGGCGGGCGTCATCGGGGTTCACCCAGGGCTGAAAGTCTTGCGGCAGCAAATCAGGGAAATGCAGCAGCAGGTTGGTGATATCGCCTTTGGGGTCGATCATCAAGCCTGGGATGCCCTGCAACGCGGCCTCCTCCAGCATATCGACACACAAACCGGTCTTGCCTGACCCCGTCATGCCCACTACCACCGCATGAGTGGTCAGGTCAGCCGGATCCACCAACAAAGGCTCTTCGCCAGCCTTGCCCTGCTGGGGATCCACAACACGTCCGATGTAGAAGTTTTCTTCGCTCATAGATTTATCCCTGTAATGGATATGGTCCGCTGGTATTGAGTTGCTTACCACAAAGGAAAATAACAAATACTTCTCGAATTCGATCGTTTCCTAAACAATTCCATGTCTTACTTATGTTTTTCTTCGTGTACTTTGTGGTTAATGATATTTTACGAGATATATTTATTTAGATTGATTGTAAATTCGCTGGAATTCGGCCAGGTAGGCGGCGGCGAGCTGTGCATTGTGGATAATGAGCGTGTTCTCGTCGTTGCGAGTTTCGGCGCTGTTGCTGAAATTGTATGACCCTGTGACGACGATTCGCTCATCGATGATCAGCACCTTGTGGTGCATGCTGTCGAGGTTGCCGTCCAGGCGCACATCCACGCCAGTCTGGCGCAAGCGGTCGTAATCGCCGCCAAAATTGGTTTCCACCTGGGCTTCTTCGAGCACGCCCGCAACCTGCACGCCAGCCTGCCAGCTTTCGATGAGCGCATCGGCAAGCGGGTCAGACGTAAAGGAAAAAGCCAGGAAATAGATGCTTTGGCGAGCGTTTTCTACCTGTTCGACCAGGTGGGAGAGGGTCTCGTCATCTGGGGAGAAGAAAATTTCCAGGGGCGTGCCTTCTATCGTCAGGGCAGGATTGGGAGTGTTGGCAGGCGAGCCGGGTCCAAAGCGGTCCTCGACGAACATCTCCTCGAACTCGGCGATGTAATCTTCAGCCAGGCGCGAAGAGCGGATGCGCAGCAGGTTATTGTCATTGCGGTAAGCGCCGTTGACGGTGAAATTCATAGAGCCGGTCCATACTTCCAGACGGTCGATGACCATGAACTTATTGTGCATCAAACCTTCCCTGCGATCACCCAACACCTCGATGCCCGCCTCTTTCAACTGCTGAATTTCATCCGTCTGCAGGTTATCACTTTCGGTGACCATCCGCACGCGCACGCCACGCCGCTGAGCGGCAATCAGGGCATCGCGCAGGCTCCATAAGTCCAGGTCATAAGCTGCCACGTCCACACTGAGGCGCGCCCCTTCCAGCGCCTGCGCCAGGTGCGCATCGGGGCCGCCGCGCAGGCTGCGCGCGCCGGGTCCGGTGGGGTCGCTGAAATACAGGCTGAACCAATCCGCCGGGGCGGGGGTATCTTGCTGTCCGCCTCCCGCTGGCGGCAATTGTGTGGAAGCATCGCCGACTGCTGTCCATGAGTCGCATGCCAGCGCTGCCAGAATCAGCAGGATGAGAACGCTGGCAGCGGTGATGCTGATCGACGGCCTTTTAGAAGCGGGCACCCGCTCAAGACTCCTCACGGGAATATCCACAGCTCGGGGGTGGATGTCTCCAGCGTGAATTGCAGCTCTTTGAGCATATCGCTGCGCTCGGCTTCGGCGGCGACCACGATAAATTCTGCCAGGGCAATCGCATCTGAAGCGGAAAGGGTAACCGGCTTGAACCCTGTTGGCGGCCCTTCGCGCAGGGGCGGGGGCTGCCTCAACAGCCGCGTTCCGTTCTCAAGCAGCTCGTCGTGGGGGCAGGTAAAGGCTGGAATGCAGAAACGCCGCCCCTGGCCCCAGAAGTTCTCCGACTCGCTGGCCCGGTTGCCGGAATAGGTCTGGCGTTTCACGGTTACGCGGCCATCGAAGACCCAATGAGGATAGCCGGTTGCATTGGGGGCCAGGACGTCGGTGTACTTGACTTCCAGCGCGACCAAACCGCTGGATTCATCCAAAACCATGCCCTGCCCGCACTGGGCGCATACCCATGCCACTTCATCCGGCTCGGCGGGCAGCGGCGTGCTGCAGCGCAGGCACATCAGAGGCACTAACTCAACCGGTTGATCCACTTTTCAAGGTCCTCTATCGATGCAGTAATATCACCGGGCCGAAAGGTACCCAGGGCTGCGCCAGGGTTGTTGCGGCGGTATTCGAACTGCTCGCCATAGCGGAAAGAACGGTAGGCGGCAGCCATGAGGCCAAACCCTGCGACCAAAGCCACCAAACCGGCGATGAGAAAGCCGCTGGAGTCATCTCCACGTGCATTAAGACCCAGGCCGAAGGCCAGGGCTGAGCCATCCACAGCCAACAAAGCCCCCAGGGCCATCCCTCCAATCAAGACAGCCGCCCGGTACAGGGTGTTTCCAGGCGCCTTCCCAAACAACACCTGCCCGGAATAGCCATCTACTACCACCTGGAAAGCGCGCTCCCGGTAAAGATACCGCAGCACCCACAATGGATAATACACCAATCCAAATCGCTGGCGGACAAAACGGATGAAGACCTGGGCCACGCGGTCCAGTTTGGCAGCTTTGCGCACGCGCGCGTTGAACTCCTGTTGCGCGGAGGTCATGGCGTCGCTGACCGAGCCAACCGGCTCAAAGACCATGCCACTGGCGTGCAGGGAGTCGGTGTTGAATGGCTCGAGCGGTTGGTCGGTGAGGGCGATGGCATTTACGCCGAACTCGCCCACATCGCAAGCCGCGCCGTTCCAATTCACGTCTTGAGAGAACTTGATCTCGCGCGGTTTATAGTGTGTTTGCTTTCCACGGTACTCGCGTTCCTGCCCGAAAACCCAACCCAGCACACGCGCCCAACTGGCCCAGAAAGGCAGGTAGACCAGGAAGGCCTCTTGCAAGCTGGCGCGGCGCGCTGCGTCGGCGGCAATGGCGCGGTGTGAAGAGAAAAAGCCTTGCAGGGCCTGGGTGGCGTGTTGGCGGTCGATGCGCTGCGGCACCTGATAGCGCCGCATACCCCGTTCGCCGCGCACCAGCGAGCGCAGCTCGCAGTACGGGCAGCGCACGATTGCCTGTCCCTCCGGTATGGGCACCATTCCCCCGCAACGCGGGCAAGACAAACCCAGAGATTGCTCTTTTTCGCTCATATTTTTGCCGCTACCCAGGCTGCCAGGGCAAACAGGACCGGAGCCGCCACAATCCCTATCCCGCTGCAGATGAGAAAGCCCGTGCCGAAACCTGCCTCTTCATAAGTCAGGGCGCCGATCACCGGGAAAGTTGCCAGGCACAGGAAAACCCCGCCCGCCAGGCCGCCAATGATCTGGTAGGGCGCCTCGGCTTTGGCCGGGAAGATGTTGGCGAAGACCGCTCCAGTGGCGGCTTCAGCTAGTGCGGTGTAGGTTTTTCCCTGGTAGCTGTACTTGAATGTGTAAATGGGAATGTGCACCAGGGCGCGCTCGGTGATCTCGCCGGGGGGGATATTTTGTTCCTGCACCCATCCCAGGGCAGCTTGCAGCGGCACGCTGGGTGAGTGCATTTGACCTTCCAGAGATGGGTCTGCCTTGCGCAGATCGCCGGCTGGCAGATTGAGGCGCCTGAGCTCGCTTACCGAGATGGCTGCCGCCGGTTGGAGGATAATCACCTCTTTACCGTCGGTTTGGCGGTGTTTGAAATACCACAGGGGAAAATACTCGAAAGCGCTGCTCTCTATGCGGGCTTTTTGATCCAGGTCTTTCACCGTTTGAGAGCCTGCCATCCAGCGTGCCAGGGAAGCGCGGGCTTTTCCCTCATCCAGGGTGGGCGCCAGATACCAGTGAAAAACCACCTGCGATTTATCCAAATACACCGTCGAGGAGCAAAATGGGCAGGTGAGAAAGATTTGCCCCTCATCGGGGTGCAGCTCGCCGCCACATTGGGCACATGGGAAAATGTTGGTAACGACCGGTGGTTCCATGCCAGGAATTATAGCAGAAAGGCAATTTATGATAAACTTATTCGCGCCCACGTAAATTATCAAGGACTTACGCAGTTGGAGGAGTTTTGGGGGTGTTTGGGCGGGCGACGCCCGCCCAAACACCCCCAATTTTCCCCTGAACTGCGTAACTTCTTTTATCTTCAAACAGGAGATCCTGATGATCCAACGATCCACCTATGCCGTCGAAATCGCTGGCTTGCGCCGCGAACTGCGCTTATTCGAGGTCGCTCCTGGGCTGCGCATTGCCGTGCTTAATATCCTGGGGGATACGGAATTGGTACAGGCCTGCAGCAAGGCGTTGGCTGAGAAGCTCGCCAATATCGATTACGATATCCTGGTCACTGCCGAGGCCAAGAGTATCCCTCTGGCGTATGCGCTCTCGGTCGAGACCCAAAAACCCTACGTCGTATTGCGCAAGATCTACAAGCCTTATATGGGAGCCGCGCTCTCCGCCGAGACGCTATCGATTACCACTGGCATTCCACAAATGTTATACCTGGACGAAAAAGATCTCGTTGTATTGCGAGGAAAAAAAGTGGTGCTTTTGGATGATGTCATCAGCACCGGGTCTACCTTGCAAGGGATGCGCCTGGTGCTGGAAAAAGCGGATGCAGACACGGTAGCGGAGGCTGCTATTTTCACCGAGGGCGAGCGCGCCCAGTGGCGCCACATCATCGCCCTGGGGCACTTGCCGTTATTTACGGACGAGACCGCCCACGATTAAGTATCTATCCGAAAGATACAGGGGGTCGGGGTGTGTGGAGGAGCAAAACGCCGCTGCACCCCCCACTATCCCGAATTTTCGGGCAGGTTCTAAGGCGTTGATTGGGCGACGATGACCACCGGCGCGCCGCTCAAATGAGTGAGAAACAGCACGCATTCAGCCTCGCCGGAAAGGCGCAGCTCACGGATCAGCGCCTCTGGTTGTAACGGAGAGCCGCGTTTTTTCACGGTAACCCGCCCTACCCCGCGCTGGCGCAGGTAAGCCCGCAAGCCTTTCAGATTGAATGGGAACCAGTCTTCGACGGCCCACACCCGAGCAAATGGGGTGGGTCGTCGTTCATTTGCAGTGAGGTAGGCAATATCCGGGTCGAGCTGGGCAGCTTCCAGCCTGGCGCCAAGGGTTTGCACCAGCCCGGCGCGCAAAATGGCTGCATCTGGCTCATAGATATAGGCTTGCGGGGCGCGGACCGGCAGGCGGGCCGCGCCGGCGGGCGCCGATTCAGCCGCCAGGCTGTGCGCGCCGGGCAGCAAGGTCGCCCGGCGCGCCGCCGATTTGAGCGGGCCAAACCATAATGTGGCTTCCTTGAGTTCGCCGTGCAAGGAGATGAACTCCAGCTCGGCCTCATAGCCAGCCAGCTCTCCCAGGTTCACCCCCGGAGAAATTTTCACGCCGATGGCTGGAAAACGCGTCTGCCAATCCTTGAGCACTGCCAGCGGCGGCTGGTAAGCGTGCACGGAGAAAGCCCGCCGGTAACCGGCGCGGCGGGCCGGATCGAAGAACAGACCCACTGCGCCGCCCCGGAGATGCGCCAGGGGCAGTCCTGCCTGCAAGTCTGCCTGCAAGAAGGCTGCCTGGCTCTGCAAGCCGAGGGCCGCCAGGTTGGCGCGCGCCATGTTCAGGCGCACAGGGTCCAGGTCGATGCCCAGTGCGGTGGTCAGGCCTGCCAGGGCCAGCGTATCTGCGCCCGCCGAGCAGCCCAAATCGGCGACCAGGTCGAAAGGAGCAAAACGTGCGGCGCGATACGTGGCTACGGGCCAGGCAGTAGCCTGCTCCAGGGCTTCACGCGTGAAGTATAAGCGGTCGGCAAAAGGGAACTTGGCAGCGGCTACCAGGCGTAAGATGGCGATTTCGAGGGCCGCGCGCGCCAGTTCAGACGGATAAGCGCGGCTCAGGGTGGTGAAGTGGGTTAAAAAATCCTGCTCGCGTGGCTGCAAAGCAGCCGCGGCTTGCAGGATCTGCTGCCCAACGGGGGTTAAGAGGGAGCGGAATGATTCGAGATTCACCAGGTGTTTGTAGACTCCAGCGGCTTGCGGCTGGCAAGCCGGTGCAACCCCAAACCGCTAAGGGCCTGCCTCCAGCATCATCCCGGCGGCGCGCCTGCCAATCTCCACGGCAAAGTTGGTGCCGCGGTCCCAGGGATACACCTGGCTCATGCTGGCGAAATATAAACCGGGGATGGGCGTCTGGATTGCCGGGATATTGCGCGAGTGGTTCACCAGCGGCACCGGCTGGGCGTAATGCGTGCGGAACAGCCATGTGTTCCGCACCCAGTCGGAGCTGAAGTTTGGGTTGATGCGCGCCAGGGCGGGCAGGAAGCGCTCCAGCAGCTGCTCCTGGGAGAGCTGGAAATATTCATGCTCCGGTTCCAGGTAGTCGCCCACATACACGATATGATCGCCGCCGAAGTGTTCTGGCGATACGAAATTGGTGTGCTCAACCAGGGCCAGGAATGGAAATCCCGCTGACTTGGGCAAGTTATACCAGTAATAGCCCTGGGTGGAGAGAGCCTGGCGCAGAGCCAGCACCATCACCACTGCGCCCATGCTCTTTAGATCCAGCAAGCCCTGCAGATAAGCGGGAGGCAGGGCCGGCGCCAGGCGCGCCAGCAAGGCGGGTGAAGTGGTGACCAGGCACTGGTCATAGACCGCAGGGCCAGCGGGGGCGATCAAGCCGATTTGCCCCGCGCCATGCGGCGCCAGGCTCTCAACCGGCTGGGAGAGCTGAATGGTCACGCCCATCTGCTGCAGGCGGCTGGCAAAGGCATCCGCGAAGGCCTGGAAGCCGCCCTCGAAAGTGCCCAGGCGCGTGGTGCGGGCTTTGATGCGCGCCCACATCCAGGCCATATTCACCTGGCGGGCGTAACGCACGCCGAACTTGCCGATCATCAAGGGTTCCCACATGAGCTCGTAAACCCGGTCCCCCGCCCAGCGGCGCATCCAGGCGTCCACCGTGGTTTTTTCCAGTGCCTGCCAGTTGCTGGTCAGCTTGAGATACAGACCCACCAGGCCAAAACGTACTTTATCCAGCCCCCAGCCCAGCCCCGGGAAGAGCGCCATCTGGGGGATGGCATCGAAAGGGTAGAATCTGCCCTGGTGATACATCACCGTGTAGGGGCGCGGGAATAGAACCTTTTCCTGCCAGCCCAGCTCGTCGATCAGTCCCAGGATGTGCCGGTCGCTGGCAAACCAATGGTGATAATACTTTTCCACCGACCAGTCCCAGTGCGGCTGCTTAAACCCGGAGGCCAGCCCGCCCACGTTTTCGGCGGATTCGTAAATCATGACTGTGTGCCCGGCGCGCGCCAGGTCGTAAGCGGCAGCCATCCCGCCAATACCAGCCCCAAGGATGGCGATACTTTTCATTCTTACGACCCTTCCGCCTTCAACCTCTCAACACTCTCCCCCCATTGGATGCCCTCTCGGGCGAGGTAATACGCTCCCAGCAGGGTAATCGGCACCCACAAAGCTACGTGCAGCACCAGGGTATAGCCCGCGGCGAGAGCCCGCTCAACGTTGTAGGCTGTCAATAAGGCGATGCCCGGCGCATCGAAGGTGCCCACATACCCCGGCGCGGAGGGAATGGTGGTCGCCAGGTTGACGATGCCGTTCATCAGCATCAAGGCGAAAAAGCTCACCTGGAAGGGGAACGCATGCATCACAAACCAGTATTTTCCGGTCTCCAACAACCAGATCACCACCGAGGTCAGGAATACCATCAGGGCTTCGCGCGGGGAGCGCAGCGATTCCAGCCCGCCTAAAAAGCGCTCCGCCAGGCTGAGGATTTTGTCTTGAAAGCGGGCTGGCGCCAGGCGGCGCACCAACACATTCACCAGCCGGGAAGTGGGTTGGGGGAACATGGCTGCCAGCAAGAAAAGGCCCAAAGCCCCCAGGAACGCCCCTGCGCCCCACAACGCCAGGCTTTGGATGTTGCCTACAAAGCCGGAATCGGCAGTGAGACGCGCCAGCTCGGGCAGGTTCAGGAAAACGAATGCCAGCATCACTACCCCGTCAAAGACACGCTCGACGATGATGGTCGCCAGCGAGGCCGATACGGGCACGCCCTCGCGGCGCTTGAGCACCACCGCCCGCAGCACCTCGCCAGCTCGCGCCGGGTAGATGTTATTGCCCATGTAGCCAATCGCCACGATCGGGAACATGGTGCGGGTGGATACCGTTTTCACGGGGCGCAGCAGATAATGCCAGCGCCAGGCACGCGCCCAAACCCCCAGAAAATAGACCGCCACCCCAGGGATCAGCCACCAATAATTGGCCTGCTCCAGGGCGCTGCCCAGGTCTTGTAGTTGCAGGCCGCGCAAGGCAATATACAAAAAAACCAGGCTGATCGCCATACCCAGCCAGAACTGCCATTTTTTCATAGGGATCATTCTACCACTGAAGGCAGGAGGCGATTGTCGGCGTTCCACAAAGAAGGGCGCAGCGCGGTCGGGAGACGACGGGAGGTATTTGGAACTGGCTGCGCCCTTACGTGTGGCAAGGGGAAGACAGCGGCTGTTGGCGGGGTAACTGCCGACAGAACTGAGTAAAATAGACTGCTTTTATCCCAATTTTCTGGTATCATTCACGCGTGGGAAATACAGGAGAGATCAAAGTTTATGGCTCACCAGATTGATACACTGATCGTGGGGGGCGGTCAAGCCGGGTTATCGACAAGCTATTATCTCAAGCAGCACGGACGTTCACATCTGGTGCTGGAAGCCGCAGCCCAGGCGGGGAACGCCTGGCGTACTGGTCGCTGGGATTCCTTCACCATGGTCACACCCAACTGGACATTTCGCTTGCCCGGAGGGGAATACAACGATGGGGATCCACATGGCTTTATGCCGTTGCAGGAAATCGTGGCGCGCTTCGAGCAGTACGTCGAGCGCTACCAGCTGCCGGTGCGCTATAACACCCGGGTCACTTCTGTGGAGCAAAAGCCAGGCGGGCGCGGCTACCGCGTTACCACTGTGGAGCAGGTGTACGAAGCTGGGAATGTGGTAGTGGCGACGGGCTCCTTTCAGGCGCCTAAAAAGCCGCCCTTCAGCTCCCGGCTGTCGCCGCGGGTTTTGCAGATCCACACCGGCGAGTACCGCAACCCAGCTGCGCTGCCGCCCGGCGCGGTGCTGGTGGCAGGCAGCGGTCAATCGGGCTGCCAGATTGCCGAAGAGCTGTACCGGAGCGGGCGCATAGTTTACCTGTGCGTGGGAAGCTGCGGGCGCGCCCCCCGCCGCTACCGGGGCAGGGATATGTTCGAATGGCTGGATCTGACCGGCTTTATGAGCGTCAGCGTCGATGCTCTGCCCTCTCCCCGGGCCAGGTTCGCCGGTAACCCGCATTTGAGCGGCAAGGACAACGGACACACGCTCAATCTGCACCAGTTCGCTCGCGATGGGGTCTGGCTGCTGGGCCGCTTGCAAGACGCCGAGGGCAGTAAAATCAGGCTGGCGCCCGACTTGAAGGAGAACCTGGCAAAGTCGGACCAGGTGGAAGTTGACCTGCTCAAAATGGTGGACGCCTACATCGAAAAGAGAGGGCTGGACGCCCCCCCAGAAAGCGTGCCTCAACTGCGCGATGGCTATGCTGCGGAGGAGTTCGAGCAGCTCGATCTGGCAGCAGCGGGCATATCCACGCTGATCTGGGCGCAGGGATATGTCTACGAGCCGAGCCTGGTCAATTTGCCCGTGACCGATGCAGATGGTTACCCGCTGCAAAAGCGCGGAGTCAGCGCCTATCCGGGGCTGTATTTTGTCGGACAGCACTGGCTTTCCACCCGAAAATCGGCCATTTTACTGGGCGTGGGCGAGGATGCAGCCTATATTGCCTCAAAAATAGCCGCTTAAATGGCCTAAATCAGGGAATTCATCTCGTTAAACTCGCAAAATCCTGTTATAGTTAACTTATCCGTCTGGATCTTCAGCCGGTCCATCTTATTTAGAAAAAGATAGGAAGGAGAAATACCATGGCTTTCAGTTTCAAGAATTCCCGCGGTCAGACCTACTACCTGCATGCCACCACCCGCACCCTGAAGAGCGGCAAGCAACAGCGCCTGTTCTACTTTGCCAAGACCGCCAGCGCCGGCGCGCTGGACCAGGTCCCTGACGGCTACGTCGTTTCTGAGAGCAAGACCGGGCTTCCGGTTCTCAAGAAGAAATAAGCAGCGTCTTCCAAATAGAGTGAACCGGCTATGCTTGCCGGTTCACTCTATGCATGTAAACTTTATAACGAGGGGGTGATAAGCGATGGGCCAGGGTTTGGCTCCGGCGGGCGGGTATAATTACCGCCATGAAACACCGCCTGAGCGCTATCCTGCTGGTACTGACCCTCCTGATCCTCCTGGGTTTCGGTTACTTGTGGGCCGCTCCGCGCCTGGAAGGTGTGGATCCTGCCCCTGATGCGCAAAGCGTGCCTGCCAGCGCCGCTATCCGCCTGGCTTTCACCCGTCCCATGCGAAGCGAGGCGGTCACCCAACGCCTGAGCATCGATCCTGCACTCCCGGGCAGCTATACCTGGGAAGGCAATACCCTGATTTTTACCCCCAGCGAACCCTGGCCCAATAACCAGGTGATCCGTGTGCGCCTGGAGGCCGGCGCGCCTGCGGCGCGCTTCCCGGGCCTGCCGCTTAGCCAGGAATTCACCTGGTCTTTCACTATCCGGCAGGCGCGCCTGGCTTATTTGTACCCCTCTGATGGGCCGGCTGAGCTTTTCACACTCGACTTGCAGAGCGGAGAAATCCAGCAGGTGACCGACGGCACGGGCCAGGTGCTGGATTATTGTGTCTCGCGCACCGGCGGGCAGGCCTATTTCGCCGCCAGCCTGGGCGCCAGCGGCAGCGCCATCTACCGCCTGGACTTGCTCAACGGTGAGAGCGTAAAAGTATTGGATTGCCCGCAGGCTATTTGCCGCTACCCGCAGGTCTCGCCGGATGGCAATCTGCTCGCTTACGAGCGCGTCGAACTCCGGCGCGCCCAGGGCAGCCGATCGCAGGTGTGGCTATTGGATCTCTCCGGTAGCGGGCAGAATACCCCCACTCTGGCAGGCGACTCCGATCACGAAACCCATCAGCCGCTTTGGTCCCCAGATGGGCGCCTGGTTTTCTATGATTTCAACCAGGGGGCCTTTGTAGCCACCAACCTGCAGAGCGGCGAAAGCATCAACTTTCCCAGCCAGACGGGCATCCCCGGAGCGTGGAGCCCGGACGGGCAGAGTTACGTGATCACCGAGATTTTCCCCAACGCCATCAGCGATCCCAACCTGCTGCCGGGACTGAGCGCCATTCCTTCCAGCCACCTGCTGCGTTTCAATGCCCAGGATGGCAGCCTGCTGGATCTGACCGTGGTGGACGATGTGGAAGACGCCTCCCCGGCTTTTTCTCCGGATGGGCGCACGCTGGCTTTTGCCCGTCGATACCTGGATATCACCCGTTGGACGCCAGGTCGCCAACTGTGGTTGATGGGCGCGGATGGCAGCGACCAGCGCCCAATCTTGCGTGACCCTGATTTTAACTATTCCAACTTTACCTGGAGCCCGCAAGGCGAGCGCCTGGCTTTTGTGCGCTTTAACGAGCAGACCCCCGCCGACCCGCCGCAAATCTGGCTGATCAACGCCGATGGCAGCGGCGCGCAGCAATTGATGATCGCCGGTTACGCCCCCCTTTGGGTGCCCTGATTTGAATACCCTGATCGCCGCCAACCAACCTGCCCCAGATTTCAGCCTGCCAGACCTGAGCGGTAAGCTGTATTGCCTGGCGGATTTCCGCGGCCGTATCGTGGCGCTCAATTTCTGGTCGGCGGACTGCCCGCATGCGGTGCGCGTGGATGGCGCTTTGCTCGAGCTCATGGGAGCCAGGCCCGGGTATTTGGTTTTAGTCTCCATCGCCCCAATACCAACGAGGACCAGGCACATGTGCGCCAGGCAGCCCGGGCGCGCGGCCTGCCGCTGGTGCTGCTGGACGATGGGCATCAGTTGGCAGACGCTTACGGCGCGGTGACCACCCCGCACCTGTTCTTGATCGATTCCAGGGGTTTATTGCGCTACCAGGGGGCTTTCGACGATGTCACTTTCCGCCGGCGCAGCCCACGCGCAGCTACCTGCAAGAGGCGCTGCACGCGCTGCTGGCAGGGCGGGAGCCCGAAACGGCCAACACGCCAGCCTATGGCTGCGCCTTGGTGAGATTTTGAGCGGTTGGATGAATACCGGACAACCTGTTTTTTCGGTTTTTCCCCTTCCCAGCGGGAAGGGGGGCAGGGGGGATGGGAGAATCTAGAGCTCGTCGCGCGCTTGCAGCTCCTGGGGCAGCAGGCTGGCGTAAATATAGGCATGCACAGGGGTGGGCACGCCGGCTGCCAGGCCCATGCGCACCACCGCCCCATTCTGCGAGCCCAGCTCGGAGGGCCTGCCATCCACAATATCACGCTGCATGGAGGGGATCACACCCGGCGCCAGGCTATCGATGAAAGCCAGGCGCTGCTCCAGCGCATCGTCCGGAAATGCCACGCCGCGCGCCCGTCCCACGGCGATGATCTCGCGCATGGCGTCTTCCAGCAGGCGGCGCGTCTCGAGCAGGCTGCGCGTCACGCCCAGCGGGGCGCGCGTCACCGCCCCCACGCCGCTGATGGCGGCAATGAACAGGAACTTGGTCCATAGGGCAAGCTGGATATCGGCGGGCACGTCCACCTTGACCCCGCTGCGCTCGAAAGCCTGGCGCACGCGTTCCACGCGCTCGCTCGGACGGCGGTCCATCTCTCCCAGCGCAACATACGGCTCGATCCCCACGTGGCGGATCAGGCCCGGCGCGCCGACGAAGGCCGAGATCTGGCACAGGCTGCCCAGCACCGGCGCCCAGCCCAGCGCGGCAGCCAGTTGCTCGGGGGCGTCCACGCCGTTTTCCAGGGGCAGCACGCAGGTCTCCGGGCCCACCAACGGCTGCATGGCTTGCGCCGCTTCCGGCACCTGCCAGGCTTTGACTGCCACCAGCACCAGGTCCACCTGGCCCACGCGCGCCGGGTTATCGCTGGCAGCCGCGGGCTGGATGGTGAAATCGCCCTGGATGCTCTCCACGCGCAGGCCCTGGCTCTGGATGGCGCGCAGGTGCTCGCCGCGGGCGATGAAGGTCACCTCTTCGCCTGCCTGGGCCAGCCGCCCGCCGAAATAGCCCCCCACGCCCCCGCTGCCGAATACCGCTACTCGCATGACCGCCTCCTGTGAATGAAGTGGATAGATTGGAAAACATTTAACCACAAAGGGCACGAAGGGGAAAGAGCGAGTCAGCGAATCAACGAATCAGCAAAGGAGCAAAACAGCAAATGGCAAAAGAGCAAAAAAAGCAAGAAGCAAATCAGCAAAGGAGCAAATCGGCAAATGGCAAGTTGAACCTGGTCTGAAATAGAAAAAATCGTAGCTTGGGTTGAGCGACGCTCGGAGAGCGCAGCGAAACCCAACTTGAACAGATATCTGATAAAATCCAATCCCTCCAGGAGGTGGCAACATGAGCGAAGTCACAGTAATTGGGTTAGGAAATATGGGGTCGGCATTAGCTGGCGCCTTCGTTGAGGACGGGCGTAGCGTTACGGTTTGGAACCGCAGCCCGGAGAAAGCTGCTCCGCTGGTTGAAAAGGGCGCGCGGCTGGCTTCGGGTGCGGCTGCGGCAGTTGCCGCCAGTCCAGTGGTCATCCTCTGCGTGACCAACTACCCGGCATCCCAGCAAATCCTCGCTGAAAGCGGAGCCAACATTTCTGGCAAACTGCTGGTTCAGCTCAGCACGGGTACGCCGCAGGAAGCCCGTGGGAGCGAAGCCTGGGCCCAGCAGCACAATGTGCAGTACCTCGAGGGAAAGATCACTGGCAGCCCCAGCTCGATTGGAACACCCAGCGCACACATCCTGCTCTCGGGCGCAGAAGATGTGTTTCGCAAAGCCGAGCCGCTCTTGCGGGTACTTTCCAGCCAGCTGGACTACAAGGGCGCACAAATCGGCCTGGCTTCGGCCTGGGATATGATCCTGATCATGCGTTATTTCGGCATGTTTTTGAGTCTTTTTCACAGCATCCAGATTTGCCAGGCCGAGGGTATTCCCTTAGACCAATACAGTCATTTGCTGGGCGAACAGGGTAAGGGATACGAAAAATGGTTGTGCGACAACATTCAGTCGGGCAATTACCGCGAGACCTCTGCTCCGCTGGAGCTCTGGGCAGGGGGCATCCAGCGCGTCGCTGAGCAGGCCCTGGATTCCCACATCAACGCCGAGTTCCCGCTGTTTATCTCGTCGCTTTTCCAGAAAGCGATGGCTGCCGGCTATGGCAGGGAAGAAGTCTCCGCGGTTTACAAAGTGTTGGTCAGGGATACGGCAATCGGCTAGCCGGCGCATGCTCGCCTCCTACACATTAAATTTATCGCCTGGGAAACCATTAACCACAAAGCGCACGAAAGGGGCTGTCCGGGAACGCGTTTCTAAGCCCGCAGTTGCACTGCGGGCTAACTATGCAGTCCTTGTTCTGTCGGCAGTTGCACTGCCGACAGCCGATTCGCCGCCATTTGACGGGAGCTTTGCCGTCTTTTTGGCCAGCCTCTGGCTTATCGTTCTAATCCTCTTTTTCCGTGTAAATCCGCGTCCAATTTATTCTACGATCACCACGTCGCTGGAACTGCGCCCGAACACCTCGGGCGAGTACATCTCCTCGGCCTTGGAGGGCGGGACGATGAAACGACCGGGTGTGGTGGCACGCGCCAGGTAGGTGTAGTTGTACACGCCGTCCCACAGCAGGGAGGTGAAGGCTTCGGCGCGCTCGTCGCGCAGGTTCTGATGCTCGAACCAGCTGCCCCACCACCACCAGCCGTAGCGGTACTCGCTGCTGTTGGGGTCCTGCGGTGTGCTGGCAGAGACCGCCAGGTCGGGGTTGACGATCTCCAGCCCGGCGGGCAGCGGATCGACCAGCGCCACGTGGTAGCGGCGGTTATCCGCCACCATGGTCAGGCGCACGCGCACGCGCGCTCCGGCTTTGATGTGCCAGACGCCCTCGGCGTCACGGGATACATCCCCCGGGTCGTCCACGGCCTCGTAGCTGCGCTGGACGACGAACCCCATGTCGATGGGGTCCAGCTCCAGGTCGGTGGGGGCGTAGCGCAGACCCAGGCGGTAGTACAGTCGACCGGGGCCGTCCTTGCTCAGGATCAAATCCTGGGTACCGCCGCCGCCCAGGGCCGGGTCCACCAGGTACGCCATAGGGATGAGCGTCTCGCGCCGCTCGGTGGTGCGCCCCTGGAACTCGTGGCTGCCCACGTAGCCCTCGCCCAGCCAGATGCGCGCCACGAAATCGGGAGTTTGGGCTTCGAAGGTATTGAAATAGCGGTCCAGGGCCAGCAGGACGAAGACGTTCTCCTGGGTGTTGCCCCAGCGCCCCTTGGTGCGGTGCGCCAGCAGACCGTTGACCAGCTTGGGGATCAGGTCGTGCTGCGGGTTATCCACGATCAGGGCTTCCAGCAGGATGGCGTCGGTGCGCCGGTCGGAGCTGAGCAGCAGGTAGGTCTGGTCGTCGTAAGACGTGGTGAAATTGGCAGCCCCGGCGGTCTCCACGGCGCGGTTGGTCACGTGCCGGCGGATGGAGACCAGCGCATCGCTGGCGCCGGGGGCGTCTTGCAGCACGGGCCACAGCCAGCCCAGCGCTTCCATCGGGAATTTCTCTACCCCGGATTCGTTCAGCAGGTTCAGAGCCTTGTCCGGGTCGCGGTCGCCCATCAGGTTGCGCACGTACAGGGCGTAAGCCGAGAGCGTCTGGCGGGTGGGCCGGCTGTACCAGGCAGGGTAGTGGCTCTCGATGTTGCGCAGGTACTCCAGGGTCAGGCGCTGCATCTCCTCCGGGACGGCAAAGCCCTTGGCTTTAGCCATCTGCAGGGCGTGCGCCACGTGGATGGTGTTGAAGGGGATCGATTCTTGCCCTCGCCGCCAGTAGGGGAAGCCGCCCTCGCTGTTCTGCAGCCCTTGCAGGCGCTCGATATCGCGCTGAACCGCCGCCTGCATGGCCTCCGGCGTGGGCAGCCCGTCGGCTTCGAAGGCGGTCAGCACATCGCGCAGGGCGGCGATCGCCAGGATGCGCGAGGCCAATTGCTCCGAGCATTCGAAGGGATAAGACACCAGGTACAGCACCGCATCGGTGAGCGCCTGCAGCGCGGTGGAAGAGGTGTTAATCTCCAGCCCGCCGTACTGCGGGAAAACCCCGCTGGGAGCCGCCACCGGCTGGGCGATAGCGCCCTCATCGACCACCCCATAGGTGGCAAAGGCCTCGGTTGTGGCGGGTGTGTACACCGGCAGCTCCACCGCAGCGGCGTCGGCATAATCGCCGGAGACTGCCGCGATCTGGAAACGGGCTGTGCCTGCACTTTGCGTGGTGCCGGGGAAGCGCACTTCCACCCGGTCACGCGCCGGGACGGTCACACGCAGTCCCGCGCTGCCGGTCAGCTCGATATTGCTCGCCTGGACGACCACGTCCACCAGCATATGCTCATCCGTCTGGTTCTGCAGCACCACCGGCAGCTCGAAGCGGTCGCCGAAATTCAGGAAGCGCGGGGCGGAGGGCCGCGCCATGAGCGGCAGGCGCGCTGTCAGGTTGGTCTCCCCCATGCCGAACTGGCGCCCGGCGTCCACCGCCACCACCATGACGCGGTAGCGCGTCAGGTTATCCGGCAGTTTCACAGCGACGCGCGCCTCCCCGTTAGCGTCCGTGGACACCGCCGGAGCAAAGGTCGCCAGGGGGTTGAAATCGGTGCGCACGCGGATGGGCGCAGCGCTGCCTTCTTCTTCTGCCCGCTCCCGGCTCAAGCCGGCAGCCGTGGTGGGCATGGCTGCCTCCGGGGCTGCGGGCGCTTCCATGAGCATATCGGCGCTCTTGGCAGTTTGCATGTTTTGCTGGGCTGCCGCAGCGATCGCCTGCGGGTCCGCCAGGAGGATGCTGGCGCGGCTGTAATGGCTGTACACGTCCGCCAGGCGCTGGGAGTAAAAGATGCTGATCGGATCGGTGAGGGTGTAATCGGTGAGCGCCAGGATGGCCTCATCCACCACTACCACTGCCAGCTCTGCGCCGCTCACCGGCTGACCCTGGGCATCCTTCAAGATCACATCCACCGTGGTCTCGCCGCCCGGCTCCAGTTCTTTGGCGCCTGGGTTCACCTGTAGGGAGAGCGTGCGCTGCAAGGGCGGGATGCTCAGGTTGAGCTGCCCGCTGGCATAAGCCGGGCGCGGCGGCGCGTCCGGGAGGACCTCGCCCTGGTCGTCGCTGCGCGGCGCGGAGCCAACCACGTCCACCTGGACGTTCAGGTTGGGGATGTGCGCTTCTTCGATGGGCACCTCCAGGGTGATACTGCCTTCCGCCATCTGGAAGCGCTGGGTGTATAAAATGCCGCTGCGGCTGACGGTGAGCAGGCCCTCCGCCGGGCTGAAAGGCGCCTGCACCAGAATATGGGCCACGTCGCCCGGCTGGTAGGTCTCCTTGTCGGGTATAAGCGTGACGGTTTCCAGCTCTACTTTGCGGGACGGGGGCTGCTGCCCTCCGCTCACCCAGCGGGTGAGCTGGGTCCGGTTGGCCCGGCCCTGCTCATCTTTGACCTCGGCGGTGATGCGGTAGCTGCCGCCCAGCGGCGTCTCGAAAGTGCAGGTGACCGGTTCCAGCTGGGAGCCTTGGCTGCAAACCTGCACGTCCACTTCTTCTTCGCCCCAATCGTTGCCGCGATACTTCCATTCCAGGCGCGCGGCGCGCACCTCCACCAGGCGGTCCACCACCGGATTGCCGTCCAGGTCAGTGACGATGAAATCGATCTTCAAAGGCGTGCCGCGCTGCACGAAGTAGCTGCTGCTGCGCAGACCCACGTACAGGTTAGCCGGGTGCACCAGCAGGGTGGTGGTGCCCGTCCAGGCCTGGCGGTTGACATCCATCACGGTGGCCTCTGCCACCATGCTGACGGGCCGGGGCTCGGCTGCAGGACCGAAATCCAGGCGCAGGTAATGCGTGCCCGCAGCGTCGGTCTGACCGCTGAAGGTTTCGTAGGTCGTCTCGCCGCCGGGGGAGCCGTAAAAGCGCTCATAGAAAAACCACCAGGGCTGCCAGACGCCAAAGGTAAAGTCGGGCCAGTTGGGTGGCTGGTAGCTGCTGGGGGTGGAGGCCACCTGCCAGCTCACCTCCGCGCCCGGCAGCGGGTCGCCGGCGTAATATTTGGCCTCAACAGCCAGGATGGCGTGCTCCCCGGCGAAGTACGGCCCGTAGGTCTCATTGCGGGCGGTCACTTCGAACTCGGGGCGGCGGAACTCCTGGATTTGGAGACTGTGGTAATACTGCCCGCCGCTTAACCCGCTCAGGCTGCCCGCGGCTTCGATGTAGATCTGGGCCGCGCCCAGGTTGACCTTCTCCGGCACGCTGAAGACGAAGTCGAACCCGCCCAGGGCGTTGACCTGCGCCTCGCCGCTGCCGATCTCGTTGCCCTGGGATTCGATGATGTGGTAGCGCACGGCGCTGACCTCGCCGCTGAGCAGGCTCACATCGCCGTCCTGTTTACCGCCGATGCGCCGCAGCCAACCTTTGACGTGCACCTCCTCGGTGGGACGGTACATCTGGCGGTCATCGAACACATACCAGCGCAGCTCGTCCAACACAGTTCGCTGAGACCAGGAGTCGTCGTCCCAGAAGTTGGGGGAGCGCGGCAGCAGGGCTTTATCGGCACCCTGGCTGGCAACCAGGTAGGCGGCCCCATTGGGAATGGGGAAGCGCACCGTGCCATCCTCACCGCTCACCACGTTGGCGCCTGCCGGCCCGGCTGCGATGCTGACGCCTGCCAACGGCGCGCCATTTTGCAAGTTGGTAGCCCAGGCGACCATCTCGCTGTGATCGACAAACGCATCCAGGCCGATTTGGGTCACCTGCACCCAGGCGTGCACTGTGCGCCAGTATTCGCGCGCCTTGAACAATTCCTTGGGGGGCGCGACCTGGACGATAAACTGGCCGAATTTGCCGTCCATCTCGGCGCTCAAGTCGATGGGCACCTCGGTCAGGGTATCGGCAGGGGCCTCGACCGGCAGGGTCTTATCCAACACCAGGCGCCCGGGAATCTGGAGTGGTTTATCGGTGCGCTGGTACTCGCGCAGGTAAAGCTTAAAGGCCGGCCAATCGGAGGGCTGGACGGCGTAAATCTTCACGTCCAGGCGCGGGTAGTTGATCACGTAGACCGATAGCGCCGGCTTGGGAGCAGCCGGATCGACCGTGACGAAATTCTGCTGAGGGCCCACCAGCACCGGATCCGCCGGGCCGACCTTGAAGGTGAGTGAAGCGTCATTTCCCAGCTTTTGCCCGAAGACATCCTGGATGTCGCCTTTGACCACCACGGTGTAGGTAGTTTGGCCTTTGGTGGCCCCTTCGATGTTGAGGGTGTTCCCGTAAATGTTCACCGAGGCCCCGGGCAGCTCAGGCTGGATGGTGATCCAGCTTTCCTGGTAAACCTGGGCGTCGATGGGGTTGTTGAAGCGAATGTAGAAGGGCGTCAGCGGCTGGCAGGGCGCCTGCGACCAGGCGCAGCCATGCTCATCGATGCGCAAGGGCGCGTAGGTGTGGAAGCTGTAAGTATGTGCAGCCTGGGTGACCAGGGGACCTTCTGCGGAGGGCGTGCCCGGTCCAACGCTGACCGAGATGGTGGTATCCGCCGGCAGGGGTTCAGCCGCCCGGAAAGCCAGCCAACGCCCCTCCTGGGCGCTCTTCATCAGGCGGTTCACCTGCTCATCCGCCTGGATATCCGCTTGCTCTGCCATTCTCAGGCTGACCGGCTGGTTGCCAGCCCGCACCTGGATGGTGTCTAACACGGCGGCGGCGTCGATACGCTGGTCGAAAGCGATGAAGAAGAGCGGCTCCAGGGGTTGAGGCACATCGTAGGGGTAATTGGTGACCACCTTGGGCGGGGGCGTGGAAAAGCTCCACTCTACGGTCTGCGCCAGCACACCGCCGACTGCCGAGGTGGTACCGGCGGGCACGCTGATGCGGTAGAGGGTCGCCTTGGGCAGGCGGTCGATCAGGTCCGAATCGTATTGAAAGGTGAGCGTTTTGGTGCCCAGCCAGCGCCAGGTGCCAGGCAAGGCCGGTTCCATGCGCGCCGGCACCTGCTCGGCTGCCAGGTCCTCGAGCGCGGTCAGCGGCACCATGGGCTGGTTGAAGGTGATATTCACAAATGGGGCGATGGGAATTTCCCCCTCAGGGGCAAAGCGCAGCACTTCCAGCGGCCCGGCGGGGACGGTTTCAGGTGGGGTTAATCCTTCGGAGGGTGGGAAGTCTTCCTGGATGGTTTCACCCGGGCGCGGCGGGGGGATGGGATCTTGCGCCAGCCGGAAATCCACCTGGTCTCCGCTTTCGGGTGTAATCTGAGGCAGCCGCGCCAGGATTTGCTCGATCTCCCCGGGCGAGAGCGGCTCGCCTGTAGCCACCGGCAAAGCCTGGACTGCTTGTGGCTGAGCCTGGCCTTCACTCAATAAGACGGATACACGTTGTTCGCCGGTTACCATCCCAGATTCGCCTCCGCTTTCTGTCAGGCTGCTCCCATTCACAGGAATCGTTTGTCCTCTGGGGGGTTGCCCCAGGCGGGCGCGATAGAACAGGAGGACACTGGCAATCCCCAGCAGGAGCAGGCAGGAAAATAGCAATAGAAACCCATATCGTCTGATGAATCGCCTGAAATCGAATGCCATGCCTGTATCCTCCTTCATTCAATCCCTGTAGGCTTGCTATCTATCCGAAAAATGAAGGGGGTCGGGGTGTGTGGCGGCGGGAAGCGCCGCCACACACCTCACTCTCCCGAATTTCCGGATAGATTCTTATTGTACACTGTGTTGGATAGACGCAGGCTGGCAAGCTTTGGTTCCGGATTAAAACGAGGAAAGGCGGCATTCCCGGCGATCCTCCCGATTCGCCAAGCGCGTAAAAATAGAGTAGAATAACGAAAATCCTTACCCAAAATCTAAAGGGTTGAATGGAACCAACATGAGTGATAAAGAATCTGCGCAAGATGTAATCGAGTCTTATCGCAAGCGCCAGCAGCAGGCCCAAAGGGCACCCCTGATTATCGGGATTGCCGCCCTCTTGTTGGTGATCGGCGCGGCCGTGATCATCTTCTGGCTTTTGGGCCCAGATAAACCCAGCTTTTCGTTCTTCGCCACCCAGACGTCCACGCCCACGGTTACATCCACATCGACAGCCACGGCTACGGCTACATCTACCGTCACCCAAACGCCCACCGAAACCAACACCCCCACCGTGACGCTGACCCCCACACAATCTGGGCCGTTCGTTTATACCGTGGTGGAAGGCGACACCTTATTCTCGATTGCCGAAAAGTTTGGTGTAGACCTTTTTGCCATCATCGCCATCAACAACCTGGACCCAGCCGTTCCGATCGATATCGGCGACCAGATCACCATCCCCGGGCCCGATACACAGCTCCCCACCGATACTCCCATCCCGCTCACCATGCCGCGCGGTTCGATTGTAGAGCACCTGGTAAAGCCTGGCGAGACGGTGGCGATCATTGCCGAACTGTATAACAGCACCGTCGACGCCATTGTTGAAGAGAATGAGCTGGAAAACGTCAACGATATCCAGGCTGGCGCCAAGCTGCGTGTGCCCGTGAACCTAGTGACGCCAGTGCCCACCAGCACGCCGGGAACGCCGACCACGGCAACTGCTACCTCTGCCGCGGCGACCGCCACCCCGGAAGCTACCGCCACTGCAACTCCCTGAACCCACTCCTTGAGTCACGCCGATCTATGTTCAAAAGATTTCTCACCTACCTGACGCTGTTCCTGGCGATCCAGCTCCCCTGGCTGGCAATGCCGGCGCAGGCCCAGACCCTGTTGACCTTGAGCTCCCTGGAAGTGGACCTGTGGCCTGAATACGATCGGCCGCAAATGTTGGTGATCTACCGCATCACCCTGCCGGCAAGCGTCACTTTGCCCGTCGATTTGAGCCTGCGCCTTCCGGCGACCGCCGGCGAGCCGAGTGCGGTTGCCGTGGTCCAGCCTTCCGCTACCGGGGAGAAGAGCCTCTTCACCATCCCTTACACGCGGGTGGTCAGCGGGGATTGGGGCCTGATCAACCTGACTGCTACCATGCCCGAGCTGCAGATTGAATATTACGACCCGGGATTGATCAAACAGGAAGCCGCGCGCCAGTTTGAATATCGCTGGCCCGGTGATTACGCCGTGGACACCTTCTCGATCCAGGTGCAGCAGCCGGTGGGAGCGCGCCAGTTGAGCATCTCCCCGGCTTCAGGTTCAGGCGTCACCGGGCAGGACGGGCTGGTGTATTACAATAATCAAGTCGGCTCTCTGCCTGCCGGGCAAACCTTCAGCCTTTCGATCAACTATCAAAAAGACGACGACACCCTCAGCGCCAGCAGCCTGACTGTGCAGCCCGGCGCGCCGTTGAGTGAGGCGCCCTCCAGCCAGGTGAGCCTGCGGGCTTATTTGCCCTGGGTGTTGGGTGTATTAGGTGTCACGCTCATTGTGGGCGGCGGTTTATGGTATTGGCGCTCCGGGCGCGGCGGGAGAGAGCCCGCACAGGCTCGCCGCCGGCATAAGCCTGCCGCCGTGCGGGAGGCTGCCCAACCCGGAGATCCAATCTACTGCCACAACTGCGGCAAGCGCGCCGCGTTGGGTGATCGCTTCTGCCGGGTATGCGGTTCCCAATTGCGTATCGAGTAGGTTAACTGAATCAACATGACACATCCCGAATATAATCTTTCGGGCTTCGTCATGATCCAGGATGACCCCTACCCACCCCAGACCCCGCCCTCCCCCACTGGGAGGGCGGGGAAAAAGGACGAAAAAACAGGTTGTTCGGCGGTACAGCCGCCGAACAACCTGTTTTTTCGTCATCCCCCTCCCGCCGCCAAAGGCGGAAGGGAGGGGGATTGAGGGGGTGGGAAATTCGTTATGAAGACCCCAAATTATTAAGGTTGGGGTGAAAAACATGACTCATCCCAAACTTAAGGGATGGGTCATGTTTTTTAACAGTTCAGCTGCAGATTACGGGCGAGTCATCCCCGCCGTGCTGCCGCCGATATCCTCCAGGCTGTCGAACAGGGTCTGCAGGATATAGGTGGGGTTGTGGGCGAACATGCCCGGGTCTTTGGCCGACCACAAGTAGTTGTAAGCAGCCTTGACCAGGGTAGGCGTCCAGGTGGTGAAGTTCTCTTCGCCTTCGTCGACCACGCCGTTGGCATCCGCATCGATGAAGAAGTACGGGTAAGCCGTGGCGCTGAAGGCGATGCCATTGCCGGTGGTGGTCGTAGCGTAAGCCTGCATTGCGGTCAGCAAGGCCGCCTGCATGGTTTCGATCTCACCGTAGATGCCTTCATCCACGTTGCCGTCGCCGTCCCAGTCTACCGGGGTCTCTTCCATGCGCACGTTCTTCAGGTCTTCGATGCTTTCAGCTTCATGGCAGTTGGCGCAGCTTTCCAGCCTGACGGTGAGGGCATGCGTATCGTGGCACTCCACGCACGTATCGAAAGTCTCGACGTGCATGTTGCGGCCCGCATATTCCTTGCCTTCATACTGGTAAGCGCCGGCAGCTTCGCCGCCAAAGAGCGTGGCGCCCGCCGCAAAGTAGTGCGGATTGCGCACGTTCAATCCTTCAGCTACCGCGTCAGGGTCGAGGTCGGCGGTGGCGCGGTTCACGCTGGTGGTAGATTCACGCCCCTGGTGGCAGTTCAGGCACAGGTTGGCGTCCGGATCGCCGGTATCCAGCGTAGCGCCGCTGGGGAAGGTCACCGCACCCACTTCGTGGCGGGTGAAGGTTGCCAGGTCATTGTGGCAGGTGGCGCAGTTGAGGCCGTTGGAGGCATGCTGCTTGATGCTCACGCCGTTCTCCAGCAGGAAGGGCAGGCCCATCGCCGAGTGGCACTTGGCGCAGGTGGAGGGCACCACCATGGGCTCCTCTTCCTCTGCATCCCAGTGCCGAAAGGCCTCTTGCGAGCCGGCAAAGTGACCGGGATCGATGCGACGCGCCATGCTGAGGTCCACCGGGCTGGCGATCACCGAGTTCAGGTCCTCGATCGAGTCGTACAGCAGCTCGATGATGTACTTGCCGCCATGGGCGAAAGCGCCGGGATCCTTGACGGAGGTCTGGTAGTTATAAGCAGCCTTGAGCAGGCGCCCGGTCCAGGAAGCGAAACGATTATCGCTGACTGCTTCAGTATCATCAGCCACGCCATCGCCATTGCCATCGATGAAGAAGTAAGGGTGGGTGGCGCTGTTGTAACCGATGGCAGAGCCTGTCACTTCGCTGCCATAGGCCTGGATGGCCTGCATCAGCATCCCCTGCAAGCCCTCGATCTCAGCGGCAATGCCTTCGTTGATATCACCGTCGCCATCATAGTCGGCCTGTGAGCCTTGCATGCGGATGTTCTTCAAATCCTCTACGGCAGCCACGCCCGTGTGGCACACACTGCACTCGTCGATCTTGAGCTCCAGGGTATGCGGGTTGTGGCAGCCAACGCAGGTATTGTAGCCCGCTACGTGGTCGTTTTTGGCGTCGTAGGTCTTGCCGGCATACTCGTAGCCGCCCTGGGTCTGCGTGCCATACAGGGAAGCCGCTGCGGCAAAGTAGTGGATATTGATAAAGCTCAGCTCTGCGTTGACGGTATCCAGATCTTCAGCCAGACCGTTATCGACGATCGCCTGCTCAACCTGGACAGCGGAAGCGCGGCCCTGGTGACAGACCATGCAGCGCGCTTCGGGACCCAGGTCATTGATCACTGCGCCAGACGGGAAGGTCACGCTGGACATCGTAGCGGTGCCCGAGTTATGGCAGGCCACGCATTGAATGGTGGTGCCAATAGGTGCAGCCTTATCAACCACACCCGCCGGCGAGCCATCCGCTCCCACAAAGTCTTGATAGCCGGGCGTGCTGTGGCAGGTGGCGCAGGTGGTCGGGACTTCCGCGGGGTCATCCTCATTCCAGTGAATGAAGGCTTCCGCTTCAACGTCGTTGTGTGGAGAGCCGGCCCACATGGCCTCGAAGGGCACGTCCTTTACCACGGGTTCCGGGCAGGGCGGGGGCTCGGGTGGGGCGGGACAGTCCGGACAGGGTGCTGCAGTGGGACAGGGTGTAGTCTCTACGGGTGCGGGCGCAGGTGAACAAGCCGCCAGGCCGAGCGCCAACACCAGCAAGAGAGCACCTATCAGGATAATTCTTGACTTCATTAGCAAGTCTCCTCTCAGAAAAATCGAAAATGGGTCGTTGATGCTTCTAATCGCTTTGATTTCCTCGTCTGGCAACCTCCTTTCAAGCGGCGGTCCCTGATTTATGTTGGGTTCCCCAGCTATTGGGTGCACAGGCAGTTAGCGGCTACCTGTACACCCAATACATGGGGATTGCTTCGTTCAAATGGTTGAAGGGCCACGCCTCGTAATGAATGCATCTTTCCAGGGTCGTTCCTGGCTTGAATACCCATTGGGTCAATCACCGGAATAGGAAACGGAGCCCGGTTGGGTATTTAATACCATCCTTTATAGCCCAAAAATTAAAATCAGATTAGTGGCAGATGTCCTATCATTCATGTGACAAACAATACAAACACACAGTCTAGTCATTACCTTATTCCTGCGGAGCCCCAGCTCGTATCCATTCGATCACCGTCTGGATCTCGGCTTCCGTCAGCTTGGCTACCGGAGGCATGATGCCTCCAATCGTTTGTGTTCCCAGCAATTTTTGCGCCAGCAAGCTGCCGTCCACATCGCCTGGGAGTACTGCCGGGCCATTATCTCCAGAGTTGATGATGGATGTATACGTCGTCCCATCCCAGCCCCCCATAGTGCCATGACACACGATGCATTTGGCCTCAAAGATTTTCATCACCGCGCTGAAGGTCGCTGGCACAGAGGTCGCTTGAAGTTCGTCAACCGGTTTGAACTGGCGAATGAATTTCACCAGTTCCTGAATTTGCTCCGCCGAGAGTATTTCTCCCCAACCGATCATAGCTGTAGCTTTGTGACCCAGGTTTATGGTGTCAAAGATCGCTTCATCGGTATTCGCTGCCTGGAATTCCGTACCGGCTAGAGTGGGGCCAATTCCGCCTTCACCGTTGGGCCCATGACATTGGGCACACAGGTTGGCATAGATCTCCGGACCAGCGAGGGCGGTAGAAGAGCTGGATGGGACCTCCACCGGTTGTTCTACAGGCGGATTCAACTCTAGCAACCGCAGATAAGCGACGATCGCATCGATTTCATTTTCATCCAGGGGACCGCCGTAGTTCAGGCCAAAGGGTGACATTCCGAAATTCGGCTGGCCCTGGGCAATAACTGCTCGCAAAGTAAAGTCATCGCGAGTTTTTAAATACTCTGCGGTGCTGATCGGAGCAATAATATCTCCAGCTCGGGCAGGATTTGGCCCACCCTCCCCAAATGCTCCATGACATGGGGAGCAGCTGCTGGCAAATAACTCCTGCCCAAGCTCTATGGGTGTGCCTTTGACAGTATCCATTGTATAGGTAACGAGGGCATCAAGCTGCTCAATGGTCAATGAATTTCCCCAAACGGGCATGGTCTGGTGTGCGCCTCCGCTGGCAATGATATCTTTAGCTAGGTCGATATCGGTGGCAACTGGTATGCGCACGCCGTGACAGGTAGAACAATAGCTCCTGAATAAATCCCGTCCTTGAGGTGCAGAGGATGGATCGACCACCAGTTTGGCGAGAGTATCCAGCTCTGAACTGCTCAGTTTTTCTCGCCAGGGCGGCATTTCCAGGTGCAGGCCACCCTGGCTGATGATCGTCCGCAGCTCACTCTCTTCTCCCGAAAAAGCTATCGAACGGCCGTGACAGGCATAACAATTGGTGGCATACAGGCGCTGACCATCGGGGGCGACCAGGAAGTTGAGCAGAGCGGTACGGTTCTCCTGGCTGAGGATTTCCGTCCATTGAGGTATCTCCAGACCCTGGTGGGGCGGGAAATTTACACCTTCCTCCAAGGAGCGTTTCAGCTGCAGGGGATCTCCGGCGACCAGTTCGGAAACGTCGTGGCAATCGCCGCAGTTTTTAGTGAAGAGCGCACTGCCGCCCGGGGAGAGAATAAAACCTGCCAGGGCATCAATCTGGTCGTTGGTCAGGTCAGCACTCCAGGCCGGCATGCCCTCATGGCTGCCTTGAGCGATAATGGTATGCAGGTTTGTGCCGCTGGCTACCTCGATGGTTGAGCCATGACATCCGGCGCAATTCCTGGCATATAGGGATGCCGTCTCGTCTCCCCTGGCGGTTTCTTTTGGTGGTGGGGTCTCGTTGTAAGCCTGAACCGTCAGGAATATCACCCCGGCGGCTAACAATCCAGTAATTGCCGTAACCCAGGGACGGCTGGTGAAATGCCGGCGTGGGCCGCGATCCAGGAAAGGCAGGAAGAACAGGGCGAGAATCGCCAGCGTGGGCAGGACGACGGCTCCAACCACCTCTAGATTCCCCGGAAATCTCTTCAATAGTTGAAACAGAAATATAAAATACCATTCGGGCCTGGGGGTATAGGCAGTATCAGCGGGATTGGCGCGATCCTCTAACGGTGCTCCCGGGAAGATTGCCAGCCCGATCAGGACAATGAAGATGAGCAGCGAGACGACCGCGTCTTTGAAAAGGATATATGGGAAAAATGGATAGCCGTTTTCCTTGGCCTTGTGATACTGCTCCAGATACTCTTGTTTCTCTTTATCGTTCATTGCTATTCCCCTCGCTTTGGAACAGCGCTGATGCCGTTACGGATGACAAGATACAGATGAATACCGATCAAAAGCAGCAGGATAGACGGCAGTATCCAAACGTGCCCACCGAAGAAGCGCGCCAATGTAACTGCAGAAAGCTCCTCCCCGCCGCGCATGATGCGCAGTATCCAGTCTCCAATGATCGGCGGCGTTCCCGCGATACGCGTGCCCACAGTCGTGGCCCAATACGCTTTTTGATCCCAAGGTAAGAGATATCCAGAAAAACCGAAACCAATCACAACGATCAGCAGGATCACTCCGGTAAACCAGGTCACCTCGCGGGGATATTTGTACCCCCCATAAAGAATGACCCTTAACATGTGCAGGATGACCAGAATCACCATGGCGCTAGCGCCCCAATGATGAAGACCACGTATCAACCAGCCCGCCGGGACCTGGGTGGTGATAAACATGACGCTGTCATAAGCATGATCTGGGGTTGGGACATAGTAAATGGTTAGCAATATCCCGGTAATCAGCTGGTTGACTGTTACGAACAGCGAAGCGCTGCCCAGAGTGTAGAACCAATTGACCTTAGGAATTTTGCGCAGAAAGATAGCATCCCAAACCTGGCGCCAACCGAGTCGCTCATCAAGCCAACTACCCAGTTTTGTTCCCATGCTACCCTCCCAAAATGAACAACTGGTCGTTGTCGATCTTGGTTTCATACCGGTTGAGGGGAGTTGGCGGAGGCCCAGAGACCACGTTCCCTTGTTTGTCAAATACAGCATTGTGACAAGGGCAGAAGAATTGACCATTCTCAGAAATCCAACGCACGTGACACCCCAGGTGAGTGCAGACATTGGACATGGCAATAAAGTTACGTCCATCATCTGTTAAGACATAGGCCGATATCTCTTCTTCATCGACAATCCAGCCTGATTGGCGTTGGACTTTTACCTTAAAAAGGGTGGGCGTGCCAGGTTCGACCTTGGCTGTAGAGCCTAAGGATATCCACTCTTTGTTGCTGGCGCTTATGAATGCAGGACCAATGATATAAGCAACTCCAGGGATAGCGAAGCCTAAACTAATCAAGCCTCCTATCGCGCCTGTCAGAATTCCCAAGAAGCTTCGCCGGCTTACATTCTCGTCCTCGCTCATCGCGGTTATCCTTTCAGCAGTGGCTTCTCAATAATTGGATCCAATACGGGTATATATTCTCAAGATGGCTTCTACTCCGGGGCGCCGGCATTGATCCACTGAATGACGAGTTCCAGCTCCTCAGGGTTGAGCTGCCCAAAGTGTGGGCGCTCGCCAGTTTGCTTTTGTACCAGCAGGCTGGCCTGCGCATTGCCGGGAACGACAGCCGCGCCGCTGTTGCCGCCAGCCATGGTGCTCTGGTAGCTGCCCAGGTTCAAGCCTTCGATGCTGGTTTTGACATGGCAATCGGCGCAACGCGCCGCCAGCATCGGACCGATGGTGGCCTCGAAGGTGAGCGGCCCGCCGGAGGGCAAGGGAGCCGGGGTAGGAGCGGGCGGCAGCTGCGAGAGGATAATTTCGCGCAGCCTGGGGGCGTCGAACCCGGCATACTGCCAGACGCTGCTGTGACAGGCGCTGTTCGAGCAGAACGAGGTGTTGCTGGTCCCGCCCGGGTCATCGGTGGAGTGGCAGTTTTCGCAGGTGGCATCCAAAGCTTCGTGATGCAGGCTGATCCAGTTGGAATTGAGGTGCGTTTCCGGCTCCGGCCCGCGGCTGATCTCGATATCGGCGACAAAATCGCTGGCGCCGCTTACCACCGGGATGGAATGGCACAGGTTGCATTCCAGGCGGATAGCCTCGTCGTTGGCATTCAGGTGTTTGCCATCATGGCAGCGAAAACAACCTGGGGAGTTCTGGTGACCCACGTTGCTGGGGTGGCTGTTCCAATCCGATTTCTGCTCAGGGTAAACGCTGTTCCCATAGGCGGTTTGCAGGGCGCTGATGGCTGCGTGGATTTTTTCCTGGTTGGTATTGTAGTAATCGGCATAGTAGGTGCGGTAATATTCCTCCAGCCCGGCAATCCCATTGAGCCCCTTTTCGGTGGTCTCGTAGATGGCGCTGTAGACTTCTACGGCCTTGAGCCGAATCTCGGGGATATCGCTGGAGATGATCCCGCGCGCCAGCAGGTTATCCACCGTATCTTCCGGAGTGAAGACCATGTGCGTGATGCGGTTGTGGCAGTTAATGCAGTCCATTTCCTCTAGGTCAGCCGGATCGATGGTCGCAGGGTCGATCTGCGCCTCGATGTCGACATATTCGCTGATCGAGCCGTCATCTTCCACCACGCGCACGTAGGGAATCTCCTGTTGTTCCGGGTCGCTGGAGTAGAAAAACACCTGGTTCTGGATATGCCAGTGGATGCCGCGCCCTAAACCTTCGCGCTTGCTGCCCCCGCCCGTCTTGAGCACCAGATAGATACTGGTGGGGCTATTAGCAGCGTCATTGCCAAAACGCTTGATCTCCCGCAGGCTGTCATCGGAAAACTTTTCCGGCGAATGGCACAGCTCGCAGGTCTCACGCGCCGGGCGCAGGTCATGCGCCCGGATGGGGAATTCATAGGTCTTAAAAGCCGTGGCAAAGACGTGCTTGAGATCGCCTGCTTTACGGGTGATGCGCGTGGCAATAAACCCTTTTCCGATGTGGCAATCGACACAGTCGATCCGCGCGTGGGGCGAGACCAGGTAAGCCGTGTATTCCGGCGGCATGGTATGGCAGGATTCGCCGCAAAATGGGGGCGAGTTGGTGTAATCCCAAGCATAGGCACCGGCAGTCAGCAGTAACAGGGTCAATACTCCCAGGAATGCGTAAGGCAATAACCGCACCCAACGCGAAGCATCTGCCGGAGGAAAGAAAAAGCTTCTAAGCCATGTCTTAATACGGTTCATGTTTGGTTTCTCAAATCTCTACACAGGTCACGGATAGGGCAAAGGCCGGGAAGACCCCGGCTCATCCAGGCAGGTTGTGGTTCCATGAGATCAGGGCCGGTTATGGTAACCGCTGGCGGCCGCGACCAGCTCTTCATCCGTCAGCGGCTTAACCAGGCCTTCTAGATGACAGCGGCGGCAGGCGAAATCCATCCCGACCTGTGAGAGGGCAGTCGCGCCATCCTCGGAGAACTGCCCAATCTGGGTGGGATCGATGCCCATCATGTGGGTGCGGATATCGCCGGTAAATTTTTCGGGGTCGCCCCAGGCGCTTTTAATGACGCGCGGCATGTGACACTCCAGGCAAGACAGACTAAGCACTACGTGGCGAGGGTTGTTTTGGTATTTGGCCTGCTCAAAATGGCAATTCTCGCACAGCGTGCGCGTGGTGGCCTCTTTGGCCTGGCGCAACTGCACCACGCCCTGGTGCGGGTCATGGCAGATCACACAATCCAGGGCGATGTGCTTGCTTTGGAAGAGCTCTTCGTATTGTTCATGATGCTCAATGAAGCCATCCCTGGCATCCACGGTCTCAATTGCGTCGCGAATGTGGCACTTGCCGCACAATTCAGCATCCCGATCTACCTGCATGGAGAACCCGCCCGGATCGCTGACATGCAAGCTGCCTGGACCATGACATTCCTCGCACTTGACCCCCGGTTCTGACCAGGTGCCCACGATGCCTGGCAAGCCATCCTGGTTGCCATCTGGGCTGTAGTTGGTGGTATGGCACGCGCCGCAGGTGAACTGCAGGTCGGGTTCACCGGAATGATAAGTCACCCAGGCGCCGTCTATTCCCAGGGTTGGGTTAGAAAAATTCCACTGGTTGAGGTAGTTAGCGTCGCTGGTGGCTGCCTCGGGCCTGTCGGTGATGATATACCCTTCCAGATCCATGAAACGCGCTTTCCAATTGTAGCCGCCGATCACATAGCTGATGTCATCCCAGGTATATCCTTCAGGTGGGGTTACCAGCCTGGTGAAAGGGTAGGCAGGGGATCTTCCATCGATTACCGGGTTAAGCTCCCAGGCATGCCCGGTTTTCATGAATGCGTTGTAAATATCTTCGTGGCACCCGGCGCAGGTGGCTGCGCCGATATATTCCGCCGCGGATTGGCTAACATCTGCGCCTGGGGGTCCGGCTGGACCTTGCGACCCGGCGGGACCCATGGCGCCGGGAGGCCCGGCGATTCCAGCCGGTCCTTGCGGGCCAGCGCAGGCTGTTAGCGCCACTACCAGGATTAGCAACACTCCCAGGGTGATGAACAGGGTAATGCGCGGCGATTTCATGCAGTTCTTCTCCTCGACTGGTTCGGCTTTGAAGTAAAATTGCCAGCTTATTTGTTTTCTGTTGCTTAGAACCTGTCCAGAAATTCGGGAGAGTGGGGTGTGTGGCGGCGCAAAGCGCCGCCACACACCCCGACCCTCTTTATTTTTCGGATAGATACTTGTGCTTCGAAGAAAAAAATATGATATGATGAAATTAGGGTATTTGCCCCAATCGATCATATGAGTGGTGCTATTACACCACATATTTTACCTTAAAACTAGGTAAGCTGATAGTGAAAAACTTCTCATAATGCTCGAAGCTCGCTTTAGTTTTCTGGTGGTCTTTTTTGTCTACGGGCTGGCATTTTTTGGGATGGGCCTGGCAATGGGGATGGAGGCCCGCCGATCGCCGCTCCTGGCAGAAGCGCGTGTTTTGCGCCCTCTGGCTTTTTTTGGAATTGTGCATGGCTTTCACGAGTGGTTGGAAATGGCTATATTGCTGCGGGGATGGCTTGAGCTTCCTATTCCGGCGTTGATCCCCTGGCTGCGCCTGGGGATATTAATCGCCTCTTTTACTTCCCTGATCTTCTTTGCGGTGTTGGTATTAAGGCCCGATGACGTGCGGATTTCCCGGCGTGAGGTTTTGGTTGGGATGGGCATGCTCGGGTTATTTCTCGTTCTAGAAATCGTCACGATGGTCGGACACGCACCCAACGCCGGGCATAGGATCCAACATGCCGATGCGCTGGCGCGCTACATCCTGGCAGTACCAGCCGCTCTGTTGGCAGGGATGGCGCTGGCGCGCCAGGCGCGCCAGGCGCGCGCAGCCGGGCGCAGCCGGTTGGCCCCCAACCTGATGTTAGCCGCCTGGGGATTTGCTCTCTACAGCCTCACCCAGGTGCTGGTGCCGGCGGTAGATTTCCTACCCGCCCAATTTTTGAACGCCCAGGCCTTCTTTGCTTTTACCGGGGTGCCCGTCCAGGCAGTGCGCGCCCTTTTGGCTGCACTCATCACTACCGGGCTTGTCCTGGCTACCCAGGTGGTGGACGATGAGCGCCAGATTGCGCTGCAAACCGCCCAGCAAGCGCGCCTGGAAGCCCTGGAGCAGGTGCAGCGTGACCTGGTGGAGCGTGAAACGCTGCGGCGCGAGCTGCTGCGCCACACGGTCATCTCTCAAGAAGAAGAAAGAGCGCGCATTTCCCGCGAGCTGCATGATGAAACTGCTCAATTTCTTACCGCGCTGAGCCTGGACCTGGCTACCCTACAAAATTTCAGCAAGGATAAACCGGAAGCCGTGGCGTTGTTGGAGCGCCTGCGGAATTTGGTCAGCCACATGGCGCAGGGAATTCACCGGATGGTGCGCGATTTGCGGCCAGCCCACCTGGACGATCTGGGTCTGGTCCCCGCACTTAAATACGTGGCTGACGAATCGACTGAATTGGGCCTGGAAGTGGACCTGGAGGTGCATGGTTCCCGCCAGCGCCTGGATCCGCTGATCGAGACGGTGCTCTTTCGGATAACCCAGGAGGCGCTGACCAATGTAGCGCGCCATGCTGGAACCCGTCACGCCCAAATTGAGCTAACCTACATGCCGGAAACCGTTCTTCTTTCGGTATGTGATGAGGGTGTGGGTTTTCATGTGGAACAGGGTTTCTTACAGCCGCGCGGCTGGGGATTGGCAGGCATGCGCGAACGTGCAGAATCGGTTGGAGGCCAGCTTCACCTGGACTCTCAGCTCGGGCAGGGTACGCGGGTGCAGATCAGTGTGCCGCTGACGCCACGGGCGGATAGCGAGCCAACGAGCGTGGAGGAGAGCAGATGAAACCGATCCGGTTGATGTTGGTGGATGACCACGAGATTGTGCGCGCCGGGCTTAAATCCTTCCTGGAGAGTCAAGATGGGTTTCAAGTCGTGGCGCAGGCCAACAGCGGAGCGCAGGCGATTGAGCGCATCTCCGAAGCGATGCCCGATGTGGTCGTGATGGACATCAGCATGCCCGAAATGGACGGCCTGGAAACTACTCGCCGGTTGAAAGATTGCTGCCCAGACGTGCAGGTGCTGGCGCTCACCGTGCACGCTGATAAGCAGTACCTGTTCCAAATGATGGCGGCTGGCGCATCGGGCTACATCACCAAGCAGGCAGCCGCAGAGGAATTGGTCACGGCGGTGCGCGCCGTAGCCAATGGCAGCATTTATTTGCAGCCCGTGCTGGCGCGCTGGTTGCTGGAAGATTATCGCCGCCTGGCAGCGCAGGCGGGCGCCGAAACTCACCCTGCAGGCGACAATCGCCCAGCCATGAAAAACCTGGATGCCCTGAGCAACCGCGAGCAGCAGGTGTTGGTGTTGGTCTCTGAGGGCTTTACCAACCCGCAAATTGGGGAGAAGCTGGGCATCAGCCCTAAGACGGTCGCTCGCCACCGCGAGCGTATTATGAATAAATTGAATATGCACTCTTCGGCCGAGCTGGTACGCTTCGCCGTTCGAGCGGGCTTAATTGATGTAGAATAGGGCCCTGGCTGGGTTGGTCCGAAGAGGTTCTTAACTGTCACATTCTCCACCCTTCGCCATTTGAGGAAAATTGATAAGTCTCAGAATTTATGCAGTTTGAGGGGTTTTAGGGGTGTTTGGGCCGTCGTAGCCTGCCCAAACACCCCCAATTTTCCCCTAACCTGTGTAACATCTAAAGTCTAATGCTTTCTTTTGTGTTATCTCAGGCATCCTTAATCTATTTGTGCCACAATTTACGATAGACTTGGTATCGTTCTGTAAAATACTACGTATTTACGAAACACGTTCTACATAAAAAACTGGAGGAAAAACCCTATGGAACAATCTGCCGCCACGACCACACAAAGCGGCTTGGCAGGACGCAGCAAATTCATCGTTGGCGGTCTTTTGATCGTCGCGGCGATTATTTACTTGATCGTTTCGTCCACCCAGGCCAGCGCCCAATATTTTCTCACCGTCGAAGAGCTGAATGCCAAAGGCAGCAGCGTTATGGGGCGTGACCTGCGCATCTCCGGCGCTGTAATTGGGGATACGATCCAGTATGATTCACAGACCCTCACCCTGCGCTTTACTGTTGCTCACATCCCCGGAGATAACTCCGAGGTTGAAGCCCAGGGCGGTCTGGCGAAAGTGCTGCACGAGGCGGTGATAGACGCCAACCGGCCGCGCCTGCAGGTGGTGTATGAAGGCGTCAAGCCGGACTTGCTGCGCGATGAGGCGCAAGCCATTATGACGGGTCGCATCGGCGAGGATGGTGTGTTCCATGCCGAAGAGCTGCTGCTCAAGTGTCCTACCAAGTACGAAGAGGCAGTTCCGGAACAATCGGAAGGATAAACGCAGATGGTTGCAAATCTTGGTTACGGCGCGCTGGTTATTACCTTCCTGGCCTCCTTGTATGGGGTCGGGGCGGCGATTTATGGGGTACGCAAGAATGCCCCTGCCTGGGTAGATAGCGCCCGCAATGCCATGCTGCTCACCTGGCCCTTGCTCACGATTTCGGCCCTGAGCATCATCTATTTATTGGTATTCGGGCATTTCGAAGTTGAATATGTGGCTGCTGTTACCAGCAAAAGCATGCCGCTCTACCTGCGCGTGACTGCGCTGTGGGGAGGGCAAGCCGGCTCGCTGGTGTTCTGGACCTGGTTAATGTCGGCTTTTGCCTCTGCGGTGACGTTGCGCAAATGGGATCGTGACCGGGAATTCTTGCCCTGGGTGATTGTGGTGTCTTTGGTCACCCTGGCTTTCTTCCTGGTGATGATCATTTTCTTCGAGAATCCTTTCGAACGCCTGTGGAGCGTGCCTCTGGGCAACCCGGTGAAAGCCATGTTCCAACCGGCTGGCGCCGAGTTATTGGTACAGTCCGATGGGCGCGGGTTAAATCCGTTGCTGCGCCATCCGGGCATGATCATCCACCCGCCCATGCTCTACCTGGGCTTTGTTTCCTTTGTAATCCCCTACGCGTTTGCCATGGCGGCGCTCATCACAGGCCGCACCGATGACCGCTGGATCCGTCTCACCCGCCGCTGGACGCTGGTCGCCTGGCTGTTCCTCTCGCTGGGCCTGCTCCTGGGCGGTCGCTGGGCTTATGACGTGCTTGGCTGGGGCGGCTACTGGGGCTGGGATCCGGTAGAGATCGCTGCCTTTATGCCCTGGCTTTCCGGTACGGCTTTCTTGCACTCGGTGATGATCCAGGAAAAGCGCGGCATGCTGAAGCACTGGAACATGGTGCTGGTCATCCTGACCTATGACCTGGTGATCTTTGGCACCTTCCTGACACGTTCAGGCGTACTATCCTCGGTGCATGCCTTTGCGCAAAGCGCCATCGGGCCGCTGTTTTTTGCTTTCATCGGGCTCACCTTTATCACCTCGGTGGCTTTGCTCCTGCATCGCTGGAACGAGCTGAAATCCGAAGCCCACATGACTTCGCTGCTCTCGCGCGAGGCGCTTTTCTTGCTCAACAACCTGTTGTTCCTTGGCATCCTGGTGGTATGTTTCTGGGGCGTGATCTTCCCGCTCATCTCTGAGCTGGTTACGGGCCAAAAGGTCACCGTTGGGCCGCCGTTCTATGAACGCGCCACAGGTCCCCTGTTCGGCGGCCTGCTTCTGCTCATGGGCATTGCCCCATTGGCTGCCTGGCGCCACTCGACCGCTACGACCCTGGGCCGCGCCATCTGGAAGCCGTTTATCGCTTCGTTAGTTGTACTGGGAGCCATACTGGTGGGTGGTGTGCGCCAACCCGCGGCTCTGCTGGGTTTTTGGTTGGCGGCTTTCGTGTCTTCCGTCACGCTATACGAGTTCTGGCGCGGCGCTCTGGCGCGCCACCATAAGTCTGGCGAGGGGTTGCCCGTGGCGATCTGGCGCCTGGCGAGCCGCAACCGGCGCCGCTATGGCGGTTATGTCATCCACCTGGGCGTGGTTTTGATGGCGATTGGCATCATCGGCATCGAGATCTTCCAAAGCGAGACCCAGGGTACCATTGCCCAAGGCGAGCAGCTCACCCTGGGCAAGTACACCGTGCGCTACGACTCTCTGGCGAACTTCGATTATAAGGATGGGCGTAACATCGCCCGGGCGGTGGTGAGCGTGTACAAGGACGACCAATTTATTGGCGAGCTGCACCCGCGCCGGGATTACTACTACGAATCCCAGCAGCAGATGACGATCCCCGGCGTGCGCAGCACCTGGGAAGACGACCT